>MKWU01007388.1_pt1 | contig 10564 bp, 9 predicted proteins | sample 809101 | NCBI WGS metagenome assembly MKWU01 (sample SAMN05860141, study PRJNA318959) | sponge metagenome | host: Aplysina aerophoba | place: Slovenia: Piran, Adriatic Sea, Gulf of Piran | collected 2013-05-07
TATGGATGCGGTGGCTGGGGAGGCGTTGGTAGTGCCGGGGATCGGGCCGGGGTACGGTCGCGCCTTGGAAATGGGGCAGATCGCGCGCTCGTTGGGCGTCGCTGGGGTGATGATCATGCCGATCGTTGGCCCCGCATCGGTCCGTGGGGCAGCGGCCGGGTTGCGCAGCATTGCCGAAAAGACCCAATTGCCCACCATATTGTACCAGCGCCGTCTGGATATTATGCCGGTGGAGCAGGTGGTTACACTCTGCCGACTGGACGAGGTGGTGGGGCTTAAGTACTCGGTTGACGATTTGGAGACTTTTCGGCGTATCGAGGCCGAGGCTGGAGACGAGGCGGCTATGGTCTGCGGCATGGCCGAAGATCCATGTATCGACTACATGGCAGCCGGCGCGGTTGGGTTTAGTTCGGGGATGGCCAACTTCGTCCCCGGCATGAGCCGTGCGCTCCTAGAGCGCTTTGCGGCCGGAGACCGCGTTGAGGCCGAGGCTATTCGGCAGCAGATGGTGCCTTTTGAGGATCTGCGCGGCGAGGGTGCAGCGCGCTACAGCACCTCGGCGCTGCATGCGGCTATGGAGCGGTTCGGGCTGGCCGGAGGGCCGGTGGTGCCTTTTGCCGAGGATGTGGCCGCTGAGGACTTGCCGAGGTTGCACGCGCTCGTCGATGAGCTGGCCGACGCGGAGAGGCAAATGCAAATGCAAATGAAAGAGGTCGTATGAACCAAGATGAACTGCGCGTAGGGCTGGTAGGCACAGGCGGCGTCTGTGCAGGGGTACACTACCCAGGACTACGGCTGATTCCCGGGGTCGAGATCGCTGGGATCTGCGAGCCAGACGCGACGCTGAGGCAAAAGCGGCAAGCGGAATGGGGCATTGCGGCCGCTTTTGACCGGCTGGACGCGCTCTTAGATGCGGTGGCCCCGGATGCGGTCTGCATCGCTGTGCCCAACGTCTATCACCATGAGTTGATTGTCCAAGCTTTAGACGCTGGCTGCCACGTGCTGTGCGAGAAGCCTCTAGGTATGGACTTTGCCCAAACCCAGGAAATATACGCCCGGGGCAAGGCGTCGGGGCGTCGCCACATGACGGCATTTACTTATCGCTTTGTGCCGGCCATGAACTACATCCGCCACTTGGTCCAGACCGGGGCCTTGGGGGCGATTCGCCACGCCCGCTTCCAGCGCCTGCAAGACTGGGGAGAGCGCGCCATTGGCTGGCGGCAATACAAGCGCTACGCCGGGTCGGGCGAACTGGGCGATATGGGCATTCACCGCCTTGATTTTGCCGAGGATCTGCTGGGGCCGATAGAAGCTGTGTGCGGCGCGGCCAAGCAGTTGGTCCCTCGGGATCAGACCCGCGAAGGCCAGCCGTGCCCACCGCAGGATGTGGAAGATTGGATCGCGTGGATCGCCGAGTTCAAAAGCGGCACCACGGGCGTCTTCGAGATGGGCAAGTTGAGCAAGGGCTATGGTCCGAAGGGCGATCACGACTTGGCCGAGTTCAATGGGGAGGATGCTTCGGTCGTCTATCGTCTGCACGCGCCACACGAGGTGCTCTTCGCCCCTCGCGGCGAATCCTATCAGAGTCAGCCCGTGCCCGCCGAGTTCCTCAAGCGCCCCAATGCGCCGCGCGATCCGTCCGTCGGCGATCCTGTGCAGGCTTTTCGCTACGACCAAGCGTGGGAATTCGTCAGCGCCATCCGCGAGGGGCGCGATTGCGTGCCCTCGTTTTACCACGGGATGCGGGCGCAGGCCGTTGCCGATTCCATCCTCCAGGCCGCAGCCGAGCGGCGGTGGGTCGATATTCCCGATTGTCCGGTTTAGGAAGGACGGTGATGATGAGCGATCCCGCCCGGTGGACGACAAACGGGAGGGCCTAACGGCCTTTATCAACGACCCGACGCATTGCCCGGTAGTGTTCAATCGAAGTTCCTAATTCCAAATTTTGCGGGTCGCTACCAGCGTTAGCGTGAGGGCGCAGAGCAGGAGCGGCCAGTCCCCCCAGTGCGTGTAGATCGTCTGTCCTCGGTGCAAGGGCACGTCTATGGCAAAGCCCACGGTAGCGAAAAGCGGCGTGCGATAGGCAATGCGCCCGCTCGGTTCGATTAAGCCGGAAATGCCGGTATTGGCGGCGCGGACTACGGCCCGCCCGCTTTCGACGGCGCGTAGGACGGCCTGTGCAAAGTGTTGGTGCGGAGCCGCGGTGGTACCAAACCAAGCGTCGTTGGTGGTGTTGACCAGAAAGTCTGGGTCTTGGGCCATCAGCGCGCGGGTGATTTCCGGAAAGATAGACTCGTAGCAGATAAAGACCCCGAACGAAGTATCGCTGCGCGGAAGCCGCAATACTTTGTGCCTTTCCCCGTGGGCGAAGATGCCGCTTTCTGCCGTAAGCCCTCCCAAATACTGAAAGATGAATGAGAAGGGTAGAAACTCGCCAAAAGGCACCAAGTGCACTTTGTCGGCGTAATCTACTACTTCCCCTTGAGCGTTGAGTAGGAACGCTCGGTTATAGACCGGAGCCGTGCGGTTTTGCGAATCCCCCTTGAGGCTGCCCACCAACATGGGCGTATCTAGCTCCGGCGCTAGGGCTGTTATCGAATCGACATAGGGCGAGTACAAGGGATCGCCAAAATAGAGCGGCAGGGCCGTCTCGGGATAGATGATCAGGGCTGGTTCTTCCGTAGCTGCCAAGTCTCGAGTGAGTGCGGCGTAGTGCCGAGCTGTCCAGGCCAGCCGGTTCTCCTTCCACTTGCGGTCTTGGGGGATATTGCCTTGAACGATGCCGACCTTCAGAGTGGGGTGTGGTGAATCTGGCTCGTTGTGCAGCCGATAGAAGCCCCATAGATGAATGGCGACCAGCAGGAGAAGCGGCAAGCTCAGATAGCGGATGAAGGCGCGGTGCGAGAGAGCTTGGGCCAACGCGGCGTTGAAGAGGACGATGAGGAAACTCAGGCCATAGACGCCAGTTATGGTAGCCCATTGCAAGAAGGGCAGGTTGAGGTATTGCGAGTCGCCCAAGAGTTGCCAGGGAAAGCCGCTCAACATCCAGTTTTGTATCCACTCTAAAAGGACCCAGATGCCGGCTGCCGACCAGGCAAAGAGCGGGGAGGAAAAGTTTAGGCGGCGGCACACCGCGACAAAACAGGCCAGATACAAGGCCATGTATAAGATGAGCAGCGCATTCGTCGCTGCGGCGCTCGCCCAAGAGAGGGCACCGTACAATTGTAGGGTTTCGGTGATCCAGTAGGTGCGTCCGGTGGACCAGGCGAGACCGGCGATTAGCCCGAGGGTGAAGTGGCTTTGGGCAGGCAGCCAGTGACGAGCTAAAAAGAGCGGAAGCAGGCAAATCCAAGCGAGGTAATACTGATCGAATTTGGGGATGCTAACTACGAAGAGCAGGCCCGAGAGCAAGGCCGGAGCCAGCAGGGGAAAGAGCCGCTGCTGCAATTCAGACGCCTCGGTGCCAATCCTCGAGCCCTTGGCGCAATTTTTCTAACCCGCTCTGCTCGAGCGCAGCCATTACGTCGCGAGAAAGGCCCAAGCGCGACGCGACTTGGCCGGGCGATTTTTTGTACTGATAGCGAAGCTGAATAACGCGTATCTCGTCGTCGGAGAGGGATTGGAGGGCGCGGTGGACGAGCTGGCGCAACTCTTGGGCTTCGAGGCGATCTTGGGCGTCTTCGGTGACAAGCAGGGATACAAAGCGCTCGTCGAGACGGATGCGCTCGGCCGAGGCGGTGGTGGGATTGTCGGGAACCTTATTGTAGATAGGCATAGAAAAAAATCAGGGAGCCGCGAGCGACTCCCTGAAAAGGTGGTAGCGGGGCTAGGATTTGAACCTAGGACCTTTGGGTTATGAGCCCAACGAGCTACCAGACTGCTCCACCCCGCAACAAGCTATTTGTACTTAATGTAAAGGATGGGATAGGCAGACGCAACCCTCTCAATCGGCGACGGGTGCCAAGCGCCGAAGTTTGACTTCGGCGATGCGCTGGCCCTCCACCTTGAGGATGTCGAGCTCTAGATGATTGACCGTGAAGACTAAGCCCTCCGCGGGGATGCTCCCCAAGTGGTCATAGATAAATCCTCCAAGAGTTTCAAAGCCCGCTCTCGGCAGATCAGTGGAAAGCAACTCGTTGAGATCGTCTATGTCGATACGGGCATTGGCGATGAGTACCTCGCCGGGGACCTGCCAGTGGTGCAACTCCTCTTCTTCGTCGTACTCATCTTGGATCTCCCCGACGATTTCCTCGACGAGATCCTCGGTGGTGACTAAGCCAGCTGTACCGCCGTATTCGTCGAGGACGATGGCGAGGCGAATTCTATTGGCTCTCAGGTCATTGAGCAGGATGTCGATTTTCTTGGTCTCAGGGATGTAATAGGGCTCGTGGGTAAAACGCAAGTCGCCCTCTTGTTGACTGGTCAGTAGTTGGTCTATGGGCGTCGCCAGATCGACTTCGGGCCGGGACACCAAGATCTGCAGCAGATCTTTGGCGTACACCAGCCCTTGGATGTGGTCGAGACTTTCCCGGTAGATGGGCAGGCGCGAGTGGCCCTTGTCTCTAATGAGATCGAGCAAGTCTTGCAGAGAGGCCGATTGGTCGATGGCGACCATGTCGACGCGAGGGACCATGACTTCGCGGACGATGCGGTCGTGGAAGCCAAAGACGCTCTCGATCATCTCGCGCTCGCTTTCCTCTAGTACGCCAGACTCGCCTTCTGCCTCGACGATGCTGCGCAGTTCCTCTTCCTTTTCAGCGCGAAAGTCCTCGTCGCTGTAGTCAAAACTGCTGAGGAGTTCGAGGAGGTTGGTCAAAGGTAGGAGCAGCGCGTGTACCGGCGCATAGGCCAAGGCGACGACAGGTATGCGCGCTTCGTCACCCTCCTCGTCAAAGCGAATGCGGCGGGGCGTAGCCACGATCATGAAAAGCCCTAGCGCCCCGAATAAGGCTACTGCTACAGAGATATAGCTCGAAAGAGCGTACGGTAATAGGAGGGTCCCCACGAAAAAGAATAGGGAGAGGGCGAGGACAGTGACGCCGATGGCCTCGCCGAGGCGAGTCATCAGACGCAGACGCAGACGCGGCTCGTAGATGCGGAGCATGGCGCGCGCATGCGATACGCCACTTTCAGCCATTTTCTCCAGCACGGATTTGGAGAGAATGGTGAAGGTAGTCTCGTAGCTAGCTACCAAAAAGAGCCAGACGAGGCTGATTGCACCGCCTAGCACGGCGTACGCAACGGAGGATAAGTCAACAACCTGTGGGGGTTCCAAAAAGGCTCCTTTCGGTAAGGCGGCCGGCCAAGGCTGCTTAGAGGGAGGGGGAGGCTGTAGTAAGGAAGCGGTCTGTTTCGCGTTCCATCGCAGCTAGTTGTTCGGGCGTGTCGTGTACCCAGCCCGCTAGGTGAAGTAGGCCATGTACCAACAGTCGGGCTAGCTCCACTAAGGGTGGAACGCAGAGCGCGGCGGCTTGCCGCTGCGCTTGGGGTAGAGAAACGTATACTTCGCCACTGCTGTCCTGACCAGGTATGGTACCTAAGTCGAAAGACAAGACATCAGTCGTGCCCTCCTTGCTGCGATAGGTGGTATTGAGGTCGCTCATGTAGTCGTCGTCGATGAGGACTAGCTGTACCGCGTCTGGAAGCGCGTGGACGCAGGCGACCTGCGTAGCGATCTGGTGCAGGGCTGCGAGCGCGTCTGTATGCAGAGGGGCGAGGCCCACATCTTGGACTATGTGAAGGGGCCTATCTATACGGTACTCCATTTGCGATTGGCCTTCTGCCAAGGATATTCCATCCGGCTGTGTAGGACGCCCATCAGCACGCGAATGAAGCTGTCCTCTATTTTGAGCAAATCCCGTAGGGTCAGAGCACACTCGTCGAGTTCACCAGCGGTGAATTTCTGCTGGATAATTTTGTGTACTAACTGGCGCATCCGGCTGGGCGTGCGCTCGGTGAGGGTGCGGGCTGCCGCTTCGACCGAGTCGGCCAACATCAGGATGCCGGCCTCTTTAGTCTGGGGCTTGGGACCGTTGTACCTGAAATCTTCCTCGCGCACGCTCCGGTCGCCCAATTCTACGGCACGCTCGTAAAAGTACTCGATGACGGTGGTACCGTGGTGCTGGGAGATTAGGTCGCAGATGGATTGGGGGAGGCCGTGTTCCTCGGCCAATTCGAGTCCTTCGCGGACATGCGAGGCGATAATGAGCATACTTAGGTAGGGCATCAGATGATCGTGGGGATTGCGTCCGCCTTGCAATCCCTGATTTTCGCTGAAGTACTCAGGCTTGCTCACCTTGCCGATATCGTGGTAATAGCAGCCGACGCGGGCCAAAAGAGGGTTAGCTGTGATGGACTCGGCGGCGCTCTCGGAGAGGTTGGCCATAATCAGGCTGTGGGTATAGGTCCCCGGTGCCCGGATGGCCAATTGGCGGAGCAAGGTCCGGTTCGGATCTGACAACTCCAGTAGGGTGATGTCCGTGGTAATATGAAAAAGGCTTTCAAAGATCGGTAACAGGCCGATAGTGAGAATGGGGGCAGCCACGCCGATGACGATGCCGGGTAGGATGTGAGCGTATATTTGTTCGACTGGGAAGAAGCGCAACAGGTCCGCCGCCGCGATGAGCAACGCGTAAGAGATCGGCAGGAAGATCATGGGGCGATAGAACTGATTGCGGTGGCGCACGTGCCGCACCGCATAGACGGCTATAGCCGCTGTTAGGGCACAGGTTATGGCCACGTATAAGTTGGCAAAGAGGTTGCCGACAAAGAGCGCGAGCACAAACGAGAGTACCAAGCCAATTTGCGGCGTCAATAGGATCGTCGCTAGCATAGCGGCGAGGGGAATTGGCACCCAATAGGGGGGAAGGTCATGCGTTTTGATATAGGAGGCCGCGGCGGCTATGGCAATGGTCAAGATGGCTAATAGGACGAGTTGGCCGGGCTGGTCAAAAACAGCGCGTTCGTGGGTGGCGAGGAAGTAGCCGAAGACGAAGATCAGAAGCCCGGAAATTGTCGCGGCCGCAGCCACTTGGATCAGGCGCTTGATCGGATGCTGGGCTTGTTCTTGGGCAATTTGGGCGGCCAGTGCGTCGAGTGCGTCGACGTGCTCTTCTGTGACGGTGGCGTGCTTGTCGACAATGAGGTCGTCTTGGGCATAAATCCGCTTAATGCTGGCTACACCGCGCCGTGCTGCGTCTCTGAGACGGGCGGTTTCCGGCTCGTCAATGGCCAGATTGGGGACTACAAAGAGGCTTAGGAGTTCGTGTACGGCTTGGACAGCGTCGCGGTCGGCGATTGTGTGATAAGTTTGAATGCGCGAGATCAATTCGCCTTGTTTGAGCTTTTCTTCGCTATAGAGTGTTTCTATATGTTGTTCCCGGTCTCCGAGGCGGACTTGGGTCGAGGAACTTAGGAGGATCGGTTGTTTAGAGGCAATGATGCCCGCGGTATAGTAATTGGCTAAAATCTGCCGACAGATGGCTTGGAAGTCGTGCACATAGGGCTCGCTGGCTGTGGAGAGGACGGCGATGAGAGTCGAAAGGGCATCGAGCGAGAGCGAGCCGATAACTTGAGGGAGTTCGCGTTGGAGTTCGCGTTGCTTGAGCGAGTCGGCCATCTGGACCCGGATCCTTGGGATCATCACCGCAAAGACCGAGTCTAGCTGGGCTAGCTGTCGCTCTTGAATTAAGGGATCGCGGTGCAAAATGGTGGGTATCTCGGCAGTCGCTGCTTGGCGTTCGTGCTCCAATTCGGCCTCGCTCTTGGGCACGTTAAAAAGAAAAGGAGCCTCGATGCGCTCTTGGGCGACGCTGCCGACGCGTAGCTGGGCGACATTGTAGGGACGCTGGTAAGGCGATAGGTAAGTGAGCAGGCCGATGACTAGGCCAGCCAAAGCGATGTGGAACACCCTCAAACTATGCGGGTGCCAAGGTTTGGGCTGATTACTACGGCGTTTGAAACCAAACCACTTGAATTTAAGCGCGTTCATGAATCGGCCGAGTCGTGGGCTTCCCCATAGCTGTCATAGGCTTTGATGATCTTCTGCACGAGCGGGTTGCGCACCACATCCCGTTCGTTGAGCCGAACAAAGGCCAAGCCGGCGATCCCGGTCAGAATCTTGGGCGCGACGATCAAGCCCGAAGGCTGGTCATCGCTGAGATCGGTCTGGGTAATATCGCCAGTAACTACGGCCTTTGAGTGACTACCCAGCCGGGTGAGAAACATCTTCATCTGCTGCGGTGTAGTATTTTGGGCTTCGTCGAGAATAATAAACGAATCGTTAAGGGTTCGGCCACGCATGTAAGCCAAGGGTACGACTTCGACAATTTTCATGTCCTGCATCCGCCGCAGCCGCTCGGGTTCCATGAGATCCTGCAGCGCGTCGTAGAGCGGGCGCAAATAAGGGTCAACCTTGTCCTCAAAAGAGCCGGGCAAGAAACCGAGCTTCTCACCGGCTTCGACGGCGGGCCGGGCGAGCAGGATACGAGATATTTGCTTTTGCCGCAGTGCGGCAACAGCCATGGCCACTGCTAGGTAAGTCTTGCCGGTACCCGCTGGGCCAATGCCAAAGACCACATCGTTGTTGTCGATGGCTGCGAGATATTTTGCTTGGCCCTCGGTGCGGGCACAGATGGCTGTCTTATAGGTGTGGGCTATGGGATTCAAGAGGGTGCCGTGGTCGCCCTTAGGCAGGGCCGGACAAGAGTGGATCAAGTCCTCTAGCTCGGCTGCTTCGAGGGGGGGACCGTGGCGCATGCGTTTTATGAGGTGACTGAGAAAGCCATCGGCCTCGCGCACCGAAGCAGCGGATCCCTTAAGAGTAAGCTTGTCACCGCGGGCAACTAGGCGGATGCCGTATCTCTTTTCGAGATGTGCTAGGTGCTGATCATTGCGCCCGAAGAGGGAGCGGCGATCGATGCCGGCGATGGAAATGTCCTTCATAGCCCTGGTAGTTGGACGAAAATACAAAAAGGGGTTTGAAATCCCTCCCTTAAAGCCCTCGGGAGGGAATCAAACCCCTTTAAGTCTTAAAATTTATTTAAATCAAGTAGTTTTTAATTACTGAGGGATGTCGAGGACTTGAGCAGGAAAAACTAAGTCTGGCGCGACGATTTGCTGCTTGTTGGCCTCGTAGATTTTATGCCATTTGCCAGCATTGTTGTAAAGCTCGGCGGCAATTTTGAAAAGGAAGTCTCCTCGAGTGACCAAGTACTGATTTTCAGCTACCCCGAACGGCACGCCCAAGACTTGTTTGGGGTAGATTAAATCCGGGTCTTTGATTTGACCCTTGTTCTCCCGGTAGATGCGGGGCCACATATAGGGATCGTCGTAGAGTTGTTCTTTTTTGGCGATGTTCCACAAGTTGTCGCCCCGCTCAACCTTGTAGTCAATGACTACGGGTTGGGCTATGCGCGCTTTGATCTCGGCGAGCATTTGGTCAATGGTAGCTAGTTTGTCCATCATTTCGGGCAGAGCGGCTATGTTGCCCTGCCTGAGCTCGGCAACTCGGGATTCGATGGTGGTGACTTCACCGCGACGCATAATGAGTACTTCTGGAGCCAGTGCCATCAGACCTTCGAGCTGGGCGATAATAGTGTCGAGTTCGCGCCCAAAGGCCATGACTTCGGATTCGGAGTGGCCGATTGCTGCGAGAATCTGGGCATTGAGGTCGGCGTTGGCCCGGTCGATCTGGGCAATCTGCATATTAAGTGCTTCAATCTGGGCGATTAGCTCTTCGGTCTGGGCGTTGGCCGCGGCCTCGCGGTTGACGATCTCCTGCCCCAGAGCCATGTATTCCTCACAGGTCATCTGCTGCTCTTGAGCAGAAATGCTTTCGCTCGCTAGGACTAGCAGTGCTAAAACCACCCCACCAACGGACAACTTCTTCATGGTCGAACCCTTTCTCATTTAGCTTGGTTGGCGAGGTTGTTCTTGGTAGCGGCTAGTTTGGCTTCTAATGCTTTTTTGCTGGCTTGCCGCTCGGCGAGGTCTCGCTCGAGCTGTGCTTTTTTGGCCTGTAGCTCGGTTACTTTTGCTTCAGCAGCCAGAGTAGCTTGGCGCCGTTGTTCTAGGTATTCCATGTCCTCTTGCGAAGGAACACGCGAGCAGCTAGTGACGAGAGACAGGGCGACTATCGCTAGGGCAACGCCTGAGTATCTCAAACTGGACAAAGTGGAAAGACGGCTCATTAAGTAGTTCCTCCACCTAGCTTAAGGATCAAACAGTGATCTTTTAATATACGGGATATTGGCACAAATATAGGCGACCTAGAGTGGATGTCAAGCAGTACAAGTGAAAATCTTACCCTGCCTGTACGTTTTCAGGCATACCGAATACCCAATTCGCGCAACTGGCCCAAATCGACGGAAGAAGGGGTGTTTTCCATCAAGCCCACGGCCTTATTAGTTTTTGGGAAGGCGATGACATCGCGGATTGAATCTTCGTTGGCGAGCAAGGCGATCAGTCGGTCAAAGCCAAAGGCAATACCACCGTGCGGCGGGGCTCCGTAGTCGAGTGCTTCGAGCAGGAAACCGAATTTGGCTGCGGCTTCTTCGGGGCCGAT
>MKWU01007390.1_pt1 | contig 10562 bp, 11 predicted proteins | sample 809101 | NCBI WGS metagenome assembly MKWU01 (sample SAMN05860141, study PRJNA318959) | sponge metagenome | host: Aplysina aerophoba | place: Slovenia: Piran, Adriatic Sea, Gulf of Piran | collected 2013-05-07
CGGGACATTTTCCATGCCGATTGACATTCGCAACGTAACATTTCGGCGAAGTCCCTTGGCGGGGCAACCACCGCTGCGTCGTTCCTAACGCGCGCCATCCACAACAACCGGACGGCGCTCCTGAGCGGCGCGAGATGATGCAGGAATGGCCCGACTTCATTTTGGACCGGCTCCGAGCCGGGAAGATCGAGCCAGGAAACCGTCCCGCGACCCGCGCATCGGGAAAATGCTGGCCTTGGAGGTCACCAGCGCTGGCGTGCCCCTCCGGCAGCAAGGCGTCCGTCCCGAGATTGCACATTCTGACGGCGGGAAGGGGTTAGTACATAGAGTGCCTGGATTCGCCGGTCGTAACCCCACACGGGGTCGCTCCGGCGTGTTTCGGGTGGCCTAATCGGTCAGGGAGAAACGCTCCCCGAGAAAACCCTCATGCCTCGGAGAGAGTCATGTCCAGAACCAAGTCGTTGTTCCTGTTCCCCCCCGCCCTGTTCCTCGCGCTCGCGGTGTTCGTTGGCGCGGATAGTCAACAGAAGCCGCGATCTCCCGATGCGACAGGCTATCATGGCCTTTCGTGGGAGGTCTCGGCGCGCGTCACTTTGGACGAGAACGGTAATCCTGTCCAAACCATAGAGGGATTCCCAGCGGTGGTGAGCGTGCGTCCCTGCTCGCCAGCACATCGAGTAGGCATTGAACCGGGTGACAAGCTTGTCGAGGTGGACGGTCGAGACCTGGACCAACCGGGTCCTTTGTTCGAGAAGATCAGACCGGGAGTGACATACCGGCTCGTTACTGAGCGGGACGGCGCACTCTCGGAAGTTGAGATAACGCTCACCGAGCGTCCAGCAGACGCCCCCGCTCCGGTCTTGACTGCCCCGGTGGGGTCGTTGGATGACTGGAGCTGTACTCAGATGTTGCGGTGAATCTCTGGGGAGTCGTAAACCGTTGGCCCGAAGAACACGCGCTACGTCCGGGGACTGAAGGATGTTGGGCACTCGCGATCCTCGTGGCGGCTGTTGGCGCTTGCTCGGTCGGAAATCCGGACGGGCACTCCAACGTGACGGTCGATACGCTTGATGGCGGGCGCGTTGTGGTATCCAACCCCGATCTGGCTGCTGCAGCGGAGCCCCGGATACTTCGGCTAGTGGTGGAAACCGAAATCGGGAACGTGGAAGCTGGCCCGTCCCCCGTCTTTTTCGAGCGCCCGGCTTCTCTTGCGGCGGATCCATTGGGAAGGGTGTACGTCGCCGACGCGCAAGCGGCACGGATTCGGGTGTTCGGGAATGACGGGAGTCTCTTGAGGTCGATTGGCCAACTCGGCGGCGGACCCGGCGAATTCCAGACTTGGCTTGCCGGCATTGTGTGGCAGGAGCCCAACCGACTGTGGGTCGCCGACGCGTCGCGCTTTATGGCGTTCGATTCGTTGGGCGTATTTGTGAATGGGAGCCTTCGCCGGCGCGGGGGCTCCACCATATCGTCGTCTTGGTCGGGATGGGTCGACACGACGGGGTTCCTCTACAGCAGGGAGTCCGAATTGGGGATCGGCGTCGGATCGGGGGATCCGCGCCGCTCCGAGCGTTTGACGCGGTTCCGCGTCTCTGGCGGCGATACCTTGGTGGCAGCGGATACGTTCCCGCTTGCTGCGACTCAACCGGCCCACAGGATAGCGGACCGAGGTGGCGGGATTTTGGAACTGGTGGATCTTCCGATGGCCGCTCGGACGGTATGGGCAGTCTCCCCCGCAGGCACGGTCTGGCTGGCCCACACCTCCACTTATCGGCTCGACGAGTTGACCTTCGCTGGCGACACGCTTCACACGATTGAGCTTCGCCGCTCGCCGGAGCCGTTGGTAGGGGCGGAACGGGACAGCGTCGCCGACGGGTCAAGCGTGTTCTCCGCCAGCGACCTTCCCGCTACCAAGCCGGTCATGTCGGCGCTGTATGTCGCGCGGGACGGATGGATCTGGGTCAGAGTGCGGCCAGCCCCAACCAGTGAGTGGGATATCTTCGATGACTGCGGCCGCTTTCTGGGCCCGGCCGTATCGATGGTGCCGCTCAGCGCCGTTACGTTCCCAGGGCGGGGCATGGTGATCGGAGTCACGACGGACGAACTCGACGTGCCGCGGATAGTGCGGCTGAAGCTACAGACGGGGCAGGGTGAGGCGGTAACGGCGAAAGGGTGTGGAACATGACTCTTACCCGGTTATCGTTTGTTCCTGACCTCGGAGGCCGCAGACCTTACACCAGAGCCCGAACAAAGGCTGACCACTCCCCGTGTCAATTCCGGCAGGACTGACTCCATCCCAACAGCGTGGTCTGGGGCATCGAATGATCGACGGCGGCGACGTGTTCGTGCGGTGGCACGTTCCCTCCGGTGACGGCGTATTCGGAGATTGGCAAGGATCGGGCCTCCCACACTGCATCGATCACTTGCCACGAGTCCGTCGAAGGTCGCGTCCAGGTAGGGTTCCGGACGTGGGGATTCGCCAGATGGTTCCGCAGTTTGGCCGTCTACCGTGCTAGGGTGACTCTACCAGCGAAATCGCGGACAACGTGCCGCGGAACCCATTTCCCGGCCCCTTGGGTCACTGTTTCACCCTACAAGATTGGAATTGGCCTGTGAATTTGACGGTGTTGGGCCTCGTGTTGGACGCAGTAGGGGTGGTCATGGTGTCTTGGTTCGCCCCCGAAAGGCATCCCGCCCAGCAGATCCCGAACATGCTGAACCGCGCTCCCGCACGCGACAGCGCCGCTTCCCGGTCAAGCGGATCGTGACCCGGGCCGAGCCCTTCGTACCGGAACTGCACGGCATAGGGGGTGAATTCCGCGAGCTCACGGTAGAATCCCGTCGCGACGCCACGGGAATCGAGCAGGTCGAGCAAGCCGTCGAGGATCACTCATGCTGCGCACCGCTCATACAGCACTTTGCCTTCGCGAAGCGCCCTGGCGAGGACGTAGTTCAGCGAGTCACGCCAGTACTCGACGTCCTCCCGGGAATACACCAGGACGTCAACGGGCACGGAGAATGGCCTAAGCGCCTGGCGGAGCCGGACCATCTCCTTGTGACGACTGCGGTCCGGACCGAACGGCTCGGCCTCGACAACGATGAGGTCGACATCGGAATGAGCCCGGAAGTCGCCCCGGCCGCGCGAGCCGAAGAGGATCACCATCTCCGGGTCTGCTTCCGCGACGATGGCCGCCACCATCCCGTCGATGACAGCGTCGGTAACTTCGCCCATGAGTGTCGCCTCGCCGTAGCCTGATTCGCGTGCCTGCCCATAAGGTAACTTGAGTCCTCCGGAGAATCCCTTTAGCTTATCTGCCCCACGTCGGCGGCGGCGCCACGCATCGGCGGCGCGGGACACGGACGCCCCCATCGTCTAGTGGACTAGGATACCTGGTTCTCAGCCAGGAGACCGGGGTTCGATTCCCCGTGGGGGTACTTGGCAGGCCGGTCGGCGGGTCCGCCGGCCTGTCACGGTCGCTTAGCTCAGTCGGTAGAGCACTACGCTCACATCGTAGGGGTCGCTGGTTCGAGTCCAGCAGCGACCATTCCCGGCGCTCGTGTGGGGGGCGCCGCGGCCTGTTGCTTCATCTCCCCAGGGCTGTCCAGGCACGCTCTGGCCTGCTTCGCGACCGCAGCGTGAGCCGTCCTCTGGAGTCACGAGTGATTTCACCAACCAGGCGGCCGTTGGCCACCGCAATGAGGCGTTCGGTCACGGGGAGGACCGCCGGTGCGCATCCAGAACGGCCTGGAGATCGATGGCCTCGCTCGGGTCCCCGGACTCGCCAGGCTCAGGGATGCCCTCTCCGCGCACCGTCAGCGACAGATCCAGCGCAGCCAGGGTCTGGAGCACCCTGCCCAGCTCCGCCCGCGGCTTTCCGGCCTCGATCTCCACGATCCACTGGCGCCCGACTGCCGCGGCGCGCGCCAGCTGCTGCTGGGTCATTCCCCGCGACCGCCTGGCCCGGCGGATCATCAGACCGAAGTCGACTGGTGTACGGACTCGCATGGGAGGAATTGTAGCCGTTCTGGCCCGAGAATCGGCTTGACATCTTGCTGCCACAACATTTAGACTGGTCTTAGTCTAGTCTGTTTCTGTGAACGACCTGCAACGTTTCAGCTGAAACGCGTTTCCCATGTCCCGGATAGGCGCATTCGAAGCCAAGACGCACCTGCCCCGCCTGCTGCGGCGTGTGCAGGCCGGGGAGCGGTTCGTGATTACCAGACATGACCGGCCGATCGCCGAGTTGATCCCCTTTCGGGCTGTGGACGAGGCCAAGGTCCGGGCAGCCATCGAGGACCTGAAAGACTTCCAGCGGAAGCACACCCTGGACGGCCTCTCGATTCGGGAGATGATCGAAGAGGGGCGCAAGCACTGATGACCTTCGTGCTCGATTGCTCGGTCACGATGGCTTGGGTGTTTGCGGATGAAGCGACGCGAGAGACCGAACGACTGCGCGATTCCCTGATCGGCGGGCGGGCGTTCGTCCCGGCGCTCTGGCCGAACGAGGTCGGCAACGTGCTTCGGGTGGCGACGCGCCGCGGACGGATTGTCCGGGACGAATGGGGGAGGATTCGCCGCAACCTCGAGGCCCTGCCGGTCGAGATCGATCCGGTGTCGACCTCGGTAGTGTGGGGAAGCGTGCTCAAGCTCGCGCACGAACACGAGCTTTCCGTCTACGACGCCATGTATCTGGAGCTGGCGGCGCGGATGCATCTGCCGCTTGCGACGCTGGATCTGGCGCTGGTCAGCGCGGCGCTCCGGGTGGGGTTGGAGGTACCGACGATTCGCTGAACGGGTGCGGGCGACGCGGTCCCGGCTCCCACCCCACCACCCTCCCCGCCACCGCCGACGCGGCGACCGAGTAGGGCGACACCAGGTACAGCTGGCCCGGCCCCGATCGGCCCGGGAAGTTCCGGTTCTGGGACGACACCGACACCTGATCCGGCGACCGCGTGATCCCCGGCCCGGCGGCGATGCACGCGCCGCACCCCGGCTCGATGAACTCGGCGCCGATCGCGCGAAAGAGATCCAGGTAGCCCTGCTCGCGGGCGTATTCGCGCACGTCGGTCGAGCCGCACTGGATGTAGCACTTCACATCCGGGTGGACCCCGCGCCCCCATCGGTCGCGCGCCTCGCGGAAGACCCGGGCGTACATGTCCATGTCCTCCTTCTTGCCCGCCGTGCACGAGCCCGCGTAGGCGATCTCGATCGGGACCGGTTCGGCGAGTTCGTCGATGTAGAGGCCGTTTCCGGGATCGCCGGGCAGCGCGACCATCGGGCGCAGCCGCGAGGCATCGATCTCGATGACCTTGACGTACTCGGCGCCGGGGTCGCTGTGCACGTCGGCCACCATCGCCTTGGCCCACGCCGGGTCCATGCCCCGCTCCTGGATGAGGAACTCGACGGTGCGGTCGTCGGCCGCGACCAGGCCGGTGAAGGCGCCCACCTCGGCGGCCATGTTGGTCATGGTGGCGCGCTCGTCCACGCTCAGCCGCTCCACGACCGGCCCCGCGTACTCGATGATCTGGCCGATCGCGTGGCCGTCGCGCACGTAGGGGTGGCGCAGGATCTCGAGCATGAGGTCCTTGGCGGTGCAGTTCGCGGGGAGCGTGCCGTCCACCACCACCTTGAACGAGGGCGGGATCCGCGCCCGCACGTCCTTCGTGATCCACGAGTTGAAGATCGCCGTGGTGCCGACGCCGAAGGCCAGCGCGCCGACCGCTCCCGCGTGCGGCGTGTGCGAATCGGTCCCGATAATGAGCATCCCGGGCTCGGCGTAGTCCTCCAGGATCTTGGAGTGGCAAATCGCCTCGGAGCCCATCACGTGGCCCTGCTGCTCGCCGTAGAGCCGGATCCCCTGCTTCTCGGAGAACTCGCGCTGCTTGACCTCCAGCTCGTTGGCGACGGCCAGCAGGCCCTGCTCGATCCGCTCCTGGCTCATCACCTTGTGCAGGAAGGTCAGGTGGTCGCGGAAGAAGAGGATCGAGTCCGGGTCGAGGACCTTCGCGTCGGCGCCCAGCTTCTGCTCGAAGAAGATGGCGGCCATCGGGGTCACGTATTCGTGCGAGAAGCGGATGTCGGCGCGGAAGAAGCCCGCCTCGCCGGGTTCGGCATGGTCGGTGCCGATACGCCCCTCGGCGGCGTCGATGACCCATTTCCGCGCGAAGATCTTCTCGCCGAGGGTCATGGGGCGGGGGGTGCGGCGCGGTGCCGGCAGCGTCACCTGCCCCTGCAGCCTGGCCATGTTGAACTCGAAAAGGCCCCCGTACTCGATGATCTGCCGGGTGATGTCGTCGGTCCCCGCGGTGAACTCGCTCAGCGAAATCGGCTCGCCGGAGCGGATGCGTTCGATGAGGCCGAAGTCGGTTGTGGTGAGAATCCCCAGGTTCTGGCAGTTCTCGTTGTAGATGCGCTCGATGCTCTCGCTGACGACGACCCGGATCCCGGCCATCAGCTCGGCGTAGGGGCTCTGCTCCCGGCTGGACCCCTTGCCGCGGCGCTTGCCCGCCACCGAGCAGACGAATCCGCCGGCCCTGACCAGGCCGCGCTCGATCGGGGCCTCCTTTTGCCCGTTGCCGCTGGCGACCTCCAGACCCAGGTAGGGGAAGTCGCCCAGCGTCTCGTCGTAGAAGAAGCAGATGTAGGCCGGAGTGATCTCGTCGGTGCTGATCTGGTCGCGCAGGCGCGCCTTGAGGTCGGGAGTCAGCTGCGGGTTCAGCCCCTCGTGGAGCTGTTGCCGGATGAGTTCGGCGTCGTCCGCGAGGAAGAGGACGCGCCCGCCGAAGGAGATCTCCGGGGGGCGCCTTTTTACCGAGTCGTCACGCGGCATAGACCACCCGCGCGGACTCCAGAATCGCCTTTCGTCGAATATGGTTGCGGCTCTGCTCGATGGCGGCGCGGTTCACCAAGTCGACCCGGCGGGCGAGCAGTTCGCCCATCTCCCGCTCCATCCTTGCGATCCCGAACAGACCCGGCGTCCGTTCCGCTTTGAAACGGAGCAATATGTCGATGTCGCTGTCGGCCCCGAAGTCATCGCGCAGCACGGAGCCGAACAAAGCAAGTTCGTCTACCTGCCAGCGGTCACAGAACGCCGCGATCTCATTCAGGGGCACGCCAATCCGGAAGACCAACCGCTGCGATTCTCCGACGGTGCCTGTCCTCGCTTGCGCTGAAGCCTTCTCTCGGGGACCGAGCGCGCCCTCGCTCAATGGTCGCACTTCATTGCTGTCAGGCTGCGCATGGTTCGTGCCGGTCGTCTCATCAGCTGAAGTCCCGTCCCAGGATCACGAAGAGGATGATCGCGAACACGGCGGCCGGCGCGATGAACCGGACGAAGAACCGCCACGCGCCGTAGTGGAACCACTTGGGCTGCGTGCCATCCATCAGTTCGGATTCGGTGTCCTTCCGGGTCATGAACCAGCCAGCCGCGATGGTGATCCCCAGACCGCCGATCGGCAGCATCCAGTTGGAGACGAAGTGGTCGGCGGTGGAGAACCAGCCCGCTTTCCCCTGGAAGACTTCGAGCGTCGACAGGAAGGGAGTGCCGGTGAACGAGAGTGCCGCGAAGATGGTGAAGACGAAGATTGCCGCGCCCGCGCCGATCGTGGCCTTCTGGCGCGGAATGCGGTGTTCATCGATCAGGTAGCTGCTCACGACCTCGAGCAGCGAGATCGTCGAAGTCAGCGCGGCCAGCGCCACCAGCACGTAGAAGAGCGGCCCCAGTACGACCCCGAACGGCACCTGCGTGTAGAACAGCTCGGGAAGCGATACGAAGAGCATGCCCACGGCTCCGACTTCGCCCGCATCGACCTGTTCCTGCATTCCGGTGACCGAGAAGATCACGGAGAACATGATGATCGTCGCGAAGAGCGCGATCACGGTGTCCAGCGCGACAATCGCACCCGACGCCTTCACCACCGACTGCTTGCGCGAGATGTACGACCCGTAGGTGATCATCGCGCCCATGCCCAGCGACAGCGTGAAGAACGAGTGGCCGACCGCCTCCAGGACGCTGCTCGGTTCGAGGTCGGCGAAGTTCGGCCGGAAGATGAAGGTGAGCGCCTCCCCCGACCCGCTCATCCCCAGAGCACTGATGAGCATCAGGATCAGGATGCCGAAGAGGATCGGCAGGAAGATCCGGGCCACCCGTTCGATCCCCTTGCTGACCCCGAAGTAGACCACCGCGATGGTGGCGGCGCTGAAGGCAAGCGAGAGCATCAGCTGCAGGGGTGCGCTGCTGACCTGCTCCTGGAAGAGTTCGCCCGCCACCATTCCCTCCGGGAAGCCGCCGAAGGTCCAGCCGATCGTCTTGGCGAAGTAGTAGAGCGACCAGCCCGCGATGACGGTGTAGTAGCTCAGCAGGATGAAGCCCGCGAGCACGCCCCAGCCGCCGATCAGCCCCCACGCCGGTCCCGCCGCATCCTTCAGCGCTCCCACGGCGCTCTTTTGACTCCGCCGCCCGATCAGCAGCTCGGCCATCATGATCGGCAACCCCACGGCCGCGATGCAGATCAGGTACACCAGCACGAAGGCCCCTCCGTCGTTCACCCAGGTGATGTAGGGGAACTTCCAGAGGTTGCCGAGGCCGATCGCGCTGCCGGTGGCGGCGAGGACGAGGCCTGCGTTGGAACTCCAATGGTCGCGGGGTTGGGACATGGGGGTTCCCTTCGGGTCGGGGGTTCGCTTTGGGTCCGCCGTATATTGTACTGTCCGACTCCAAGGGGCCACCAGACCGACTGCGTGGCCGGACACAACCAACGCCTCCGACCGCTGCGAGGACTACATGTTTCGATACCTCCGATTACTGCCGGTCGTTTCCCTGCTGGCCCCGGTGGCCTGCGGCGGCGATTCATCCACCGGCGACGGACCCAGGGTCGCCCTGCTCACCTCCGGCCCGGTCAGCGACGCGGGCTGGCATGCCGGCGCCTACGAGGGGCTGCAGATGATCGGCGACTCGCTCGCCGTGCACGTCTCCCACCAGCAGACCCGCACCCCGGCCGAGTTCGACGAAGCGTTCATTTCGTACGCCGAAGCCGGTTACGGTCTGATCTTCGGGCACGGCTTCGAGTACCAGGACGCGGCCAGCCGGGCGGGGGCTGCGTACCCGGACGTCACCTTCGTGGTCTCGTCGGGGTCGCGGCCGTCGGAGAATGTCGTGCCGATCATCTTCGGGCTGCATGAAGCGTCCTACCTGGCGGGGATGGCTGCCGGCGCGATCACCGCGAGCGGGATCGTGGGGATGGTGGGCGGCGTCGAGATCCCGTCGGCAAAGGGCACCTTCATCGCCTTCGAGGCGGGGGTGAAGGCGGTGCGCGCGGACGCGACGGTGCTCGAGACCTTCATCGGCAGCTGGGACGACGTGTCGGCGGCCAAGGAGGCGGCGGCGGCCCAGTTGCGGCAGGGCGCCGACGCGATGATCCACAACGTCGACGCCGCGAGCTTCGGCTTCTTCCAGGCGGTGCGCGAGGCGCGCGAAGGCGGGCGTCTGGCCTGGGCCTTCGGGATGAACCGCGACCAGAACGATGTGGCGCCCGACGTGATCGTCGGCAGCGCGATGATCGACATCCCGGCGATCTTCCTGCAGACGGCGCGGGCCTGGCAGGACGGAACGCTGGAGGGACCGCTGTACACCGGGCTTGCCACCGGCGCGGTCGACTTCGTGCCGAATCCGGCGCAGCCGGGGGTCATTCCCAGGGAGGCGCTCGTTCGCATCGAGGAGGCGCGCAGGATGATCGTGGACGGCACGCTCGATGTGCCAAGTATCGACTTTGTGGATCCGGTCGCGGGGGTTTCGGCCGCGGCAGGGGCGCCGTCCTCCATCTGACGGGCGACGAGAGCCGTCCGTTGACCCCCGCGGCCCGTCTCCGGGGCATCACCAGACGGTTCGGGGCGGTGACGGCGCTGGACGGCGTCGACTTCGACCTCGCGCCGGGCGAGATCCACGGCCTGCTGGGTGAGAACGGGGCCGGAAAGACCACGTTGGCGCGCGTCATGGCGGGATTGTTGCCGCCGGACGAGGGGCGGGTCGAGATCGGGGGCGCCGCCGTGAGCCTGGGGAGCGCGGCGGAGGCGCGTGCGCGCGGCGTCGCGATGGTGCACCAGCACTTCTCGCTCGTGCCGCGCTTCACCGGCCTGGAGAACGTCGCGCTCTTCAATGCGGGCGCGTGGACCCGGCGGGGAGGCGTGCGGCCGGGGTACCGCGAGAGTGTCGTAGCGCGCGCCGCGCAGCTGGGCCTCCCGGTGAAGCTGGATGTCCCCGTCGGGAAGATGGGCGTGGCCGAGCGGCAGCGGATCGAGATCCTGAAGGCGCTGATGGGGGAGACGCGCGTGCTGCTCCTCGACGAGCCCACCGCCGTGCTCGCCCCGCAGGAGGTGGACGGGCTCTTTGCCGTGCTCCGCGAGGTGGCCGGCGGGGGGACCGGGATCGTGCTCGTCGCGCACAAGCTGGACGAGGTGCTGGCCGCAGCGGAGCGGGTGACGGTGCTGAGGCGGGGGCGGTGGGTGCTGACGTGTGGGGCGGCCGGGGTCACGGCGCGGGAACTGGCGGATGCGATGGTGGGGG
>MKWU01007392.1_pt1 | contig 10560 bp, 7 predicted proteins | sample 809101 | NCBI WGS metagenome assembly MKWU01 (sample SAMN05860141, study PRJNA318959) | sponge metagenome | host: Aplysina aerophoba | place: Slovenia: Piran, Adriatic Sea, Gulf of Piran | collected 2013-05-07
ATTATATTATATTATTTATTTATTTATTTACTTTAGATTAGTATGATTTATTGCAACTTGCACTGTATATATATATATATATATCTGTCAAGATGGCGGCGCCATGGGGTTCGTTGACTTTACTAAGCTCTTATTCGCTTTGTCCCCCCTTGGGCAGCCATTCATTCGAGTGAGAAGTATTCAACAACACTTCTTCGTAATACTAAGCCAGCGCAAAGCCTGCGCAGGGCGTTTTCGAGAAGAAACAGCCGGAAAAAGAACAGGTCCAATATCAAGATGGCTGCCCTGGAGGCTTCTGTTCACCCGCTTAGAAATCGCCTTTGTTAACATTTCTCCCTTTACCAAACGAACGCAAGTTGCTCACAAAGTGTTTCAAGAAGGCTGATGTTGCTTAAAAGCTTAAATAAATCTTGCCTTCGGGTTCCAGCTCATGTTACCGAGGCCGAACGGCCATTTTATTAACTTTCTCGCATGGTTCTGCACGTACACGGACTACTGCTTCAGCTCTTAGCTTCGGTGCTATCCTCTCATCTGAGATTTTTGATTTTGGACAGCAGCTATCAGTTTGTGTAGAGGGTATTATTCAGGGCAAGGTAACTGAATACCTAGCTAGCTAGCTGGGTTAGAACAGTTGGATATCAAAGTGCATGAAGCTGTGTAACTGCTGGGCTCTATCCTGTGCGAAGCATCTAAACACTTAAATGTACTTTCCCATGCAGTTGCCAACTTTCCAATAATTGTGGATGTTTAGGCACAGCTTCTTGGTTTGTATTTAAAACCCTGATGCATTCATGCTACTTCTGCATGGTGCCTCTTGGGGTCATTCTAGGATTTAGAGGGATGCTAAATGGCATGACAAATGTGGACACCATTGCTAGCAAGAAGTTCGAGTATGGGGCGCCCCACGAGTGTTTTAACTCGAAATACTTTTTACTCTCACGTCAATGATACTTCTGTACTGTGTTACATGTCTATAGTCATCAAAAGTGTGGAAAGCGGATTAGACCCTGACATAGTCTGTTGGGCCAACTGGCCTAAGCCCAGGTAAGGGGCACATCAAAGATACTGCATAGAGGCACTTGGAGTTTGGCAAAAGCCTAAACAATGGGCAAAGCAAGGAACGCATAGAAGTTGCTACACAATGACAAGATTTCAAACAATTGCTAAGCTAAATTAGCTATGGCTGTATGTTTCCACTTCTGCAGCTGGCTGTACGTACCTACCAATATGGTTATGATATTTTATGTGACCAAGGCTTACACATAATGTATACACTGAGACTCCATTGTAAGTACCATCATGGGAGTCCCGTCTTCAGATTGCCATCATCAAAGAGCCTGAGCATAAAACTCCATTGGAGACAGGCTTCAATGCAAGTACCATACATGACTGAACAGAAGTTATATTTGTTTCCAGAGAGTTTGACTCAGCTTTTGTTCGAGCCCGGCTTCTATTTTTGTTTCATACCTATCCCTGTTTGCTATATAAACTTAATTACATTTGTATAGATCTTTGTGTGTGTGCATGCATATGGAGAATGCCTGCCAGTTCAAGGCTCACGCCTATTGAAAGAGTGTGTTGTTAGAGAGTCTCATGCGTACAAGCCAGACTGAACCCTAGTTACTTTATAATTTCTCTTCTTGCGCACTCAAAGACTTTTAGCTTTCAGCTTACCTGCCTTTCTGCTGATCATTCTACTTACTTATTACTACTATGCCTTATATATAAGCTTTTAAAGCATGTATTACACTGTGATCAGAAAAACTTCTTTAGCTTTGTGGTTGTATGATGTAGCTAAATCCTGTTACTGTCAGTTAGGAAGTTTAAATCATTTATTGTTGTTTCTTAGGCCATTAGAACTGACCAGTTAATGATGTCATTGGAAATATCTTCGTTTCTGGCACGTTTCTTGGTATCTTGTTGGTTATTTGCAAGTTTGTAGGTTCTGTTAGTTATTTACTGTACACAGGTCAGGTTTGAAACATAGGAGTTCAGGCAAAATGGTGGAGACTGGAGATTTTCAGGCTGGTGGCCCGTAGGCAGAGGTGACAGGGGATGTCCAGAAAGTACTACAGATGCTTCTGGAGGACCACCAGTGGGAGAAAGAGATCACAGCTGAGAGACATCAGTGCGAGCAGGAGGCAGCTGCCGAGCAAGAATGACAGGAGAGAGAGACGGAGTGGCAACTGCAGAATATGCAGAGGAATGTGGATGCAATGTTTAAGGTAGTGGAGAGGTCCCATGAGGGGACTAGTGGCTCTAAGAGAGAATCGTGGGGTGCCGGTGATGGCAAGGAGGTAAAGCTGACGGATTGTTTGAGGCCGATGATGTAGAGGTTTACCTTAGTTCATTCGAGCGGATAATGACCACATTTGAAGTGCAGAAGGAGCGATGGGCGTTCAAGTGTTTCTGCAATTGATTAGGAAGGCACAGCGGGGCTATGTCATGATGCCCGCGTGCTTTCAGTTAGCTTTTATACAAGTTTCAGTTGCATCATTTCTAACTTCTAGCTATGTCTGTTACTAATTGATGGATTTTGGTGTACTTTGATAATCGAGTAATTGTAGCTAAACAATTGAGTATCAGTTTCAAGCTTTGCCATTAATGCACTCCATGTATTTGCAATCCAAAACCATCAAACATCATTTTCCTTCATGACTTCTAATACACATACATGAATAGGGAAACTACTACGGTAGCTGTAATGCAGAAGAATGTGGATGCAATGTTTAAGGTAGTGGAGAGGTCCCATGACGGGACTAGTGGCTCTAAGAGAGAATCGTGGGGTGCCGGTGATGGCAAGGAGGTGAAGCTGACGGATTGTTTGAGGCTGATGATGTAGAGGTTTACTTTAGCTCCTTCGGGCAGATAATGACCACGTTTGGAAGTGCAGAAGGACTCAAACGAACAAGGAAAGGATTATTCTGTAATTGCGTGAGTGACTGCTGTAAAAGTAGCTTGCAACATCAAGATATGTTGCTACTAACAAAGTCAGTTGAATATTGATAACTGTCCGAGCAGTAAGATCGAGGGATAAGCAGTACAATAGTAGACAACACCAGTAGTTGCTGTGATAATGATATACAACTTTTCATGTGAGTGCATGCTGTAAATCAACCTGTTCTCTACTTACGGCAAGAAACGTGACAAGCATTTGCGTGTGTTCAAATTGTGTGTTTCAGCTCACCTTTGAAAACATGATTAGATGGTGCCCATATGGAAATGCTAAAAGGTTTCTTGACTGACTTTTACCCTTGAGTCTTTTAATAATCCATCTTAATGAAGACCGCTAAACTCGTCATTGTGAATAGTGTAGATTTATTTAAACAATTATCTCGCCGGTGAACAATTGAGTAATTGTTGTCACATGCACATCTCACACTGTCGCATGCGTAACCACAAACTATACAAAAATGCGATGAAACCACAGATGCCTGTACATATACTACTATTGTATTAAACTGGAACCACTTCCTACTTGCTCACAATTGTTGCATGTTCGCTTCATGATAATGAGTAACTACAAATGGTGTGAGAAGTACTGGACCTGGCAGTAAGGTGGTCACTAATTTTGACTAAGCAGAGCATGTCAACCCCCATTGTAAGCATCGGGAGTTTGAGCCTGCTAAATAAGATTAAGTGCAGTATACAGAGCAGCTGTTCCATGTCATGTGTGCTACATGGATCACTGAGGACAAGAGGAAGTGAGAGATATTACTGACTTGCATAGGGATGAAGCATACCAACTGTTAGCCTTAGTCTCATTGCAGATGTGTGGGCATGACATACAGGACATGCTAAAGGATTGATTAATTTGTGGATGTGGAGATCAGGGCATGCAAAGGAAAATGTTTTCATTTCAAAGAACAGCCTGACCTTGAAAACACACATGGTCATGGCATTGACCATTGATACACCCTCAAGGAATGCCTTAAAGGAAGGGGGCAAAGTCTGGAGAGAATAGCAGCAACTTGGCATGGCAGTAGGTACAGATGGAAACCATGCATCAACAAGGTCCCCTGAGGTTGGCATCAGTTGGCATACTACTGTGGTAGAGGAGGTCCATTTGCAGTGAAGTGTAGGCACAAGAAAACCTAGTCCTTCTGTTGTGAATTGTTATGATATCTTGCCAAATTTGCCAACACAAGAAAGTTCCAACAGACGCAGCCTCTGAATCAGGTGAAGAATAATCACACCAGTAGAGCAGACAGGTCAGTCTACCTGCTTACGGTATGTGACACAGAAAACTTACATTTTTGCCGACGTCCCGCGTTGGTTTACTGCGGATAGCCATGCGGCAATACGCGGACACCCGAGCGGCAATGCGCGGACTATCCGCAGGAATGTATAATGTCGAAGATTACCTCAGAAGAACGTGGGCGTCGGCTGCTGAATCAAACTCGCAGTCGCGAAATGGGATAGACTGTAAAGGCTGTCAGCCATTTTCAATTTGTCAGTCACACTCACAATGATCGCACCGTTATCATTAACCTGAATGAATACATTAAACAATCACAATGTTAGTTTAAGTTTTAAAAGGTCATGCACAGCACCACAGGTAAGTAATTACAGAAATGATTGGTGTAGAGCAATGATGGAAATATACAAGATAAAAGCAATTTGCCTAGCAGCTAAGATGTTCAATGTCCAAAAGGAGCTCCGTTCACTTTTATCACATCAGGCATAACCTTTTGAAGATGGTCTACGTTTCTGGAGCATGTGTCAGGGGTCAGCGTCTTCCAAAACTTCTTGATCCCTTCCTTGAGCTCAGTCATGTTCCATGTCTGGTGTTTGTCCCTCAAGAAATTCTTCATTGATCCCCACACTTTCTTGATGGGGTTTAAATTAGGGCTTGCTGCTGGTGCTCTTCCACCAGTTGATCTTGTTGGCATCAAAAAAGGCTTGAATATAGCGGCTTGTATGTTTTGGATCGTTGTCCTGGTAAGGTCTGTGGCTGTCTGGGTAAGTCTTTTGAATGAATGAGATAGGGGAGGCAGACAGAATGTCTCCATACCTTGTAGTGGTCATGATTCCTTGTAACATCACTAGTCCGGTAGCTCCTCTCTTTGAAATGCCGGCCCATACATGAATTTTGGAAGGGTGCTTTTGACGGTTCTTAAGCTTCCTGGGTGCATTTTTCTTGCGAAAGGACTATCTTCTGTGAGACTCAAGCTGTACAGTACATTCATCTGTGAATATGACATCTCGGACTGCTCCTCATCTTCCAACCACTTGTTCACCCAGACTACTCGTTTTTTTCTTTGTTGGCATCTCTAATGGCCTGACAATACCTTGCACAGGTAAAGGACCAGCCTAGTTCAGTCTGCGCTCTAGCAATTGTCCTCTCACTGTATGTTACTTTCTCATCTCCAAATTTTTCTACAAGCAGCTTTTTCAAGTCTCCAGCAGTGAGTTCATCATTCGGTGCCATGGCTTCATTAATCAAGCAATAATGGCTCAGGGAAATAGTCTTTGCTTGTCCAATGCGTGGGCGGTCTTTCACGGGTCCGGTTTCTTGCCACCTGGCAATAATATTCCTGATTGTCTGGTGGGTGGTAATCGTTCCTTCGAGCGCCAATATTTTCCTGATCTCTGTCAATGTCCTTTTGCCATCAGCTTGGGTCCACTGGGAAATGATTCTTCGTCTTTGAAAGTCACCTAATGGCATTGTCTTCAACTGCAATCGCATATACACAGAGCTGCATGCAGAATAATTATATACAAAACGCGCTTAAAGTGTTAGGATACTGCAAGTAATACTTTTAACCAATCAAATTGTGTAATTTTGTACAACACGGTTCACTAGAAGTGTTAGATCGCACTGCCTTAACAAAAGCTTGCGTGTGCTTCCGTAATTCATCTGCTTAGAGCGAGTTTCAATCGAGTGTGTCACTGAACGTTGTATTCCAGACTGAGATGGAGAAGATTGTCATCAAGTAGACTGAGGGAAGGTCAAGCGGATCTACAACCGTGGTGAAGAGATCCACAATAAAGAGTGGAGTGATTGGTGTCGGGGAAAAAGTTTCAATTGTGTGGGGTAAATCCAAGAAAGCCTACAACGCTGAAGTGGTGGACGATGGCAGCAGTTTTGGAGTGCCACATCAACCCATAAGAACTGTCGCTGAAAAGGACGAGCCCTTGGCTTTGGAACTTGTAGGTCCTGCCCCAATGCAAACCGGAAGACCTTTGCACCAAACAGAGAGCCAGCTTTGATACAGAAGATGGACAGCCTAGCTGATGCTGTGGCAGGACTGGAAGAAGCCAGAGTTACTTGCCACTTCCAGCAACTTATAACTCGGCTGGCTCAGTTACAGAAGGACGTGGACGTGGACGAGCTAAAGTGGAAGAATCATCACCTGAGGAGACAAGCTTGTTACCTACACCACCATGCGCTGGTGCCCGTCCGCCTTTTAACCTCTCACAATCTCCAGCTGTGGCAGACTTTGCACATCCTGGTCCCTGGATGCCTTCCAACTTCCCACAATCTCCGGCCCTACTGGACGTTTTCAACAGAAGTGTCGGTGGTGGGGCTGTCACCAGCTATGAACACGCAATAACCCAAGAAGACATCGACCAGTGCCTTGCCGCGTGCAGATCGTGAAGGAACGTTGCGGCTCGGCTAGCCAACAAGATATTTTGGCACAAGAGAAGTCCAGTAGCAATTGTTGAGGAGTTTGCAGCAAGACGGCTCTCACCTGCCTGAAGGCAAAGGCAATTTACTCCACATCCATGAAGCACTATCCCTTAGATCGATTGGAGACGGGTGCCACAGCAGAGATGATGAGGACCGCAATCGATGAGGCATGTTGCAAGACGAAGATTGTTTGTGGAACCGAGAACCCCTAATGTAGCCACTTGACTCGTTGCCTGTTTAGATTGTACTTCTTCTTCATTATATTTGGTATGTTGATTGCAAAGCTAACGTGAGCCATCCTTGGCCAAGTGCGCATGGCTGTGAAGTGTGTTTCGTTCGTTCGTTCAAGATGACGACTTAGAAGTAAGACTTAGATTCAAGAATTCACTCACAGACGTAACCAGAAGAATAGAATTGACTTCAGTCCGTTGACTAGTGATCAAAATCAGTGGTGCGTACAACTCTACGATGGATTTCTATGTGTGCGTGCAAACGTTCAGCAGTGTGCAGTCAAGTACTGCATTCCAGCACTTTCCGCATGAATCTACATGGATTCGTGCGGAAACTCCGTGGCTGACTGCGCAGCTGTTTGCGAAAGCCCGCAACAGAAAAACGTGACATTATACAGATCCGCGTAAGTTTTCCGTGTCATGTACCGTACATGAATATAACATGTTGTGTTACTAGTTCCCACCCTCCCCCCAGCATACCCCAGCTCATTCAGGTATTCATCCTAAGATGAGCAACTTAGTCAACATTACAGTAAACCTAGAGCGTTCGTTCCTATCATCATCATCCATCATCATTATCTCAATAAAGAGCATCAGTGACATTCGCCTGGATTCCCAGCACTGCGTTCTTTAGTGAAGCTGCACACATCAGAAAAGTCTTTGCAAGTAGTGCATGGGAAGTGGCAACCATGTGTGAACAACAACAATTCCGCTTAACTCCTGGTATAGGTTTTTGACAGGAACCCTCGCTAATGCGAATTGCCTGGTTCCAGCAGTTATGTTTTTGCTGGCAGAGATCTTGCACGGTTTATGTTTCTGTTCTCGTGAAAGAATAGAAGCCCACCATCCATGTGGGTTCAGCAGTACCATCAGAGTTGCGTGGCCTGTACCTTATGCTCTGGGAGCTAAAGTTGAGCAGAAGCTAGAGCAAGTGGAAACAAATAGTGTATTGAACCAGTTGACTGCACAGAATGACTGGAACAATAGTTCTACATTCTGAAGAGTGATCTGTAGAGATTTTCGCAGACTTTGACTGCAGCGTCAAGGGTGGATTCATAGCCATTGTCCGAGGTGGAGGATCTGTTTGCTACGTTAGTTGTGGAAAGAAATTTCTCCAAATTGAATTACGCCAAGCATACCAGCACATTTGACTTGATAATGCATCAAAAGTGCTAGTGACCATCAACACACAGAAGGGTTGTTCAAGTACAGTCTGCTTCAGTTTAAGATGCTATCTGCTCCATGGCTTTTCAGGAAGTAGTGGAAGAGGCTCCGCAGGGCACATGGTCTACTTGGGTAAACATTAGGTTTCCAGCACATGCCATAAAGAGCCTATGAAGCTACTGGATGAAATCCTTGGTTGGTTTCCATCTGCCGGGGTTGTCTGTTCATTAGTCCAAATGCACAATTGAGGTGGAATTAGTCAACTATGTGAGACATACAATAGATAGGCCATATGTCAGAAAGACTCCATGAAGCCGCTGAGAATGTGCAGGCAAACCCCTTTTCTGTCAGAAGCTTTGTACTCTCGTAATATAGAACATTGGTGCCCTAGTGTTTACAGTTATGGTTACCAGTTACCTCTGCATCAATAATTGTTGAATGTGTTGCAGCCCTGAACATGACATGAGCAGAGGAGCAGGCATTCAAAGGTGGTTGCTACTGTCTTCCCAGGTGGTGGTGAATTTTGATCTAGAGCTGGACTCCAGCTTAATTGCACGATCAGATTCCTCTCCAAAGCTGAAGAGTGGTGTCATGTGTGTTTTTGGATGTTTACCTGAGCAAGCAGCCCAAAGATGCACACAAAGCAGAAGCTTTGTACTTTCAGCCACCGTCTAAGCCAATGGTACACAGCAGTACCTCTTTGAAAGAACAAATTGGCTTCTCTTGTAAAAGGCATGTGAGAGGAAGCAAGCTTGCAGAAGAAAACAAGTCTTCGTGCAGCAGCTCTGTTTGAGGCCAATGTTTCAGAGAAGCTTATCCTAGAGCGTTTGAGGTATCATTGGGTAGAGGCTTTGCGGCAGTACGAGAGATCCTCAAGCCTACAACATTGGACTTCTAAGGTACTGGCAACAAACACCAGGCTAGATTACCAAGAAGCTGTCCAGCCCACCCAGACTGCAGCTACAGCTAACTTGCCCATACCTCCTGTCATGCTGAACATTGAATCCTTATTCGGTTGATCTATTACTGGACTTCACTAGCCAAAACTGAATGATGATGCGGTTCTTTCATCAGTGGCAGTACAACACAGAGGGGGGCTCGTGGGAGCTACACCAGCACCCACGAGACCTACAGACAACAAGTCACGGGATCCAGTGATCACCCTCCCGTATGTGCGCAGTCTGTCTGAAGCAAAGTGGCGAGTCTAGACTCCACTAGGATTGAGGGTCTCTTTCCGCTCAAACACCACCCTCAAACAACTACTAGTAAGACCAAAGGATCAGATCCCCACAGAAGAGCTGGCAGGAGTTGTGTACCAGGTCCCATGCGCAAGTTGCCTGTCTTCTTATATAGGCCAGACAGGCAGTTGCCTGGGTAAGTGGATGAAGGAGCACCGGAAGGCTGTGGAGTCTGGGGACTGTGCAAATTCAGCACTGGCCGAGCACGCATGGAATCACCAACACCCTGTAGACTGGGATAAGGTCAGAGTTCTGGAGGAGCAACCCCACCTCTACCATAGACTTGCATTGGAGTCAATTCACATTAGGTCACACACACTAACACCTTAAACAGAAATGATGGCACATTGTCCCCAGGTTATACTTGTTTTCTTGTTAGACACCACCTTTGTACCCTGCATATTGCCTAACCCCACCATCCCAGCCCCTTAGGTAGTAGGTACAGCTAAATGCTTCCTTTAGGACACATCACTTCTGTACATGTAATTTCAAGACTGTATAACCAACCACCCCAATTATTACAGCTGTGATTGTCAAAGACATTTCCCATAATTTGGTGTAAGTACTTAATTGATTGTCACTTCCTTTATTGAAATAATTGTATTACAAGTCAAGGAATATTTTCCCAAAAATTGGAAGCACCCACAGGAAAAAGCTATCTAGCTGTGCTCTGAATGGCTGAGAACAACCAAACTTGGTATATAGAATCTAGTAGCATGTGTGCACAAATGCACAGTGCACTGATGAAAACAACAGCATGGTTGTTGAAATGTTTGGCTAGTGCCTAGTAATAGATCAAACATGTCTACCCCTAGCCACAAAGGATTCTTTCATTTTATCAACTTTTCCTTTGGCAATCTGATGGCACAGTTGCCCGGAATATTGGAAAAAGACCTTGATAGCATACTGAATGACTTCCGATTAACCATAATCTAGTTTATGTGTTATCTATGTCTCTCTGTCATGTATAAAATGTATTCCATGTATACGTATGTACACCTGCTGCTTCAGTGAAATCTATAGATCACGGGCAGAAACACCACTATTTGCTATAAACCACTGGGGTCACGCTATAAACCACAGGGCATGAACACCGCATGTCACATTTACACCACACCACGAAGTACAACTGGGTGTCTTCGAGAATCAGAATTACTTTGAAAATCTCTGTGTGGCTAGGTGTAGACATAATTGGGGATTGAGAACTTCACTAGCCAAGTAGATAGAGGGACAGATGTCGATTGTCACAAAATTACCGAACGTTTTGGCCCAATCTAAAGCCTTCATCAGTGGT
>MKWU01007393.1_pt1 | contig 10560 bp, 6 predicted proteins | sample 809101 | NCBI WGS metagenome assembly MKWU01 (sample SAMN05860141, study PRJNA318959) | sponge metagenome | host: Aplysina aerophoba | place: Slovenia: Piran, Adriatic Sea, Gulf of Piran | collected 2013-05-07
CGGATCATGGGCTGCAAGGCCAGATGTTCAATGAAACTGCTTATGGGTTCATACAACCTGGTAGACGCGATCCGGACTTTCCAGAGTATACCCTTGTGACACGTAAGCCGATCACTGATCTGACGCTAAAAGAGTGCGATCGCATCCGGGACCTCAAGATCAGGAAGGACGTAGCCTCTTATTTGAATGACGCCAGAAAAGAAAATGAAACACACAAAAAAGCACTGGTTCGTTTTTCACAGGAACAGGGTATTCGCAGCGTTCGCATCCTTATAAAGGATCAGGCAGCCAGGCAAATCGAATCGGCCCCTTACAAACGGTATGCAACCAGTGCATATGCATGTTGTGATATCTGGCGACTGCCCAAAGGCAAGGCGGGCAAGTATGTGCCTGGTGAATTTACGTGGAGGGGTGTTTTTTGGTCTTATGCAGATGTTTCCAGGGGAAGTTCCAAGCCAGAGGAACGAAAACCTCATCCTGCTGCCAGGTTCATTTGCCGACTGTACAAGAACGACATGATTGTCTGCAGGGAGGACATGGCAGTACATATTATGCGGGTTGCCGGCTTTAGCACAACCAATAACAAGCTCGATGTCGTTCCTCATTGGGCTGCTGATCCTGGGCAGCGATATGTCAGTATCAATCAGTTGGGTATTAATGAGCTTCAAAAGCTGCATGTCACTCCTGATGGAGTGGTCAAAGGCCTGAAAAATGATCGGAGGACTCGTTGAGATCGCGGATGAGGGTCGGCATCTTTGCGTGTATCGAGGATTTCTCAAGGTGCTGGATGGGGCAAGAAAGCCGTCACAGACAAGCAGTATGAAAACATGCGAATTTTCGAGGGAAGACCGCAAAAACCAGTAAATACACTGGATCAACTAGTATTATTTTAGCATGGCAGGGTGCGTTTTCTTTCTAACCAAAAGCGTAAAAATAAAAAACAATCATATATAAATAGAATAGTTCATTGAGATTCGAAGTCAATCCGCAACTTACACAAGGGACTCAGGCAAAGGAACATTGGAATAGTTCATTAAGATTTGAAGTCAATCCGCAACTTACAGTACGAGCAAGTACCGGATGGGCTAAGAATAGGTCATTGAGACTTGAAGTCAATCCGCAACCCATATTTAGTGTTTGGGACAAAGGTGATGAGAATAGGTCATTGAGACTTGAAGTCAATCCGCAACAGCTTACTTCTAATTAAAGGGGATTATATACTTTACTAACCGAACTCAGTCTTACTGACCCTTCTTCTTCTTGGCAGGTGGTGTAGACAGCACCAGTTTCGCCAGCTCTTCTGGCTTCAAAGGGATACGCTCAAAGTGCTCGTTGTACTTTGATTGTTTTTGTTTTTTCTTCATTCTTCTAAATAATCATTTTTGCAAAGGTTAGGTTACAGGAAGACTTTCAAACATGAAATCACCGAGAATCTTCTGACTAATCCATTTGTCAGTTACCATTTCTTCATCAACAAAATAATCGCAGTCGAGTGATTCTGGGTTCCATTTAAAGCTGATTTTCACTTCCCACAAATTTCCTCTCCTCGAAATAAAGGACTCCTGTTCCAACATGAAATCTACTCTCTGATCCGAGTCATCCTGATAATCTTGATGCTTTATTAGTATGTCCTCGCCAGCGACATTCTTCCCAATACATGCACGAAATACATGAAGACAGTTGTCCTGATTAACGGTAAGAAAAGACCTCTTGCCTCGCTGCGACTCTGTAAGGCGATTGAACTTGTTCACATCGTCTTTTAATATTTTTGACAGTTCTTTGAATATATTTTCAGAGTTACAGTTTGCTCGTGCTTTCACCCAACTAGTTTCTTTCCCTATCATATTACTATCTCACCAAATCCTTATAACGAAGTTCCTTACCAATTAATTTCTTGGTAATAACAGCCATTTGAGTAATCGTATCTAAATCCCTGTCGTTATAACGACCAGAGAACTCACCAATGTAACGATTCAAGTGCTTTTCTGACATATGGTGATATGTACCGTGATAGCCTCTTTTCAGCAAAGCCCAGAAGCTTTCAATGCCATTCGTGTGAGCCTGATCTCGCACATACTCGCTAACGCTATGTTTCACTGCTTCATGCTTTCTCGGTAGACCTTGATAAGCCCTGTGATCATCCGTGTAAACTGTGGCATTCTCATCCGTCACATCTTCAACAAAACCTTGTAGCGTTTCCTTGTTGGTCTTGTTGACTTTCTTGGCTGTGATCTTGTTTGTTATCCGATCCTTGGCACCAACAACAGCTTGTTTCCCTACACCACCACGACCAGCATGGAGTTTCTTGTTACTGTGCTTGTTGCGTTCCTTCCCACCAACATAGGTTTCATCAACTTCAACCGGACCAGAAAATTTAGCCTGGCTGTCTGCATAGACTTCTCTTAACCTATGCAACATGTACCAAGCTGATTTTTGGCTGATGCCCAGATCACGATGCAGTTTCAAGCTGCTGACGCCTTTCAGGTTGGTGGTCATCAAGAAGATACCGATAACCCAGTGCTGATAGCCAAGGTTTGAACCTTGCATGACTGTGCCGGTTTTGACCGAGAAGAATTTTCTGCATGAACGGCATCGGTGAGGCATTTGGGGATGCTTGGTTTTGACCTGAACATTGTGCGATCCACACTTGGGGCAGGTGATCTCATCACCCCATCGTTGCTCAATGAACCACTTTTCAGCAGCTTCATCGTCAGGGAACTGTTTCATTAAAGAAACTAGTGAGATACCCTTACGATATGATTTGCCCGGCCCCTTCATCTGTGTTCTCCAAGTTATTAATTACTATGTGAATTATACACTAAATGGTTAGTAAAAGTAAAGAGTTTTTCAATGAAAATATATGAAATTATCTCTAATGCTGCTATCGAAAGACGACATTATTGGATTGAAGAAATAGTAACTCTCAGTGGTCACTTTGGGGCGGATTCATCTCGTGTTGAAGATGAGTTATCCAGTGAAATTAGGCAAAATGGACTTGATTCATTGCTAGGTCATTTACGCCTTTGTTCTGCTATCCCTGAATCTTACCGACATGATTCAAGTGAAGAAAAACTATACTCCAAGTACACAGATGCACTCATCTCGGAATGCTATTCATGGATTGGCTTAGAAAGCGTAGTATTGACCGAGAGAGCCGATTCTGCCGATGTTGAAGCGGTAACAGATGAATACAGTTTTGTTGCTGATGCAAAAGTATTTCGCCTTAGCAGGACAGCCAAAAACCAAAAGGATTTTAAAGTACAGGCAATGGACGGTTGGAAGAGAGGCAAGCCTTTTGCAATGGTGGTGTGTCCTCTCTATCAGTTGCCTTCCCGCACAAGCCAGATTTATCAACAAGCAGCAGCCAGAAATGTATGCATCTTTTCATATTCTCATTTGTCTGTACTGGCAAGGCTAACTGAAATTGAGGGAAAGGAAGCAGCAATCAATTTACTGCATGAAGTTTTCAATACAGTCCAAGCAATGAATCCCTCGAAAAATGCAAACGCCTACTGGCAGGCTGTAAATCGAGCAATGCTTCGGTACAGTGATGCAGTAAATAATCTTTGGGAAACCGAGAAAATTGCAACAATCGAGAGTATCGTAGTTTCCAAGGAAATTGCCTTAAAGTATTATGCGTCTAAAAGAGAAGAAATAATGAGGTTGAGCCATAGGGAAGCCATTGAACAACTGATTGAAATGCACAAGATCAATAGCAGAATCGATAAAATCAGAAGTGTTTCGGATAACCTGATAATGAATATCGGCTAACAAAGAATTGACGCCAAACGATTCTTGCATGCTTCAACGTATTCGGAAGTAGCCTCGAATCCCAAATATCTTCTGCCAAGTTGCTTGGCAGCCACAAGAGTTGAACCACTTCCGGCAAACGGATCAAGGACCAGTTGATCTTCTTGTGTTGTAAGTTCAATGAGGGCTTGCATCAGAAAAACAGGTTTCTGAGTAGGATGAAAGCCTCCTTCTTTTCCCTTGTCCAGACCACATCTAATTATATTTTCAGGCTCATCAACATATTTAAGATAAGCCTCCTCATTATATCCACCAACCTCATGTTTAAGCACATTGTCAGCTATGGTTGTCCCTATTTTGTATGGCTTTGTGAACCACAGAACAGGCTCATAATTAGGGCGTAAATTGCCAACTCTCCAACCTCCCCAATTTTCTTCTGATGTGTGATCTCCGCGCCTGGAGTAAATTGCACTCAAACGTTGCGCCCTGTGTGGGGCCTGAGTGCGAATCCATGCCAAGCAGTCTTTGAGGCTGAATCCTGCATCTTCCATTGCACAAATACAACGATGAGCCAGTCTGCGCCCTGCAAATATAAAAACACTGGCACTTGGCTTTAAGACTCGATACCATTCAGGCGCCCATTGGGAGCACCATTCCTGGTATTGTTTTGGAATGTCCCTGTCTGCCTCAGACCATCCATTTATGGGTTTCCCTCGCTTTTTAAAAACAGCTCCAGCTGTTTTTTGTGCAGGACTGGAACCAAGGTAGGCCGAGTTAGTGTTGTTATGTAATACGTCCCAGTCATCTGTGCCAATACCGTATGGGATATCACTAAGTATAAGATGAACAGATTCACCTTCAACTTTTGTAATAAGTGACAGCGAATCCCCTAGATAAATGTTGTTTTCTCTTAAACGAAAAGTTGGAGAGGTGTTAATAACTGAAGCGTTGCTTTCCATACCCTATATAATACCAAATTCCTTTACCTGTTGATGGTTAGTAAAGTATGTAATCCCCTAATTAAACGCAAACTACAAAGTTTAGGTCATTGAGATTTGAAGTCAATCCGCAACTTGCAGTCTGCTCAGCCCTTATTGTATAGAATATTTCATTGGGATTTGAAGTCAGTCGTCAAAAAGACTACCCCCTGCATGACTTCATAGCCCGCACAGTCAAGGATGAGGTCCAGACCATCCACACGGATGAGTTGAAGTCCTACCTCGGCATCGAGGACTACGATAGCCGACATGAAACCGTTAATCACTCGCAGGAGCAGTGGGTGATCGGGGACGTGCGTACCAACAGCATTAAGGCGTATGAGCCTTGTTCAAACGCTCGATCATGGGAGCATTTCACAAAATGAGTCGCAAGCATACCAACGGGCAAATTGACGTTGTAACGTACACCGTTTTCTCTCAGGAGTGCCTTGTTGAAAATGACGTTGGTGCCCTGATAAAGTAACCTGCGTTTGGCTTGCGGTTGTTCGGATAAATACTGGTCCCATAATCGGCTGTCAGACTCTTGCTCTTGCGTCCCTGGTATAAGTTGCAAATTCAATCCTTGGTGATTGGCAGATCGTCATCGTCAACCTAAAGCAGCCAGTCCATCCCGATGCGATATGCAATGACGAAGTAGATGCAATACCGATATTAACTTATGTTCTTACCTTCATTCGTCTCAACTTAAAAATCTTCAAACAGGTACTTCAAACCGAAAGCCAGGGACCAGTGATCCATGTCGCTGATCCGCGTGTGGTTAAGCCCGTCAGGGAGCGGATGATCAATGTAACGCCCCGTATCGCTCATGTCATTGACCTGGCTGTAGGACACTTTCAGGCCGAGCAGCACCCGATCGCCTAGACGGTAGTCTGCCCCCGCGTAGAGGTGCCTTGAGAACACGGTATCGGTCAGTGCCTCGTCCTGCCAGGAAGTATAGAAATCTGCAGGCGTATCGCCGCATCCGTTCGTACAGGAGTACTCAGATCGGAAAAACAGTCCCGACAGCTTGGCGTAGGAAAGCCCCACGCCTACCCCCACATACGGGATCATGCGGCTGTGCACGGGCAGGAAATCATAATAGGCATTCAGCAACAGGGAACGGGTCTCCAGGTCGTCAATCGATGCCTCGGTCTGACTGGAGTAGTTTCCCATCTCCCGGGAGGTTATGGTTGACCCGTCCAGGTAGGTGATGCCGATAAAGTTCTGATCAATGTCATTTTGTCTGTGATTCGCTGACAGTTCAAGACGCAGATTGCCGAACCTTCGCCCGATGGCAAGTTCGAACAGGTTGCCACGGTCCGCATCCAGATCGTAAAACCAGCGATAGCCGCCAATATCCTGACCGTCACAATCATTGACGGGATAACAGATATCGTCCCGGTTCCAGCCTGTCTGGTCCATGTCAGACATCCAGTTCACCCCGGCCCCGGCCCCTACGTACCAGCCGGAAGCCCTGGACTCGTCGGCCATGCTGGTGCACGGCACGACCAGTATCAGGCATACGGCCAATAGAACCCGTATACTCAACTGATGTTCCCTGGGTTCATGGTTTCTATTCCCTGATTGCGTGATGGGCAAATGGAACGGCTGGTCGATTGGAGAAGGCATTTCATCCACCATGGGGACGGCACTGCTTCAACCGCCTCCGCAAGATACCAGGAAGACGGATAGCAAGGGCCAGTACTGGATACAGCTTGTTTGGACACATTATTATTGTTCCTTATGTATTCTATAGAGAGTCCAGCGCAGGCCTCCAAGTTCACTGTTTCGTAATTCAGAACGTCTAATCATAAGTTTAAGGAAGCTGGACGACAGCTCCGGGTACATTGACCTGTTCTGGCCAGACATTCTGATTGTTGAGCTGAAAAGCGCGGGGCGTGTGACCTTAAGAAGGTAGACCTGAATATAAACAAGTGTGAAATTTGTACAAGGGATAATGCAGTAAAAAGGGTGCTGTGTGGGCAGTCGACCTGATGAAACACTGTGAATAGTTGTCAACTCTACCAAGTGATGCCCACGACCCACACAACTCTGAAAATGTGCGCTCGGGTCCGGGGTCTGACCGTTTGTGGGGGTGACCCCTAGCAAATCCAACACCTTAGGTATAAGGAAGGGGACCCGAACGCAACCTCTTGAAATCAAGTAAAAATGCCGTACCAGCAGCGTTAGGGCCACTGGTACGGCGGAGCCCCAAGAGGATGTCTACTTCTCTTGGACACATCGGCCTGAGAAGCTTACAAAACAGGCCGGTGTTCTTTGCTATTCGTCGTTCTTTCTCGCCCCAAAGGCACCGGCTACAGAGCCATTGCTGAATCCAGCATTGAACTCTCCGGCCATCGAACCTGGAGCTGTCGTGGCAGTATTAGGGTCATTAGTAGCCGTAGTCACTGGTGTTGGGCCATAGAAAGTTCCAAGGATCGACCCATCACCGTTGCCGCCCTTGGCCGTACCGGAGAAAGTGTTTTCACCACCTGCACGGCTGGCCTGTACGGTTGCCGACCACGTGTTGGCTTCTCCTCCAGATAACATGAAGTTGTTGATCGAGCCACTGACGGTGTTGAGCAAGTTCGGCGCGACAGTCCCTGCTTCGAAATCTCCTGTTTCAGGGTTATCTCCCGTCTGAGCGAAATACGCTGTCAGTGAGACATCCGCAGTAAAATGGCCAGAAGTGGCCGACGCTTCCGTGCCGTCCGGATTACTCACTTCGTGTACGTACACGACCGTGGCATCACCCTCGTACGATGCACTACCTTCAACTGTGTCAAGCCCACTTCCCGTGGAAGGGTCAAGCGATGAACCAGCAAAGGTCTCGACCTCGTTGTAAGTGACTGCACCGTCTTCGTCGGTTGTTTTCTTGAGCCATACCCCGTAGTGCAGGTAGTCGTAGTCCGGCTGGTCGGAGGTGGCACCCCTATCTGGAATGAAGACCCAACCAGCAGAGTTGCCAGTAACCATACCCTTGTCGTTGAAGGTTACGGTGCAAGCTGCAGTACCGGTGCAGCGATATGTACCCTCAGCCCCGTTATAGGTGCCGTCATGCACAGCCTCATCCGTACCAGCGGTGGTCGTGTCGTTAAAGGTATAGTTGAGAGTTCCACTCGTAGTGGAGCGCGCAAACATCAGATTTGTATTCGCGTCTCCGGTAGTGTCAGCGTCCGCCGGGATAGTCAGAGCATTGTTAGTCTCGCCATTAGTCACATCAGCTAATTCGCCGGTGTTGCCGTTGACGGTCAGTGCTTGAGGCGCCGGATCCGCCGGGACAGGTCCCGCCTGCCACATCGCGAACGCTACCCCTTTGGGCCCTTCAATGTCAGTGCTGACGATCACAACTTCCTCAACCACATTACCATCATCGTCGGCTTCCATCGCGCGTGTGTGCATGGTGCGTCCGCTACCTAAATCCATGGCCTGCGTGAACTTCGGATCCTCATCGCCCGCCGCGGCAGGGTCTGTAATCTTGACAGTCGTGCCATCACGGTCGCGTTCAATGGCCAACCCATAGACATCATCAGTTACTTCAGTAGTTGTCTCACCCACGTCGGTCCTTGCAGTTCCACCGAGACCGGCATCATCCGCAGCCTCTTGCATTGACTCGGCTAGGATGGCAGTCCTTTTCGTTCCAGCCGCTTTAGTTGCAGCAACTTTGGCTGCAGCAGCAGCTGCATCAATCGCAGCCTGCAGGCCTGTCGTCACGCTATTAGCAACCATTACCGTGGCCATGCCACCAGTCGATGTGAAGCTGCCATCTTCTGCTTGGGCGACGGTACAGGCATCCCCTCCAGCAGGGCATGAAAAAGTGACATACCCCTCGGTGTGCATATCACCGGCTTCAATGGTGACCGCTTCGTCAAGAGTAGTTTCAGGCACTTCATACGGAACACCGGGAGGTACCATGGGTGCATCCGGCAAGGTGATGGCGTGGACAGTGGGTGGCGGTACGGCCATAGCTGTGACCAGCGCGCCGGTAGACGTGGCTGTGTCATCTGCAGCAATCATAAGTGTGCAGTCATTGCCACCCGCTGGACAGGTAAAGTTAATACCGCGTATCTCCTCAGATTCCCCTGCGGCAATCTCATGTGGACCGGCTTCACCCTCTGCCAACATGAGTTCTCCCAAGTCGACAGTATGTGTCACGACCACGGGCTCTGGCACGCGGCTGCTGCCACCGCCGCCTCCACAGGCTGCCAGCGTGAAGGCAAACAGCAAGATTAATATAATAGACGTAGTTCTCATGTAACTCTCCCTATTCAAAGTAGTAGACATCGGTTGCCGGCAACTTCATAAGTAACAGGCTATCTGCCAACGACGAGTTGACAAAGGCAATGTTAACTTGCAAAAAAGTAGCTTGCAAGTAAAACTTGCTATATGTATATAGATACCAATGTATGTGTATGCATACATTGGTAAGTACACATAATTACAGGCTAAACTGCGCTCAGTTGGCTGTTCTTTTGCTCCGGCCCTTTCGCTTTCAAGCCCGTTTTAGTAGAGTTGGCGCGCCCATGTGGCGTTGATAGGGTTGGACATCAATTCATCATGAAACTGAATAATTCGCTTTGTAAATAAAAGTGAAGCCCGTGCGGGTCAGCAAAGGTTTGGGTTTCCTCTGCTGCACAGGCTTGCTTTTACCTGACCCGCTAGGCGGGCCGACTTCTTTCTGTGACGGACATTGATCCTATTCACCCTGTAGAAGGTGACGGCCTGCACTTGACTGTTGCGGCAAAATCGAGCAGGCAGGCCATGCAGATCGGGAATGACATGCATCCATACTTTGCCATTTGTAGTTATATGCCAACAAAGGCGTCGGGCCTTTGTCATAACGCATAAGTAAAGCGATAGTCCTGACTATTCGCTAGAGAGGGGTAATTAAGCCCTCTTGGAATAAGCTATTGTATTGGGAATTATCTGCTTGACGCAAAGTGTGTTGATCTCCGTGGATGGAGTGGAGTATACAAGTTCTGCTATTGGCCTGGTGGGGTGGTAGGAGAATGATTACCAAGCGTTCCTGTACTTGCAAGTTTATAATGAAATGGAGATTTAGACTGGCCGATCCTGTGTTGGGAAAGTACTTCAAGGAAACTGATACTAAAAATGAGCACCTTGCTTAGTGATCGCGCAGGTAGACGGCTCGAAAATCTACCGGGAGTACGGCGCGACCTTCAACAACCAGTTCATCGTGATCGACAAGCACGGCGGTGTCGGCGAGCTGCAGATCACGGAAACGGTGCACGGCGAGTTCGACAACATCCCGGACCTGTTACGCGCCCTGGAGGGTATCAAGAATGACAGAAAGCAAACAGCAGATGCTGAAAAGGGTAGCAAGGAAGACGGAAATCAAGCGGCAGAAACAGAGACAGGACCCGTGGCCGAAGATGGCGATCGAGAAACAGTTCCTGAAACGGGTACCGGAGGACAAGTGGGACGGCCTGCCCTCGACCCTGGCGTATCTACAGCTGGAAAGCCCGAAGTACAAGGACCCGGACCGGCACCTGGAACGCGCGGAGAAGTTTCTGATGGGAAGCCTGATGGCGGGGAATTACGCCAAGGCGATAACGTATCTGAACTGGGGGGAAGAGAGGACCGTGGAGGACGTGATGAACAGGAAGCTGGAGAGCCCGGAACAGCTGATCTCGAACGCGCTGGACTTCGCGAGGACCATGTAACGGAGGTCGGAGAGGTCATCGAGGTATGGCGACCTTTATTGCGAAACGTTGTATCTGCAGTCAGACAGGGTGATATAGAGCGTGCAGCGAATGTAATTCACGAAAAGGAATACCGAGGTTTTACCGAAGAAGCAATAGAGAGCAGACTG
>MKWU01007394.1_pt1 | contig 10559 bp, 5 predicted proteins | sample 809101 | NCBI WGS metagenome assembly MKWU01 (sample SAMN05860141, study PRJNA318959) | sponge metagenome | host: Aplysina aerophoba | place: Slovenia: Piran, Adriatic Sea, Gulf of Piran | collected 2013-05-07
TCCCTTTGCCATGCAGCTGTAGTTTTCAAATATTCCAGCTCTTTAGCAGAACTGTCCATGCAATCAACCTTTGTTTGTATACCTACACACCAAAGCACATCTACAGGTTAATTTACAGGTAGGGGTATAGATATCCAGTACACCTCTGTGCAATTCACTGCACACATTAGCTAGCTAACTCACCTTCACTTTCTGAGTCCCTGCTAATGTCATTCGTAGCTGACTTGCTATAGTTATGCTCAGTAGCACAAACTGTCCAGCAAGCACATTAGGCTTAGCTTCCTCTTCACACATCTGTAAAATCTCCCTCTCCTCTGACCGACGTTTCTGCCTGTCCTTTCTGTTTTGTGCCTTAATCTGCTGATGAACGTTGGTTGTAGGTGAAAAGGGAAACATACTTGGTACGTAGTCGGAGCCGTTTGGATTTTTACTTGGCTTCCATGAAATGAAGTGTTTGCCACAAATATAGCTATATTCTCCGGGAACTCATTTATCTCGCTCACTTTCTCCATTCAGATTCGACTAGGAAACAATAAAATTCTACTCCAGAGCCCTTCTTATAAATCTTTGTGAGCAGCCAATGGTGGCTTAGCTAACTGGTATTGCACTAGTGGTCAACTTCTGGTACGCTTAGTGAAACCGTGGTGGCGCTTGCTCGACGTCCACGTGTACTGAACCTTTTTGCCTATTAAATTGGCCTCTAATATAATGCAAACAATATGACATCATGAAAGTCACATATTCAATTAGTGAACAAAGTCATTTGTAGCTCCAGCCCAGGGTGGATAGTTTACTTCATACATGTCACACAAACAGCACACACAAGTTAACTCTACAGCTAAATGACGTAAAGTGTTTAGACATGCACACATCTATCTATCTGCGTTAACTCAAGGTGCGTTTGTAACCAGCTAGCAAGCTAGACTCCCTAAGTCTGGCAGTGTGTAAACACTGACCAGCTTTAGAGGGCTTCCAGAAAATTGTGCAGTCGCTCCCAAACAGCTTGCTATGGTGCTACATATTCCCCTGATGGTCTCATTTGTATGTGGTCAAGAACGAACTGAGAATCTAGCCAACAGCAGTGTCATCAAAGCACTGTCAGCGAAGGATAGTCGTCGGAGCACTGTGCGCAGGGGCACTGTTGAAGGAGCTCTGCCATAGGAGCGCCATTGAAGGGGCAGGCTTCTCTGCTAGTAATAATATTTGGCTACAAGCCATACAAGCTTGTAAAACTGAAACTGATATAGGGACACCTTTGGTACCCCAAAGACAATTCTATTCTCACTGATGAAGGCAACCATAGGTTGCCGAAACATCTAAACCTTTGAGTTATCATGGGCTAATGTTTACAAACATCTTTTAGCACAATTCTATTGTGCCTGTGGATCATCCCAGCCAATTCTCTGATGATCTGTCATCTCTTCCTCCTCCTTTTATTATGCTGCCTCTTCATTAAAGTAAAGCAATGATGCATCGATCATTGTAAAGAATTACAGAAATGTCCACCATGCTTCATTATACAAGGGACATGTATAGTAACCAATCACTACTTTTGCTAGGTGCTCTTCATCTAACTGTGCAAATTGCCTAATATTTAGGTTAATACATATTTATATATATTATCACTAAAGCAGGCCAACAGCATTTATTGTCAATCCTTAAGGGCACTCTCTGGTAGTCAACTTTTAGAAGCACATATGAAGTCAAATGACTTGTACTGTCACTGTATGCCTCTTATAATATAATGGCCAAAAATGTCCTGCAGACTGACTCACCAGCTATGTTACTTTGTAACTATGCAAGTTTCAGCCTTTTCGTCTGTGCTGTGGTACATACCAGCTTGTTCATGTCAGCATGCTGTAACAAGTACAGTAGAGTAGATTTTTATCTACCTACTCGTATTCTGTCATATGTTTTACTGATGGGATATCTTCTATTCACAGATGTGACAACATTGGTTGAGCAACGAAAAGGAGAGATGGAGTATAAGCTGTTGGTACGTTATTGACAGAAACCTTTTTCCTCAGTATGGTAAGCGATGACAGTCTAATTAAATAATGGGTATGTTTGCTTTTTATACTACAGATGACAGAGATATGCTCTATTACGTTTATCTCACCTGAAAATTGTGATGTGATCAATGCTGCACGTACAATTCTGGCGATGGACCCTGAATTAGCAGATTGCAAAGTTGTCATGACGTCAGACCGTGAAAAGAATAAAGTTTCTATCACTGGATCATGGCATGCAATCAGTCAATTGAGGAAGCAGTTAATGGCCGTGTTCTGCACTGCCACAGAAAAGCAACAGCTTCTTGTAGGAGATACAGTAAAATCATTGGTGGACAGCGTTTTACATGGAGAAAGCACACAGGAAGGAAAAGAAGCGAAGGATGCAGAGAACGTTACAAGCACAGCAAATGCTACACAGAATACAAGGAATGTTCCCCCTTCCAAACGTGAGCTACAAAATTAAGATCTATGTATTTGCTTTTCACACATGCACATCAAATGTACAGTGTATGGCCCTACTTTGTGTCAACTGTTCACTCTTCCCTGTATTATACTTTGTACTTTGTTGAATTATAAGCTTAGTTAAGTCTGTCTTCTTTCTTTCACATATACATTTAACTTATGTGTACACTGTGTTTCATCTTGAATAGCAGATTTTCACATTATGCACGTGAAACAAGTCATAGCATTGCATTAGCCTGTACTGAGTCTGGTGTGCTAACTACTCCACCCATAGAAGTAGGGCCTGGCTTTATTCACACAACAGTTTTGTGTGGAGTGAGTGGAGTTATCACATGAACATACAATACCACAAGTACCAAGAATGTTTTTGCATTAGTTGATGATAAGAAAAAACACCTCCAGCACAAGTGAAGAGGATCAAGACCATCTTGGATACTTGTAAGAGCAGGATACAGCAACCAACTGCAGCGTGCACAAGAGTAGAAACCCTAATCAGAACTTGCCCTTGTGCTACCTGCAATCGGCTGCTGCATCCTGCTCTTTCTAGTTCCCAAGATGGTCTTGACCCTCTGCAACTTGCGCTAGTGGTGCTTTTGGGGTGCCCCTATATTGTTTTCAGTCTTAGGGCTTTATTTGCTTTGTCTTCATTGCGTTTCAAAAACCCTTCTTTATAAAACTAAGCCTGTGCCAGACGTTTTAGAGAAGAAACAGCCGAAAAACGTAACACGAAGACTACTGCTTCAGCTGTTAGCTTCAGTGTTATCCTCCCAAGTGAGATTTTAGATTTTCGACAGCAGCTAGCAGTTTGTGTAGATGGTATTATTCAGGGCAAGGCAACTAAATAGCTAGCTAGCTAGCTGGATTAGAACAATTAGGTATCAGAGTGCATGAAGCTGTGTAACTGCATGGCTCTCCTGTGCAAAGCATCCAAACACTTAATGCCCTTCCCATGCAATTGCAACTTTCCAATGAGTGTGGATGTTTAGGCATGACTGCCTTGGTTTGTATCTAAATCCCTGATGCATTCATGCAAACCTTTGTGTGGTGCATCCTGGGGTCATTCTAGGATTTAGAGTGATGCTATATGGCATGACAAATGTGGACACCATTATTGGCAAGTAGTTCGAGTTTGGGGCACCCCATTGGCACCCCATGAGTTTTTTAACTAGAAATACTTGTTTGAATGTAACTCAATTGAATCCTTGCAATGGCTTTTCCATCCTTAAGCATTTATTTGCATGCATCTGCATGCATATTCTGTACTACATAGTTTGATTGCTACTTTCTACCTTTTTGTGTCCAAATCCTTACAGAAGATCCACCTTCATTTGTGTGGACTGATGAATTTAAAACATGTGGTAGTGCCTTACAGATCAAATAATGATATTTTGATCAAATCATTTTCTCTTATTTCTGTATTCTCTTTGTAGATGATGATAACAGTATTCCTGAAAATAGGAGCCTTGCCGTGGATTCCTTTACTTCACTGAATCCTGCAATAGTTCAGTTGATGCGACGACTCAAGTTGTTTGATGCGACTCACATCCAATGCAGTGAGGATTTCACTACTGTCAGTGTGGTGGGAGAAAAAGAGGCAGCTACAAAAGCAGGTGATGTGTTCATCAACTTATATCAGGATTTTATCTATGGCCAGAAAATAATTACAGAAATTGCTCGCACAAATAACCTTCCTGAAGATCAGTATGTTCTGCTGCTGTCTGAAATTGAAGCCCAACACCCGGAGGTCCTCTGTCAGCCGCAATACTCACAGCAGTCAATGGTGCTGTCTGCACTGGAGCAGCCAAAGCTGGTGAAAGCTAAGCAGCACATTTTATCCTTCTCTCCAGGGAAACAGCTGCCTGTCGTCCCTCCTCGGCCTACACACACTACCCCACAGCCTACGTCCCTCCTCTTACCCAATGGGGGGATGCTAACAGTGAAGAGGGGAGACCTGTTGAAGGAGAAGGTGACAGCCATTGTCAATGCAGCCAATGATCAGCTGGACCACATTGGTGGAGTGGCGTTTGCCATTGACAGAGCCAGTGGTGGCAATGTGCAACGGGAGTCCAGAAGAGTTATACAAAAGAGTGGACGTGTTCCAACTGGGCAGGTGGCTGTCACAGGCGCTGGAGGCCGTCTGCAATGCCAAAGTGTCATTCACGCTGTGGGCCCAAATGCTAATGAGAGGCCTCACAAGGAATGTGAGCAGCTACTGAAGCTGGTGTGCGAGAATGTTCTTCGCACTGCTGAAGCACAAGGGATGACATCAGTTGCCCTTCCTGCCATCAGTTCAGGCATTTTTGCCATGAAGAAGGATGTGGTGGCTCAGATCCTTATCAGCACCATTCTGCACTACCCATACCAACACTCGTCTCTTCTCAAAGACATTCGAATTGTCCTCTTTGAAGAAGAAACGCTCAGACCTTTTCTTCAGTTTGCCAGTGAAGTAAAGCAGCGCATACCACCTGGTATGGCACAACGGGTCGTCCCTGTTGCTAGGTCACCAGATGTAGTAGAGATCCCCCTGGAGAAGACCCACCGCAAGATGGTTATCAAGAAGGGCCACTTCATCTACGAAGATGCCGACATCAAAGTGGCTGCCATCTGCAGTGAGCTGGGATTTGGGACCGGCTACAGCAAGGAGCTGGATGGCCACTTGAAGGGGAAAGTGAGTGAGGCAGTACGAGGAAGGTACCAGTACCGCAGGCCTGACAAGTTTGATGTGTTCACTGTCCATGTTCAACACGCTTCCATCAACTGTCGCTACCTGGTCATTGTCAACATCTTGGACCGCTCCCTCGGGACCCGTCATGATGCTCAAAAGTACCTCCAGCAGATCTTGCAAGCTGTGTGTCAGGAAGCAGACACACTAGAGATGCCTTCTGTTGCCATAGCACCCAAGACTTTTGCTGTTGGTGGATTCCAACCTGAGTATGTTCTGCCAGAATTCATACATATGCTAAACCAGTTCAAGTTCACAAACCAGGATTTCCTCACTGATGTCCGTTTTCTGGCTTTAGATCCCGACACCTTTGACATTCTGATTGCAGGAGCTGAGAGGGCTATTGGTAGATCACTGAAACAACCACCAAAGCACACACAGGCCCCACAAGCACCACAGCAGCCTCATCAGCCAGACCCTGCAGGTGGCAGAAGCAACATGTCAGGGCATCAGATCAGCAAGGAGGTGACATACCGGCCAGTTGGCACTGCTGACCATGTTGGTCAGGGCACACCTGGAACTGGCCAACCACCCACTCAAGCTAATCCTGTAGAGGTCCAGCAGCATGCATCCTCAACCTTTGTGGTTTATGACGATGTAGTGGAGATCCCCCTGGAGAAGACTCATCGCAAGATGGTTATCAAGAAGGCCCACTTTGTTTACGAGGATGCTGACATCAAAGTGGCTGCCATCTGCAGTGAGCTGGAATTTGCGACCGGCAGCAACAAGGAGCTGGATGGCCACTTGAAGGGGCAACTGAGTGAGGCAGTGCGAGTAAGGTACCGGCACAGCAGGCCGGGCAGGTTTGATGTGTTCACTGTCCACGTTCAGCATGCCACCTTTGGCTGTCGCTACCTGGTCATTGTCAACATCTTGGACCGCTCCCTCGGGACCTGTCATGATGCTCACAAGTACCTCCAGCAGATCGTGCAAGCTGTCTGCCAGGAAGCAGACACACTGGAAATGCCTTCTGTTGTCATTGCACCTAGTACATTTTCCATAGGTGGTTTCCAAGGTGGGTCGATTCTTCCTGCTTTCATAACAATGATCAATGACTTCAAGTTCACTAATGACGACTTTCTCACTGATGTACGCTTCCTTGCTCTGGACCAGAGCAACTTTAACTTCCTTATTGCAGGAGCAGAACGACATATTGGAAAGTCACTGAGGAAGCCAGTGCAGAGCTCACACTCAACAGGCAGCTACTTGCATGGTACAGGCACAGCTGGTGCCTCTGAGCAAGGTTCACAGGAACACAGTACTGTTTCACAAGTGCAGACTTCCCCTCCACACCCATTTAATGTGGGAGCACACCAGACAGGGCACGGTGTTGGAGCATCAACCACTGGTGCAGCTGACGCTCCTTCCATACCATCTGTTAGCATTCACTTTCATCAAAGTCGCAACTTGACCATCAAGAAGGGCAACCTGGTGGAGGAAGCAGTGGTGGCCATTGTGAATTCAACAGATGAGCACCTCCAACACAGCTCAGGAGTGGCAGAGGCCATTAATGAAGCTAGCAGGGGAGCCGTGCAAATGGCACTAAATGATGTGGTTGCAAGGATGGGTGGTGGAGCACAGTCGGGGAGAGTGGTAATGACTGCGGCTGGTGGCAGTTTGAGGTGCAAGCATGTGATTCATTCTATTTGGCCTGCTACTAGGGAGAGGTCCAACGAGGGATATGAGAGGCTTCTGAAGGAGCTATGTCAGGAAGTAATCTGTGCAGCTGACGAAAGACAATTGAAGTCCATGGCCTTACCTCCCATGACCTCAGGCTCCTGTGAACTCTCCAAAGACGTGATTGCTCAGATCATCATTGACTCTATTCTCCATTATCCCTTCCCTGTCAATTCTCTGATGACAGATATTCGCATTGTGATCAGTGATGATAAAACATGGTCACCTTTTCTAAAGTATGCAATAGAGGTAAAGAAAAGCCTCCCTGCAGCACGTGCAGGGTCTACTGCCAGCAAGGGGAATGCACAAAGTCAATCCCACTTTGTGAACGATGGACCTCATGAAAGGCAGTCCTCTCCTGGCCCAGGAGCTACAGTCAGTCACTCAACTACATATCTGCCAACCACACCAGTTCCAGCTGAAGATATGGTAGAGATCCCCCTGGAGAAGACTCATCGCAAGATGGTTATCAAGAAGGCCCACTTCATCTACGAGGATGCCGACATCAAAGTGGCCGCCATTTGCAGTGAGGTGGGATTTAGAGAAGGTGTCAACAAAGACTTGGATGGGCATTTGAAGGGGCAATTGAGCGAGGCAGTGCGAGGAAGGTACCAGGACCGTAAACCTGACAAGTTTGATGTGTTCACTGTCCATGTTCAACATACCGCCATCAACTGTCGCTACTTGGTTGTTGTCAACCTCTTGGACCGTTCCCTCGGGACTCGTCAAGATGCTCACAAGTACCTCCAGCAGATCGTGCAAGCTGTGTGCCAGGAAGCAGACACACTGGAAATGCCTTCTGTTGTCATAGCACCCAACACGTTTTCTGCAGGAGGCTTCCAGAAGGGATCCATTCTCCCCGAGTTCATCCGAGTAACCAGTCACTTCAGATTTACCAATGATGACTTCTTTACTGATGTGCGCTTTGTAGCCAATCAGAATGCCTTCAACAGTCTTGTTGCAGATGCTGAGAGGACAGTGGGCAGAGTACTAAGGAGGATTCCACAACAAGCAAAGGTGGCAAACCAACCACCTATGGATCCTTCACATTCTAGCTCTTCCCGAGGACTACCAGCCCCAGTCGTGGGTGCTGTTCCTGTTACCCCACCAGTCAGTGGCATGGCCTCATCAAAGGACACACAGCTGCCCTCTCCTGGACCTGGGATGACCAAGCTCTCAGAGCATGTGTTCTTAGCTCTTGTGTGTGGTGATCTCTGCAAGGTGCAAGCTGATGCTGTTGTGGTACCTGTTGGTCCATCGCTGGACTTGAAATCAGGTGTTGTCCAGGCAGTAGATGCAGCTAGTGGTGGAGCCATTGGCCATAGAGTTAAAGAAATTAAGCAGAGCAAGCAAAAAGTTCTTGAAGGCACTGCCATACCAGTGGCAATCGCAAGTGGCCTGAACTGTAAACAAGCCATTTTGCTGATTCGCAATGCTAAAGGCAAATCAGAGGATCTGGATCATGCCTGCCAGGAAGCCCTGAAACTGGCAGAAGCCCTTGGTGCTCATTCAGTAACATTTCCACCCATTTCATCCAACAAAGGGAAAGACAAACTAGCCAAATGCATGACAGGAGCCTTTGCCTCCTTCCTCCCTCAGAACTCTCAGTACGCTGTGAGAGTTACTGTAGTGGTCAGGGAGAATGACAAGGACACGTTGAAGGCCTTCAGGAGTATTGCTGGAGAAGGTACCACTGATCAGGGAAATGATGAGCTGCCCCATCAGATGAAGCCTGACGGTGATGAATTTGTAACTCCTCCTGGCTCACCATCTCAGTCTTATCAAGGACCACCTGCCCTGGAGGATGACCCCAATGCGACAGATGATCCTGGTACTGCAGTGTGAGAATGTGGCTACCATTGTACTTTGCAGCAAGCTTAACTGGCGTGAAACTTATAAAGTAGTACTCTTTCATAGACATACTACAAGCATAGCATCTTTGAGGCCCAGTATTTGTATCATGAGTAAACTGCTTAGACATGCATGTGCACAGTGGATAGCTAATTAGCTCTGCTGTGTGGTTAGATTGAATGAAGGTAGACTGTCATGTGCTGCTATCACATTTGTACCAACAGCCATTTATTCACAGCACAGTTTAATGGCACATACATAATATGAATGTGCACAATATAGCATGGTGCATTCCAGGGCAAGCATGACGTTTAAACTAGCTAGTATAAATAGAGTGACTACAATCATTTATATTATTATTAGTTATTATGAAAGTAGTCGTTCAATTTAATTTGCAAATAAAATATACATAGTATACGTAGCAGCTATATAGCTGTTCAGGTCATATATGCCATATGGCACTGTATATATATACGTAAGTGTAGCTCATGGTATAATACGTATAGGTTAAGTCATGATTTTGCATAGTATACGTATATGCATGCCATAAATAATTATTATAGTTTTATAATACTGACATGCACTGCAAGTGGCACACTGGAAATTCGCACACTTCTATATATATATAATATAATATATAATCAATATTCCAGGACCATGTTTCATACCATTATAGCAATAAATTGGGCGATAATTATGTGATCAATGTGTACAGCAACACCTCCTGTGACACATATAATGTATGTCACAGACTATAATACAAATTCTGCTAGGGTATAGTGTACATAAGTGTTCTACATTACAAATTACCAGGCTAGCCTAGCTATTATAGTAACTTCCAAGGTCAACACACTAAAACTACAAACAACAACTATTCACTTAAATTCAAAATTGGCATAGCCCTCAAAAGAGTCAAGGTAGGACACCATCAGTTCATGGCAGAACGTGTACTGATCCTGTGACAGAGGGAGACAGCACCCAACGTGCAAGTGTGCAACTCGTAAGACACATAGCAATACACCAGCTGGTTCACACAAACACGCATGCACATCATGCAGTGACGCCTGTGTGCACAAAGCACCATGCGTACCAGTGTCTGTACAAGGTTCACTCGCTGCAGGCGGGCCAGCTTAATGTACTGGAACATGTCCACAATGCCCTCCACCTTCATACGCTCAATCTGGGCGTAGATGGACACATATGCTCCCGAGCGGCCTGTTCCATTGCTGCACCAGATAGGACATGGCCACATTAATGCAGAGTTAGGCAGGTTCCAATATGTAATACACACGCCAAAAAGGTAATATTTCAATGCTTTCTACACACAAGCCAACCTGCACATGACCACAATAGGGTTGTTTCCAGTGGCTTGCTGCACTTTCTCCATGTCCCCAATCACTTTGAGCAGAGGCTTGTGGTCCTTAGGGCAAGTGCTCTCTGTCCAACCTTTGTAATGCAGCTGGGTCACCTTCAGAGGAGGGGCAGCCTGCATGAGGCAAGAGGGGACCATCAACAGGAAGAGGGTAATGATACGTCACAGCAGAAAGGATGCATGTTCAGGCCGTACAGTTACAACATGGACCAGCTCACTCACCTTGCCTTCCTCGATCACTTCAAACTTTCTTGTCACAACGCCATCTGCTTCGGTAAATGACTTGAGAGTGACAGTGATCTTGCCATACACAGTGTTGAGGCCAACCTGATCGCTCCAGTAAACTGCACTACCCTCCTGCACAGCAAGGACCAATGGGCAGGACCGTCCCAACAAGCACCACTAGAGGTGACTATATACGTACCATGCCAACAGTGCCTTAGCTACTGTATGTACTGTGGAT
>MKWU01007395.1_pt1 | contig 10559 bp, 8 predicted proteins | sample 809101 | NCBI WGS metagenome assembly MKWU01 (sample SAMN05860141, study PRJNA318959) | sponge metagenome | host: Aplysina aerophoba | place: Slovenia: Piran, Adriatic Sea, Gulf of Piran | collected 2013-05-07
TTTGATCCTCTGGAGTGAACTGAGGAGAGGTGCAGCGAATGGTGAGATGAGACGATGATGCTATGAAGCACTATACCATGGGCTGCAATTCCTTGTGTTTGTATCCTCAATCCCCCCCTTCCCTTATCCCACCACCAGTCAATGGCTTACATGATTAGTGGCAACATGGACCAGGGGTCAGTTGAGTTCCAACTGGAAGCTGCCATCAGCAAAGTGTTCTCCTCGGAAGCAGCCTGGCAGGTCGCAGATGAGTGCATCCAGGTACTCCAACACATAAGTATGCATGCATTCATAGGTTCTAGACAGTCTCGCACACCAGTTCCAACCTTTGTGGTGCTATTATTGCCCAATCGCAATAATAGCAACACAGAGGCAGTGGGTGGAGCACCAGATTAGGATCTGGAGCTCAGCTGTACAGCATGTACTCTAATACATGTGTAAACATACATTCATAGGTGTATGGTAATAATATTATATTAATTCAGCTCTCCTGTCTTGATAATGCTGTTCACATCAGCTATATACAGTAATTACAGTTGTGTGTTCGTCCCTTCCAACAGATCCATGGTGGAATGGGGTACATGAAGGTGGGTGTGCATGTTGCATGGCAGTGGGTGGGTCCTCTTTTCTGCTTCAGTTGGCCCTTCACAACTGTAGCCAATTAGTATTCTCTACAACTGCATATCACTCTCCTCAGTATTCATGCCTGTGTAAATGCCTACAGGAGGCGGTCACTCCTTCCTATTGACTAGGAACCAGTGATCGCCTCCCCAGTCATCCCCAAACAAAGATGGAATCAGTGTGGCCTACTGATGGATACTTCAGCCTTACTGAGCTTCATTAGTGTGGCGTACTGATGGATGTTTCAGCCTTACTGGGCCTCATCAGTGTGACGTACTGATGGATGTTTCAGCTTTACTGGGCCTCATCAGTGTGGCGTACTGATGGATGTTTCAGCCTTACTGGGCCTCATCAGTGTGGCGTACTGATGGATGTTTCAGCTTTACTGGGCCTCATCAGTGTGGCGTACTGATGAATGTTTTGGTATTACTGGCCGTCAGTGATTGTAGTGTGTAACTCTGTGCAGGAGACAGTGGCCAGCATGGCCGTTTGTGTAGCTTCTCCCACACACTGGCTGCTGTGACCTTTTGTGGCTGCTTTGACCTTTTGTGGTGTGTTTTTCACACTTCCACTGAACACTTGGGTTGTGCATACTTCAAAGGATTTGTGACTTGTTTCATGTGTATGTTATGAAGTGAGGTCATGTGATTGAAATGGAAGCCCTGATTGGATGTTTATAGCATCACTGACTGCGTGGGAGTACTGAGGTGGGGGGGTTGGGTGTATGTGTGGGAGGGTGAGAGGTGAGTGAGATTGTGAGGGATAGGTGGGATGAACAGGGATAGATGGGAGGGTGAGGGATAAATGGGAGGGTGGGAGGGGTGTGGGTAGGTGGAGCATAGGTGGGAGGATAAAGGATAGGTGGATGTGAGTGCTTCTCCTATATTAGGAATGCGGTCTTGAACGTGTTCTGAGGGACCTGAGGATCTTCAGGATCTTTGAAGGGGCTAATGAGATTCTACGACTCTTTGTAGCTCTGACGGGTCTACAGGTGAGGCTGCAGGGCGAGGAATGCGGTGGAACCCAGTTCTTATGCTTGATGGTGTTAGGGTGGTGGTGAGGGTGAGGGTGAGAGTGAGGGTGGAGGTAGGGGTGGTGTGAGGGTGGTGTGGGAACTCATTCAGTTTGACCACATGCTTGTCAGCGCGTTCCTGTGCATTACCTGCCAGGTGCCAGTGCTGTTCTCGCGGCAGTCACAAGACATGTTTTTTGCATGCCGTTGCATATTCTATCTAAACTAGGAATTTGGAATTTGCCTGGGAGGGAGAGAGGAGGAAGCTACCAATCCGTCACACATACTGTATCTGCTATGGCATGGCCATGCATTCTGTGTCCTTAATTGTTTCGGTGGTAGGGGCTAAGTTTGGGATGAGGCCCATACATGGCCTGCGAGTGATTGCCCACATGGTGGAATCTTTTGTGAGCGGATGAGTTACGTACCTTGTGTGGGTGAACGGGGGTGTTGTCTTCTCTGCAGCACGCAGGGAAGCATCTGAGGGAACTTCAGAAGACTCTGAAGAACCCACTGTCCAATTTTGGCTTGGTTCTGACTGAGGGCATTAAGAGGTCTCAACGGTGTGTGTGTAGCGAGTGTGTGATGAGTGATAACAGTGAGAGTGTTGTATTGTGCTGTCTGCTTGTGACATGTCACATGAATGTCATGTCTCATGACAGCTGCAGCAGTACAGTAGCATCGGTCCAATCGGACCAATCAGTGCAGTCTGTGTAGATCTCCATTTCACCAGAAGTGAATGTGTACACGCTTGTAGCAACTCTTGCTAAGCTTGTGTTCTGTTTGCAAGCAATTGAATGTTGTATGTTATATGTCAGTTCCATTGCCATAATTTATTTGTATTGACTATGCATGCACACACGTGCACACACACACACACACACACACACCACAGAATGGCAGGAGTGTCCACAGTGCCATCGCTGGACGGAGCAGTAGCGAAAGAGCTAAACAGTGAAGCTGACCTTGTGAGTAGAGTTCAAAGATTAAGGTGCAAGGCCTGATTGATGTACATACAAAAGATCATGAAAGCTTATGGTTTGTTGACGTCAGTCAAACATGCGCATAATGATTTAAGGTGTTACATAACTTGAGATAACCCGCCATTCCCTTCCGAATCTGAGGGCAGCTTTACATGTGCCACTGGATATTCATCCTCCTATGTAACTTACAAACAGCTTGGGAAGTTAGTGAAATTAATTAGGAACGAATATGTAAGTCCACTCACTAATGTGATGAAAGTGCGAAGGTGGAGAAACATTTAACATCAATGGCAGAATTTGGCTTTTTAGTGTGAAGTCAATTACTCTGCGGCCATGCACTGACTGCCACAACTCGGATGATTGCATTACTGCCTACCTTTGGTCACAGTGGTCCTATTTGATGTCTTTCTCTAGTTCCATGTGGTCACCATGGTGGCCAGTACAACTATCATATTACCTAATTTATATTGTACTTCAGGTACACAGCACATGCGAAATGGGCTTTAGTGACATTGAACTTGCGCCATAGTCACCAGCAGTTGTAAGACACTGTGACCACAAAGGTCTTTGTCTGTTACAACAGACAAAGGCAGACTTTCCTGGTTGAAGCATCTGTACAACTGTTTGTGGGTGCTACGTGGGTGCAACCTGAGAGGATTATAATGGAAATCCACATGTATACTGCAACATGACCTCTACTACGCCAGCCTCTGAGGAGATGCTACAAGTGACCGCAGCATGTGTGTGGTAGTACTCTGTTCAATGCATAAAGGGATTTTGCAGAAACCGTCTGCATGGGTAGATTCTTGCATGCTTGCATACTAAATGTAAGCTTCAAATCCATTGAAGAAGGCCCCGGATTGGGCCGCAATGTCTGAATTCCTCTCAAAATCAGTCATTTAACTTTAACTAGTGTACAGTAGTTCCCTAACCCTTCCAGCCCTCTCTGTGTTGTGGAGTAGGTTGAAGTTCAGTGCGAGTGCCTGCATCATCACCCTCTGTGTCCCCACTCTCTCCACCTGTCTGCATGTCTGCTGCTGTTACCAGCTCACGTCCTTCTTCTTTTGCCACGTTTCCTACAGCTGCGATCTGCTGTGACAAAGTTTGGTGTGTCCGTGGAGGGTGTGTTGAGCAAGCACGGAGCCAAGATAATTCGTAAGAACTGAGGGCTGTTGCACACATGAAAAGGATACATGATATATACGCCTATGACACACCTGGAAGGGATTCATGAAGTAAGGCAGGCATGTGCTCTGTTTGTAAGGAATTTATGAACTACGCAAGTAAGACGCACGCATGGAAGGGGTGTGTGCTATTTGTGGCCTGTTGTTTGTGTGTGCCCTTTCCTCATCAAGAATTGCAGAGCCCAGAAATCTACTTAGCTAATCTCCTTTACCTCACTTCCACCTTATGCCTTTACATCTCCTTGTGCTTACCTCACCGTGGTGGCAGCTACATGACAAGACACATGCAGACAGTCTGTACTACTCTCATGAAACACCAGCACAAGCTTTACAATTTCACACTAAGTTTAAGCAAGTTTTACATCAGAAGAACCCGTTATCGTTCAAGTTTTACATCTTCCGGTGATTGTGGAATTGGTCCTTTTGTGCTGTTTACTTGTCTCACTCACGTACGTGCATACGTACATGTGTGTGGTGGAAGCATGTGAAACATGACTGTGCCCTTTGGTGTTGCATTTTTCTGTATTCTGCCTATCCCAATAGTAATATATAAAACATCCCAGCTGTGTGTTTCATGGTATAAGCGCCAGTAGTCCCAACGTACTGTTGATTTGAGGTGCGTACATGTGTACGTACCGCTCAGTGCTGTACATAGGCGTTGAGGAGGGGCATTTGAGGAGGTATTGGCCGCCCCACCTGGCTTCATCCCACCTTATTTTAACCGAAGTACAGGTTACCTGTGTACCTTACGAAGTGGGAAGTTATTCCTATCATTGCTAACAGTAGTATCTTTTAGGCTCATCATAACATCATGGGCACTAAAAACAAACTTCTGACTGCTTACAGAATTGCATACCCAGAACCACTTCTTATCACCATTTCATATGACGTCACAAGCGACGTCATAAAATGGAAGGATAAGTGGCCTGTTCACTTTTTACGTGCTTTCGATGCCCCCTACAGCTCAGTAGTGTTCCCACTGAAATTCATTTATTTATTGATCAAGCAGCCACTGTTATTTTATCCTACTGGCTATTTACAGCACTCCACTAATCTTTCTGTATCAGTAAGCTTCAATGCATATGTTCTTTGTTGCAATCTTTCTCTCAAATTTTTCATCCATTAGGCTTTTCTATCTATCAGTTACCGTAATTCTCATACATCATTTTACAATCTATGTATGTATCCTTGCATCATTCCATAACTTCCCAATTATGCAATCAATGCTTTCTGCGTATCAATCCCTTTTATCCTGTACACTTCCCCTGCCAGTGTGCACAATTGTTCTCCATACAGTGCCAGGTTGTTGGGGCTGATGAAGCCAGCATGCTAGCCAGCCTACTGCATTGACGTTAGATGTCAATGCCTTTAACAACATCCTGACAGTCTTTAGCGGTTTCTGTGAAAGTTGAGGATGTTATGTGAAGTATAGTGTCCGTTAGTGTAATCGAATGGATCTGAATGGAGTGGTCTCTTTGATCAATTGATCCTTGGGTATTGTTCAGGGCTGTTGGATATAGGTCACTTTGTGCAGAGAGTGCTGGATTGCAGGTGACTGTGAATCACTCTTCAGTCTCAGTCTGATCATTCACTCACTTCTACACCCTCTAAACTTGCCTGTCTTCATGTGACAGTTGGCTCACCAGTGTGACAGAATTGAGGTTGTTTGCCACAACTGGATATGAGAAATAGCAGAACTGTTCTTGAACATACCAATGCGCATAATACACTTGTAGGAATGAGAAGGTCACTATCTGCACTAGGGCTTTCCTCACTTTTACCACTTCATAGATCAGCTACATGACCTGTTTTGCATTGCACCCGAAGAGACCCTTTTAGGGCCAAGACAGCTTCCATTTCTTGCCAAGTATACATTTATACCCTGCGGTGCTCAAGGAATCATACTCACCTATCCCACTTACTAAAGAGGCTGAATTTTAAAAGCTTCCAACTCACATGGTCACACAACAGTCTCATCTGTCAATCTCTCTCCCTCTCTGCTGGCTTCCTGCATGCTTCTCAGCACTTCTTCCTGCACTAAGAATGTGTCTGTGTCGGAGTGCCCCGGTGACCCTTATGAGAGGCTTAAAGGGTTATACAGTTCTGTGGTACCAGCTTGAGAGTGGATGAAAATCCTGTCACTTCATTGGTTTAAAGGGTTATACAGTTCTGTGGTACCAGCTTGAGAGTGGATGAAAATCCTGTCACTTCATTGGTTTAAAGGGTTATTGATTTGGGAGAATCATGAGCGAATCACAGCTGGGAATGGGATGGTTGGGACTGCAATTAATCTAGTGCAGTGACTAATTGATTAGGTTAATTAAGACCTGGATCGTGCCATTAATGTCCATAGACCTTTGAAATGGCGACAGAGGCAGAAAAGACGGCGGAGCTGCCGGGAGTCGAACCCAGGGCTACTGGCTTAACCCTGCCAGTGCTCCAAAAGCTATGATCATGTGATTACCATGGCAACTGTGTATGCAGAGCATTTTTGTCTGCCTTGTATAATTTCTTACTGGTTGTCAGATTTTAAATCTGCATCCAACTGCTATGTATAGCTGCTACCTGCTGTGTTGTAAGGAATTTCAAAATGCACAAGCTGCATAAGCCATTTTAATATTTGTAATAGGGTGAGGGTTATAGCACTATTTTTTATACTGTGCTCCTTCACACTTCTTCCTTATGTACATGAAAGAACATGCGAGAGCTGTGGTCTCTACTAGTTGCTATGGTTACACATGCAGACTAATTGTGGTAAACCATAAGGCGGTATGTTGTTCTGTTTTCTGTTTGCAACCTCGTTTCGTGTGTGTGAAAAGTGGACATGTTTTGATGTCTCACTTCAGCTCCTGTTTCGAAGCTTGTGTACACAGTTAGAAGGATAACTTCCCATAATCCAGCCACTTGAGAAGATGTTATTAACCCCTTAGCACTTTAATTGGGTCACCAAGTACACACACACATGCATACTGTGTGTAGTGACAGGTGCTCTGTAGTCAGTTGTGCGACTTGCCTGAACCATTTCATCATCGCATTTCTTTATGATGTAACATGAAATATGCGGCTGTCTTTGAGTTTTGTGTTGGGGTGGGCTTCTACTGTTTGCACTATGCAGAGATTCTTCAAGCCTTGATTGAATGTGGAGGCCCCTCTTATCTATTGCTTGGCCCACTTGTGAGCACTTGTATGCTTTTCACTGGTCATGCATCCCTTATCGGGCCCTTCTGAACAGCCAACCGATGCTGGACTGAAGTAAGAAATCAATCAGGAGAATTCCTTCTTTTGTGCAGCAGCATGTTTCCAGTGCTTGCAGTTGTCAATAGAACCAAGATCAAAGGCTCCTTTGATGTAACTTGATTAAGAGTATTCTCTTCTTCAGTCTGGCACGTGTTGTAGCACGCTACACGGGAACATGACCCAGGCGTTTTATCAGGAGTACTTCCTTCAAGGGCGCCTGCTATAACTCGCTGACGTGGGAATGCAACAAGTATGTATAGTCCATGCTCGATCCTGGTTACTCCTATGGACCAGTGGAAGATGTGTCTTCTTCGTTTTGTACTAAATATTGCCTTTGCTTATACATGCGTAAATGAAGAAATAACAACTACAACCACTATGCAACTAGCAAGTACATGTTGTTTGTTGCTACATGCTACCAGTGCTACCAGCATATACAGTATATACGATATATACAGTACTGTGTGATATACACAAGACTGTTAACACTGTGTTGATACGAGTATCAAATTCTGCTCTTGTGTTGTGATGCAACTGGGAAGCTATACTCCCACCCAATTCCTCGTAACTGGACCCTATTCTCGGTGTGATCGACGCCGACAGGTAGCTGTCATTGTTTGCAGGCATGGGGCAGGCTGTGGTACTCCTACCAATACCATGTATTGTCTAGCAGCGGATAGAGTGCCATCTCTCTCTTGCCCACACAATAGCTCTGTTTACTGCCCTGATCACCCAATTGTAACCGTGTGATGGGACACAGTGTCTGCTGCATTCTGCTGTTGACAGTCAGAGTCAACTGCAGACTCTCAAGTTCACAACCACTTTTGTGTGTACTGCACTTCCTGGTGGCGTAAACACATATTTTCCCTTCCCCCCATACCAATGTACGTATGTACACAATGTGGACCACCTACAGTATGTGCCTAATACCGGCACCTTTTCTCATCCTAACTGCATTCGTATGCGCAGGGCGGGCAACAAACACGTGACACACTGGATTAATTGAGATTTGTTCACACTAGCCAAGAAATTCACAATTTAAAGACCTTTTGGTAGCTCTCTGATGGAGGTAGCCAAAGGCTATTGAAATGTGTGGAGGTTGTGACTCTTTTGGCTACTGTGAACGAACCCCAATCACGTCAGACTTACCTAGCCACTCAGGACCGTTCAAACGATATACTGTATTGAAGCGAGGAAGCACCACATGGTGAATGCCAAATCAGATTTACGTACGTACGTATGTGAAGCTCCATTCCATTCCAATACTGAAATCAGTCAGTTGTTGCAGTGTGAAATTGGACTGGAAGTTGAACAGCACCTACGTACGTACGTATGTGAAGCTCCATTCCATTCCAATACTGAAATCAGTCAGTTGTTGCAGTGTGAAATTGGACTGGAAGTTGAACAGCACCTACGTACGTACGTACACCTGTGCGAACCATACACTGTAGGGAAAGGGTAGTTCTCGAATTTCTATCTATTTCGAAGTTTATTGAATTTTGAATTTCGAAAAAAGCAGTTCTCGGTAGTTCTTCAGAAGAAGGCCAGAGCATCTGGTCGAAACGTCAGCAAGGTTTTCAACCCTGTTTTGAAGCTGGTATTCAAGAACTACCCTTTCTCATGCCTGAGCCAGCTGAGAAGCCCTCACTTCATTCATACACTGTAGTCTCTGCATGTCCGCAAGAATTGGTATTCACATTCAAGTTGTATCTGGGTGATACACAGACAGAGTGTGTTGGCTCAGCACTGTATCACTATGCAACCTTAATGCACTGTTTTATATTAGTGTTAGGGCTAGATTTTGGGCTCATTTTATATGCAGTATGCATATATTAATATATTTATTCTATGGTATATTATATACTGTACTGCAGTACTGTATCAAGCTTCTTTACTCACCTATCAGACAATAGCAAGTGCAATCTCATTGTTTGTGTTAATGATAGTGATAGAACACTAGATAAGAACTACTTATTCTTCAAGCGTATATACGTACCACCTACTTATGACAGTCACTTTTGTGCAGCAATTAATGTAACCACTTCAATCACCGTCACTATCATGTCCCAAATGTCAGATCCAAACATCCAAGTTTTGTAAAATGGTTAGTGACCAGTAAGCCAACCCCGGCTGAGCAGCCTCTGTTCCCCATACAGTGGTCAATTTAAAGATCATCTATAAATATATATATTGCTGGTTTGGCATATTAGATCTTGAACGAAGACCTGACCAACATCTCTGCTTCCTGCCTGTGGTGGGCAACTTGTGATCAACTGTGTATACATGTTTATCCAACCATTGATTATGTATATATATGTATATCCTCACCAAGTTTGGTTGTGCCAAGGAAGAGATGTTGCAACTACCATTAAAGGCGTGCTTGTTTATTGAAATAATGGACTAATGACGTGATACTGTCTGTGTTTCCATGGAGGAAGCCGTACGTGTGAAAAATGGCTTCCCTTGGTAAGTGATAGCTGCATGACCATCCCTCCCCCGCTTCGGCTCTTCAAACGCTCCGCCATTACTGAAAAATTCATCAGAATCCAGTCTGAGGGGACGTTGAGAAGCCATAGAGTGCATCAACCCATCAATGTCCCAATTTCTACCATTGTTCACATTCCACCCTACTTCCCCACCCTGAATTAATTAATAACTTGGTAGTTATTGACTTTGTAATTGTAATGACTGCGACTAATTGGGTCTATCGGTCTATATATGTAGAATATCATCTACCTTTGAAGTTGTGATCTTTGACCCTAATGAATGGTTGCTAGGTGTTGCTAAGGCACACCTGTTATAGGGAAGCCATTTTGTTTGACTCAGCATTGGCTGCCACATGACTTTGTACTCTGTCACATACTTATCACCTATCGTCTAACAATCTGTCAACATACAGATGACACTTTGTCACACAAGTGAACTTTGTGATGCTAGTGCTCCGGAGGAAGAAAGTGATGTACACAATTAATTACATTCATTGTTAATGAATGGTGCTTCATGATGGATACAGCGCCAAATTAATACAATGGTACATGTTTGACAGTTGCTATGGCAAACTCTGCAACTACAAGTCTGCTGCAGAGTCCAGAGTCTTTGAAGTTGTGTGGAGGTTGTTGCAAAGAGTCTTAGTGGAAACCCACTGTGTATTCAATGGAAGTTTTTTGACTAGAACTCACTCCCAGAACCCAGGTGGAAGAAATGTTCACTACTTCACAGATACAGTGTAATATGTATGTTTTATTATTGTTTAGTATGCGTGTATTAGCTAGCAGTAACCTCACTGCAATATGCATAGGTTCTGTGTAGGTGTTTCACATCATTTTGAACAAAAGGGAGTTTGTAGTGGTGTTCCTGCATCTACAGTACCTTCAGCACTGTCCTTCACTCCATCCGTGTTGTCCTGCTCTTTCATGTACTTACATTGTATGGAGTGTGTGAATTGTAGCAGGACTTCCAGCTACCCCCCTTCTTTCTTTCTCTCTCTGTGTGTGTTAGTACGTGTGTGTGTGTGTGTGTGTG
>MKWU01007397.1_pt1 | contig 10557 bp, 10 predicted proteins | sample 809101 | NCBI WGS metagenome assembly MKWU01 (sample SAMN05860141, study PRJNA318959) | sponge metagenome | host: Aplysina aerophoba | place: Slovenia: Piran, Adriatic Sea, Gulf of Piran | collected 2013-05-07
GTTATTATAATATTATATAGTATGCTCATCAAATATGCATACGAAGCAAACTGAAGTATGCACATCTGGTATAGTAACACACAAGCTAAATTGATATGTAGCTGAACTTTGCAGATACTTTATATTCCAGTCAACAGTGACAAAATATTTTCCATTATAATTATATAGAAACTAGCAGAGGAAGTCAGCCTTTGGTAAACTTCCACTTCTATGGCACTCCATTGACTGCATTCCCATGAAAGTGTTGCTGTGATTATGCAAAAGTGATTCTGGTGATTATGATGCAGGGACAGTGCATGCTTCCAGACAGAGCTTCTTACAATGGTGAATCCAATGACTAGACCCGGCCGGTCAGATGGAGTATATAACTTCGCATTATGCTGATTCTCACAGCAGACATACAGATAGGCATTAATTAGCTATATAGGTGACATGTGTGCATTACAGCTTAAGAAATATATAGCAATGACCATATGCTGATGAACTGCACGTAAATTCATAGTAGCTATAGCTATTGCCAACTTTCTTCAATGTAGCTGGCTGCCTATCACCTGGCATTGCATGTTCATGCCTATATGCTATAACATATCATACTATATTATTTGAGACTGCACTTGGCCGGTTTGGCATAGTACCTAACGTATCATTCGTCTACCAATCTGTATATAGGAACGTTGTCCACTATACAATTGACTTCCTTAATTTCTTTGTATCATGAACTTTCACTCATGCAGGATGCACAGCACCCAACCTTCAGCCAGCTGTTCTTGTGGAGGGAGATCTCCAACCATCCTACAACCATTCTGATGTCATCACCTACAGCTGTAGGGATGGGTACCGGTTTGACGGTGCAAGTGAGCAGGAGGTGGCCACCATAACCTGTGATGCAGGGACGTGGACCACCATCAGAGATTGCATTGGTTAGCTCTAACGTCCATGGGCAAGCATCGCAACAATAGTGTAAATATGTTCTTTTTATCAATATCATAAATGCAACGCATACGCTTTGTACACTGTCGCACGCTTGTTGGCATTTTCTATCATATGTACACAGACATTAATGAGTGTGAGGAAGGTAACTCAGGCTGTGATCCACTGAGAGAAAACTGCACCAATCTAGTTGGAGGCTTCTCCTGCCACTGTCTCCCTGAGTATGTCAGAGTAGAAGGGGAATGTCAGTGTGAGTTGAAAGTCTCACTCCCTCAACTGTACATTTGTGATGTACATACATTCATGGTTTGAATCCCAAAGTATGTATTACATAAGTTACATAATTATAGAATCTAGCATTATTATGCAATTTGCATGATTGTAAGAACCCAAACATGAAGCATTGAGGATGCCAAACTTTGGAGTACACACTACTTTGTGTCCAAACAGACTTGCACACCGGAGTGTACATTTTAGTAGCTATTATTAATTGACGGGATTCTGTTTTTCGGTAGATTAAATTGTATGTAACTGCTATACAGCAAAATAGCATTGCACCAGGGGGATTACATTCGGAGGCCAGGTACATTTTGCTGTGAATAGTGACTGAAATATTATAGTGATGTGGTCTTCCATGGACTCCATAAGCTCTCAGCAAGAGCATGAATGACTTGCATGCTTGTTTGTATGTACATTATATGTATACTGTTTCTCCTCGCACTCAGTGCCAGTGATCAATGGTAGCTGGAGTTCATGGAATCGCTCTGGAGCGTGTTCTGCTTCCTGTGGAGGTGGGATGCAGCGATTTGAGAGGAAGTGCAACAACCCGGCACCCAAGAATGGAGGACTGCCATGTGCAGGAATGGATCACAAGTTTGAGCAGTGCAATTTGCACTGTTGCCCAGGTAATCATGAAACTGAGTAGTGTCATGCTTGATACCATTGGTTAAAAAGAGCTAATTATGCCGTTTCCGCATCACTATTGCTTCCTTAGTCCATGGTGACTGGTCAGAGTGGGTGGATGGTCCCTGCTCCAAGACATGTTCTGTTGGTGTAATGAAAAGGACAAGGAATTGTTCAAACCCAGAGCCTACCTGTGGAGGCAACCCATGCTTCGGAGTGGATGAAGTGGAGGCAGAGTGCCTTGTGGCTGAGTGTGACTGTAAGTTACATTGCCTGTGCTAACAAGTCATGAATGGATACATATTAATTTTATGAAACATTTATGCTGCAAATCATCTCCAGCTTGTCGAGAACCAGATGCAGCCTTCCTTGCTGAAAGACCACAGATTGTGTTAAGTGAAGAGGATGGGGATACAAACATGACTACCACTCTGGTGTTCAACGAATCCCACATTGAATTTCAACATGGAAGTAGGCTGCCCTACAGATGTCAGAGTGGCTATCAGTATGATGACAGTGTGACCAACATCCCAAATCTGGTGTGCATGAATGGAGTGTGGTCAGGAGGCCACAAATGCAGAGGTAGTGTATTTGTTTTTGTAGCATACAAAACTTCCAACTACGTATGAAGTGTGTTAATTTATACAGCACAAGTGTATGGGTATGTGTGGTAAATATACTGCATGTGAATGCAGATTGTATAATTATATACACATGCTTTACAATATATAATAATAACATTATACTTTGAATCCAAAGTGGAAACAATTAAATGACTGCGAGATTTTTTGCATAACCTTATTCTGTAACAAGAAGATGTATTGATTGTTCACAACTCTTGCCATGTATCTCTAATGCTTTGATAGATACTGATGAATGCCAAGAAGACCTTGCCAGTTGCAATCCGTTCAACTCCCTATGCGCCAACACTAATGGCTCTTATCTTTGCCCATGCCTTGAAGGATTTTCACCAAGTAATGGCATTTGTGAAGGTGAAGTCGACATGCATCTACTGAGATATCGTAACTTATGACAAATGAACGGTCCTACTGTGTAAGTGATTAATCACTCACAGATGCATAATTATATTTTAATGAAACAGCAACTATCAGAAACTTTGAGGCAGTATTTAAGCATATTCACTAGCATCACCTTGTGAATTAGTATGGGCTAATATGCTATTGTATATAATTGCCCTAGTGTTCAGTGATCCCTCCTTTTGTACAGATATTGATGAATGCGAGTACCAGCCCAGTCCATGTGGCCAGCTGTGTCGCAATGATTTAGGCCAGTACCAATGTTACTGCAAGGACAGCTTTGAACTGGAAGATGATGGAAGCACCTGCAAAAGTGAGTAATGCATGGCTCTGTCTGCAGCTGATACACAGCTGCTTGCTCATGTGAGCCATGCAGACTAAGTGTCTGTCGTGTGGTGATGTTTAGTGTGTCCACTACAGGCAAGTACAAGGAATGTCCCCTCCTACCTGAGCTCCATGGTGGTCACTCCAGCTGCCACTCTATTGAAGGGGGCTCAGTGTGTGACCTAGAGTGTGATGAGGGCAGGGAGTTCACAAGTAGCGTGGACCCCACTCCACAGATTTGCATCGATGGGGAGTGGAGCTACCAAGAGATGCAAGTGCCTTTCCCCACATGTGAAGGTGTGCTAATTATATGAACTATACATACATACAATCGACTTAATCTTAAATATGTCCTTTGAATAGTTAGATACTGATTAAATTTGCTGAGATATCCACAGTAAACACTACATGTCAAGATGCGTCAAGACGACTATAATATTACACGTTTGTGAAATGACTTATTACTTATATATAGAATGATTTTAATACTAAATTCTTGGAGTTAACCACAGAGAGGTTGTGATATTGTATGATCAATTAATTAATATGTGTAGGCAAAATGTAATATGTTATTTAAGTTTGCACCGGGTCTATTGTAGCTATGTTGCAAGTGTCAGCTGAAGTTGATAGGCTCTATAGGAGAGTTTTTCTTTCAGTTTTGATTAGCTGACGAGGGGGCAAAGGTTATTCGCTGTCATATGCTATGTTGCTCTGTAAGTACCCCAAGTTATATAAATAGTTATGTAGTTATTATCCCTTCATCATCAGCTTTCCTCACACGTATACATTATGCCTATAGAAGTTTCAGACTTTCTCCTGGACGATGAATTTACATTCACCACTGATGAGAGCTGTGACCCTAGCCTGGACTTCAGTGACTTTGACAGTGCTTTTGAAGTGGCAGATGATCTGTTTGAAGTGGAAAGCTTGGAATGTCTGCCTCTCTTCAAAAAGAGAGCAACTGTAGGCCGTCTGGTACTCCATGTTGTAGTTCACAAAAAGCTCCCCGCAACTTGCAATGCCAGCTGTGTGATAGAGGAGACCATTAAGAGTTTAGAGGCTCTGAACAACACACTGTGCTCAGATGAAGGAAATGTGAACATTCAACTCAGGAACTCAACCACAAGGATCAGCCCAGGTTGTCCTGAACAACCAAATGCTATACAGCTTGTTGCTAGTAAGAAGAGCTGCAGTGAGGGCTACCATCTCATCAATGGACAATGCAGTGAGTGCATGGTGTCATCTGGTCTGCTGAGTTGCTGACAATAAGAGTTTTGTACGTAGTAAGCTTGTGTACATGCCCTACTTCCACTTCTGCGTGCAGGTGAATGTCCTCCTGGTCACTTTTACAATGATACCACTGAGTCATGTGACCCGTGTATGCTTGGCTACTTCAAGGCAGACAGAGGACCAGGGAAATGTGCTCCGTGTCCTAGTGGAATGTTTACCAGGACTAGGGGTAACACTGAATGCGTCTGTGAGTGTAAATATATACAGTGCATATATGTATCTCCTTTATCCTGTGTGTGTGTGCGTGCATGCATTTGTGCATGCGTGCAAGGCTGTGGGTGGTGTTGGGGGTGTTTGTGTGTGTGTGCGTTTGTGTGTATGTACGTATGCATGTGTGGAATATGTGTATATTGATGTATATATATATACACACAAGTGTCTTTGTGTTCACCTGGACACCTGCAGCTGTACCTCGTATATCAAATATTCTTGCTGCACATGTAAAAGTATTATACTAGTAACACTGTGTTTGCATGTACTCGTATGCTCGAATGCACATTGAAACATATCCCATGTATGATATGAATGGAATTATTTTAAAAGTCCGTAACTTCTTTGCAGGGCCATGCCCCCCGGGTATGTATTCTGGTGATGGCTTTCAGCCATGTACACCCTGTCCTATTGGCAGCTATCAAGATGAAACTGGAGCAGACTTCTGCTATCAGTGCAACTATGGGTGGACTACACCCCAGCCTGGAGCAGCATCTGCAGACCAGTGCGGTGAGCTGGAAAAAAACTAATTAAGCAATGCTGAATCATCATAGTCAATTTGGATTCAGTTTAAGTGCAGCTTTGAGTAAATATTGCATTGAGGTGCCATGAACGGCAAATTGGAGTGTAAGTTTTCTTAGATTACATTTTTTGTGTAAAAATGGAATCACCCTGGTTTAACTGATTTAGAATACAATTCATTGTTAGGATGCACTGGGCTGAACTATATAACGTGGCAGATAAAACTATAAAGACTAGAAAACAGTAGTTAGATTAATGGGTGTATATTATAGCTATTCTAAGGTAGCAACGTTATATATGTTGTTGTGTCAACTTGCAAGTATTTGATGGCTGTACTGATGCAGGTTGTCCCAGTGGGTCATCTTGGCAGAACTGCGAGCAGGAGTGCTCATGTGAGAATGGTGGCCAGTGCACACCATCTGGGTGTGTGTGTCCTCGTGGATGGACAGGGGTTGACTGCACGCATAGAGAGAGTAAGGGCAAATTTTGTGCATATGTGTGAAATGCCATGATTGAGTGTAACATTAACCTTTCTGTTTACTCACAGATGTATGTATATAGTTTGTGAGTGTGATCAGTAAATGGCAGCATACAAATGTAGTGGATGATGCATACAGTCACTTCAGGGTTACCAGTCCCATTCACAGGATGCACACTGCAATCACTCACATGTTTACATATACGCAGTACTGGAACTGCAAACTCTCACATGCTAATTGCCATTGGAATTCATGTGAGGCTCCTCAGTTCCAATACTAAATTCACAATGAATGATTGTGGTATGTGTGGTATATTACTACTCATTTTTATTCCATGTGTTTTATCCATGCTGTAATGTATGACACAACTGCCATTGTGTGTGTTGTACGCATGTGCAGTAGTGTTTCAACTGTGTGTTGTGTGGTTTTGAGTTGATTATTGACTGGATTGTTGTTCCCTGTTCCGTGTCCGTTGTTACTCGGATGTGACGGTCAACACCTGACCCTTGGGTCGTTAGTAATGGCATCACAAGTAGCGATGAAGGTGGGATTCCACAAGGGAAGTGTCGCGCAGTTTTCAGTCTTCTATGTTAGTAGCAAGCTACCATGGCGGGTGTGATTCATATATGTGAGGTTGTTGTGAGCATTCCACACCTGTAAGGTGCGGATAGATGAAAGGATAGTTGAAGACATCAATGCTTATAACTTTAATCCAGCACAAACTTGTACATGGTCTAACATTTTGTTTGATATACATTTCAACACAATTCACCCAGGATGTTTCGAGATAAACTGTTTATATATATTATGTGCCAGGCGTACGTACTCCTGTAACAGCTATAATGATTTTCTTCGGAAAATTAATGGAGTGCAATTCTCTTTTGCAGTCTTAAAAGCATTAAGTGGCATCGGCGGGCTAACTGGCATCAACAGTGAATGCAGCCTTGGAGGATAATGATAGCGCACTAACAACACGTGCATGGTACTGCGTTTCTTCCCAGTTTCCGGCGAGACATTCGATCCTGCAATTGCATAGGCGTCAGTTTAAGTTTATCTTCGCAGCAATGTACGTAACTGTTGGACTTATCACAAACTGGTGAAAGGCGCTCAAGTTCTCAAAGTAGAATTCAAAAGAATTTTGAATAGACATGGTTCATAATAAGCAGACTGTGCGGATACGAGTCTCCCCTTCCGTAATGGCCAGTCATCTCGCTCAGTCCATGGACACAGGCGTTTTGCAAGTTATGCAACACCAGCGCTACACGAACCAGAGCGTGTCTCACCATTTGCGTTACTTTGGCATGGAATTATCGTCATTACTCTTGTCCTTTTTCCAATAAATTATCGGTTAATTGATGCCAATGAACAGTGTATGACGTAACGATATGAATACAGTTGTTTGACACCTGTAAACTTCAAAGGGTCTTGTGATTGCAGACTTCATATGGCCGGGCGTTTTGAGCCATTTGATCCGGAGGTCAAATCCATAGTAGTATACTTGGAACGGGTGGAGCTGTACTTCACAGTGAACGAGATCAAGGCAGACAAGCGTGTTCCAGTATTCCTGATTGTCATTGGACGGGAGGACTACTTACTTTTATGAAATATTCTATCACCACATAAACCTGTGGAGCAGCCTCTAAAGAAGCTAATGGACGTGATGAGTTAGTACTACGAGCCCAAGAAGGTGGTCATGGCAGTGAGGTTTCCTTTTCACCAGCAGCAGCAGCAGCCTGGGGAGTCAGTGGCCCTATACTTGGCAGAACTACAATAGTTGACAGTGCCCTGTGAGTTTGGGGAGTCTTTAGATGAGGTTGTACTGGATCGGCTAGTTTGTGGGCTGCGCAATGAAGTGTACCAAAAGCATCTGCTGTCAGAGCACAAGCTGACAGTAGACTAGGCACTTCAGATTGCCCAGAACGTGGAGACCCCAGATGTATATCGCAAATGCCATAAGAAGGGAGACCTAGTGAGAGTGTGTCATTTCTCAAAACCTGCTGGTAGGCAAGGCACAGGCAAGGTCAATGCGAAGGCCCATCAGTTGAAGTCAGCAAGTGAGAACACAGAAAACAAAGTTCCCTTGCTACAACTAGGAAAAGGCCAAGCTGCTCCTATTATCATTGATGTCACAGTGAATGACGTACCAGTAACAATGAAAGTCGACACCGGTGCAGCAGTGTCGGTTATGTCATGCCAGCAACTGCGAAAGCTATTTCTACAAGTCCAGTTACACCCCATCGCAGGTGGCGTTGTGCACTTACACAGCAGAGAAAGTGGCCATTGTGTTTTGCCAGTTCGTGTGGCTTACAAAGGCCAGGATCAAGATTCTTCTTTCATGACAGTCAATTGCATTCCACACAGTGGTCAGCAAGAGGTTAGATGAAGTGCTGCAGCAGTTCAATGAGGTGTTTTGTGAAGAGCTAGGAATGGCTCGCACACCTTCTGTTCATTTGAAGATGAAGGAGAATAGCCAGCCCAAGTTTGTGCCCGCACGTCCAGTCCTGTTTGCCATTAAGGGTGCAGTAGCACAGGAGATCCAGCACTTGGAGTCAGGCAGAATCCTGAAGATGGTTGAGTTTGGTCTTTCGTCCACAGTAGTGCCAGCGCTGAAGAGAGATGATTCCTTCAGGATTTGCAGGGATTTCAAGGTCACCCTGAACCCTGCACTACAGATTGATCAGCATCCCATTCCCAAGCTGGATGCCATTTTTGCGAGCCAGGCCAGGGGTGAATTGTTCACCACGCTTGATTTGTCCCCGGCATACCAACAACTGTTGTTAGATGATGAGTCTTCGGAGTTGGTCACGGTGAACACGCATCTTGGGTTGTACTGTTACAGCTGTTTATCGTTTGGGGTTGCCTCTGCCCCTGCAATCTTCCAGTGGACGATTGATCAGCTGTTAAACGGCCTGACAGGAATGAGATGTTACCTGGATGACATCATCATCACGAGAAAGAGCACGGAAGAGCATCTCAACAATCTGACCCCTGTGCTTGACCAACTGCAGGACAAGGGTTTTCGTCCCAAGGAGGACAAGTGTCACTTCTTGCAGTCTTTGGTAGAGTAACTGGGCCATGTCATTGATACAAATGGTTTACACACCACTACTACAAAACAGTAAGCCACTGCAGAAGCAAGAGCACCCACCAACACATCAGAATTGTGCTGAGTAGTGCTTAGACCGCGTGTTGTGCAGTGTCGAGTTGATCATTGACTGCATTGCTGTTCCCTGTTCTGTGTCCATTGCTGCTCGGACGTTGCAGTCGACACCTCTCCCTCGGGTTGTTAGTAGCGACATCACAGTATGCAATGCGCAACAGACTATATAGAAACCCTGAAACGACTGTAGTCAATCCATACTGAATATTATGGCATTGTGCATACGTATATGTGTACACAGAGAATGAATGCCAGCAATTATTGCCAGCAAGTATGGGAGTGAGGTATACAAGCCATACAAAAGGCAATATATATAATACCGGCTTGGGCATAGCTAGTGTATGGTGGGCGTATATATGACAGTATGCTATCATGTTTAATGTCATTGTGTCTTACTTTTCTTGCAGAGTGTCCCGCTACCTACTTTGTAGCCTTCCTTGACAACTATCGGGCACGCACCATTCGGCTCTTATACTTTCTGTCAGGCATCGGTAAGACAGCTGCCACTGTGAAGGTGTCAGGCGAGGCTGAGTTAGTGGAAGCCGAACTAATCCCCCGCAATTACACAACATTCAGCTTTTCTCCAGCACACAAGGAGATTGCTGAGGTTACAGTGGACAATGATGATGTGACAGAAATGATTGGTTACAATGAGGAACTGGGCAGTATGGATGCCTTTGCAGCAATTCCTGTAGCGTCAAATAGAAACTCAACGGAAGAGTATTATGCCGTTACAGTGGGAAACTCCATTCACCTTGGAACAGACATAGATGGATTGGTGCTAATTGTCGGCTTTGATGGATTGGTGTTAATTGTTGGCTCTGATGAGGACACGCTGGTGGAAATAGAGGTCTCTTTTGCTTGCCATGCAGAATTCAAAGGGGTAGTGACCAAGTTGAGCCCAGGTAAACAAAACACATTTGTCATTGATAAGCTCGACACCATTTTGATCACATCAAACCGAGATCTCACTGGGACAAAGGTGACAGCGAACAAGGCGTTGACTGTGTACAGTGGACATGAGTGTGCATTTCTGCCTTTGGACAGTGCGAATTGTGACCATCTCGTGGAGCAGGTTCCTCCTGTTCATCTCTGGGGCAAGGAGTATGTTGTGACTCCCTTCTTGCAGAGGAGGTCTGGTGATCTGGTGAAGATAGTTGCAGCAAGGGAAAACACGCAAGTTATAATTCGGTGTGTAAATAGCACAAGAAGTGACTTCAAAAATCGACCGGTGGAGACGGTGATACCACTTGGAACTGGTCAGAGCCACGAGTTCCTCCTGGGTGCCAGTGAATTCTGCCATATTTCCGCTAACGAGCCCATTCTTGTTACACAGTTTAGCTTGAACAAGCAGAACGAGAATATCGGTGGGCCATTCATGCTCCTGGTACCTGACATCAACAAACCGGTTAACAATATATCCTTCATTAGCATCGACACCCATCGCCATCGCTTCCATCACTTTATCTCGTTTGTGGTAAAGGCTGGGTTTTCGGAAATTCAGAGAATTTACCTGGATGACAGTAGGGTGCGTCTGACCGACACCACCTATCAGGTGCTGGAGTTTGGACGAGGGCTGACATTTGTCAGTGTTCGGATGTCAGTGGGTCCTGGATACCACCACCTCAGGCACGACAACGACAGGAACCTGTTTGCATTACTGGTCTATGGCTTTGCAAGAGACATATCCTACGGCTACTCA
>MKWU01007398.1_pt1 | contig 10556 bp, 9 predicted proteins | sample 809101 | NCBI WGS metagenome assembly MKWU01 (sample SAMN05860141, study PRJNA318959) | sponge metagenome | host: Aplysina aerophoba | place: Slovenia: Piran, Adriatic Sea, Gulf of Piran | collected 2013-05-07
TATACCGCAAGGGCGGCACCCGCAACTATACCGACTGGTCGAGCGCGCTGGTTGACGACTGGTTCGAAAGCCAGAAGGTAGAACTTGATCCCGACGCCCGGCGCGAGATCAACAAGGAAGCCGAGCTCTGGCTCCACAGCTTCGAGGACAACCACTGGGTCACCATGCAGCTTGGTCAGTTGTTCTGGCTGGTGCACCGGGACGTGAAGGGATTCAACGCCCCGTCCACCGTGCAGTACCAGTTCAAGCACGAAGACTTGTGGTTGGACCGCTAACCGACAACGGTTTGACGATCTAAAGTAGGGGCGACTCAAGAGTCGCCCCTATGTCGCGTCGGAACGGAAGGCAAAAGCTATGCGACAGTACGCATTGAAACGCGTTGCGCTGATTATTCCTACGGTGCTGCTGGTGTCCATTATCGTATTCACGGTGATGCGACTCCTACCGGGAGACCCCGCGCTGGTAATCCTCAGCGAAGGTGATGCCTCTTTCACCCAGGAAGAATTGGAGGACCTGCGCCGGCAATTAGGGACGGACCGGCCCATCGTCATCCAGTACGTGGATTGGATCGGAGGTCTGCTGCGGGGAGATCTGGGCACTTCCATCTGGAGGTCGGGACGGCCGGTCACCAAGTTGGTAGGAGACCGGATCTTCCGCACGCTCGAACTGGCGGTGTTGGCGATCATCATTGCTGTCGTTTTCGCAGTGCCCCTGGGTGTCATTTCGGCCATCAAACCGGACAGCGTGATCGATTATTTCTCGAGAGTCATCGCACTGGTGGGTATATCCATACCTACCTTCTTTGCGGGTTTGTTGGTGGTGCTGGTATTGTCCCGAGGATTCGGGTGGCTGCCGCCATTGGGTTACGCAGACTTATGGGACGATCCGTGGAAAAACATCCAGCAGATGTTCCTTCCAGCCTTGGCGCTCGGATTCTACGACATGGCGTTCATCGCGAGGGTGACGCGCTCGTCTATGATGGAAATCATCCGCGAGGACTATATGCGGACAGCCCGGGCCAAAGGTTTGGCGGAGCGCATCGTCCTGGTCCGCCATGGTCTGAAGAATGCCGTGCTCCCTATCCTGACAATCTCCGGCTGGCAGTTCGGCCGCCTGTTCGGTGGCACGGTCATCATTGAAAGCATCTTCAAAGTACCTGGAATCGGCACTCTGCTGATTGAAACGGTGTTCCAACGGGACTTCCCAACGATCCAAGCCATCATCATCGTCATAGCGGTGTCCATAGTTATCATCAATCTGCTGGTTGATTTGCTGTACGGGCTGTTGGATCCGCGGATTCGGTACGCCTAGAGCAAGCGCGGAACAACCGCAAGTGACTACGGAGAATTAGCAGAATGACTACCACTAATCCGGGACAAGGGGCGACAATAGCCGCCGACGCCGAGGCCCAACTGCTGGATATGCGCCCGCGGCAAACGCAGGTGCAAAAACTGGTGGCGTTTGCCAGATCCAAGCCGTTGGGAGCAATTAGCGCTATCATCGTGTTGTTAACGGTACTGGCAGCGGTGGTTTCCTACGTCGTGCCGGGCGTTTTGCCCCACGATCCGCTGGATGTGCGTGCCCACGAAGATAAATACATGCCGCCGCAGCCCGGTGCCTGGCTGGGCAGCGACCACCTGGGCAGGGATGAACTCAGCCGCCTGATCGCGGGGTCGCAAATTTCGATCTATGTCGGACTGCTCAGCGTAGGGATCGGCGTAACCCTGGGCGCACTCATCGGGATTCTGAGCGCCTACATCGGCGGAGCTTTTGACCTTGCGATACAACGCGTCGTCGACGCTATGATGGCCTTCCCCCCAATCATCCTGGCACTGGGGTTGGTCGCAGTACTGGGTGGCTCGGCCAACAACGTGATCATTGCGCTGTTGGTAATCCTCTTACCTGGAACCATCAGAGTGATACGCTCCCAAGTGTTGAGCATCAAAGAACTGGACTATACCCTGGCCGCTCAGGCCATCGGGGCCGGTTCGATCAGAATCATGCTGAAGCATATTCTGCCCAACGTAATTGCCAGCTACATCGTGCTGGGAACTATCACACTGGGTTTCGCCATCATCATCGAGGCGTCGCTGTCCTTCCTCGGCGTGGGTGTCCCGCCAGATATTCCCACCTGGGGCGGCATGCTGACCCGCGGGACTGAGGAAATCCGGATTGCCTGGTGGCTGGCGGTGTTCCCCGGCATAGCGATCTCGGTGGTGGTTTTCGCCATCAACTTCCTGGGAGACGCGTTGCGCGACACCCTGGATCCGAGATTGCGGGGCAGGTAATCTCAACCGCAATCGGACGAACTCTTTTGAGGGGCGAAAATGATTCGCCCCTCAATCAATGGTACTCACCTTCGTGCTAAACTGCTCCCACCAGATACGGAGGTACGACGGATATGTCCTGGAACTTTGAACTGGTGGCCGGCCCCTATGGAGGGACCACGGAAGGGCCAGTCTGGGATGGCGAGGCGTTGTTATTCACCCACATCCCCGCTTCCCAGATCCTGCGCTACGACCCCAATACCCGCAAGGTTACCGAGTATTTCACTGAAGCGTTCAACACCAACGGATTGTGTTTCGATGCCCAGGGGAACCTGTACGGATGCCAGCAGGGTAGGCGCCGCATCGCCCGATTCGACGCAGCCACCCAAACTGCGACGTCCATGCCGCATTTGCTGGACGGCAAACGGCACAACAATCCCAACGACCTGGTGGTGGACAAATCAGGACGCATCTGGTTCACCGACCCGTATTCGGGGATCGGCGATAGCGGGCCACCGGAACTGGACCATATGTCGGTGCTGCGCCTGGATCCCAAGGGGAACGATCAATGGGAGTTGGTGCGGGCGACCACCGATATCAGCCGACCTAACGGCATCCTGATCAGCCGCGACCAGAAGACCCTATACATCGCGCAGAGCGACTACGGCGCCGACCGTCGGCGCGAACTACGCGCATACCCTATCAACGACGACGGGTCGCTCGGGTCGTACACTACCCTCCATACCTTCGGAATCGATGGCGGCGCGTCTAACGGCGATTCGCGCGGGCAGGGTAGCCAGGGCGTTCAGCGAGGCGTGGACGGCATGACTCTGGACGTCGACGGCAACATCGTCGTCTGCGCCGGTTGGGAAGCCGCGGGCCCGGGCCCGATGATCTATGTGTTTTCTCCCACCGGTCGGGTGTTGGAGACTCATCACATGCGCGTCGACCGGCCCACCAACTGTTGCTTTGGCGATGCAGACATGCGCACGCTGTATGTTACAACCGGCGGCGGACACCTTTTCCGGGCACGCACCGATCGCACTGGCTGGATCATGTGGCCGTAATTGCGTTCATGCGCTTGACAAGGGAAGCGATACCGCCAACAATCGGCGAAACACTCAATCAGGTTCGTCTCGAGGAGAGTGAGCAATGACAATGACCGCACACCACACCAACGTATACGTCGGCCTGGCTGGCGAGAGCGCACTCATTATAGGAGCAGAGGGCACACCACTGGGCGAAGGCGGGATGTACCGCCTGACCGAGGGCGAATCCCAGTGGGCCGCCATTGAGAATGGCCTGCCGGAAAACCCGCAAGTGCGGGCGCTTGTGGCACATCCGGAGCAACCGGCAACCATTTTCGCTGGCACCCAGGACGGTGTGTACCGCACCGATGACCGGGGCCAAAACTGGCGCCGAACGGACACACTGAGCGGCGACGTGTGGTCGCTGGCCGTCCACCCCAACGACGCCAGCATCATGTTCGCCGGGTATGATGCAGGTCGGGTCTGCAGATCTGACGACGGGGGCGACACCTGGCGTCAAATGAACACCGAGGGCCTGGTGCATCCTCATATCACCATGAATCCCCACGAAATATGCAAGCGCGTCATCGGCATCAGCATCGATCCGGCCCATCCAGGCGACGTGTACGGCGCAATCGAAGTAGGGGGACTGATCAAGTCCACCGATGGCGGAGAAACCTGGTCCTGCATCACTGACGGACACTACACACGCTTGGGTCCGGTGGACCTTCACGGCGTTCAGGTGAATCCCTCATCGCCGGGGCTCGTGTACATCATTACGCAATTGGCGATGTTCCGCAGCCGAGAGCGGGGCCAGTCCTGGGAATTCGTACCCATCGAGGAGATGTTCGAGGGCGGAAGTTATTGCCGCGACTTGGTGGTGGATCCGACGAACCCTAGCAACATGTACCTGGCGGCCGGCGCCGGCGGTGGAAGCGCTCCGGCTGGGACCGTTGACGCTGGGGTACTGGTGCGTTCGACTGACGCCGGCGAGACTTGGGAAAGGGTAGACTTGGGCGAAGTCGCGCCGGCCCGTATGTTCCAGATCGCCATCGATCGCAACGCTCCGAAGAACGTCTACTGCTGCGACCGGGACGGCCACGTCTATTGCAGCAACGACGGCGGCAACGAGTGGACACGGACCGACGTACCGGTCGAAATGTCCCGGGGACGCCACGTCTATCCTATGGTTGCGGCCTAGTCGCCCATCATGAGTAGGGGCGAATAATCATTCGCCCCTACCGACGCAGGGTTCGGAGGAATCACCGCAGTGTCATCCAATCCATTATGGACCGCCACCTACCGCGTGGGCGAAGCCGACCTCGAGTATATGACGTTGGACGCAACTGATCTCCCCGATGATCTCCGCGGGTATCAATTGGCCCGTTCGGGCACGCTGGACAACGCCGAGATGGCCGAGAACGGTTTCAAAGACAGCACCGTTGACCGCTTTCGGAACGCCGGACGCATCGGCGGATTCATGCGTGAGTTTGTGCCGACGTCCGATGTGTCGCCAACCAGTGGTACCAACTTTGTGGGTGCAACCGTGGTCCACTTGTTCGAGAATCCGGAGCAGGTGTCGGGTTGGATGTCCGATATTTTCGTAAAGGATTTCGAGGACAACGTTGGAGAAAGTGTGGGATCCGGGCAGCAGATCATCTCCGTCGATCGGATTGACGCACAGGGATTTTATGACGAAGCGACGGGCTTGCGCGTGCTCCAGGGCGGACCCGCAGGATTGTTGGCTTCTACCGTGATAGATTTCCGCGTCGGCCGCCTGCTTGGAGTCGCCTTCGTTGGCACCATCGGCGAGCACGAACGGACCGATTTGACGACCGAACTGGCCCTGTCGTTGGAAAAACGCATGGTGCAGGTGGCGTTGGGGGTTTGACGGTTAATCGGCTACTGTCGGTGTTTGGGCTGGCGGCACATTGCCTGTTGGATTCACACTGTCGAACAGCCTGACAACCTCGGCCATCGGTTGGGGAGTCAAACCAGCGACCACTACGGCGGCCAGGGATGCGATGACGAATCCCGGCGTGGCAGGTTGAATGTCCCAGATACCAGAGGGACCGCCGTGCAGCATCGCCCACATGGACGCTGCCACCGTGCCCGCGATAATGGATGCTGCGGCGCCCCACATGTTGAACCGCCGCCAGTAGAGCGCCAATAGCGTTACCGGACCGAAAGCCGCTCCCATCCCTCCCCAGGCGTAACTCACCAAGTTGGATATTGAGCCAGGGTAAAAGATGGACACCAGGGCCGACACTGCTCCAATAGCGATCAGCAAGGCTCGACCCAACCAGACCCGGGCATCCCCCGACATCCGGTAAGTCACGTCCTTGATGATTGGCAAGTCGTCCGCGGCAACTGCGGACGCCAACAGCAGTTGAGAGTCTGCTGTGCTCATCACCGCCGCAATCACAGCAGTCAGCAGCACGCCGGTAATCACCGGGTGGAAAAACACCTCGGACATGATGAGATAGACCCGTTCAGGGTCGGCGGCCTCCCCGAGCAGACCCATCTCCGCCAGGGCGGGACGGGCCACCACACCCAACAGCACCGCCGACAGGAATACCGCTGATATCCATGCCACCGACATGCGGCGGCTCTTGGCCACCTGGTCGTCGCGCTGCAACGCCATGAACCTCTGCAGGATGCGTTGCGCTCCCAATCCGCCGACCGCCCAACCTGCGATGGACAATATTATGGGCAGCGACACGGGAAGGCCATCCGCGGTGTTGAATGGGTTGAGCCAATCGGACGAATAACTGGTGATGTGCAAAAGAGGATTTTGCGTCCAACCGGTCAGGGCCACCACCATGATGAGCAGGCTGACCAACATGAGGAGGGCCTGCGTTACATCGGTGCGCGAGACTGCCATGAAGCCGCCGATGAGAGTGTAGGAGGCGATAGCGACTAGGGTCAGAATCACTCCAGTGGCGTAATCCAGGCCGAATATGGTGTCCAGGAGTTTCGCGCCACCCACCAGTCCTGAGCTGACGTAAAAGATCACGAACAGGATGGTAATCAGGGCCGCCGCCGTTCTCAGGATGCCGGTCCGGTCTCCGAACCGAACCTCGAGGAACTCGGGTATGGTCAGCACGTCGCCGGCCGCAATGGTGTAGCGCCGCAACCTTCCGGCAATCAGCGTCCAACTCAACCAGACACCAACAACGATGGCGACAGGGACCCAGATTTCAACGGCGCCGTTGGTGAATGCCAACGCGGGCAATGCCAACATGGTCCACGCGCTTGTTGTAGATGAGCCGGCGCTGAGGGCGGCAGTGATGCTGCTGAGACGGCGGCCGCCGAGCACGTACTCGGACATGTCGTGCATCCGGCGCATGCCGGCGACCGCTATGGCGATCAGCATTGCGAAATACACGCCAAATATTGCGATTACCCAGAACATTTGATAGCCAGCCTTGATTGAATATTGAACCCTTCCCTGTGTAGGGAACGTCGCGGGTTCGGTCGATGATTGGTATTTGGATCAGTCGGAGCCCTGGGATCCAACCGAAAACGCAAAAAATGAAAACAGAGCAGTGGATTATTCGTCCATCAACCGGTAGGAGGGTCGGATGGAAGCAGAGTTGGATCTATCAGTATTACGGCCAACATGCCCCAACCGAATAGGCACCCCAGGATAGTGATAACCACCTCCGCCGGCGCCAGCGGTGTAGAGCCGAGTCTCCCACCCAGGCAGTGCTGCCAGAGCCGGTTGATGTTCGTTTGTGCGTGCCAAATCATCCAGGCCAACAACACGGTCTGGCCGATGTTGATCACCACGTATGCGACCTGCTGGGATGGAGTCAACATACCCTCGGTAGGTAGCATGAAAGATACCAATCCGAGCAATACGACTCCGAGGTAAATCAACACGGCACGCAGTGGACTGACCGTGCTGGGCACGCTGCGGGCCTCCATGAGTTCCTGATACACCTGCATGTGGGCGTGCAATCGGAAAAATTGATAGACGGGAACTATCAGGCACAGCGCGTGGAAGACGGGGAAAGCGGTTTCCCCTGTGTAATCGCGGTATTGCCGCCACGTAACATACAACCAGTAGAATATGTAAAGACCCGAACTAAGCACCGTGAGCAGGACAACGCGATTGGTCGGTATGTAGTAGGGTATCGCGTCATCCAGCTGTCCGGCGGGGGCCACACCCGCATTAGCCAGCGGTTCATACGGGGACCCCGCCAGGCGGTCCAATTCTTTCGACGGATTGAGGGGACGCTGGGTTTGTGCAGGCTGCGGAGGCGTGGTTTCTAAACGGTCGATCTCTCTGACCTCGGCTCCGCACGATCCACAGAAATGATGCTCCGGCGCGTACTGGGCGCCGCAAAATTGGCACCTGAATACGTCGCCGGAGTTTGCCATGATTGTTTTGATCCGACCTGACAGGCTCGGGATGGATCTACTTCCCCCAGACCACCGGGTTGCTGAGCGTCCCGATACCGGAGACGGTGATGTCGCAGACGTCGCCGTCCTTCATGTTTTCAGTGGCTCCGTCGGTGCCCATCCAAAGGATGTCGCCGGGCACTAGAGTCAAGTACTTGCTCATGTCGCTGATGTACTCGCGAACGCCGAAGATGGCGGTTTTGAGGTCGTATTCGCCGACGACGCGTTCATTGACCTGGATGGTCACGTGCATGGCGTCGGGGTCGACGTCGGTTGCGATCCACGGGCCCATAGGTTTGAAGGTGTCCGTGTTCTTGGCGCGCCACATGGTGCGGTCGTTGCGCTGCCAATAACGTTCGCTCACGTCGTTGCCAATGGTGTAGCCAAGGACGTAGTCCAATGCCTCGTCCTGGCTGACGTTGCGGCATTCCTTACCGATGACCACTACCACCTCGCCCTCATACTGAAGCTCCTCGGTGGCGTCAGCGGGCACCATGATCGGGTCGCCCTGGCCGGTAAGGGCATTGACAGCCCGGTATCCAACGTCAGCCTTTTTGGGCAGGTTGGGTTCCTCACCACGCATGTTCGCGGCCCAAGTGACGTGCTCAGGGAAGTTGATGCCGGCAGCGTAAAAAGTCGGAGGTATCACGGGCGGCAGGAGCTTCACTGAACTCAGGGCGTATCTGCTGCCTGATTCCTTCAGTCCGTCGAACAAACCGCCTTGAACCTCCAGGACTGTGTCACCGTCAACAATTCCATGGGCCACCCGGTCGCCCGTCCGAAACCTGCAAATCAGCATGACCGTCGCCTCCCGCGAGTGGTGTGTAACTAGTTCAATAATGGCGTTCAATTCTGGCATCCCAAACCGCGACGGTCAAGCAATCGCCATGTGGTAACATATCCGCCGGCGTGTCGGAGGTTAATATCCGTGCGCGTTGACCACCCACAACATAATAGGTGCGATATCGAAATGCAGCAGCCCGAAACGACTCTGATTTATTGGGCACCCAGTAGAGTACGATTCAACCTGACGTTGATCCTGGCCTTGGTGGTCATAGTGCTGGGGTTGCTGCAAGCTGCCGGATTCGATCCGCTAGCAGCCGCGTGCAGCCCAAGGACCAGCGGGGAAACCGCCGATCAGACCGACGGCGCACAGGCGGAAGGCAGCAGTCCTGCCAACGAAACTACCAACCGAGGTAGCGCATGGCTGCTGGTGATTGTGGGTCTTGGTGTGGGAGCCTATTCCTGGCTGACCTCTCCCAGGCAATACCGGGTCTATTCGGACGCCTTGATCATTATGTTCGGGACCCCGCGGCGGCGGATGATACATTTCAGCGACATCCGCGAGGTAGTGATCGACCGCGGATTTATGGGGGACCCGCTGCGCGTCTATACGACTAATCGTCGACGTGTCCCTCTCCAGGTGCGAGAACCGGAGGAGATGCACCGGTACCTGGACGGGGCGGTCAAGGATTTCTGGCGGGACAACCCGCAATATGCGCCCCAGCCCGACGAGGAAGGAGAGGGCGATGGTGCGCCAGATGTGGTTGAATCGACAGTGTCAGACGACACTGGACCGGATGTTGAGCCCCAAACGGACCAAACATCTGACAGTACCGCCGAAGATTCCTCCGAACGCAGTCCTCGCTCTCGGCGACGCAGCCTCCGCGATGACACGCAAGACGGCGGCGAAGAAGAATCACCGCCGCGATTCAGTTAGTAATCTAATCTAAGATTTAACCGTCGACGATCCGCAGCAGTTGGTTGCGGATCGTTTGCGTGTCGGCAGCGAGGTCAACGGTGGCGAAGCGGATCCGGTGGCCCTGAATTGTGGCCGATTCGTCGTAGTCCGTGCCCAGCGCTGGGTATAGCAGGACGCCAGCGGAGTTGTGCGACATCGGGTCCGCAGGATTCTCCTGGGATCGCAGGTAAGCGTAAAGCTGGTAGATGTTGCCGCTTTTCAGCGATTGATTCCCGTACTGCCCCCTGGTGACCATCGACGTGAACTTGGTGTCGATGATGATGCGCTGTCCGGCGGAACCGTCGAGTTCCTGCCGTTCCAGAACTATGTCGGTGATCATTTCCGGCATCAGGGAATCGAGAAGGCAAGTCGCGCCGTCCAGCAGCCATTGGATATGCCCGCCGTGCCTGACCCGCCATCCGTGGGACGTGATCACAGCGTCGTAGAATCCGGCGACCGCATTTGCGTAGAGTCTCCAGCCTTGGGTTTCCTGCCGATTTACGAGGGGCAACAGCGAAGCCCCGAGTTGTTCTGTGGGAATGGCAATGTCCATCGCCAGCATGGCGACAACCACCATCCGGCGTTCTTCGGGTGAAATCCAACCCAGATTCTCGAGGGGAACCGTGCGGTTGAGGCGTCGGATATCCAGTTCGGTTTTCACGCCGGCGCGTTCCAACCTGAAGGCCAGATTGCGACACCGGCGCGCCAGATCGGCCTGCTCGACGGCGCCTGCCATGCGGATCAGGGCGGCCTTAACGTAGCGGTTACGCGGGGTGTCGATGGTCAGTTCATCGAAGATGCAGGCAACGCGAGCGCGTTGAAGCAGTTGACGTCGCTCGGTGCGGAACACGTTGATGCGTCCCCCCACGCGGTTGAGGTCGGCATCCCGACGCTGGTAGCCGTGAGACAGGTTGCGGCGAAGACGGCGCTCAACGGAGTTGGCGAGAATTTCCGCCACCAATTCCGCTATATCGTCTGGATTGTCCTCGGTGCTGACCCGGCGGGAGGCGGGCAACTCACGGTACAACTGCCAAGCGTAGAAGAGCAGCAGCCAGATGTTGCGGACCGGTATTCGCCCCATGTGGCCGCCAATCGAGGGATCGGCTTGCCAGG
>MKWU01007400.1_pt1 | contig 10555 bp, 12 predicted proteins | sample 809101 | NCBI WGS metagenome assembly MKWU01 (sample SAMN05860141, study PRJNA318959) | sponge metagenome | host: Aplysina aerophoba | place: Slovenia: Piran, Adriatic Sea, Gulf of Piran | collected 2013-05-07
GGATGAGTGACACCACCTGCGCGTGTTGCGGCGAGCGAGTCGAGTTCGATCCTCCCCCACCACTGATTGGACCCACCTGCGCCTGCGAGCAGGCAAGGTGCGCCCGACCTCGTCCACGGTGCTGGCATCACCGATTCGAGTCGGACGCTGCCTATGACGAATGGCGGGTTGCTTGGGTTGACGAGTTCGGTGAGATCGGCGGCGGTTACGACGTGGACCCGATGATGGAATCCAAGATCCGTTCAGCGATGGAAGCGCACGGCGTCCTTGGCGAAGGTCATGAGGGTCTAGCGCCACCGGAGAAGTGGTTCTAACGCTGCTGGGCTGACCCCGACGACATTGCGGCGGGCGGCCGCAGCAGCTGTCGGCACGTGTCTTGGCGAACTGGGTGGCGATCTGCTTCGCGGTGTGGGCCCATCCCGGGCGGTCGGGACGGTGCTCGTCGTCTGGCTCGCGCTGGCGGTGATCGTTGTGGGCCTCGGCACGCTCAGACGGTGGTGAGGCCTGCCTTTGAGAGTCCGAACCGGCGGCGACCGCTCGGACGAGCCCGGCTAGACCCCCACCGGCTCGTCCGGCGGCGGGTGGGTGTTGCCTGTTGCTACCCGGGTGGGTCCGGGGTTGGGTTGGCTTCGGGCGAGCCGTGGTTGCGCAGCAGTTCTCGCAGCCGGGCGTTCTCCGCTGCCTGCGTCGCCGCTTCGGCCTCGGCTTCCCGCCGCGCTTCCTGTTCGGTGAGTCGTGCGTTGCGTTCGGCGAGGCACCTTGCCTCGGCGGCTTGGCGGGCGGCCTGTTCGGTGAGTCGTGCGTTGCGTTCGGCGAGGCACCTTGCCTCGGCGGCTTGGCGTGCTTCCTGTTCGGCGCGGCGGGATTGCCGTTCGTCGTGGTAGGCGGTTTCGGCGCGGGCGAGGTCGTTGAGTGGTTGGTCGTTGCCGGGGAGGTGGAAGAGCAGTTCGTTGTCGCGCCAGGCGATGTCGAGGTCGAGGGCCCCGCTGTGGCCGCGCCACGCCCCGTGGTCGTCGACGGCGACGGCGACGGGCGTCCAGTGGCCGTCGTGCAGGCGTTCGCCCTGGAGGATCTCGTTGTGGATCTTGCCGCCGGTGGGGTCGACGCGCCAGTACTCGGCGGCGCCGATTTCGGCGTAGAGGGTGCGTTTGTCGTTGCCGTCGGCGTCCACGGTCTCCTTGGAGGCGACTTCGAGGACGAACACCACCGAGCCGCCGTGTTGGAAGGTGCGGTAGCTCTTGGCGCCGGCGAGTTGTGCCGCGGGCACGCCGGTGATGACCATGACGTCGGGTTCGACGACCGCCGAGCGCACGGCCTCGGAGTAGTAGAGGTTGAGGTTGCCGGCCACCCAGACGTCGCCGCGACCGCTGAAGTGCTGCTCCAGCACCGTGAAGGCCCGCGTGCGGACGCGGTGGTGTGGGCAGGATTCAGGCAACGGCTCGCCAGCGGGGTACAGCGCGTCGAGGTCGTCGATGTCGAGGCTGTTGTGGGTGAGTGTTCCGGTCACGCACATCACATCCTGTCTCTGACTATCCGACAATTCTACGTCCTTTCATTATGTCTGGCAACGCTGGTAGCCGCCGGGCGTGCCTGCCAGCGTAGTTCGACCCCACCCCCCACGCCCCCCGGCCCGCGTGGCCGCCGCCACGATCGCGGCCGGCGGGACGACCGACGACACCCGGTCCGCCGCCGAGGAGCGCATGACCAAGTCCCGGCTGATCTACAACCGCCCGATCGCGGTGGGCGCCATCGAATGCGTCGGCACCCGGGTGCAGGTCACCGTCGTGAGCAGCTACATCTACCGCTCCGCACTCGGCCTGATACGCGACATTCAACCCATCGAGGCAACGGGAGCCGCCGAGGCCTACCCGGTCCTCCCCGACGACACCCCCAGCCAACTCAAGTACCTCGGCGAGTGCCCCCTTTGAGTCGGTACCATGAGGTCGTGAGCCGCCGCGATGAGATCCTCGATGAGCACCGTGAAGCCATCGTCGCCGCGGCGGCCGCGAACAAGGCCACCGCGATTGCCCTGGTGGGGTCGGTGGCACGCGGCGAAGACACTCCCGACAGCGACTACGACTTCCTGGCCACCTTCGCGAAGGGCGCCTCGTTGTTCGACCTCGGTGCCCTCCAGGTCGCTCTTGAGGAACTGCTGTCAGCAGAGGTGGACGTGATCTCGGTCGGCGGCCTCAAGCCCGCCAAACGCGAGGGGCACCGGGCGATGCTCGCCGAAGCAATCCCGCTTTGAGCACCCGCCGGCCGCAGAGCGACGCCGACCGCGTCCAGCACATCCTCGAGGCGGCCGACCTGCTGGGCGAATTCGCTGCAGAGGGCCGCTCGGTCTTCGACGCGAGCCACGAGCGGCGGCTCGCTGCCGAGCGGTTGCTCATCATCATCGGCGAAGCCGGCCGGAATCTCTCAGACGGGTTCGTGGCCGCGCACCCCGCACTGGCCGTTGTCGGTGCCCGCGGTATGCGCAACTTCCTCGTGCATCAGTACGACGACGTGGATCCCGAGTTGGTGTGGGATGCCATCACAACCTCGGTGCCTGAGTTCGTCGCAGCGCTGGACGGCTAGGCGAAACCTCCCCGCCGGCGCCCACGCCGATCCGCACGGCCTCGACATCTGGCACCCGGGTGCCGCTGGCACCAGATGCCGCGAGACAGTGAGCCTTGTTCGACTCGGCGGCAAACCGCATGGCGGAGGCGACGACCGCATGCACGAGTGCGGATAGACGCCGATCGGCCCGGCCGGCGGCGGGTGGGTGTTGCTCGTCGCTACTCGGGTGGGTCCGGGGTTGGGTTGGCCTCGGGCGAGCCGTGGTTGCGCAGCAGTTCTCGTAGCCGGGCGTTCTCTGCTGCCTGCGCCGCCGCCTCGGCCTCGGCTTCCCGCCGCGCTTTCTCGGCGGCTTGGTGCGAAGTGTTGCCGTAGCACGGCCGCGGCGTCGCTGCGGACGAGTTCGTGGGGTTCGGATTCAGGCAGCGGTTCGCCCGCGGGGTACAGAGCGTCGAGGTCGTCGATGTCGACGCGGTTGTGGGTGAGGGTGTCTGTCACGCACATCACATCCTGTCGCTGACTATCAGACCATGCTACGCGTGTTCCTTATGTCGACCAGCGGCGGTGGCGCGGGCCTCGGCAGCGGTGTGGGCGGCGAGGAGGTCGTCGTAGGCGAGCAGCCATTTGCTGGCGGCGGGGTCGTACAGGCGCAGGTCGCCGTCCTGCCAGCACAGGTCGAGTCCGAGCACGTCGCTGTGGCCGAGCAGCCTGTCGGAGTCCTCGGTGATCGTGATGGGATGCCACCGCCCGTCGGCTAGGCGGTAGCCCTGCAGCGGCGTCGTGAGGATGTTCTCTCCGGTGGGGTCGGTGCGCCAGAACTCGGCGACGCCGAGGGCGGCGAAGACCTCGGGGTCGGACATTATGTTGGGGTGGTCGTACATCGTGATAGGGGAGCCGGAGTAGTACTTCATTTGGTCGTAGTAGTGGGGGTGCCGAGAGGCGACCTCCAGCACCCACGCCGGCGCAACGCCGGTCTCCCAGACCCTGTAGTAACCGCGCCGTTCCTGCTCGGCACCGTCCACGTCGAAGCAAACCGCCACGTCGGGGGTCACCTCCCAACAGTCGCCGCTTCGGTTGTAGAGGATGGGCAGGGCGGTGCCGACCCAGGTCCGGGAACCGCCGGGCCTGCCGCGCAGCCAGGCTCGCAGCGGTAGCACCACGTCGATGCACGCGTGCCAGTGCCGTCCGTCCACCGGCAATTGCTCGCCCTCCGGATAGTAGAACTCCTCGTCGGGAGTAGCGAAAACCCCCGAGTCCGGGCGCGTGCGGCCGATCACCGCGCCGACATTATCACCGGCCCGCGTTCGCGCCCTCGATCACGACATCGGCACTTCCAGGCGCTCGGTGCCGGCGGCGACCCTCGAAATTCAGTCGCAGGTCCCCTACGATGGAAAGGCCGGGGAGCCCCGCCTCCGCATCGCCCAAGGGAACGAATCATGGAGCACCTCGTAGAACTCGATTCACGGCGACGCATCACGTTGGGGCGCCTCGGGAAGCCCGAACACGAGCGCTACTTCGTACACGAGGAAGCTGATGGAACCCTCGTCCTTACGCCGGCGGTCGTCATGTCGGCCCATGAAGCGGCCCTCTTGCGTCATCCTGAGCTAGTCGAGCAGATCAAGGCCGATCTGGCGGATCCGTCGGCGGCCCTCTCTTCCTCGGCCGGCCGGCGCGAGCGCTGACTCGCACCTAGGTGTGTCCGAGTTCTGTTGCCGGGTCGTCGGCCGCCGGTTGGGCGCGGCTGAGGGGGTCGGCCGGCGGCTGGGCGGCGAGGTGCGGCCTGGGGGCGTGACCGATCAGCGTGTACGGGTTGAGGAACCGTCTGCCCCATAGGGCGCTGCGTTGCGTTCGGGTCAGTTCGGCACGGTCGCAGGCGGTGTGCCAGCTGGAGCGGATGGTGTCGATCTGGTGGTCGACGAGGGCGGCCGCCTCCTCGCCGGCGAGCCTGTAGGTGTGGGCGTGGTCGATGCATCGAGCGACTTGGCTGGCCCTGTCGCCGTTGGCGCCGAAAGCCATTGCCTGTTCGGCGCCGACGGCGAAGCCGCGTTGGGGGCAAACATCGAAGGCGGGCGTCAACGTGAGGGTTTGCCCGTTCCAGAACGCGGCGTGGTTCTTGGCGTGGTCGTCGGTGTTGCCGCAGAGGATGTTGAAGGTGATGCGGGTGAACAGTTCCCGCATGGTCGTGGTCGGTTCGGCGAAGCGGGTCCGGATTTCTTCGGCCAGCAGGGGGTAGCTCTCGTAGCCCGTCCGCGCCGGCTCGTCGGCGGCGCGGTTCTGCAGCAGAGTCCTGGCGGAGACGACCAGCCGCCGACCGCCGTCGGGCGTGCGGTCGAACCGCTCGACAAGTAGGACCTGCTTGCCGGCGACCCGTTGGAGCGAGACGCCCGCGGCGTCGATGCCCGCCTGCCGGGCCAGGTGCATCGCGACGTACTCGCCTTGGATGGTCGGGTCACTGTCGAGGACGGAGGGGAACTTGGCGAGGAACCCGAGCCGCCCGCCCGCGATCAGGGCCTTCGGCCTGGCGCCGCCCGCCGAGGTGCTCTGCAGCAGTGCCCGCCGGAGAACCTCCCCGAGCGGCAGGCCTTCCTCGACGCGCCGCGCGGCTTCGGCCAGGTCCTCGATGGTCGCTTCGTCGCCGTGGCGGGGGACATACGTGTCGGGGTCGTGCTGTAGGTCGATCCCTCCGATCCGGTTGGAGCCGGATTCGAGCAGGTATCCGAGGGTGCTGAGCCCGCCACTTTCGAGCCTCAGGCGACGTTCGATGACACGCCTGCCCCACGAGTCGGGACCGGCGTCGGCGATGCAGCCCGGCACGTCGTCGCGGGTCAGCACCTCACCGCTCTGCAGCGCCAGATCGGGGAGGCTGAGGGCGATGGCGTCGTGACGCGCCAGGTAGCTTTGGCCGTAGACGAAACTCATCCGGGGCACCCGGTCTGTGAGGCGTGCGGCGACGACCGGGTCGGCGGCACCAGGCAACCAGATCCAGACGAACGCCTGCGCCGGACGAAGGCGGACCTCAGAAATCATCGTCCACCTCCGGGTGGCGGACGGCGTCGGGTAGCACGGCCAGCCGGGCCCTGAGGTACTCCGCCTCGAGGCCGCGCCGCTGCTGATCGTCGCCGAACAGCGGCACTCCGACAATGGTGGCAACCTCGAAGGCGGTCCCGAGAGCGACGGTCGGATCGCCGCGTTCCACTTTGCGGATCGTCGTGAGCGACACACCCACTCGCTCGGCCACTTCGGCGGCTCGCAACCGCCGCTCGCGGCGGCTGACCCGCACCCTGTCGGCGAACAGCGTCAAGGCTTCGCGGGTGGCCGGCGAGAACTCACGATGACGGCGCATACTGCCAGTATACGAGCAGTGAGATATCGTTGTTAGCAGTTAATTAGCAGACAATAGGTCTTACCCCGCCTGCCGGGACGGTCTGGGCCGATTATCCGGCGGGTAAGCAGGGTACGCCGGGACCATGACTCGACGTGAACTCGTTCGAGGCGAGCACCGGGAGTCCATCGATGCGACCGCGGCTGCCAACAAGGCCACCGCGATTGCGTCGGTTGGCTCGGCGCCGTGGCGAGCCGATGCCGTGACCCGACGCGATGCGCCGCGCCATGTCCTCGCCGGTGCCGTTCCTCGTCGTCGACGGCAATCACTTGGGTAGCCCTCGGTGAGGCCCAGGTTTACAGGTTGGCGTCTAAGGGTCCTTGTATCGTGTGTGCTTGGGCGGGAGCTAGTGAGGTTGTCAGGAAACGGACCCTGGTGGGCCTCATCCCATGGCCGTGCCGGCGCATCCTGACGAGGTCGCGTCGGCGATGTTGCCCGGCCCGTATCCCGGGGAGTGGTTCTGCCTACCCCAGACAGCGGAGAGGGTGGACAGGCACGCCCGAGGCGGCAAGCAGCACCGCTGGATCGTCGGGGGTAGTGGCGCATTGGGCATTGAGGTGCCCGCTGCGTTGCGCACGACGCAGCCCGCCTACGGTGGGAGGCATCAAGGCCCCCACGACGGCCATTGCGACTCGGAGGGGTGCAGGATCGATCAGCCGGGCTGGGTGCTGGCTCAAGAGATACGCCCCGTGCTCCGGAGCGAGTTTTCTGCCGATCGCAGGTCGTGTCTCGAGCCCGATGAGGCGGTGATCGAGTTCGTGATGAGCGCTGCCCGGAAGGCTCCTCGTGGAAGGACTCGGAGAAGTCGATGAGCCTCGCGGAGTTGCGGCGCGAGTTCGAGGCGCAGGTGATCGGCCCGGACATTCTCAGCGAGGTTCGCCGGGCGTGTTCGTTGCAGGCGCGGCGCTACCCGCCATCGATCTATGCGCGGGCGTCGGCGTGGGGCCCGGAGGAATTGGAGGATCTGAGCCAGGACGTGATCGTGGACCGGCTGTTGGGACAGCGCCAGATCTTCTACTTGTTCGATGTGGCCGGCGATCTTGACAGCTGGCGGGCACTGCTGGTCCGCCAGGTGCGGGTCGCGCTCGCGCGGCGCCGAGTCCGAACCGTGATCGACAATCTGCTGGATCGGGCGCGGCGGATTCTGCGGGCATCGGACGCATCCGGAACCGGTGACGTCTCCGGCGAGGAGGTCTTCGGGGCGGTGGGCGCCGACCTCGATTACCGGGCGTTGACTGATGCGGAAGTACGAGCGGTAGTCGAACGGGCGCGGATCATCCCGCGGCAGGTCCCGGGTCGCGGCGATCGTGCGCCGACGGTGTACCCGGCGCGGCAGCTCGAGGCCTTGCTGAGGATCACCGATCAGGGCGCGCCCAGGGGGTTCACGATCCGAGACTTGGGGCGAATTCTGGAGTTTGTGTTGACAGATTGGGTTCCTGCGGTCCTTGACCTAGATGACGGCGAATTCCGTCGACCGTCCACCGACCCGAATCCCGAGCAAGTGATGGAGATAGCCACGATGGCGGACCGCCTCGTTTCAAGTCTGTCGACTGAGGAGTCCGAGATCCTTCGCGGCCGCTTGGCGGGGCTACGCGATGTCGAGGTGGCCGAACGCCTCGGCGTGAGTCGCCCGACGCTCGGCAAGCGGCGCAACACCCTGTTCGATCGGATTAGGGCCACCGGCAGCGGCCTCGACGTGCAGGCGCAGGAACGCTTGATCGACGAGATCGCGGTGCTGGTCGCCGAGAGGGGCAGAGCAGATGAATGACAGGCCTGACTGGCTGGCCCGCGCCGTCGCGGCGCACTCTGCGACGCCGTCGTCGTGGCGACAGGAGGAGCCGACCGATGTCATCGAAGGCGATGTGCTCGTGGTCGGCGCCATGGACGGTGAGGCGCCGGATTGTCTCGTTATCGCCGTCGACGTCGATGCGCAGCGGCGCTGCTTTCTGGCCGTCCGCGCGACGAACGAGTTGCCGCTGGCGGGTGCCGATGACGTGATCCTTGGCTCCGAGGACACCGACCTCCCGTACCGGGTGGCGGCGTTGACCTGCCTCGTCGGCCATCTCTGGTTCGTGCAGGTCAGCCGGAGAGTCGGCGCCTTGACCGAGAACGTAGCCGCCTCGGTGCGCGCCGGCCTCGTCGGCGCCGACGACGGGTTCCAGCGTTCCCGCCGAGGTGTGCCCCTGCAGGATCCGCGGTCCGACCTCCGCTGGGCGGCCCTCGAGGCCGAGGCGAACCGCATGCGGGTCCTCGCCGCGGACTGCGACAGGCGGCGTCACGATCCGCTGATCGCGCTCCCGTTCATCGATCCCGAATTCCTCACCGGTTCCCGCCCCGAGACAGCAATGGACCCCGAGACGTTCGAGCGGCTGCGGAACCGCACCCGCCGTTTCTCGCCGAGTTGCATCCAGTGGGCCGTCGACAACCTGAGCAACCAGAAATTGCGGGCCTTCCGGCCGCTGCTCGCAACCACCGCCCCGGCGGGGCCGGGGGGTTCGAGCCCAGAAGCGGCGGCGGGCGACCCTCGCCCACCGCTCGATCCCGGCGCGGAACTGCTCCAGCGCACCATCGAGGACGGCCTTCGGGATGCGCCGTTCGTCAAGATCGCCTCCGCCACCAACAGCGACGAGATCCACCGACCCTTCGAGGATCGCCGCGCCGAGATCGTCTACCTCGCCGCCTGAAAGGACCTCCACGTGCCCGAACACCACACTTCCCCACCTCCCAGCGGCCCCCTCCTGCGGCAGGTCCGGCTGCAGAACTTCAAATCGGTCCACCAACAGGACGTACAACTGGGACAACTCACGCTTCTCGTCGGCGAGAACTCCTCGGGGAAGAGCAGCATCCTCCAAGCGCTCAGACTCCTCCAGCAAGCCGCCCGCGCCGCGAGTCCCGGCGACGCGTTCCCCCTCAACGGCGAACTCATCTCCGTGGGCACCATCGATGACCTCAGGAGCGCGCAAGCCGACACGACGGACACCGTCGCGATCGGCGTCGAGTTCTCCTCATCGGAGTTCCCCCGCCTTCCCCCGCTCCGGCGTAGCCTCCGGAGCTTCATGGCCCCCCGCGGCGACGCTTCTCTCACGTGGCGTGTCCGCCTCGCCGACACGGCCCCCGACGAACCCGGGTCCGCTCTCATCCGCGAGCTTCTCCTGTCCGCCGAAGATCCCCTCGATGAGCGCCGCCTGACACTGTGTCTCGAACGATCCGCGCCACAAGAGGCGGCGAGCGCACTGCCGTCGGGATACTCCTGGAGCGACTACGTCGACTGCGACCTCGCGCTGCGGGGGGCTCTGCACAACGAAGATCTGAGCGGCGCCGACTCCGAGCGGCGCGTTCAGATCGTCGGCGGCGCGCTCGCCGGGGCGCTGCCGTCGGCCCTGGTGACCGAGCAACCTGCCGACCGCGCGCTCGCCACGATCTGGACGCATCGATTCATCGACTACCTCCAAAGTCCCGCCGTGGAGCCCGGCCCATCTGACCGCGACGAGCCTCCCCCCACCCTGGATGGCCCCAGCGACCCCGTCGACGGCCTCGACGACACAGCCGAGTTCGCGGTTGCCGCAATCGCCAGACTCGTCGAGGACTTCGGTGATCCCTCGACTGTGCTCCGCCAGCGGACCCTCGACGGTCGCTACTTCCCGGAGCCGTCAGAGTTCTTCGCGCACGAGTACGACGTGATCTGGCAAGGCTTCGGCCCGCGCGAAGACGAGTTCGACTGGGTTGTCAGCCGACTCATCGACGCCATCACCGAGCGCCTCGTCACCGACGCCCGCCTGCCCCTGCTCGCCGAAGAACGCGAGTGGCAAGGACTCGCATCGTTCGCCGAGCACTTCGAGGGCTACATGAACCGCCGGGTCCGCTACCTCGGTCCCCTGCGCGCCGCCCCCTCGATCGTCATGCCAACATCGGCCTCGGCGCGAACAGGCGACATCGGCAACTCGGGCGAGTACACCGCCGCAGTGCTCAGAAGCCACGGCGCCAAGCGCGTCGAGGTCCCCATGCCCGACGGCAGCCGCAGGATCGTGGCTCTCGCCGACGCCGTCGACGCCTGGGCAACGCACGTCGGACTGGTCGACGGTGTCACAGTCAGCGACCTCCCTGGAATCGGGCTCGCCGTCACCGTCAGACCCCGAGGACTCGGCAAGGACCTCTCCCTGCCGTCAGTCGGCGTCGGTGTCAGCCAGCTCATCCCTGTCCTCGTACTCTGCCTGCTCGCCGAACCCGGCAACCTGATCCTGCTCGAACAGCCGGAACTTCACCTCCACCCCGGCCTCCAACAGCGGCTCACCGACTTCTTCGTGGCGATTGCCGAATCGGGACGCCAACTCATCGTGGAGACACACAGCGAATATTTCGTCTCCCGCCTCCGCCGCCACGTCGCCGCGGATCCTGGTGGCGGAACCCGGTCACTCACCAAGATCGTCTTCGCCGAGCGAGACCCCGACACGGGAATCACCGAATACCGCGACATCGACCTCTCGCCCTACGGAGACATCGACGACTGGCCACAGGGATTCTTCGACCAGGCAGCCGAAGAGGAACGAGAAATCCTCCGCGCCGGGCTACAGAAGCGAGCACTCCACGAAACCCAGGCACCCAACAACTCCGACCCGA
>MKWU01007401.1_pt1 | contig 10554 bp, 12 predicted proteins | sample 809101 | NCBI WGS metagenome assembly MKWU01 (sample SAMN05860141, study PRJNA318959) | sponge metagenome | host: Aplysina aerophoba | place: Slovenia: Piran, Adriatic Sea, Gulf of Piran | collected 2013-05-07
ACACACACACACACACACACACACACACACACACCACCTGCATACACGCAACATCCAGGCCTTCGCTCGCTACCTCGCGTACAAGAAGGACAACAATGAACTTCTCCTGTTCATCTTAAAGCAACTGGCTCAGGAGCAGCTGAGCTATAATAAGAGTCGCTACGGCGGTGACAGCGATGTCGGCACTGTGGAAGTCCCGGAGCAAGACTTCACAGAGAAGGTACCAGTTGCTATGACAACTAAAACATTATCAGCTGTCATATTGGGTTGTCTATTATAGTTAATGTGAATGGTGGTGACTTTGACTTGGCTTTATTCTGTTCTCCATTGGCAGGCTCGCCAAATCCACATACAAAACCTGTCCACGTTCTACGAGAGTGAACTATTCAAGGCCAACAAGTTCGTGTACGACCGAAAGAGAAGAATGATTGTGCAGAGTTTCGATCTTGATTTCTAGTTCTCTGCGATCAGAGATCAATGTAACAACAGGAGACAATGAATGTGCATACTGCTTAATTGTATTCATTGAGCACACATTTAAACCATAAAATGGCTGCTGTTCGACTGCTGTTTCGTCCACGTCCGATAGTGCGCGCGTCGCGTCATTGCACGCTGCGCTACAGCACTACCGTGGAACCTGAATGCGAACTGAAGAATTTGGACAACGAAGCAACGGGTACGTCGTCTTTGCACACAGTTGCGGTGTTGAATGCACTCTGTTAGAGAATGCACTGCATGTACACAACGCATCAATTGAACCTGTGATGTTGAACGCGTGATTGGTCTCACTCCTGCTGTGTTAAATTTGAAGTTTTGCGCTGTTAGTTTGCTTTGGCTGTGCTAGCTTCAGCCTGCACCCTTCCTGGTTTAGGGTTGGTTGCTTTCGTGATGAGGAGGCCGTCTGCTTTGAATGCATTTGGTAGGAACATGTTGGAGCAAGTTAGTCTAATGTTCCCATCGCGCCACACACAGCACGCACATCTGAAAGGGCGTGTCTGGAACTTGTTGATGTCTATGATACTGCCATTGCTTGCAGATGGAAAGAAATGTCCAAAATCTAACATTCAATCCTCATGTACGAGCAGTGATCCTGAAAAGTGACGTTCCTAAGGCGTTTTCTGTGGGAGCCGACCTGAAAGAGAGAGCAACCATGAAGGTATGGATGATCCTTGCATGAATGAAACATCACTCAGTAGCACTCAGCAGCCAAGATCCATGAGGTGTATGTGAGTGGAATGAGCCGGTTGTACTCTAATCAAAACTTGTGGCATTGTGAATGTGTCTAATGTCCACAGTCCATGCCAACCTATGTATGCACACGCAGTTTTCAAAGATTTTATGACGAATGACTCCCCAGTTTATGTGTTCTGAAGTCATCCGTAATGCATAATATTATAATATATATAGTGCAAGTTACTGCATATAATTATATATATAGGACCTCCATCAAGTGGTGCTACTATAGACCTAATGCTTCTGAGCAGCTTCTTCTTGTGTGGAACTTACTGCTTGCCACCACAGGAGGAGGATGTGGGACCATTTGTGGCCCGAGCACGTGCCCTCCTTGCAGCTATCTCCACACTCCCCGTCCCAGTCATTGCTGCTCTGGACGGGTTTGCACTTGGCGGAGGACTTGAACTGGCTCTGGCGGCCGACATGCGCATAGCAGGTAAGAGCGTCCCAAACTTCATCGCAGCTTGAGCAATGAGCTCTGCTGCTGCTCTTGGCATTTGCCTATGTATTCCTGTGTCAGAGACAAGACTTTAATTTGTGCATGCACATGTGCATGTGTGCAAGGGACATACATATCATATGGGACATAATGGGTTATAAGACTTGTATGAAATGGGGTCACTAATAGAGCAAGCAACATTGACGTCTTGTAATGTGTCCTTGTTGAAATGACTGGTACGTGCTAAGCACTTTCACATGCTGTCCTGTGCCCATTTCTTAAAGCAACTACTGCAAAGATGGGTCTTGTGGAAACAAGGCTGGCCATCATCCCTGGAGGAGGTGAGCTACGCAGTCGCCCTTATTACCACACCCTGACAGTGTCTACATTGTAAGAATAATAATTATAGTATACTGTAACTAGCATAGTGTATGAATAATAAATTATAGTATACTGTAACTAGCATAGTGTATGAATAATAATTATAGTATACTGTAACTAGCATAGTGTATGAATAATAAATTATAGTATACTGTAACTAGCATAGTGTATGAATAATAAATTATAGTATACTGTAACTAGCATAGTGTATGAATAATAAATTATAGTATACTGTAACTAGCATAGTGTATGAATAATAATTATAGTATACTGTACCTAGCATAGTGTATGAATAATAATTATAGTATACTGTAACTAGCTAGCATATTGTACATGCATGAGATGTGGCTTCAACATAGATCAGTTCTGGAGTAAGCGGAGGAGTGGGGAAAATGGTAGTGTTTTCTTGCGCTGTCGAGAGCTTAGCAGGCGTGAAAAGTAATGGGGATTGGCGAACAGTGGGACCTCCAGGGATACGTATAGCAATAGGGCGGTGGGGTGACGGTTCTTGTGGTGTCAGACCTTGGTTGTAACTAATATGTGCTACAACACCACAAGAAAGTATGTGTAGCGAAACAGGCGCACATGCGCACTGCCTGGTACAACATCTTTAAAAGACTGAAACGATTGTACAGCATGCACTGACATGTGAGTAGATGAAAGGGTGAATGCATTCAATGAACAACAACAGTGGAGAAACAAAACAGAGACGACATGACTTGTCAACTGCTATTGTCGATTACCACCCGGACACCCTGCCTTCCCTTGTGATTGCATCAATTGGGAGGTCTGAGGGACTGGCTGGGCGGTGATAGGAAGATCTGGAGCCTCGTAGGCATGTGATCGCTGATTGCAACAAGGAAAACCTCAGGCAGCAGCGGATCCATCCCATTGTCGTGCCATATAATTGCTGCTGCTTCTCACTGACGAGGGCTGCTAATCTTCTGTAGAACACTTGGGCAGCTGGGCCCATGCCCCCTGTGGCTGAGAAAAAAAGGGGGTGAGTGTGCCACACTCGATCTCTTGAACTCTCTGATCGTATGCTCTTCGCTTCTCCTTCTCTATTCTTGTAGCAGGCACTTGGGGAAGTATGGCGGTTACTGGGCGCATGGGGGTTGAAAACCCTTACGTCGAAAAAGCATCCTCCTGCCTCTCTCCCCAAAATCCTTGTGCCCTGATGTCCAGTCTGGCTTCCTCCTGCCTGTTTGGTGTGTGCATCGCTAGGGTCTCCCCGGAGAGGGGCTGCAGCCCAGGCTCAATCCCCATGTTGGGGCACACTTCTGTCAGGAACTTTGCCGAGAGATCTCTGATTTCATTGTGTCTCAGGAAGCTGAATCCTCCACGATTGCAGGTCAAGGCATGTTCCACTGTGAAACTGCTTCCACATACACACTTCTCAGGCAGTCGATCAGGCTTCCAACCAAACCTTAGGCAGATAGCATCCCTGAATGCTGTCTTGTGCAGGTAAAAGCAATGCTCGTCTACAGGCAAGACTGCCAGCCAGTTGGAAGCACCCCTTTCAGCAGCCAGGTTGACCATTTGTTTGGTGTCTTCAGGGAGCTCTTCCAGGAGCAGCCGGGTGTCCTCCGCTGCTGCTTGTCCCTTCTCTTGCCTGACTGCTGACTGTGCCAGTCTTTGCTTCTCCAATGTGCCTCGGTTGAGTTGTCCAGATTGTTGGAGAATCAAATCTGCAATTGGATGACACACGTTACGAGAAGCTGGATACTCCAGGCCGAGACCACCGAGGCGGGTGGGTAGGGCCATGATCCTTCTCATGTAGTCATTCAAGTCACTCTTGCCAGTAATTGAAGGAATGAGACTGTGACAAATTGCTGTCTCCAGTGGTGTCAGCAGGTCTCCAATGTTGGGAATTGTCCTGAGAAGAAACTTCCACTTGTGGCTCAGACCATAGGTGTAGGACGCATACGCTGCATGAGGGTGAGTCTTCTATTGCCTTTCCTGTCACAGTTCACCTTGTACCTGCTGTCAAGTTTGTGTATTAGCTTAGATAGTCCTGCAAGACGCGAAAGAGAGCAACATGAATATCATTTTAAGGTACTAGACAACTTTGCTGCACACAGATTTAGCTTTAATACGTACTTTCAGATCTCCAAGGTAACTTGTGGCAGGTAATCTCCTCTGCAATCGCCCCTCCGCTCTCTTCAGTCATTCATTCATGTGATATATGGTTGCTAAGGACTTTTTGAATAGTGGCGCGAGTTATAAGCCAAAAACTGAAGTACGCTGGAAAAATGAGTTGGCGACCTCAAGCTCACCACCATGGAAGGTCACGGAATAATTTGTGGCTTCACCAGCGAAAGTGTTAATACGTACTTTCAGATCTCCAAGGTAACTTGTGGCAGGTAATCTCCTCTGCAATCACCCCTCCGCTCTCTTCAGTCATAAAACTGAATGACAGTTCCTGCCACCTCTTTGCTTCCACTCCCTGTTTCACATATCTGCTTCTTCTCGCAAACAACTACATGAAGAGAAGCCTATATGCATGTAAAGGCTCTTGCCACGTAGCTAGCAGCCTTTAATTGAACTTACATTCTTTTGTGCCATTCTGTTCCTCCTCTGTTTGTTTTCTTTTTAGCAACGTGTTCCTTCCTAGATGGTTTCACATCATTGCGGATCCTTCTCCCACTTTCATAATAGCGGTATACAGCTCCTATGACAAATGGCAATTCCATCACAATCACACCTACGTTCACTGTGAAAAAGATATGAGATTTGCAATGAAATATATTAGCTGATCTAATGTATTGGGAAACCGCTGTCAAATGTGCTTTTCATGCATAACCTAACTTAACCCTTGGCCCTGTCTTCATCAGGTGGGACACAGCGACTGCCAAGGCTGGTGGGAGAAGCAAAGGCGAAAGAACTGATATTTACAGCTCGTGTGTTGAGTGGAGAGGAAGCAGCAGAGATTGGTCTAGCAGAATATGCAGTGCCTCAGAATGCAGCTGGAGATGCTGCCTTCCAGAAGGCCCTTGAGATTGCTAAAGAGATAGCGACAAAGGTAGCACGCACAGTGTACGTGGTATCACCTCTATGGCAATGTTGCAGGGTGCTTGACTGAGTGATGTAGTCCACTGTAGCAACATGGTGTCAGGATATGGTTCCCTCGATAGTATACAGCGCCCTACAATGCGTGACCCTGTGGCATAATAGTTGTATTACTTGTTCCATTGTTGAACGTATTTGTTCCACTAAAGGCAGTGGTTTAGCCTCCTAAGAACAGTGGTTGTATTGACGGCAGCTGTTCTGCCACGTGTTATCGCAGGGCCCTGTTGCAGTCAGAATGTCCAAGAGAGCAATTGCCGTAGGAATTGAGGTGAGCTGTGACCAGCATGCAAGTTGTAGTTTGGGTGTAGGCTAGGTTGACCAGACTGACACACAACATCTCCTCCTGTGTGCCAGTGATCTTGCTCTCCTCAATCATCCAGACTGATTTGTCCACAGGCCTGAAGGTAGAGGAAGCATGCTATGCCCAGGTGAGTGTAAACCTAAGCCAAGCATGCTCACTACGTAGAACGTGGCTCAGGCCTGGCTGGATAGCTGTGCTACGGTATGTGTTAGTATGGCCTCATACTCAGGGTTCTCTTGCGGAAATCACCAACCAAAGATTTTCTTTGAAATACCAAACGTTTCTCAATGGCCTCATAACTGACCTATGCTGAGTCAGATGTGCAAGTCAATGTCATGTGTATGCCAAGGATGTGTGCCATGAGCTGTGCTGTGTTTGGTTGTCTTCTCAGGTGATTGGCACAAAGGATCGAATTGAAGGACTCCAAGCCTTCAAGGAGAAGCGAGACCCTGTATACACTGGAAAGTGATCCTGTGAATTTGAACTGAGAACTCCTTTGCTTTAGTGATTCCACCTGATCCATTCTTGAACTCATCCCAAATCGCTTAAGCCCTTGTAATTCCCTCCAGCTGCATGTGTGCTGCAACGCATAACCGGAAGTATAGTTGTTGGAAGTACACGGTACAACGTAACTTCCGGTTACAGTATACTATTATAGCTAAATACAGTACAGTAAGGTGGGCTCAACAAAGGAACGGAAGTTACGTTGTACTGTACACTGTATCATTATACAAGAAAACAGCATAGTTCAAACGAACAACAACGACGTAGCGGCATCGCGGGAGGAGCACTGCTATGTCGTTTTGGAGGTTGTTGCTATTCAGAAGAACCAAGAAAACTTTTCCCACACATGTGACGCCTCTACCAGATCCTCTTCAGTGAATTTGGAGTCACGATAGCACAGGTAAGACACATACCATGCATGCTTAAGTGCACCCTAGGCTAGCTATGTAGGTAGGTAGGTATATAACCGCAGTTGGGGAGCATAGGTCACTCAAACATAAAATATTATTATGCAAAACATATGTATGCCATTAACTTGTAATTACGTATTATAATATTAAAACATACCTTCTACTGTCCAAGTCATCTGTGATGACTCCATTCAAGATGGACTGGGCCACTTGTATAATTATGCTGTTCTGTGTAACTACCATATAGCATGAGTGATATAGTGTAACTAGCATGTTGTATGAATGATATAGTATACTAATTTATATATATATACTAGCATGTTGTATGAATGATGTACATGCACAAGACTTGGCTTCAACAAAGCTCAGTGGCTATAAAAGACGTAATAAAAAGCAAGGTTGGGAGACAATATGAAAAGCTGACGTTTTTCTCAGGTCACATGACTCAACAATTCTGGTTGACATCGCTCAGCGGACTGCTTTTAGCTGTCTTCTTCCGCCCACTGCATGATTTGCACAATTCGATAAATTTGGCAACAGCAGTTCTTGGTAGGTAAGCAAAATCTTCTTGAATCTGCAGAAAGACAATGTCAATCTGTGATTAACTCACGGCACGTAAGAACTAGTATAATTTATATAAACCAACAATAAGTACTCTAATGTTGTAATCATCAGACAGGCAGTATTTATTCATGTAGTTACCGCATCCACATGCAAAGCACACTTACTCTGCCGTATGTCTTGCGAATTCCAGGATGTCCTGTTGAATCATTGTGGTAATTGGCAATGATTGTCGCAAAGTCCTCCACTCGAGCAACAAGTTTGTAGGTCCCTGGCATCGGGTGGTTCTGCAGGCCTCGGCCCTTCAACACTGGGACGGCTATGGTGGACCCTGCTCCCTCCTCCTTATGGAACAGGAAGAATTCACTCTCCTTCACCCAGTGCCTAATCTTCGCGCTAACACTTTCACCTCTTAGACTGGCCGCTATCTGGTCGTACAGAGCGGCTCTGACAACTCCACATCCTCGTTTTTGGCTGTTAGCAGGCCATGCCTCTTCAAGGTAGTCATCATACATCGTTACGCATATCATGCGCTCCGCTTCGTGTGAGAACGGCAACGGGGAGGACGAAGTCCGTTCTGGAGTAAGCGGAGGGGTGGGGAAAATGGTGTTTTCTTGCGCTGTTGAGAGCTGAGCAGGCGCGAAAAACCCGGGGATTGGCGAACAGTGGGACGTCCAGGGATAGGTATAGCAATAGGGCGGTGGGGTGACGGTTCTTGTGGTGTCAGACCTTGGTTGTAACTCCTCGTCTGTAGTAGGCAAGTTCTTTGCAGCTTGGCAGACATTCGCTAGAATCTGCAGAGCCGTTAGGGAAGGGTACTCCACCGTACGCGCCATTCGGTCAATCGAGGGACTGCTAAAGATGCTGGATCGGCAAAGTTGCACCACAAGTGCTTCGCTCTGCTTTTATGTCGCCCGTTCAACACAGTAGGTGATAGTAAACGCTTCGCGGCACGCATCTACTTCCCGCGCGAATGATAATTGATTATGCATGCATAAATTAGAACCAATTGGCGATATAATATAGCTGCATACTTGTATAGATGTAACTTCGTACCGCACGTGTCCTATTCACCATATGCTTCCAGTGCGTGTGTTAGCAGACAAGGACTAAATCACCTGACCCACACTCTGGCAAGTATGACTGCACCAGGGGAACCACCCTATTGCAGAATCCTTTAGGAGGTCTTGCTGGGGTAGCTGACGTTTATACGTCTCACTCTGGCCAAGGTTCACATGAAGCTAGCTACTTCTGTCTTGAAACCAGATGTAACTGAACGTTTACTTTCATGCTGTGCTTTGTTAGGGCCTAGCTACAAAATGTTAACAGTGAGTCAATGTAAATGAAGCAAAGGCAAAAGAACTGATATTTACAGCTCGTGTGTTGAGTGGCCCTGAGAGGAAGCAGCAGAGATTGGTCTAGCAGAATATGCAGTGCCTCAGAACGCAGCTGGAGATGCTGCCTTCCAGAAGGCCCTTGAGATTGCTAAAGAGATAGCGACAAAGGTAACACGGTGTACTTGGTCACTGGTATCACCTCATCTGTAATATCCGCCTAGTCCCACCAGCTGTGCTGAAACGCATAACCGGAAGTATAGTTGGCGGAAGTACACAAAACAACGTACTTCCGGTTACAGTGGCACAGTGTACAAAGACTGTACACAAAAGAGACAACAGCGTAGTTCAAACGAACAACAGCAACGTAGTGGCATCGCGGGAGGAGTTCTGCTATGTCGTTTTGGCGGTTTAAACGAGCTGCTTCAAGCGGCATTCTGCATACCTTCGGGAGAACAACCTCTCGCCACTTCTCTGGAGTTTCGAACGGCGGTCCATGGCCGTTGATGGAAAGGGCCGACCTGGCCTCCGCGCGACGAGTGGTTGTGAAGCTGGGCTCCAACGTGATAGCGGGCCCGTCAAACACCCTATCTGTTGGCCGCATTGGATCCATTGTGGAGCAAGTGAGCAGCGAGTGTGAATCGCCACAACGCACATGACTAGAGCTATGGTGTCCGAGTGCGTAGCAGGCTGCACCGCGACATGCAGACTCACTAGTGCTAGACACGCGGGCCAGACTGACCCGCTGTAGCTACTGCTGTCATCGTGCAGGAGGGATGGATGATTGCAGTGTAATGGGGTAGATGGTATTATCTTGGCACGGTTTTATGTACTGTTATCTTTGCTTGTGTAATTTATGTTCACGTGTGTTGGTGCTACATTGGACCAATCACATTGGACCAGTCTCGGTCCTAGTGCCTTCAGGCACATTGCACCTTAATCATTGAATTGAAATGAATGAATATATAGAGTGTCCCCTCTCCCTCCCCAAACTCTCTCTGCATTGTGCTTGCAGATTGTTGCTATTCAGAAGAACCAAGAAAACTTTCCCCGCACACGTGACGTGATTGTGGTGTCCAGTGGGGCTGTGGCCCATGGAAGAAACAAGCTGAGCCAAGAGGAGTACATGTCTGTTCCCCTCAGCAGGTTGCAAGGTCTGAAACACCGGAACGAGGTAGGACACACACACTGCTGCTAGCAGAACCAACGTGACATCAAAGTTAATGTACGTATTGGTTGAACCAATACTGCACTTGTAAGTCCTAAGCCTTCCCTAGCTTCTTCCTCCCCTTCTTCCTCCCACTCATGCACAGTTGTCTCTAAACCCCCGATCCTGTGCTGCAGTGGGGCAGGCAGGACTAACACGCCTCTACCAGACCCTCTTCAGTGAATTTGGAGTCACGATAGCACAGGTAAGACACATACCATGCTTAAGTGCAGCCTAGGCTAGCTGTGTAGGTATATAGCCGCAGTTATAATTATGTATATTAATACTAAAATGTACCTTCTTCTAGTGACCATGTCATCTGTGATGACTTCATTCAAGATGCACTGGGCCACTTGTATATGTGTCTATTATATGCCAGGTCTCTGTTGCCATCACTGCTGTTCTGTGTTTTGCTGCAAATGGCCTTACAGTGATGCCTCCCTCCATTCTGTTGTGAGTCTGTCTACAGTAGCAGACATCACTTGTTGGGATTCTGTATTCCCTTGTTGTGCATCAGTATGGCTGCATTCCTCACTAGACCAATGATCAGTAGCCTAGGGGAACATTGTGCAAATCTCCCATCCGTGAAAGTTTAGTCCCGCGAAAATTAAGCGCATACGGTAGCTACAGGGAAGGAGGAGAATTGTGTGTCCTCATTTGATGTTACATGGTGTTGATGCTGCTTACACGTGTCTCTGATGAGATGACATGTTCATAGAATTCCTGTGTGTGTATATATGTGTGTGTGTGTGTGTGTGTATGTGTGTGTGTGTGTGTGTATGTGTGTGTGTGTGCGCGTGCTTGTGTGTGTGTATTAGTGTGTGTGTGCATTGTGTGTATGTGTGTGTGTGTTCCTGTGTGTGTGTGTGTTCCTGTGTGTTGTCAGACTGTTCCTGTCCCCTCTGACCTCTCTTATCCCTTATCCAGGTCCTGCTGACCAAGAGTGACCTGAACGACCCTCAGAGCAGGGAACTGCTGAAGGAGACTGTCCAGGACCTGCTGGCTATGAATGTCATACCTGTGTTGAATGCAAATGACACTGTATCTGAGCCATATGCACCAGATGAGGGAAACTACGTGAGTATCACATGCGTAGATACTTGGAGCAGAAAGAG
>MKWU01007402.1_pt1 | contig 10554 bp, 4 predicted proteins | sample 809101 | NCBI WGS metagenome assembly MKWU01 (sample SAMN05860141, study PRJNA318959) | sponge metagenome | host: Aplysina aerophoba | place: Slovenia: Piran, Adriatic Sea, Gulf of Piran | collected 2013-05-07
CGTTTTCTGCCGTCATCTGCATCAGTCGCTTGCGCGCCTCTAGCGTGGCCCAAGCCATGTGCGGTGTGATGAGTAGATTCGGTGCCTGCAAGAGCGGGTTGCTGCTGGTGATTGGCTCGACGGAAGCCACGTCCGTTGCTGCCGCCCGAGGCTTGCCGCCGCGCAGTGCTTGCAAAAGGGCCTGTTCATCGACGAGTGCGCCGCGCGACGTGTTGATGAACAGGGGTACCTCTTTCATGGTCGCCAACAACTCGGCATTGACAAAGCCAGTATTGTCCGGCGTCTGCGGGCAGTGCAAGCTGACCACGTCGGCTCCGGCGAAAATCTCCGCCGTGCTCTTGAGGGCAAACGGCGCGTACCCCGGCGGGTCCTTTGGCGACGGCGCATAAGCCCAGACTTCCATGCCAAAAGCGTGGGCCAGCTCACCGACGCGCTGGCCGATGCGCCCAAAGCCCACTAGGCCGATAGTTTTCCCGGCCAGTTCCGTCAGCGGCGTCTCCCAGAAACACCAATAGCCCGATTCAGCCCAGCCGCCGCGATGGACCGCCGCGTCGTGGCGACCGACGTGGTGGCACAGTTCCAGCAGCAGGGCCATGGTGTACTGGGCGACCGAATCGGTGCCGTACACTGGAATGTTTGACACCGGGATGGCGCGGGCGCACGCAGCTTCTACATCGACGACGTTGTACCCAGTGGCCGTAACCGATACGAAGCGCAGGTTGGGCAACTGGGCAAACGCCTCGGCTGTCAGCGGCACCTTGTTGGTCAAAATCACGTCGGCGTCCGCAGCTCGCTCCAAGATCAGGTCGTCGGGAGTTTTGTCGTACACCGCAAATTCGCCCAAGGCCGAGACCGGATCCCAGGGATTGTCGCCGGGGTTTAGGGTGTGTCCGTCTAGTACTGTGATTTTCATGGGGTTCCTTTTGTTGTTGTAGGGGCGACCGGCTGGTCGCCCCTACGGGTTGATCGTCCTATTTCTGTAGTTGTCCCACGTCCCGCACGGCCCCGTGCGCTGCGCTCGTCGTCAGTGCGGCATACGCCTGTAGCGATTGGGGGATGTGGCGTTGGCGGTTGCGGGGCCGGTAGGCGTTTATTTTCTGGCGACGTGAGGAGAGTTCGGCATCTGCGATTAGTACGTCGATTTTGCGCTTGGGAATGTCGATGCGAATCCGGTCGCCACTTTCCAACAGGGCCAGTGCTCCGCCCTCGGCCGCTTCCGGCGAGACGTGGCCGATCGACAGTCCGGAGGTGCCGCCGGAAAAGCGGCCGTCGGTCAGCAGCGCACAGGTCTTGCCTAGGCCCATGGATTTGATGTACGACGTTGGATAGAGCATTTCCTGCATCCCCGGCCCGCCCTTGGGGCCCTCGTAGCGGATTACGACCACGTCGCCGTCGCGGACTTTGCCGCCGAGGATGCCCTCGCATGCTTCGTCCTGCGACTCGAAGATCCGGGCCGTGCCTTCAAACACCCAGATCGACTCATCGACGCCAGCCGTCTTCACGATGCAGCCCTCCTCGGCGATGTTGCCGAAAAGCACGGCCAGCCCGCCGTCCTGTGAATAGGCGTGTACGACCGAGCGGATGCAGCCCGTTTGAGAGTCCGTATCCGACTCGGCGTAAAAATTGTTCTGGGAGAAGGCGGTTTTGGTCCGCACGTTGCCTGGGGCTGCTAACGCGCGCTGCACGGCCATTGGGTCAACCGGACCTGTCTCGCGGATGTCGTTTGCGGCGATTAGATCGCCCAGCGACGGCCCGGCAACGGTCTGCGGCTCGGGGTGGATTTTGCCGCCGCGCAACAGCTCGCCTAAGATGCTCATAATGCCACCGGCACGCGCGACGTCTTCCATGTGAAATTCCTGCGTGGCCGGTGCCACTTTGCAGATACAGGGGACTTGCCGCGAGAGCCGGTCAATGTCGGCCATGGTGAAATTGACTTCGGCCTCGCGGGCCATGGCCAACAGGTGCAGGACCGTGTTGGTGGAACCGCCCATGGCGATGTCCAAGGTCATGGCGTTTTCAAAGGCCGCGAAGTTCGCAATGCTGCGCGGCAGCACCGACGTGTCGCCCGCTAGGTAAAATGCCTTGGCCATTTCGACGATCCGCTTGCCGGCCGCGGCAAAAAGCTCCCAGCGCAGGGCGTGCGTGGCGAGGATGGTGCCGTTGCCCGGCAGGGCTAAGCCGATGGCCTCGTTGAGACAATTCATGGAATTGGCGGTGAACATGCCCGAGCACGAGCCGCAAGTCGGGCAGGCTTGTTCCTCCATCTTGGCCACGTCCTCGTCGCTCAAGTTGGGGTCGGCCGCGGCGACCATGGAATCGACCAAATCGAGCTTGGCGCGGCCCGTTGATAGTTCGGTTTTGCCGGCTTCCATTGGCCCGCCCGAGACGAAGATCGCCGGGATGTTGAGCCTGAGTGCGGCCAGCAACATGCCCGGGGTGATCTTGTCGCAATTGGAAATGCAGACGAGGGCGTCGGCCTTGTGGGCCTGGACCATGTATTCGACGCTGTCGGCGATTAGCTCGCGGCTCGGCAGGGAGTAGAGCATGCCGTCGTGGCCCATGGAAATGCCGTCATCTACGGCAATGGTGTTGAACTCCACGCCGTAGCCGCCGTTCTGATCGATCACTTCCTTGACCTTCTGGCCGATGGGGTGCAGATGCACGTGTCCGGGCACGAACTGAGTAAAGGAGTTGGCGATGGCGACGATGGGCTTTTGGAAGTCCTCGGTCTTCATGCCGGTGGCGCGCCACAGGGCACGCGCGCCGGCCATGCGCCTCCCTTGCGTGGTGGTACTGCTGCGAAATGATTGCATAATAGCTCTTTCAAAAAGCTGCCGTCTAGCAGCGAGTTTCAGGTAGTAAAATCAATTTCTAGCGCATCCCCCAAAGGTACGTAGCCGATTTTTGCATAGATGCTATTGGAGGTTGGGTTGGATTGATCGGCAAATAGGCTGCAAAACGAATAGCGCTCGGAGAGCAGTTTCTTGGTCAGCGAGGCGACGCAGGCAGTGGCGTATCCTTTGTTGCGCTGTTCGGGCGGCGTGTACACCGCGGTGACGGATATGCCGTTTCGCATCGGGCGCGTCGTTTTGGCAATGGAGACCGGCCCGTTGCAATCCCAAATGTACAGTTGCTTGTCGGCGATGAACCGCTCGGCGCTTTTCTTGGCCTTGTCGCGATCGGCTGGCTCCCCTAATGCTTCTTGCGAAAAGGCGTCTATCCACTGCACCATGAGCGGATGATCGTCCATGCTGGCCATGCGCAACGTCCCCGCCGCAAGGGGCACGTCGGCGACCGTGCGCGCCTCAAATACGCGCATCCGCATGGTCTCCTTAGGCGCGGCGCTGGGCACGGCCTCTGCCCAGCAAGCGGCAAAGGCTTGCGCTGCGGACGCTGGCCCGACGACGCCAGGGATGGACGCATCCGTTGCAAGCAGGTGGCGAACGAGATGGGCGATAGCCTCTTTGCTATGCGCAACGAACTTGCTGAGGATGATTCTCCTCGGCGGCGTCATTACGGCTGCGCCGATCGGGCTGCCTTGTTCCAAGACGCTCAATAATAACGGCGGCTCGGACCCGTAGCACAGGGGATCTTTGGCGAGTGCGTATGCGAGGCCGAGTAGCAGGTTATTTTCGCTCTCGTGCGCTTCGAGGCAAGCACCTGCAAGCGCAATCAGCTCGCTGGCATCGGCGTGATGTATGATTTCGACCATTCAGAAAGCCTGACCAATAGAAAAATAAAACCGCTTCCGCTGATACAACCGCCGCCACCACTGTTGCTCGTCAGATTTGTTGCTGAGGGATCCATCGCTGAAGGCTATGTCGAGCCGGAGGGGGAAGCCCAAAACATAGCGCAGCCCGATCCCATAGCCATCTACCATGCCCCACCAGGTCGCTTGGCTTGGCTTGCGCCAGACCTGTGCCCGGTCCCAAAAGCCAACGAGGCCGAAGTTGTTGCGCTGATAGCGCAATTCCCCGCGCATATTCAGGCCGAGGCGTCCGCCGCCTGGCACGTGTATGGCGTCGTACTCAACGCCGCGCACGGATCCCTCGCCCCCGTACGCCTTCCAATACTTTTGCGGCAGCCGCCGTCCCTCACGCAGCGAAGCCGCCCCTCCCCATTGCAGGGCTAGGGCCAACATCAGGCCGCGCTTGAGCGGCTGGTAATATATGAATTCGGCCTCGCCGTCGATCACATAGGTCTGATGTTGCCCCAGAATGAACGAGGAGGCGTAGAGTCCGGTCAACTGCAAGAGCGCGCCGCGCGTGGGGGCAAAGGGATCGTCGCGCGAATCGCGCAAAAACTCGGTCCTCAATTCGACCGACCGAGTGCGCTCGGTCAGAATCCGTAGCCAATCCGCATTCACGGGGATCTTGCCGTCGCTGTAGTCTATGAACCCGTCTTGGGCGAGGAAATTGCCTTTGCCGGAGAAATCGAAGTCGGCGTCGCCAAATAGATCGTCCGCGTCGGTTGTCTCATCGCTTTCGGTTGTTTCATCGCTTTCGATTGTCTCATCGCCGTCGGTCCCTCCCGCGTTTATGGGCCTTGGTGAGTAAGCGATGCGCTCGCTCGGATCGGGCCGGGTGCGCGAGTCTTCCCCGCTAAGAGATACTTGGGCTCGGTAGATCTCGCGCCAGTCCTTGGTGAGCGTTGCTTCAGCTTTCCACAAGTGTTCGACCGAGAGGTAGTCGAAGGTGGCCGTACGTATGTACTCCCGTATTATTGCTTCCCCGCCGAAGGGAAAGGACAAAAAGCCTTCGAGTACCGAATCATTGGCCGTCAAAAGCGCGACTTGTCGCTGGTCGTTCGGATTGCCTTGCTGCTCGGTCTGCTGCCACTCGTCGGTGACTCCTGCCGATAGAACCAAGTCGGCACCCATGCCCAGCAAGTTGCGCTCGGTAAAGGACGCGGTGACGCCCTGCTCCGGCTTCCCCCAACCGGCGTCGAGGCTTAGCCGAGCGCCGCGACCCAGCCAGTTGTTGTGCTGCACGACCCCAGTCACGCGCGGCTCTTTGTTGCTGAATAGGGCTTCGGTACGTAGGGAAATGCGCTTTCTTTCTTTTAGGCGAACCACGACTGGCTGCAAGCTGTCGCCCGTCTCGGGGGTGAGCAAAAAGACCGAGCGGAACAGGCCGGTCCTCGCTAGTTGCTCGCGGCTTTCGGCTAGTTGTTCGGGATTGTACAAATCTCCCTGCTCAAAGCGCAGATAGTGCTCGATTAGCTCCTTGCGCGTGTATAGCTGGTCGAGGTCTTCGATCTCGACGGCACCGAAGTACATCTTGCGCCCGGGATCAATGTGGAAGACGACTTCGGTGCTGCGGTTGGTGCGGTCGTCCCCCACCCACTCGTTGCGCACTGCGGCGTGAGGGTAGCCGCGCTGATTGAGGAAGACCTGTAGCTGACGCTCTCCTTCGAGCACTTTGCCGTAGTTGAGGGGCGCGCCAGCGCGCAAGCGGACCTGAGCGCGCAGGGTGTCGGCTGCAAAGGGTGCGCCTCCTACGAGCGTTAGGGCGCGCACCGTCCACAACGCGCCGCTGTTGATTTCAATGTGAATGTGGACTCGGTTTTTGGCATCCAAGCGAAGGTATTTGCGGACGATTTCGGCGTCGCGATAGCCCTTGCTGTAGTAGAGATTGACCAGTCCGCTCAGGTCGTTTTTGAAGAAGCGGCGGTGGAAGCGCTTCCCTTCTTGGGTCAGCATGGCTGAGCGCAAGAGATCGCCTTTGATGCGCTTGTCGCCTCGGTGAACGAAGCGTATCTGGGACACTTTGTGACCATCGGCTTCGCGGGCCGATATTTCGCGTAGGTCGCCTTGGGCCAAGGCCGTCCCGGTAAGGGTCAGACAGAGCACGACGGCGAGCGCGCTCATCGGAACTCTCGCTTCAGGCCGATGCCCAGCCCATAGTGATCGTGCTTGCTTTGCGCCAAGCCGACGATGGTTAGAAAAGACTTGATTGTGTGTTCGACCCGCACCTCTCCCTCAGCCATTTTTTCTAGCATAGCTTCGTATCGCACCCAGAGGGGCAGGGGCAACCCACCGAGGTACTTGCCTGCGCGGATGACGGGATCCCCAGGCGAAGCACCGACAATCGCGCTCGATGGTACGACCGTGAATTCATTAAGACCCACTTTCTCGACCTGCCTGCCCAAGAGTAGGCCGGCGGCCGTGCCAAAGGCTGTGGCGGCTGTATTAAAGGCCTCGCCAGTTGATCCAAAGGCCCCGGCGTAGTCGAAGTTGGCCGTTCTAAAGGCTAGGAGGTTGACGGTCTGAAAATCTTCTAGCGTCTCCAAGTCTGGGTTCTTCGGGTCCGCTGAAAAATTCGGCACGACCTTCTGGGCGGGCCCTCGCAACGTCAAAGTTGCGACGTACTCCTCATTATCGTTAATGTCATTGATTTCCTTGGTCTTAGCCTCTAAATCGAGTATGGGATTTAATTCGAGCGGATCGTACATCACGTCGAGGATCGATTTAGTCGGCGCTAGGCGGTTGAAGACGACGCTCCCCTGTGTGATATCGAATTCGTAATTGAATACGAAGACCTGCCCTTCGTCTATTGTTATGTCGCCTTGGAAGAGCGGCTTGTAGAAGGTGCCGCCGACCTCGACCGCGCCCGACGCTTCGACCTCGGCTAGCTCGCTGTCGAGGGCGAGGCCACGGAGATCGACCTCGACAGCGAGGGCCATGTCCTCTAAAAAATCATCGCGCAGCGCCGGTGGTGGTGGTGGCACGGGAAGTGCAAGGACTACGAGGCTCGCCTCGGACTTCGGCTGGTCAAGGCGGACGCGCCCCGCCAACTTGGACGCGCTGAGCGAGCCGGCGAAAGATAGATCTAAGTCGATGTCGTTTGCTCTAAACGACTGCCCAACGGCCTCGTAGTAGGAAGTCATCCGCTCGGCTTGGAGCCGCAAGTCAAAGCTAGGGTCGTCGAGCCGCGATAGGTCGAGCTGCCCAGTGATCGACGCGCTGCGAAACCCCCGCTTAGGTTCTTTCTCGACGGAGAAACCCACCAGCTCGACCTGCCGGCCATTGAATTGCAACTGCCCGTCGGGCAGCGCGTAGATCGGCTCTAAGTCGAGCAGGGCAAACTCAAGGCCCTCGACCCCTATTTGACCTTGTAATGAGAGCGTTGAGTCCAATCCCTCGGCCCGGAGATCCGTGCTAATCCGGCCGTCGAGATGGTCCAGTTCAGCTATTAGGTTATTGCTAAGGAAGAGGAGTCCGATGCCGTCGGAACGCGCTTCGAGCCAGCCCTCGTCTAAGGAGAGGGTGCCGGCCTGTAAATCCCAGGGCACTTGACCGATCACGGTGAGGCTGTCGTCAAGCGAGGTCGTCCAGTTCAAGTGCCAATCGCTACCGTGCTGATCGCCGACGAGTTGGCCGCGCAGCTTGCCCAAGTCCGCGGATTCCACGGCTAGATCGGCGGTAACTTGAGGAGCAGATGCCGTGCCGCTGACCTCGGCGTCGAGTTGAACTAGCCCTTTGGGCCCGCCGAAAAAAGCCAAGTCCACATCTTCGAGGTCCAGTTCAATCTTCGAGGGCTTGGTGTCTACTAGTTGGCCCGCCAGCCGCAGAGTGCCCGCCGGCTGCAGGGCGCGGCGGTCGCGGTCGTAGTGCCGCAAGCCAATCGCCACTGAGTCCAAGACCACACGGCCCTCGCCGAACGCGAATTGTCCTCCAGACAGGAGGTTCAGTCGCAGCGAGTCGGCTGAAGCTCGGCTCTCGATGGCCAAGCCGTGCACGTCGATATGCCCAGACAAGTCCCGCCAGCTCGGCATGGAGTCCCCCAAGGCCGCTGCCAAGTGCCCGTCGAGGTCGAGCCGCCCGTACAGCGGGCGTCCCAAAGCATAGCTAAGCACTGGACCCAAGTCGGCCGCCTTCGCTTCGATTGCGAGCTGCGCGGGGGCTTCCTCCGGTCCGAAGAGCGGCGCGGCGGGGCAGGTGAGTGTGAGGCGCACGCCGGCATTGGCGCTGAACTCGGCCGTGAGTGTATCCGCCAGCGCGAGGCGCAATCGAGCATTGCCGAGAGCGAGGGTGTCGAGGTGCATCTCCGCCAGCGTTACCACGCCCTGTGCCTCTGGCCTCGCTAGGGTGCCGCCGATTCGCAGATGCCCGCCGCCCGTTGCGCTGAGGTCGGACGCGAGGTTGGATAGGTCAAGGGCGGATAACTCCGCTGCAACGGAGAGCGAATCCCGCCCGACCCAACCCGCAAGATCCACTAGGCCGACTGACGTTTGCAGATGTACCGCGGTGAGATCCATGCGCCCGTTGCCATAGTCGGCTTGGAGAGGACCGTGGTTTTGCAACTCCCATTCCCCCTGCCGCAGCAAGAGCGAGTCGAGGGCGAGGGCCGCTTGGACTGCATCTAGGTCCTCCAGCGGTCCCTCCCAGCGCAAAGTGCCGCCCAATGCGGCGGCGCCATCTATCCCCCGCAACAAGGTATCGGCAAAATCCGCTTGGGCCGTTAAGTGCCTGTCCACGTCTAGTTTCGCTAGCACGCTCACGCCCGGCCCCCCGCCGGATACCCGCGCCGCGCCTTGGTCCCAGTCCACGTCCAGCGCGAGTTCGCCGGTCTGCCATCCCGCGTACTCTAGCGGCGTGGTCGCAACGCGCCCGGCCAGCCGTAGTGTTTCGAGCGATAGCCCGCCCGCGCCGCGCAAATCCGCGTCGAGATGACCTTCTAGCCCGGGCATGACCCGCTCCACTGCCAGTCCGTTTACAGCCGCCACCAGCGTATCGACCTTGCTGTGCTCTAGGTCTATGTCTGCCCGCGCTACTAGGAGATTGCGTTCTAAGCGCAGATCGGCCGCGAGATAGCGATTGGCGGACAGGTGTAGATCGGCCGCGAGCGGCCCGAATTCCTCGCCCAATTCACCGGGGAGATGGCTGGTCGTCAGCCGCAACGCCAGCGTATCGGGCTTGGCCTGCCCGGCGATGGCTATGGGTGCTGCGCCGCGCAAAAAAGACGCCGCCTGCAACGCACCCTTTAGCGCGAGATCGTAGTCTCCCTCTAAGTCGGAAGAGCCGGTGGCCACCAACTCCAGCGGGGGCGATTGCAGGTCGAGACGAGTTGCCCCATCGGGCCGATGCCAACCCGTTATCTCGGCGTCGAACCGCTGATCGGGAATTAGGTCCACATCGCGCAGGAGGGCGGCAAAATCCGCCGCATAGCGCCGGGATTGCAAATGCACTCCAGCGGCTAGATCGAATTCCGCCCTTCCCGCAAAGGGGGCCGCGAGCGCGAGGTCAAATCCCTCGCCCCGCAGTTGGGTCTGCAAGCTGTCGCGAGTAAAAAAATAAGTCGCCTCGCCCGTGAGGGTGCCGTCGAACAAGGAGACGAGCAGAGAATCCACCACTAGACGCGTGCCGTTGGCACGCATGTCTCCTCGCAGGTCCACAGCCGAGACCATCGGCGCGCTTCCCTTGCCCCTGAGCGTCCCGCGCAATTGCAGCGGCGTCACTGCCCCATCTATCTCCGCTGCTAGGGAACCCCGCGCGGAATCGGTCTCTACCGTCGCCGTGGCATCTACCTGCAAAGGCCGCGGCAACTTCAGCCCCAAGGCAAACGAGGCGTGCAGGGCAGCCCTTAGACTGTCGCCAGCGCCCACAGCTCGGACCTCGCCGCGGTCAATGCGGTGCGGACTAAGCGCGAGATCCAGCGTTAGCGAGCGCAGCGGTACGCCCTGCAAGTCGGACAAGGTTAGCTCTAAATGCGCCGAGGTGTCTGCTAGGGCGCGATATGCGCCGTGCCAGTCCTGCGCCCAGATCCGCGTCTCGCCCAACTGCCAGTCGAGCGCACCGGCTGTCGCGTTGAGGTTGGGGAGGAAGACAAGGGGTAGCTCGATGTCCGTGGCTGCGGTAGTTGAATCGGCCTTGGTGCCTGGCTCGACCCGCACCTTGGGTGCCTGCACATCGACTTCCCAAGACCACGGCCACGCGGCGATGTACTCGGCATTGACGGTCACCCCTAGCGCGGGGTTTTTGCAGTACACGTCGAAAAAGGAAAACGCGTAGAGCAAGCCTCCCCGGCGACTGCCGATGGAGATCTGCCATCCCCCAACTCCGCGCTCTAGCAGGTGCGCGAGTGCGGCCGGCCCTATGGGAGTGACCGCGACGAGGACGAGGACGGCAGCCAAAACGGCCGCCGTCCCGAGCAGCTTCCTTTTCATTCGGATTTGAGGCGGGTCAGGGCCTTAGACACGTGGAAGAGCGAGTCGGGCAACGGCGCGTACGCCATGGTCTTGATCTCGCGGTCTAAGCGGAATACTTGGCTGGGCTTCTCTTTTCCGGGGAGCTTAACTGCGGCCGTCAAGGTCGAGCGCAGGGCGAAGCCTTTGAGTTCCTCGGCGTTCTCTAGCTCCTCGCTTAGCGCTTCATGGTCGTCCAGTCCTTCCAGCCCTCCGCCGATTACCGACGGATAGGACGTGCTAGCGTCCTGCAAATCCATAAACGCGGTGATCTCCTGAAAGCCGGGGAAATCCTTGGCAATGCAGGCATCGTACGTATAGCGGTTTTCGCGTCGCAGCTCTTGGGTTTTGGGGTCGAGGTAGCGGGCG
>MKWU01007404.1_pt1 | contig 10550 bp, 6 predicted proteins | sample 809101 | NCBI WGS metagenome assembly MKWU01 (sample SAMN05860141, study PRJNA318959) | sponge metagenome | host: Aplysina aerophoba | place: Slovenia: Piran, Adriatic Sea, Gulf of Piran | collected 2013-05-07
CGGCGTCCTACGCGGTCGCGGTGATCGAGAGGAACAAGGCCATGGCGGCCTATATGGCTGCGATGGCCGCAAGTCAGGCGGCTGCCGACGCGGACAACTCGGCTGACGCAATGGCGCAGCAGAAGATCGCCGAAGCGGAGCTGGCCAAGGCCAAGACGGCCATGACGAATGCCGAGACGTATGCCGGCCTTGTGATGACGGCACAGCAGGGCATTGAGGCGGATCAGCAGGAAGCAATGAAGCTGGCGGCCGCGCGAACTGCGGCGGCGAGTGCGGCTGATGCCGCGGAGACGGCGCGCGACGACGCCAGGGAACTGCTCTCGGCACAGGAAGCGAATCAGGCTGCCGATCAGGACTCATACGATAGCGCGGAAATGGCGGTTCAGAACGCCCAGGCGGCCTACATGGCGGCGAAGGCCGCGAGTGAGGCGGCAGCGGCGGCGACCAGTTCGGCTGACGCGGAAGCACAGCGCGATATTGCACAGGCCGAACAGGCGAATGCCGAGGCCGCGAAGGCGGATGCCATGAAGTACGCCGGCATGGTGGCGGCGGCTCAGAAGGTGCTCGATGACAATGAGGCGGAGGATATGGCCCTGGCCGAGGCCAAGTCGGCGGCCATGACGGCTGCTGAGGAAGCCCGTGCGGCGGCGACCGCAGCCCGTGCGGCGGCTGACAGGGTCGCGGAGCTCGAGCCCGGTTCGCAGGCGGCAATGGATGCGGCCGAGGCTGCGCGCATGGCCGAGGACCAGGCGCTTCTGGCCGAGACGGCGAGCACCAGCGCGCAGGGTGCAGCCACATCGGACGATGCCAAGATACATCAGGCGACGGCTGAAGACCGTCGGGACAGTGCGCAGATGTATCAGGGCACTGCCGACGGCGAGAAGATGGCGGCGGAGGGCCGAAAGACCGTTATGGACAGGCTAGCCGCGGCGGAGGAAGCGGCTGACATGGCTGCCGATGCGGCGGAGGCGGCTGCCGATAAGGCCGATGAGCACGCAGCCGAGGTTGAGGAACTGTTGGGTGCCGGGGCCACGCAGACGGCTGAAGCCAAGAAGGCTGCGACGGCGGCCAGGGCGGCTGCAATCGCCGCCAGGACGGCTTCAGACAATGCGGCGGCGGAGGATACCGACCCCGACGCCGCAGAGGCCGAGCAGGCAACCGCCGAGGCGAGGCTGATGACGGCAAACGACGAGCGCGACAGAGCCAATGGGCTCCTGCGTGAGGCGAAGGTCGCGGCGGATGCGATTCGGGCGGTCGCCATCGACAACGCACGAACCTTCGCTAAGAAGGCTTCGACGGACGCGATGACGGCCTACCAGGCTGCGATGGAAAAGGCGAATGCGGCCCAGGATGATGCGACCGCCGCGCGGAATGCCGCGAACGAGGCCATGCGTGCGCGGATGGATTATACCGAGGCCGACAAGCAGGCCAAGGCGGCCGAGACGGCGGCTATGAAGGCCGCAGCGGCCGCAGCGGCGGCAAAGACTGCCAGCGACAACGCCATGGACGCGTACGAGGCCGCAATGGCTGCGACCACCAGAGAGGACGCGGAGGAGCAGCAGGCCACCGCGGAAGCTGAACTCGCGAAGGCCAAGGCGGGTCAGACGACCGCTGAAACCGAGGCGGGCAAGGCCATGACCGCATCAGAGATGGCGATGGATGCTGGTGCCGTGCATGTCCTGCGCCTGTTGAAGGCGGCGAACGATGTCAGTGAGACGGACGCCGACGACAGGGCCGATTCGATCAAGGCCGTGGCAATGGCGGTCGGTAGAGCGGCGGGAGGAGTGCCCGAAGCGGACACCGACAACGACAGCACGACAGAGGACGGCACTGGGGCCAGCACCGTGAGCGTTGGGTGGGTTGCCGACACGCAGGACGATCCTGACGAGGATGGCAACCAGTTCATGGCTGGGCTGCCGATTGTTACGGTCACTGGGGTGTTCACAGACCCTATCCTCTCTGAGACCAGAGCGAGCGATCCCGACGCTAACCCCGCCATCGTCAACAACGCCAACAGAATCACCGGCTTGCCGGGCTTTATGCACGGGTTTGATATTGAGGATGGCAATGTGCGTGCGTTGGTCTTCACCGACAAGACGCAAGACGATGCTCCGGTGACTGCGGAAGAGGCGAGCGAAGCGGTGACAGCTCGGTCGGTTGAAAATATCCCAGTCACAACCGACACGCTGACCAAGCTCGGAACGAAGTCCGGGAGCATGTACACCGGCGCCGAGTACACGCCGTCCGGCGAACCAGCGCTCACGGGAACCCTGACCTGTCCTTCGGGAGATTCGTGCTCGATCGATTCGAGCACGGCCGCGGACGGCACCGTCACTATCAACACCATTACCGGCTATGTGTTCACGGGAAGCCGGGAAGCCAAGGAGGCGGTCACGGAAGCGGACGTGGCTGCCCAAGCAAGTGCTAACGCCGACTACTTGGTCTTCGGCGTCTGGCTCAATGAAGATGGTGACAACGATGGCACCGCTGATGACGTTTCTTTCGGTGCGTTTGCCAACGGCGGTGAGCGCATAACTGCGTTCACTGATTACCTCGGGCTTACCGGTACAGCGACATACCGCGGCGCAGCGACGGGCGTGTACACCGCGGGAACCAGTGTCGAGTATTTTCAAGCCGGTGCCACGTTGACTGCCAACTTCGGCACCGAGCCCGCAAGCGGGGACGACACCGAGCCGGGGACCATCACCGGGCGAATTCACGACATCGTAGCGGGCGGTAGGTCCATGTCCGACGTGATCCGTTTGAATGGCGGTGCCATTACCACAGGTACGGGTGCCATTGCAGGCAACGCCAGGATGGGGGCTATCGATCCCGAAACGGAGATGTTCCCCTATAACGGTCACTGGGGCGGATACTTCTACGGGCCGAACCCGGCGGTTGACGATGACACGAATACGGCTGATGTCGATGAGTCGATGGATGCCAGAGCACCCGATGCAGTCGCTGGCACCTTCGGCGTTACCGGCACCATGGGCGAAGGCGACGACGCCGTGACCCGCAGCTACGTGGGCGCCTTCGGCGCACGCCGGTAGTCGTTACACGCCATACTGCGAGATTAGCTGGGGCGGCCTTCGGGCCGCCCCTTTTTTCTGTCACGACCACAAAGGGCAGGTTTGACGATGCCGCTCACGCACTTCTTCCGCTGGGTCATGGCGGCGACGCTTGGCGCCATTCTTTTGTTAGCGCACCCGGCCTGGGGCGCGCAGCACGATCTCGAACCGACATCCTCCCCCGAGGCTTCTGAGCCAGGGGGCGTTGCCGAGGCACGTGCGTTGATTGACGCGGGCCGGTTCATGGACGCGGTTGCGATCCTGGGGCCGCTGGTGCAGGACGACGTGATCGAGGCCAACTCGCTCTTCCTCTACGGCTTGGCGGCGATGGGGGCGTCGCAGCAGGCCGGCGTTCCGGAGGACACACGGGAGGCGCTGCTGGACCAGGCGATCGCCTCGTTCCACGCGATGCTGGTCGAGGCGCCGGGGCTGTTGCGGGTCAGGCTCGAGTTGGCGCGTGCCTTCTACCTCAAGGGCGAGGACGAGCTCGCCCGGCGCCACTTCGTCTACGTGCTGGCTGGCGATCCGCCGGCGACGGTGGTCGCCAACGTGCGCCGCTTCCTGAACAGGATCGAGGGGCGCGGGCGCTGGAGCTACAGGATCGGTGCGGCGCTTGCGCCGGACAGCAACATCGGAGGCACCTCGGACGAGCGCACGATCTACATCTTCAATCTGCCCTTCGAGCGCGACATCGAGGAATTAACCACATCGGGCATCGGCGTCTCGGTGTGGGGCGGCGCGGAGTACCAGAAACCGCTGACGGAGACGATCCGCCTCCGCGCCGGCGCCGAGTTCGCCCGGCGGGAGTACGGCGGCTCCCAGTTCGACCAGCTCTTCATCGGCACCCACCTCGGCCCGCGCTGGCAGATCGATGGCGACATGGGGCTGAGCCTGCTGGCGAGTGCACGCCAGCGCTGGCTGGGTACTGTGCCGGACAACCGCGAGTTGGGCGGCCGGCTCGAGCTGAACCGCCGCCTGAGCCAGTCCGTGACGCTCTCAGCCAACGCCACATGGCACGGCCGGCGCTACCGTACACGCGACTACCTGGACGGGCCGGTGTTCGACTCGTCGCTGCGCGCAGCGTGGGTGGCGCTGCCGACCGTGCGGCTGGAGGCCTCCGGCGGCTATGGATGGGAGCGCCCGACCTCGGTCAAATGGCGCACCCGCACCCATTGGCTCGGCACCGGGATCTCGGTGATCCTGCCGCTGGGCTTCAACGTGGGCGCCGGCGCCGAGATGCGCTGGTCGGATTACCACGAGAGCGAGGGCCACTGGTTCCCGAACATCGACGACGGCTCCAAGCGGGAGGACCGCACCCGCAGTCTCCGGGCGTCGGTTCACAACCGGGGCTTCACGCTCGCGGGTTTCAGCCCGGAGCTTGTGGTGGTGAACGAGGAGCGGGAGACCAACGCCCAGCTTTACGACTTCAAGCGTACCCGGGGCGAGGTTCGCTTCGTGCGCCAGTTCTAGCCGCTGCCTTCGCGGGGGCCTTGCCGTGCGCCGATGCCCATCTCACGCGGTCACGGATGCCGCAATGCCCTATGATGGCGGCAGAGAGCGCAGGCGGCCCCACTGCCGGCGCGCGTCGGCAGCAGGCCGACGCGGCCAATGCGGCGCCGGTGCGCCTGAGCGGAGGATGACAGGATGGCCTTGCACAAGCTGTTGACGATCGCGCAAAAGCGCGCATATTCGATCACATCTAGATGTGGCACTTGACAACCGACAATCTGTTGATCTCGCGCTTGCGGCCACAATGGCCGGAAGTTCCCTTCCGGCCATGGAAAGCCTCTTGCGCCTGGGGTTGCGGCGCGTCACCCGAAGGGCCGAAGCGCAGCGGAGGAGCCGTGAAGCGGCTTGACGCGCCGTAGCCCCAGGTGCCCGACGCTACATGTAGTGGGTGATGATCCCTTCCAAATGATCAAATACCCGCGCTTTTGCGAGATCGACAACAACCGTCTGGCCGCCAATCCGGCACTAACGGACCAGGAGGCCAAGCCACGGGGTAGGCGGCGGCCAGACCCGCTGGCCGATGTCTTCGGTACCGTCGTCGTGCCAATCCTTGAGAACAGCCCCGGCATCCGCCTGGTCGGTGTGTTCCAGGAGCTGATGCGCCGCCATCCCGAGCTGGACCCGGGCGTGCGGCGCGCCCTGGAGCGGCGGATCCGCCTCTGGCTCACCAGTCGCGCAGCACGGCCTTACCGGCATCCGTCGCCCGACAGCAGGCATTCGACCCCCTCCTTGAGCGACTCCTCACGAAAGGCCGCATCGCGCTCCGTACGCGCCCGCCATGCTCGACCTTGACGATCACGGCCCCGTCCTCGAGGTTCAGCCCCGACAGCCTGATGCCCGGCACGCTCAGCAGCTCCTCAAGCGCGGGCGTCCCCGGCGACGGTGAAGCCTCCCGCATCGGCGCGTCAGACCGGAACGGCGACGCCGCACCTGCCTCGTCGTGCCGGTCCTGCAATGCCTAAGATCGTCGATGGGCGCGTACAAGAGAGTTACGGCGCGGCAAATCGGGGCGAAGCGGACGCTCCAGTGGGACCGCCGCGTCGGCCACGCCTGAACCCCCGCGGTTTTTCAGATGGCGTGGATGTCCACGACGATCTGAATGTCCAGATCGTCGGAGACACAGTGCGGGCCGGTCTGCAACACTGGGCACTATGTGTTCTGCATCTGTGGTCAGCGCAGGATGCGCCAAGCACCTCTCCCATCACGACACGCATAGACGGGCGTAAACCCCTCTTCGAGAATACGACACTCCGACACTGCGTTGCCGCTTTCGCTCGGAGCAATGTTTGATGTGCCCGCGATCAGGTAATCGCTCGAAACTGCGGATTCCGGTCGTTGATCCGGCGGGCGTTGGTGGACAACGACGGGTTGTTGGCGAACCACCACGGGGCGTTGGTAGACGACCAGCGGTTCGGAAGGCAACAATGTGGGGGCGGGGGTGTAGACGTGCGGCTTCCCCCATCGGTGATGACGTTCGCCTTGGTTGCCGTAATTGCGCCGGTAGCGAGGGACGAGCCACTCGTGGTGATAAGAGCGGTGCCCATGCCACCTGTGGGGTCGATGTGCCGGGCGATGATGTGCCCGCGGTCCCTGTTGCCGTTCGGTGAGGTAATGGCCATAGAGGCTCCCGAGCAACGCTCCGGCACCGATCGCCGCGGCTCGGCCGGTTCCTTTTCCGATCGTCGAACCGATGGCGCCCCCGATGAAGCCGCCCAACGCCACGCCATCCAACGCGTGGCGATGATCGGCTCGAGCAGACGTCGATGTCACGGTCACGGCAAAAGCGGCGGCAGCGGCCAAGGCAAGCCCGCCGACGATACCTCGCCTCCAATTCCACATCACCGTCATCCTCCATCTACGCCTTCGAGTCGGCACGATGCTTCTGCGGAGCCTTATAGCCGATTGAGGTAGTCAGGCAAGCCATTACCGTCGTCGTCCTGGAAGCGTGGCCTCTGGTCGACCGGCCTGGTCTCAGCTCCAGCGTCGATGGTCCGCCGGCGGAGAATCATGCCGCGAGATAGCTCTGCGTCTCCCGAAATCAGTGCGGCTACGCTGTACTTGGGTTTCACGTCGACGATCTGCGCGATGCCGATAGATAATTCGACTTGACCGAGGGGCTCGCCTGTATCCGGGTCAATCAACTGCTCGCCAGTTGCGAACACCTCAAACAGGTCGCCCGGAATAACCGTATTTCCGCCCCGGTTCACGACGAATTGACCGGGCGCCAGTACTGCCGTCACGCGCGGCGGATAGATGTTTTCCGTCAGCTCGTCGACCATTTTCGCGGCCGCGCTGTCCAGCACTGCCGAAGCTGCCACCTCCGGGTGAACCCCTGCAGGAATCACCTCATCCAGCGCGATGGACGACGACCACTTTACCTGTCGCGTCGCGGTCGCCAGGACCGAGAAGCGAACTTCCGCGGCGCTGACGACTCGATTCTTCCTCTCTCCGGTGATCTCGATCGTCCTGGACTGGTCTTCGACGACCACGCGATCGATCACGCCATAGAGCAGATAATCGGCACCCAATACCTTGCCCAACCGGGCCCGCTCGCCGGGGCCCGCGTCGCTCGACTGGAGAAGCTGCTTTTCGGCTTCATAGACATCGGGTCGATTCCGATCGAGTACGCCGAAACGGCGTCCTTGGGTCAGCAGTTCCTCAACCCGTCCCCTGAACTCGTCCTGGAGAAAGCGTACGCTCTTGAAGTCCACGTTGATTCCGACTCGAACGACCCGACCATCGATTCTCTGCTCCCGGCCACCGCCGACACCGTAGAGATGGACTTCCTCCATCGGGAAGTCGAGCACCGCGATGCGCCGCCGGTCCATGGGTGGGCCCGGCACCTTGTACACCGTGTAATGCACACGCAGCGTGGCACGCGCGCTGGCGCCGTCGCCCGCGAGCTCCAGCACGTCGTAGCCCTCGATTTCGCACTCGGGCTTGGCGGTGTTTGCCCGGATGTTGCGGTTGATCCAGTCGATCATCCGCACGCCATCGTCGTCCTCAATCTGCGTCGAATCAACATCCAGGCTCGACTGAATGCGGACGCCGCAGATCTGAAAAGTCGCCTCCTGCAACGCATTCAGTATGGCTGCCATGTCGTCGGCGCCTCGGCCGGCGATTTCGCGTTCCACCCGCTCGCTCTGGGCGCTGGCGGTGGCGAGGCAAAGCAAGGATAGCGTGATCGCCACGGCACTCCCGAGCGCTGCCAGACGGGCACTCGGGAATCGTCGACTGAGTCCACTCATGACCTAACTCCCGCCGGTTCCTTCAAAAGTCTGCCGGGTCCATGAGATCGCGGCTCTCGGCGGTCTCACTCGAGATACTGCTCTTCCGCTCCCTCTCGTCGGCTGGCGGCTGATGTTTGGGCTTCTTCCCCAGCTCCGCCCGGATCCGGTCTTCCTGGGCGGGTGACCAGGAAACGACTACGCCCACCAGCTCGTGCCCCTCCAGATCGGGATGACGGCTGAACCACTCCCGTCGAACCTCCAAACCGGTTAGAGCCGCTTCAGAATTCACCTGTGCACTCCTTGTCAGGCTGTCGGTGATTCTCTCGGTCTCGTCGTCGCTCACCGTGCCGTCTTGCCAGACACGGTGGAACTCCTCGGCTTCCTCGCCGCGAACGCTTTCCCTGCTGAAGCGTGTGGCGACATTGACGAACATCGCCAGATGAGACACGGCGTCGCTTTCCGCCTGTTCCATCGCGAAGTCGCGGCGTCGAGCCTTCTTGCGTTTGTCGAGTCCCTCCGGCGACCAAGCCCATTGGCCGAACGCGGCGACCGTGGGGTACCCGTGCTCGTCCCACCAGACACGGGGGCCGAATTCATAAACAAGGTCGCGGTCGGAAAGTTCACCGACCTGGTCGACGATGGGCGTCCGAGCCCTTTCGGCATCGGGCCGCATCGCCTTACCCGCCGCGATTTGCTCGGCCAATTTCTTCATGCGAGGCGAATGCACCGCCACGACTGCGATGGCTGAACCTCCTTCGTCGTCTAATGCCTCGAAGGTCTTGATCGGCACCAAGCCGTGCGCGGACCCGACCGCTTCGGTAGTCGCCTCCAGCAGGAGTCGGTCGGAAAATGCGATTCTCTTCTGAGGAGGAGTCAGGCGCTCAACCTCTTCAGGGCTCATGCCAGATTGCTCGAGGGCCGTGTCCAACTTGCGCTCCCCAAGGGCAAGCGCTTTGGTTGCCACCCGAGAAACCATGTCGTCCGCCGACTCGTCCGCGCGATATACAAGGTCGCTCTCGTCGAGGTCTTTCTGAAATTGGTTTCGTACCAGCCTGCTCGCGTGCCTCGTCCGAACGCGCGATACGTAATCATTCATCGCCGAGACAAAGGCCTTGATGTAAGCAAGCGAGCGTGCCTTGCTCCAGCGTTTTTCCTGGACATTCAAATTAGCCGATGCGACGCCCTCGACCACCGAGACGTCGTCTCTCGCTAGCAGGTGTCGGGCGACGGGATCAGTGGCTTTCCAATCGGCCATCATCTGCCGAACTCTTGCATCGGCGTCCCAATCCACAGCCGCCTCGGTGCTCGCCTCCTCCTTGCCTTCGGGACTGCCACTGGCGTCTTCGCCAGCCTGTACTGCGAAGACGTCGGCAACGGAGAGCGGGGCCGACAAGGCGAACGCCAGCAAGAGATTCCGCCACGATCGTTTCGCGAGACGGGTCATGCCTCTCTCCTCAGTCTTGACGGCTCAAGAATCCCACGAGAAATTGCTGCCGCTGCCCAGCTTGGCAATCACTTCCTCAAACTCCCAATATGCGAGCCCTGTCTCGATGTTGGTGGCAGTCAGCTGGAAGTAGTAGTCAACCTGCTGTTTGCTGCCGACTCTGTTGGTGCGCTGGATGATCTTGCCGGAAAGGCTCAGCTCGGGAGCGACCATCGTTCCACGTTGGGCCACCGTGTCTTGGTTGAACAAGTCCGAGTCTTCGAGTTCCCGAACTTGAGCGCTCATCGCGTCTTCTGGCCCGCCTGCGGCGACCGCCGTCGTGGTGATCACGCGACCGCTGTTCAGCAGCGCGATACGGATTTTCTTGACCAGCTGATCTGTGTCGATGTTGAGAGTCGTGTCGTTGATGATGCGGCTGATCGCCATCACCCAGGGGGCGTTGCTGCCAGGCTTTCGGGACAAAGGACTATTCAGAAACGAGTCGACTGCCTGTTTGGCTGAATACTCGAAGTCTCGATAGTCGAGACCGAAGGTGGTTTCCCCACCGGTCGCCGGTCGCGACGAATAGGCCGGGTCGGTGAGGCTCACGACCTTTGTGCCGCCGCCACAACCGATTGGACCTGCGGCCACCAAAGCGCACAGGGATATGAGTAAGACGAAGCGATTGCGGATAGTCTTGGTTTTCATGCGTTCACTCCTCAGCGTGTCGTTGACCTATTCTGGACAGGCTCGTTTTGGCCGAGCGCCCGGGAGACAGACGACAACTCGATGTGCAAGTCACTGATGTCGTCACGCGGCGCGGTACCGTGAATGCGCGCGTGCGTCCCCGGTAAGGCGTGCACCACCTGCCAGCCCGAGAGCAAGGTGTCTATCGGTTGTCCCCCCGCGTCTAGCCAAGTAAACCGGTACATCGCTGATAGTTTGCGGCTAGAGGAATTAAAGAATTCTCCCACCACTCGCACGAAGCCGCCGGCATTGATCGACTGGGAGAATGCTAGCTGCCGCAAGCCTTTTCCCTTCAACGTTCGATCCACCGATACATGATGTTTCCACCAGTCAGAGCTGTCAGACGAATGTTTAGCGATCGAATGAGCGACGACCAACTCGTTGGTCTCCGTCGCATCGCTCATTCCACTTCTGGCGAGAGAGTTGTGTCCATTGGTGGTCTCGACAACTGCTGCGTGGACGAATTCCGGACCCGATTCGGAATTCATGACTGCCAGACGTATGGTTGGTGCGTCGAACGCATCGACGAACGCTACCTCGGTTCGTGCCGCTGGATCGCCGGCTTGGCTT
>MKWU01007405.1_pt1 | contig 10548 bp, 7 predicted proteins | sample 809101 | NCBI WGS metagenome assembly MKWU01 (sample SAMN05860141, study PRJNA318959) | sponge metagenome | host: Aplysina aerophoba | place: Slovenia: Piran, Adriatic Sea, Gulf of Piran | collected 2013-05-07
CGAAGGATTCGCCGTCCACCAGCACGTCTTTGATGACGGCGTTGCCGTCCCTGTCGAGGATGACCACCACCTTCACGTCCTGCGCAAGTTCCACAATGTGACCGGTGCCCTCGGGCACGAAATACGTGCCGATGCCAAAGTCTGCATGCCCTATGCGGTCGATACGACCCTTGATGAACACCTTTCCGGCGACGTGGCTGCGTTCTTCCGTGTAGGACGATGATGTCCAGACGTCCCCCTCTTCTTGTAGTACGACGTAAATGATTCTGCCCACTGAGAACGCGTCCATCCATTCCGGCAGGCGGGCGATCTCGTATTCTAGGATGGCGTAGTCGCCCTGCAGCAGCGACCGCGGGTCGACGGGGATTGTCTGCAGCACGACCTCCGTGCCGGTGTGCAGGGCAACCTCGCGTACGCCAATGAATCCGACCAGGAAGACGAGCTGCGCGGCGACGATGGCCCAGAAGGCGATGCGGACCGAGGACTTCATGCCCCACCCTCCCGCTCGCGCATGGAGGCCAGCATCCGGCGGCGGCCGCGTTCGAGCAGGTAGCCGCCCGCCAGCAGGATGACGCCTGCGCCGAAGAACAACAGCGAGCTGTCCAACAGATCAATCGAGTACTCGAAGTAGCGGGTGATGACGTAGAGGGCAATCAACGCGATGGACAGATTGACGCGACCCTCGTGGTCGCGCAGGTAACCCGAGGCCATCAGTCCCAGCGCCGACAGGGCGAATAGTGCGTTGAACACGATGGACCAGAGCAGGGTCCAGTTGACGTGCATCAGCGCCGCCATGTGGGCAGAAGCCAGCACAACCACAATCACGCCCATCTCGGCAAAGTCCGCGGTCTCTTGCTCGCCACGCTGTGTTCGCCGCCACGCCAACCCTGCGAGCACCGCTATGGCAGCGGCCGACGCGCCGTAAGCCAGCGTCCAGTAGCCGAGACTCGCGCCGCTTATGCTTATGGCGTAGTCGAAGATGTCGTGGAAAGTGAGCAGGTAGAGCGCGACGAAGGTGGTAATCAGCCCCAACGCCTGGAACAGGCCGCCGATGGACTCCCACCCCTCGAACTCTCGCTTCGCCTTGCCGACGGCGTAGAGGAGGATGCCGAGGGCGATGTAGAGTGCAATCCAGTCCATCACGGCCTCTGATACGTCGACAGCTTCCAGCCAGTACTGTTGACGGAAGGCCACAGCGGCAAGGAAGAGCACGATAGCCAGGAACATGATCGGCCGGGAGCGGGTCACGTACGCGATGGGAGCCACACCCAGGAACCAGAACAGCGAGAGATTGGGATGGTCCACGGAGACGTGGTAGATCTGCCCGATGAGATGCACGCCGGCCCCGTATATTATGCAGCCCAGCAGGACGAAGGCCACGGCATAGGCCGTAGGGCCGGACCGCTGCCAGAGGGCGTAGCCCGCACCGTAGGCAAGGAGCATACCGGCGATCAGCGACGCCAGCTTGACCCCCTGCGAGATCTCGTCCCAGTTGGCGGCGAAGAAGGTGATGACGCCGAGGCCGATGAGGACGCTTCCCAAGATGGACAGCCCGGTGACGAGGCCCTGCCGCCTGCGTGCCGCCTCGTGGCCGGGAGGATAGTCCGGGTAGCGGGCGAGGATCGCCATCACCTGCTCGGCGGTGATCGCTCCGTCCCTCTCCCAGGCCTTCAGTTCCTCCCTCAGCCGGGAGACGAACCTGTAGTCGGCGTCGCTGAAGGGATTCATCAGGAGGTATATTACTCCCTTCGAGGGGCCAATGCACGTACTCGTTCACCAAGAGACCGGACAGTATCGACGAGACCAAGGGCATGCAGTGCCGTCCGATGTGCACTAGCGGAGTGCGGTCGTCCGGTGAGCAGAGGAGGCGGGAGGTATCATGGTCCTGCTCCCAACGCAGCGGGGCATTGATGCTGGCCCATCTGTATTGTGCGGATCGCCTTGATTGACATGGCGCCAGACCGTTCCTAGAATGGGGTCATGTTGGCTGTTGCAGCGAGAACGGTAGTCCTTTCTCTTGGCTTGTGCTTGCTGGTAGAGGCGGCCTTCATCATACACTTTGCGACCGGGTGGACGACCTCCGAGCGGGAGGATCTGGAATTCGGGGCTATCTTCCTGAGGACCCTGTTGATTGTGGTATGGCCCATGTCAATTCCACTGAGCTTCGCGGTGCTTCTACTCCACCGGCTGTCCCGCTCAATCGCCTATCTCTGCGCCCTGGTGCTGATACCGCTTTCAATATTCGGATTCATAATCGCCGGGCTATTGCAATCGGAGACGGTCGTCATCGCGACTGCAGCGCTTTTCCTGCCGGCGTGGCTTGCCCTGCTGCTGGTTAAATTGTGCCGGAGTCGGGCCTGTGCAGACGTTTTCTAGGAGCAAAAACACACCTCGGAAACTGTTTTTTCTGCTCTTCCTATACGCGATATAACCGAATTTATAACGCAGATAGAAAGTTGCCAGAATAACCATCCGGAAACAGCAACCCGCATCCGAAAACACACCGGCGATTTTGACAGAAGAACAACGCCGGCGAGTGGCGGACGCACTCGAGAGCGCCTAGTCTGAAAACACCCGCAGAAACTACGCGAGCCAAATCGGGAAATTCAGGTCCTGGTGCGCGCAGGAAGGTTACGTTCCTCTCCCAGCCCAACCTGAAGGGCTGCCGGCGATGCCCGCCGGTCTAGCACCTGCGGCGTCTGGTCATCCGCCGGGCGTCTGGCCGGCGGGACGGTGCGCGGCGGATGTGTCGCCTCCATGGCGCTTTCCGCTCTCTGCGTTGCGTTCATCATCGTGGCATACGTCACCGGACTGACGCAGGGTAGCGTAACGGGAGTATGGTGGTCGGGCTTGCTCCATATTGCGGTGCTGCTGTGTGGGCTTGCGACTACGTGGAGAGCCTGGCGGTGGCTGCGCTATCGTGCCAGTCACAGCCAGAAGCGAGTATCCAGCCGCAGCCCTAAGCCCGCTTCAACGGGTTGAACTCGCCGCACACTACCCGGGAATTAAGGCTCTGAGGCGACTCAAGAGCGACGGAATTTCCGGCCCAGAGTGAAAGACGGACAAAATTACGGCGAAAACCGCGATTCCTTCAAAAATGACGACCTCATCAGATTGGAGCCGCTGTTGAATCCTGACCATCTGGAGAGCAAGCCACGAGGGAGTTTCTGATGGATCGGCGATCCGGCGACTGAAATCTACTGCCGGACCCAGGCCGAATCCACAGCACACGATTGCGCCACGACCTGGCGCTGGAACAAAGTAATTGCCTTTGAACTGCGTTCGTGTCGTTAGATGGAAGTGAAGAGGGAAGGCGGAAGGAAAGCGACGGCAAGTTGCGTGCCTTCTTGATAAACTATGCCTTCCCTATTACTTACTTCACTGTCCTTAAGATCTCTGTCGTTTTAGGGAAATGTCGGCAGATACCTCTTGTATTTTTGCTATTATCGTCCAATTGGGCATAGCACCTCTATGAAATGGAGGCACGCAGACGAGTCCCATCGTCTTGTTAGCCAAATTGTAAGCCAGCTCAGCGGGTATCTTTACTTTATAGCCGTTCTCCTCATAGATTGCCAGACAGCCTACTTCTCGAAGATTCTTGCCCCAATCATGATTCACAGAGAACTCTGTGTCCAAGACTGACTCACCTTGAAATTTGAGAGGATACGCCCTTTCATCATAGGAGTGAGGTGTTATGAGGGCACGCCGCTTTGCTATCACTCCCGCTACCGCTCCTACTGGATCGAACCAGTCTGATAAGGAGAAAGTCTTAATCATTGGGAAAGCGAATGCGATATGGGACAGGTCGTATGCCTTGCGAGCGGCCCTGACCCATTCATAGACAGATTCACACACTGCTGAATTTTCTGTCACCGGCACATCGGCAGCCAAAGACGCGAAATGCCTTTCAGCATGTATTCTACGCAGTTTCTTAGCTTTCCGTCCGTTCATCGAATACTTCCATTAGTATCATTCTAGCAATTACAGGCTCATTCCATTCGGCAGCACCGCGCATCGGTTCAAATGACTACTCTGGCAATAGCGGCAGCACTTCAATAATTGCCTATTTTACAATTTCACTCTGATCCGTTGCCAGCAGGTTCTCCCCGACGTTTTCCTGCTTCCTTGCCTTGAACGATTCGAGCGCGGAGTCGCAATACTCCTGTTCGTGCTCGTTCCACCACATGTCAGCAGTTTCTTGAAGCCACTGCTCGAGTTTGTCCACGATAGATTTGAACAGTCAATCCGGTATCGGCGTCGTCTCCGCAACAATCGCCTGCCGCCACTCCCTGACGCCTTGATAAGGCGGGCGCTCAGGATCGCCAAGTAGGGCCATCTCGCATTGCTGCAAGTATCTCTCACCCTCGCGTCCTTGGGACTCCCAATAGTCGATGCGCTCTTGCAGCCAGTATTCCAGGTTGTCCAAGACAGACTCGACAGCCGCTAAGCGCTCCTTGGTGAATGTGCGTTCAAGCGGCTGTTCCTTGTTCCAGTATTTGCGGATGTATTCGTCTCGGCCGGTGCCGGTAGCTGAGCGATAACCACCTAAATCAAAATTGCACTTGGCGCCTGGAATTCGGTAGTCGTTCTTCGGGCCGACTCGTCCCCAACCCGCTGACATCATCAAGATGTCTGACTTAATAATGCGACTACGTAGATTCTCCGACCTATCCCAGTCGACTCTTTCTTGCCGCTCTTGGGCATCTGTGTCCGCAGCGCTCGCATAGCGCACATCCTCCGCTTCGCTCAATGCGCTGGCGCGGGCTGCATTCGCCGCCTGTATGTCATTGTTCAAGGCATCGACAACGCCTGCCAGCGCGGCTTTGAAGTCCGATAGGTTGGCTTCCGCCTGTTGATTCAACGCCACAAGAGACAAGTTGTAGGTAACAGCATCTACGCCGCCGTCCGTGAACCTGAAAATCGCTCCGGCACGACCTTCACTGATACCATATTCTCTATAGGCCTCCGTCACACCGAGGCGGGCATTCGTAACGGCAATGCCAATCGCCGACGCTTCCTGGTTGTATGCACTTAGCTTAATCTGTGCTTTCTCGTTTGCGGCGATTGCCCGTACTAAAGCTTTCGAGGCGTCGCTCAAGTCCTTCTGCAAGAGTGTCAGGTTCGCATCCTCCCTCGGTTTACCTTGCTCACGGATGCTGGTAGCTCCAGTTACCAAGGCTTGGCTATCCGTGCGCTGGAAAACTCTCGGAAAAACGTAACACCATATCCCGCTCCAACTACGACCACAGCTACCACGATAATAGGGGAATCGTGGCTTGCTGTCATCATCTGCAATATAGTATTCGTAGGTGGCCAGCCAATGTCTTTCGTACTCCTGAACCTGCTTCTCGAACTCTTTCACCGCTTCGTCGTAGCGTGTCTGCACCTTGTCCTTCGCACCATAAAGTGGCGTGAGGTCCACAACGTCTGCTTCGTTGGCTGAAGCGAGTTCGTTCGCAGCGGCAATGCCTTCAATCTGCGCGATGGCGGCTTTCTCCGCTTCCGCGAGCGCGTTGGTGTGCGCCAGTCTTGAGTCCTTGTAGCGAATCAGCGCCTCGCCGTTGGCGCGGTCTATGCTGAATGCCAGATGCTCCCGCTCTATCTGCTCCGCGAGCGCGAGCGACCTGTCTTGCGCCACGCCGATACGCTCAAGTAGTTGCGCGTATGTCTGACGCAGTTCCTGAAGTTCCTGCTTCTTTGCGTCGAGATACGCCGCGGTCGCTTCCTGGTTGGCGAGTTCCTGCTCTGCCTGCACCACGGCGTCCGCCGCCTGCTGTATCAGGCTCTCGGTGTAGGTGAGCACCTGAATACTGACTTCACCTTCGACTGCGACAATCTCTTGCAATTCGTCAACCGCGCCCCCGACATCGTCGATAGGCACGGGCGTTGCGTCGGGTTCGTCGGGTAAGTCAATGTCCGGTTCGTCGCCGTCTGGTCCGGTCTGGTTGAGCGCGATATTCTGGCACACGCCGGCATCCAGTCCCAGCGATGAGCAGAGGGTGTTGCGCCTGTCGTTCCAGCGTCGACTGACGGCAGCAGCTGGCTGGCTGGATTGACTTACGCCGGACTTTGCCGTGCTTTGAGATGCGCTCCCAGCAGGCGCAGAGGTGGGCTTGGCTTGAGGGGTTGTCGGCGCGGCCTGAGACGGGGAAGCTTGTGAACCATCATCTTCCGTCTGAGTGGACTGCGCACTCGTAGGCGTAACCTCCGTGCCATCCGGCAGCAAATACACGGTCTTTTCGGTCGTACAGGCAAGGCTACTGCCAAGGAATAGCGCGAGCGCTACTATCAGGATGCGATTAAACACACCCTTTCCTATACTGGGAAACGATTCACCAGGCGTTTCTCGGAAAAGCGCCGTCTTTATGGCATCCATTCAACTATTCTCCGCCCAGATATTTCCAGAGCATATCTACGTACCTCTTATTGGTGAAATAGTGGTTCCCATCGTCGTCACACCTTATGGCCGCGTCATAGAGTCCCCGCGCCGGGGCGGCGTAAGCAAATTTTGGCGGACGCCCTGAAATGCTGCTGCCATAAATGTAGAAAACTTCGGCGCATTCAGGCGTATAGTCCACTCTCTGCTGGAATCCGTAACCCGTGACAGAAGGAGGCTTGTTCTCAATAACGAGCCTGATCAGCCTGTCCTCACGACTGGCGGTTGCAGATGCAGTAGGTGCAGACGTAGGCTGCACGGTTACCTCCTCGGGCTGAGATGCGGCAGCCGGCGTACTCTCGCCTGCTATCTGAGTGGCCTGCGCCGCCGTAGGCGTAACCTCCGTGCCGTCCGGCAATACATACACGGTCTTTTCGGTTGTGCATGCTGTGACAACACTGAGAAATAGTGCTGCCGCTGCTATCAAAAGGGCCGGGGACGATGCTGCATTTTTCATTGCACGATGCTCGCTTCACGGACACGCATTCCGATGGCATTCGGCGTCTCTGTGAACATCAGACTATCGATCATTTTCGAGGGGTCCTGCTTGTCAGTGCGGTACATTCAGTTCAATTCTGCCTCTACCGCTCCACCCGTCAGTGTGTTTCGTCATACTCGCATCGCCAACGTAGTAAGTGTTGCCGTTCCATCATCGGAGGACATAATCACCTCGACTATGAGGCTACTGTGCGACAAGTGCGATGCGGTGGTTTCCGCCGCTTCCAACCTCCTGCTGCCCAATAACGGCGGCGGCCTGTAGAAGGCATTTATATGTATGGGAACAGGGCCGCCGCCGTCCATCTTGAGATGGCCGTACTAATGATTTTCGCCTGCACGCCGGACGTGACAGCCGCGATTGGCGGCACCCTCCTTAGCATTTCTGAGTGTGCCCTGCGACACACGATCCGACGCGCTCAACTGCGTATGCTGTGGCATCGGGCACCTACGGTGACTGTAAAGCTGTCCCCCTCGAAGCCGCTGAACGCTCCGACGCCCGACGCCCGCTTTAATGGTATGGTTCGGCCCGCGGCCCGAATGCCCGGCTAGATCAATGAGACGGGAGCCACGAACCTAGCAACAAGTATAGGGATTTGAGAGTAAACTGTGGGTAAAGCCAACCCTTCAGTTTGGTCAAGTATTGGTGAAGTTTCGCCGACTTTCCCGGAATAGCCCCAAACAGGCCCGTTTCAAGCCGACCATTCCAAGACCCTGGGAAGGTTAAAGAGATAATGACCAGAGAACCGAACCGCCGGCTGACCTGGCATCAAGAGCGTCCTGGATCGGGCCGAGGCTATTACCCCGACTAGCCGTCCTGCTGCTGCCCGTCCCCCTCTTCCTCCTGGTCCAGTGGGGGTTCCGCCTCCGGCAGGGTGATGCCGGCACGGACCCGCTCGCCCTTGCCCGCCTCGTTCTCGGCCCGCACCCACACATTGTAGGTCCGGCCCGCCTCCAGGTTGTCGAAGGTCACCTTCGTCTTCTTAGCCTTGGGCGTCTTCGTCCGGCCGCTGCCCTCAGCGCCGCCCTCCGGCCTGATGTGCACGATGTAGCGACGGGGCGCGTCCCCGCTCTCCGGAGCCTGCCAGCTCACGATGACGCCGTTATCCGTGGCCGTCAGCTGGAGATTCACCACCGGCCCGGGCAGCTCCACCGGCTCGGGTTCCGGCTCAGGGGCCCGGATCACAGTTACGTTGAAGACGTCGCTGACGGTGTTGCCGTCGGTGTCCTGGGCCGTGACGGTGACCGTTGCAGTGCCTTCGGCCACTCCGGTGACCGTCAGCTTGGAGCCGTCGGATGCCACCGAAACCGTGGCTGTGGCCTCATTCGACAATGCGGCGCTGATGGTCAGGGCGTCCCCGTCGGCGTCGCTGAACACGCCGGACAGGGAGATGTTCTGGGTTGATCCCACTTCCAGGCCAGTTACGTCGGCCGACGCCGACGCCACGAGCGGCGCAGCCTTCACCCTGACGGCGAAACTGTCCGCCACCGAGCCGCCATACCCGTCATCGGCGGTGACCGTTATGGTCGCCGTTCCGCGAGACTTGGCGCTCACCGTGAGCGTGGAATAATCAGCGGACACCGCAACGGTTGCCACGCTCTCTGCCGACGAACTCGCCGTGACAGTCAGGTCGTCGCCGTCAATGTCAGCAAAGACGCCCGATAGCGCTACCCGGTGCGTGCCGGTCTCGTTGACTATGGTGGCATCCACTATCGCTGCGGACACCGTGGGCGCGTTGTTGACCTGCTGCTGCGCGGCAGGCGCGCTCACCGTGACGTCGAAGGCGTCGCTCACCGCGTTCCCGTCTGAGTCCCGGGCCGTGACGGTGATGGTGGCCGTGCCCTCGGACTTGGCAATAACCGTGATGGCGGTGATCGCGGACGTTGAGCCGTCAATGGCGGCCGATACCGCCGCCACCGCGATGTCGGACGATGCCACTTTCGTGACGGTCACCGCGTCGCCGTCAGGGTCGCTGAACACCCCCGACATCGAGACCTGGTGCGTCGCGTCAACCTCCAGATCGCTCACGTCGGCGATGGCCGACGCCACGGAAGGAGCGGCCTTCACCGTTACCGTGAAGGCGTCCTCGACCGAGCCGCCGTTGCCGTCGGATGCCGTGACCGTGATCGTCACCGTTCCGTGAGACTTTGCGCTCACCGTAAGCTTTGAGTAGTCGGCGGACACCGACACTGTGGCGACAGCGTCGTCCGATGACGTTGCGGTGACTGTCAGCTCGTCGCCATCCGAGTCGTCGAACACGCCCGACAGGGATGTCTCATGCGTGCCGCTTTCGCTCGTGATGGTGGTGTCCGGTATGACGCTCGACACCGTGGGCGGGTTGTTGGGCGGTGCGGACACGGTTACGTCGAAGGCGTCGCTGACGGTGTTGCCGTCGGAGTCCTGGGCGGTGACCGTGATGGTGGCCGTACCCTCGGCCACTCCTGCCACCGTCAGTTTGGACTGGTCAGCTGCTACGGCGACCGTGACCTTGCCGTCATCCGACGATGCGGCGGTGATGGTCAGGCTATCGCCGTCGGCGTCGCTGAACACTCCCGACAGGGAGACGGCGCGGCTGTCCTCGGCTTCCAGTCCGCTGATGTCCCTGATGGCCGAGGCCACCACCGGCGCGGCCTTCACCGTCACGGCGAAGCTGTCTTCCACCGTCCCGCCGTTGCCATCACTGGCGTTTACCGTAATGGTGGCCGTACCTCTGCTCTGGGCCGTAACCGTCAGCGTCGAGTAGTCGGCGGCAACCGACACGGTGGCCACGCTCTCAGCCGAAGACGCGGCGGTAACGGTCAGGTCGTCGCCATCCGAGTCGTCGAACACACCCGACAAAGACGCTCGGTGCGTCCCGCTTTCGTTGACGATGGTCGCGTCCGGTATGACGCTCGACACCGTGGGCGCTTTGTTAGGCGGCGCGGTCACGGTTACGTCGAAGGCGTCGCTGACGGTGTTGCCGTTGGCGTCCCGGGCCGTGACCGTGATGGTGGCCGTGCCCTCAGCCACCCCGGACACCGTGAGCGCGGACTGGTCTGATGCCACCGACACGGTGGCCTTGGCCTCGTCCGACGATGCGGCGGTTACGGTCAGGCTGTCGCCGTCGGCGTCGCTGAACACCCCGCTCATGGAGATGTCCCGGCGGTCGCCAACAATCAGGTCGCTCACATCGGCGATGGCTGAGGCCACGATGGGCGCGGCCTTGACCTTGACAGTGAAACTGTCCTCGACGGAGCCGCCGTTGCCGTCACTGGCGTTTACCGTAATCGTGACCGTACCTCTGCTCTGGGCCGTAACCGTCAGCTTAGAGTAGTCGGCGGACACCGACACCGTGGCGACAGTGTCGTCCGATGACGTGGCGGTGATGGTCAGCTCGTCGCCGTCAGCATCGCTGAACACTCCGGACAGCGACACTTCCTTCGTGCCGCTCTCGCTCACGATGGTCGCGTCGGCTATGGCGGCGGAGACGGTGGGCGCAGCGTTGGGCCCCGCCACCGGCGTGGTGTGCTCGCCCCTGACATGCACCCACTTGCTGGACGTGGGGTCGCGCTCGCTCATGTTGTTCCGATGCCCGGTGAACGACCTCACCATGACCCCGGCGGTCACCCCGTTCTCC
>MKWU01007406.1_pt1 | contig 10546 bp, 9 predicted proteins | sample 809101 | NCBI WGS metagenome assembly MKWU01 (sample SAMN05860141, study PRJNA318959) | sponge metagenome | host: Aplysina aerophoba | place: Slovenia: Piran, Adriatic Sea, Gulf of Piran | collected 2013-05-07
ATCCACGAGGTAGATGATGGGGATGCGGCAGCGCATCGCGATCTCCTGCGCGCGCAGGATCTTCGTGATGGTCTCCGGCCACCACGAACCGGCCTTCACCGTCGCGTCGTTGGCGACCACCGCGACCTCCCGTCCCTCGACCACGCCCACCCCCGTCACGACCCCGGCCGAGGGTGCTACGCCGTCGTAGAGGTCGTGCGCGACCAGAAGCCCCACCTCGGCCCACGTCGTGTCGGGATCGAGGAGGAGGTGCAGCCGGTCTCGCGCCGTCAGCTTCCCCCGGTCGCGTTGCCGTTGGATCCTCTCTGTCCCTCCGCCCAGCCTCAGACGGCTGCGGAGAGCGAGAAGCTCGCGCCCCCGGCGTTCCATGCGGCCGGGGTGCGACGAAGGGTCCTGGGATGGGTTGTCCACCGCGCTTCTAGTAGGGGTCCTCGCGCTCGGCGAACCAGTCCCGGATGTACGCGACGGCGTCGCCGGTGGTGGTTCCGGGGCCGAAGACCCGCCCCACGCCCAACTCCCCCAGCGCGGCGGCGTCCTTGTCGGGGATGATCCCGCCCCCCGTGAGCAGGACGTGCTCCAGGCCTTGCGCGTTCAGGAGTTCGCGAACCCGCGGGAAGAGGGTCATGTGTGCCCCGGAAAGGACCGACATCGCCACCACGTCCACGTCCTCCTGGACCGCCGCCGCGACCACCATCTCGGGCGTCTGGTGGAGGCCCGTGTAGATGACCTCGAATCCGGCGTCCCGAAACGCGGCGGCGATGACCTTCGCGCCCCGGTCGTGGCCGTCGAGGCCGGGCTTCGCCACCAGCACACGGATTCGCCTGTCGGAAACCGGCATCGGGGTTGTCTCAAGCGGTAGGGGATCGATTGGACCGACTGCGCCGGACGGACCCTGGCGCACCGGCACATTGCGGGGTGCCCTGGCGGGACCCGCCTGCAAGATACCGCTCCGGTCCCGGCCCGCTCAAGCCAGCTCGAACCCGCTCTCTTCGAGTTCGTGGCCCGCGCGGCTCTCCGGCGCGTCCACGATCCTGCCGTCGAAGAGGTGCACCGTGCGCTCGGCCGTGTGGGCGTAGCGGGGATCGTGCGTCACCATGCAGATCGTGGCACCGTCGGCGTGCAGCTCGGCGAGCAGCTTCATCACGGCCCGCCCGTTGCCCGAGTCCAGGTTGCCGGTCGGTTCGTCGGCGAGGAGGATCCGGGGCCGGCCCACGATCGCGCGGGCCACCGCTACCCGCTGCTGCTGTCCGCCCGAAAGCTGCGACGGGTAGTGGCTCATCCTGGACGCCATCTCCACGCGGTCCAGCACCTCATCGACCCGTTCGCGCCGCTCCGCCCCGGACACGCCGCGGTAGGTCAGGGGGAGCTCGACGTTCTCGAAGACCGTGAGGTCGCCGATGAGGTTGAAGGCCTGGAAGATGAAGCCGATCGCGCGGTTGCGAACTTCGGCCCGCCCGGCGGCGGAAAGTTGCTCGACCGCCTCGCCGTTCAGCAGGTACCGTCCTTCGGTCGGCGAATCGAGGAGGCCGAGAATCGACAGGAGCGTGGTCTTGCCGCAGCCCGAGGGGCCGGCGATCGAGACGAACTCCCCGGATGCAACGCTCAGCGTGACGCCGGCGAGGGCGTGGGTCTCCACCTCGTTGCTGCGGAACACCTTGCTGAGGCCGCTGAGCCTGATGATCGGCGAGGTCATGACCAAAGCTAACAGCGTCCGGGTCCCGGCCGGCGGCACTCGCCACCTCCCCGCGCGGGCTGCCGGGTCCGCCCTGGCGTCGCCTGGCGTTGCCAAGGCCGTGCGGGTTTGGCGAGACTTCCACATGCCGCGCCTTACCGATCCCGCCCGGGCCCTGCCTTGAACGCTCCCGAATCCTCGCTCCTGCGCCGCTACGCAGAGATGGTCGGACCCGAGCGCGTGCAGTGGGACGTGCCGCTCGCTCCACACACCACGTTCAGGATCGGTGGACCCGCGGATCTGTTCCACCGGGCCCGCACGGCGGAGGAGTTCTGCAGCGCGGTGGGCACGGCGCGCGAACTCGGGATCCCCAGCTTCGTGCTGGGCCGGGGGGCGAACATCCTCGTCGGGGACCGCGGGTTCCGGGGCGTCGTGATCCGCTGCGACATCACGACGCTGGAGTTCAAGTCCGAAGGAAGGGTGGTCGCTGGGGCCGGCCTCGACACCTACCCCGACCTGATCAACGCGACCGTATCGCGCGGGCTCGGAGGACTTCACCACTTCGTCGGGATTCCCAGTACCGTGGGGGGCGCGGTGTGGCAGAACCTCCACTTTCTTTCTCCGGCGCCCGCGCGCGCGCGAACGATGTTCTGGGACGAGTTCATGGAGAGCGCAACGATCCTCACCCCCGCGGGCGAGATCAGGACGGCCCCTGCGAGCTACTTCCGCTTCGGGTATGACTACAGCATCATCCACGACACCGGCGACCTGGTCCTGGATGTCTCCCTGAGGCTGGATCCGACGCCGCAGGACGAGTTGAGGCAAGTGATGCGGGAGAACCTGGCCTGGCGCGACAACAGTCACCCCGACCTGTGGCTCTATCCGTGTGTGGGATCGATCTTCAAGAAGATCCAGGGAATCGGCGCGGGACGCCTGATCGACGAATGCGGCCTGAAGGGGCACGTCCATGGGGCCGCCGGGATCTTCCACAAGCACGCGAACATCATCGTGAACCACGGCGGGGCGACCGCTGCCGAAGTCCGCACCCTCATCGATCTGGCCCGGACCACGGTGGCGAAAGAGACCGGCTACGAGCTGGAAACCGAAATCGGCATGGTCGGGGAGTTTTGAGTCCGGCTCAGCCGACCTGGCTTGGTTTAGCTAAGCTAAGCTAAGGCTAGTCCGCTGCACCCGAGACCGCAAAGCGCTCCAGGGGGCCCCGGAAGCGCGCCCACATCCGCCAGAGGAGCATGACGGCGACCGCGCCCAGCCCCGCCGCCAGTCCCCACCACAGGCCCACCGGACCCGCGCCCAAGCGGAACCCCAGCAGAAGGCTGATCGGCAACCCGAAGGCCCAGAAGCCGAGGACGTTGTAGATCATCGGCCGCAGCGTATCGGCGACACCCCTGAGCGCGCCGGTACACACCACCTGCAAGCCGTCGACGAGCTGGAACATCCCGGCCACCGGAATCAGTACCATGGCCACGCCGACCACCTCGGCCTGGGTCGTGAACTGTGCGGCCAGCGGCCCCGAAAGGGTCAGGAAGATCGTGGCCGTGACCGACATCACCGCGCAGCACACCAGGATCGCGGCGCCCGCGTAGCGCCGCGCGCTGCCCGCTCGCCCCTGCCCCACCGCGCGCCCCACGAGGACGGCCGCGGCCTGGGAGATCCCGAGCGGGATCATGAAGGCGAACGCGGCCAGGTTGAGCGCGATCTGGTGGCCCGCCAGCGCCGCCGTGCCGAGCCATCCCATGGCGATCCCCGTCGCGCCGAAGGCCCCGAACTCGAGAAAGAGCTGGAGTCCGATCGGCAGGCCCAGTCGCGAAATCCGCCACAGGGCCGCGACCTGCAGAACCTCGCGGCCCACCCCGCGCAGATAGGGGGTCAGCACGCGCATTCCCAGAACCAGAACCGCCAGGCACATGAACCAGCGGGAGATGCTCGTGGCCCATCCCGAACCGACCGCCCCCATCGCCGGCGCGCCCAGGTTGCCGAAGACCAGGACCCAGTTGGCAAACACGTTGAGAAGGTTGGCGAGCACGATCGTCCAGACGATGGGCGCGACCTTCCCCAGCGCCTGGAGCACCTGCCGGAACACCACGAAGCCGTAGAAGGGCCACATCCCGGCAATCAGAGCGCGGGCGTATCCGGCCGCGATCGGCACGACCGGCTCCGGTTGTCCGAGAACGGAGAGCACCGGTTCCGCCAGGGCCAGCAGCCCCGCGGCGACGAGGGTCAACACCAGGCTGAGCACCAGCCCGCGCTGCACCGCCACCCGGATCTCCGCGTGGTCGCCCGCCCCGAACGCCTGCGAGACCAGCGGATCCAGGGCCAGCAGAAGTCCCATGCCGAAGACAGCAACGCCGAAGAAGTAGAGGTTCCCGAGCGTCACCGCGGCGAGCTGCGTCTCGGTGACCCTGCCCACCATCGCGGTATCCACCAGCCCCTGGGCAACGAGGCCCATCTGCACCACGGCCACCGGCAGCGCCAGCGCGACGAGGCGGCGAAGTTCCGCGCCCGAGGGGCGGAAGTCCAGGATCCCGGACACCGTACTTACCTGGCGGTTCGTGGATGACGCGGCGGGTTGCCGGCGGTCAGCTGGCGCCGGTGCCGACGTGGCTCCTGCGCGGGAGCGTAATCACGAACTCCGTGAATTCGCCCGGCTTCGTGTCCACCTCCATCTTCCCCCCGTGCTCCTCGACGATCTCGTGCGAGATCGAGAGCCCCAGCCCGGTGCCCCCCGTGCCCGTCTTGGTGGTGAAGAAGGGGTCGAAAATCTTCCCGAGCACCTCGTCGGGTATCCCGGTGCCGTTGTCGCGCACCGTCACTCGAACCTTCTTGTCGTGCGCTTCGGTCTTGACCCTCACCATCGGGAGATAGCTGGAGTCTTCCTCCTTCTGGCGGCGAACGTGCGTGGCCTGGCAGGCGTTGGTCACCACGTTGAGGAAGACGCGGCTCAGATCCCGCGCGATCGCGTCGACCTCGCCCGCGTTGGGGTCGAACTCCTTGACCATGTCCACATTGAAGGTGGAGTCGACGCCGCGCATCCCGTGATACGCGAGCCTGGCGTACTCGTCCACCATCGCGTTGATGTCGACGGCTTCGGATTCCCCGGAATCGTCGCGGGAGTGTGCGAGCATCCCCTCGACGATGCTGTTGGCCCGCTGCCCGTGCTCATTCACCTTGACGACGTTCGTGTTGAGGTCGTCGAGGATCTCATCGATGAACTCCTTGTCGAGTTCGCCGTCGCCCTCCTCGCCCCCTTCCAGCTCCTCGCGGAGCTCCTCGATGAGTTCGGTCGACAACACCGCGAAGTTGTTCACGAAGTTGAGCGGGTTGCGGATCTCGTGCGCGATTCCGGCGGTGAGTGCGCCCAGCGAGGCAAGCTTCTCCTGCTTGACAACCTGCTGCTGGGTGCGGCGCAGATTCTCCAGGGTGTCTTCGAGCTCGTCGTTCTTCGACTGCACTTCGGCGGCCAGCTTCTCGACCAGGTTGAGCCGCTGCACCTCCACCGCGTGCTGCCGGAAGACCTCGAGCGCTCCGGCCATGTCCGTGAGCTCGTCGTTGCCCTCGATCTGAACCTGGACCTCGAGATCGCCCTTCGACATCCGCCGGGTCGCGTCGGAGAGCCGTCCCATCCGCACCAGCAGGCGTTCGCCGAAGAACTTCCAGGCCACGACGCCGAGGGTGATCGTCAGGACGGTGACGGTCAGCAGGAACCAAACGCCCACCTGCACGAGTGTGTTGGAGCGGTCCGCCGCCTGCTGGGCCGAGGCCTGCACGCCGCCGGTGAGCATCTCGACCTGGTTGACCAGCTGAGTCGTGATCCGGTCGCTCTCCGCCACCAGCGCCTCGGCTGCAGCGAGCTCCTGCAACTCGGCGGTCCGCGTCGCGAAGACTCCATCGGGCCCGTCGTAGATATCCTGTAGTTCGTTGACGAATTCCAGCAACCTCTCCCGGGGCCGGCGGCGGATGTCCTCCAGCGCGTCGGTCATGTCGGTGAACGCAGTCCCCACGCGTTCGCGGGTGGCGTTCAACACCTCGATGTCGTTTTCCGTCATCGCCAGCGATATGAGTGCCGTGACGCGGTTCCACGAGGCCTTGAAGTCCGACAGTCCGTCCTTGTGGTCGAGTTCCGCGACGGTCCGGCGCTGAGATTCGGGTAACGGGATGTCGCCCAGCTCGCGGAGCCCGGTCCGCATGAAGAAGTACTGGTCGTCGATCTCGCCCTCCAGAAAATCGTCCACCGTCAGACCCACCGCCGCGAGCTGTTCCTCCAGCACATCGAGGCGCTGCTGGTGGTTCATCCGGTTGAGCACCGACTGGTAGATGTCTTCCACGACTGCCCGGAGGCTGTCGGCGAGTGGCACCACCGACTGTCCCGTCCCCGCATCGTCCTGCGACTCCTCGGCTGCGGCCACCTCTGCAAGCGCTTCCAGGAGACGGTTCTGTGACCCGCTCACTTCGAGCCGGACCTCGTCCAGGTCCTGCGGGTTACTTGCTGCCAGCAGCTCGGGAGTGGCCCGGCCGAGCTCCGCGCTGAACCGGGCCACGCCGACGGCGCCCGCGAGCCCGGGCATGTACTCCTGTGCGACCCGCGTCTGCTGATTGTTCACGATCGACATCAGGACCAGGGCCAGCACGATGGAGACGATCGTCAGCAGCACGCCGCCACCCAGCCCCACCACAATCTGGCTGCCGATGCCGAACCGGCCCCCCGTCGCTTCGCGCACCCGTTCGCCCAGGCGGCTGGGAAGTCGCGGCAGTATCCACTCGAAAGCCGAGTGGAGGCGGTGATCGAGCGTCTTCGGGGTGTCCGTGTGTGGGGAGTCCGTGTGTGGGGAGTCCGTCATCGGGAGAGCTCGCTGACGGGAACGAATTGGCCGTCCCTGATGACGGTCAGGAATACCGCCTCCGATCCCTGGTTGTCCCGCAGACCGTACTCGACCACGAAGCCACCGAGGTCGATGGGGCCCGCTTCCGCCAGAGTCTGAAGGAATGACTCACGGGTGGGAGGGGCGCCGTCAGGGTCGGCAGCTCTTCGCAGGACCTCCACCACCAGTCGTCCCACCAGGTATCCTTCAAGCGAAATGAACCCCGGCTGGGCGGACGAATCGTGTCGTTCAAGCGCGTCCCTGTATTGGACCACCACGGGAATGTCGGCATCCAGCGGAAAAGGCACGACCTGGGTAACAACGACTCCTTCCCCCGACCAACCCAGCTCCCTGAGCAGGTTGTTGCTTCCTACGAAGGAGATGTTCACATACACGGTCGTCCGCATCCCGAGCTTGCGGGCCCACCTGATGAACTCCGCCGCGGGCCGGTAGGCCCCGATGATGATCACTGCCTGGGGGTTGGATTCCCGGAGATTCAGCGCCGCGCGCTTGACCGCAAGCGTATTGCGCACGTAGGTCCCCTCCCCGACGAGCGCCATGTTGCGTCTTTCGAGCGCCTTGCGTACCCCGCTCAGCCCGGCGTATCCGTAGCTGTCGTCTTGATACAGGATGGCGATGCGGCTGAAGTTGAGGTCGGTGGTAAGCCGTTCGACCATTTCCTCGGTTTCCTGGTCGTACGACGCACGCAGGTTGACCACGTACCGCTGATTCTCGCGACGGAGTAGTCCCGCGCCCGTAAAGGCCCCGATATAAGGCACCCGGGATTCGCTGGCGATGGGCTCGGCCCTCGCGGATGTAGGTGTTCCCACAGCGCCGATCAGCCCGAAGATTCCGTGGTGGATGAGCATTCTCGTCTTCTCCACGGCCAATTCGGGCTCATAGCGGTCGTCCTCCCAGATGAGCTTGAGCTCCCGGCCGTGTATCCCCCCTGCGCGATTGGCCTCGTCGAAAGCGGCCCGGATCCCCAGCCGCATGTTGATACCGAGCCCCGCCGGATCTCCGCTGAACGCCGCCGACTGCCCGAAGACGATCGAGTCGTCAAAGATGCCGTGGGCGGCGAGCAGGTCTTCGGGGGCGGCCTGGGGATCGCCCGACGAACCCGCCCCCTCCGCGGCCGACGGATCCGGTTCGGCCGCGGCAGAAGCGTCATCGGAGGCGGACGGACCGGAGCCCTCCGGTGGAGCGGGAGCCTCACAGGCCCAGGTAAGGACTACAAGCGCGGGCAGGCCCCAGAGCGGCAGGCGCGGCCGGTTCATCATTCCTCCGGGTGCGCGTACCTGAGGCACAGACAGGTGATGTCGTCGGACTGAGGCGCCTCGCCGGCGTGGACCCGGACCGCCTCCACCACCTTCTCGCTGAAGGCCTCGGCGTTGGACCCCGCAACCCGCTCCAGGACTTCTTCAAGCGCATCGTCCCCGAACTCCTCGCCCGCCTCGTTCATCGCCTCGGTGATGCCGTCGGTGTAGAAGAAGACCACGTCCCCCGGCTCGAGCTCGATCGCCCCCCCGGGAAAATCGAAGCCGGGGAGCACCGCCAGAACGATGCCCGAATCGCAGTCGATCTGCTCCACGCTGCCGTCCTTCCTCACGACATAGGGCAGATTGTGCCCCCCGTTCGCGAACTCCAGCAGGCCGGTCAGGGGGTTGAAGGTGGCGTAGAAGAGCGTGACGAACATCGACTCTTCGTTGGACTCGACCAGCAGCCGGTTGACCTCCGCAACCGCCGTGGCCGGATCAGCCTCCCCGATGGCGGTCCCCTTCATGAGCGTCCGGCTCACCATCATGAAGAGCGCGGCCGGCACCCCCTTGCCCGACACGTCGGCCATCACGATCCCCATTTTGTCGTCTTCCAGCCGGAAGAAATCGTAGAAATCGCCGCCCACCTCCAGCGCGGGGGTCATGCAGGCGTGGATCTCGAAGCGCGTATCCGTCGGAAAGACCGTCGGCAGGATCGACTCCTGCATCCGCGCGGCCACACCGAGCTCGCGGCGTATGGCAACCAGCTCGTCCCGGGTGCGCAGTGCTTCGCGCATGACCTCCAGGTGGGCCAGCGTCTTGGCGATCGTCGTCTCCAGGTCCGAGAAGTCGATCGGCTTGGTGATGAAGTCGAAGGCGCCGCGGTTCATCGCGGTGCGGATGTTCTTCATGTCCCCGTAGGCGGTGACGATCACCGCCCTCAGGTCCCGGTTCAGTTCGTTCAGTTGATGGAGGAGGGTCAGCCCGTCCATCTGCGGCATGTTTATGTCGGACAACACCATGTCCACATCGTCGTGAGCCTTGAGCTGCTCGAGTGCCTCGACCCCGTTCTGGGCAAAGATCAGGGTGAGCGCTCCAGAGCGGATCTTCCGGCGGAATTTCTGCCTCAGCAGGATCTCCAGATCGGGCTCGTCATCAACCACCAGGATCTTCGCCACGCTGTTCACACTCCACCGGATTGGGCACCGGCAGGCCGCAGGGTCTGAATTGCGCCGCGCACGTAGTACCGTGGCGCGAAAAGCCGATCCAATGTAGCCTATTCCCTACCGGCCCGCATTCTCCCGGGTTCTGGACTTGTGGTCGCTTGGCCAGTAGCTTTTGGGCGACAAGTTATCCGGACCGGCCGGCGGGGGCGCGCAGGAGGGCGTCACCGGGACGCACGGCTGGTGAGAGAGACGTGCCGACAGCTCCCTCGGAGGAGGACAAGGTTGGAGGTCAACTATGAGTGGGACATCAGCGTCGATGGCGACGAACCCAGACGGGTCGCCGAACAGTTCGAGTCGATCTGTCTCGAGCATGGTGTGCCGATGGGCATCGTCTTCAAGTTCCAGCTGGCACTTGACGAACTCCTGACCAACGTGGTTTCATACGCCTTCGAACCTCACTCGACCGATCCCGTTATCAAGGTAATGCTCCATCTAACCGACAAGCGTGTCGCGGCCGTGATCAAGGACAACGGTCGCGCCTTCAACCCGCTGCTCGACGCGGCGGACCCCGATCTGGACCTTTCCGCCGAGGAGCGCAGTGTCGGCGGCCTCGGCATTCACCTTACCAAAGCATTCGTGAAGGAGCTCGAATACGAGCGACGAGACGGATGGAACCACCTCAGCCTCGTGCAGCCAACAGAAGCGCACCTGGAGGAAAATGCATGAACGTGGAAACCAGCTATTCTGGAACCACCGCGGTCGCGACGGTTAGTGGCCGCGTTGACTCCGCCAACGCCAAGGACTTCGACCAGGAGCTGCGGTCAGTCATCGACAAGGGCGTAAGTGGACTCGTCGTCGACTGCAGCGGCCTCAAGTACATGAGCAGCGCCGGGCTGCGCGTCCTGCTGATCGCGATCAGGAAGACGAGCGCAGCCGGCGGCGGTTTGGCGCTGTGCAGAGTGCCCGATCACATTCGCGAGGTCCTCGAGGTGAGCGGGTTCGTCCGCCTTACCAAGGTCTTCGATACGCTCGAACAGGCACAGGCCAGCTTCTCCAACTAGACCCCCCGTGGTCGCAACCCCGTCTGCGATTTTCCGCAGACGGGGGCGTTCACGGGCTCGCGGCCCTCGGTCGCGCTAGAAGAAGGTGAAGGCCTGGAACTTCAGCGACCAGTCTCTCCGGTCGCCCGACCGGTAAATGTCGAGATTCACGGAGATGCCGTTCCGTCCCGCGGCATAGACCATGAAGCCGGGCGTGACCACCGTGCCCGTAACTCTATCCGGACCTTCGGCGCCGGAGTCCGCCCAGCTGACGCGAAGTAGCGGCTCGATTCCCGCGAGTCCGGTCTCGGGCGCCAGTTCCCGGTACCAGAACGCCATGACCTGGTAGGTGGAGAAGCTCGCGGTATCGTTCAGCTTCCAGTTGCGCCCGCGCAGCGCGTTGGCGATGAGGTGCGGGCCCTGCCGCCAGGTGCCGAACTCGAACTCCGCGCCGAGGGCCGGGACATTCATCGGCTCGCCCGCGGCGTTCCCGGTCTCGTCCAGGGCCCGCGCGGCGGCGCCCGGGGGACCCGGG
>MKWU01007407.1_pt1 | contig 10544 bp, 9 predicted proteins | sample 809101 | NCBI WGS metagenome assembly MKWU01 (sample SAMN05860141, study PRJNA318959) | sponge metagenome | host: Aplysina aerophoba | place: Slovenia: Piran, Adriatic Sea, Gulf of Piran | collected 2013-05-07
AGGGGAACCAGGTACTGAGCTTCTCCTCCGCCTGTCGTTTGTGTTCCGGCTTGATGTGGAAGGCCACCGTGGCCAGCGCGAGCGCCAGCACCCCCAGGTCGTCCGAGAACCCGGTCAGCGGAATCACATCGGGAATGGCGTCCAGCGGGAAGACGAAGTACCCGAGCGCGCCGATGATGCGCGCGCGGGCCCATTTCGGGGTCGCCGGGTCCCTGAGGCAGCGATAGAGGGTGAGCGCCCTCCGGATTACCCCCTTGCCCGCGGCCGGCGCGAAACCAGTGAGCTTTTCCCGAAACGACTCCCGGCTGTACGCCTCGTCGTAGTTCGGTTGTCCATTGCCACCGGCTTGCTCGTTCTCGAAATCGTCACCGCTGTTCGGCAGATCATCCTCGGGGTCGTGACGTCCAGCGTTGTCGTTGTCGGCGTTACTCACGTTCCGATTCTCCCGCCACGAGTCCAGGTACGCCTTCCACTCTTACCAGCCAGTCGTTGAAATGCGGACAGGCGGAGCGAATTGTGTCGAGTCCGATCCGTGTAGCAGCCAGAACCCCGTCCACCGTCTTCCGGTACTCCGGAACCATCTCCAGAATGCGCTTCGAAGGGGCCGAGGACGGCGCGTCGTCAATGTGCTCCGGCGTCTCGAACTGATTGCGGATTCCCTGAAGTTCGACCGTGAGACCAGGATGTCCCACGACCTCCGCCAACGTGGCGCAGTCGCTGAACAGGAGGGCCTCGAATTCGTGCATCAGGACTCCCGGTACGAAGCGCCGACAGTCAAACCGTGGTCCCATGGCCGAGCCAATATCCCGAGCCATTGCTTTCTCGACAAGAGCGGCCCGTCTCGGTAGCGACGTGTTAGTCGCCTGGGCGCGGCCAGGCCAGCCACGATGCCCACTATGCGGCATTCCGTAGTAGTCCACGAGAGTAGCGACGACGCAGCCACCGTCGGCTCGCAGGTGCCTCACAATTTCTCGACGGACGGAATCCCATCCGCGTGCACCACCGCGTCCGCCCCGCCGTCTGGCGCTACCCAGAATGCGGGCGCCGACCGAGAGATAGCCGGCGCGGTTCAGCGCCTGCGCCAGGACGGTGTTGACAAAGCCCTCCTCGGTCTGCCCTTCCACATGAACGAGCAGCCGGTTCACGCCGGGGTTTTTCGTCGCTCCGGAGCCGGACGGCCTCCAAGTTCGTTCTTCTGCCAGAGTTCACCGAGGGCGTAATCCTCGAGCCATTCCGCGAGCTCTGACGATTTCAGACGCGTTAACCTCGTTGCCCCATCCACGCGATCGGCGACCAGCACATCTTCGGGCTCGAAAGAGTCAATCAGTTGGGCGGATTGGGTGGAGACGATCACCTGCGTTTCGACAGAAGCGCTCTGGATCAGGGACGCCAGAACATTGATCGCGAAGGGATGCAGGCCCAGTTCCGGCTCGTCCAGAATGATCGTCGAGGGCCTCAGCTCGGCCGGTTGTGCGAGTAGTACCGCAAGCGCGACGAAACGAAGCGTCCCGTCAGAGAACTCCGAAACGTCGAACGGTCGGCCGGTGGCGGTATGGCGCCAGCGAAGCCGCAGGATCCGTTCGTCCAAGGCAAAGGGGCGAATGTCAAAGTTCTCAAAGAACGGGGCCACCATTCGGATGGAGCCCCGAATCCGCTCGTACGATTTCCGATGCTTCTCCCCCAAGAAATAGAGAAAGCTCGCCAGGTTGGACCCGTCCGCCTGCAGGGTCTCGCAGTCGTACAGATCAGAGTTCTTGCGCAGCGCCGAACCCTGCCCGACAGCTCGAAAATCATAGGTCCGCCAACTGTTCAGGTACTGGTGCTGAGGATCCTCGCCCATGTCACCCGCGCGAGGGGCAACGATGCCGGAGGTCTGACTTCCATCCCAATCTGGACGAAACCAAGGGAGGTCCGACATAGCCTCCGTCGTTACGAATAGACGCTGATCGTCGGTGGGCTCGAGTTCCAGTTCCAAAGTACCGCCTGGTTCCGCGAACGAGATGTGGAACGACATCCTCTTCGTGGTTCCGGCACCGTAGTGAAGCAGCGGATCAGCACCGCCGACGCGCCCTACATATTGCTCCAGACGCTCCTTCCCGATCGCCTCAGCGAACTCGAAAATCTCGACGAAATTCGATTTGCCTGAACCGTTGGCGCCGATGAGGATGTTTCGGGCCGTCAAACGAAGTCGGTCGAGGTGGGCGAAGCTCCGGAACCCCGCCACCGAGAGTTCGCTGACGGCAGGCACTCTTGAGATCTCCTTGGGCGCCGAGTCTAGCCGCCCGGCGTTCCGTCCCCGTGAGTACGGTCCCGAGCCGTCAGGCCTGACGCTTCGCCATCACCCCGAGCACCGCGGCGGCCACGATCAGCGCCAGCGGGACGAAGGCCGTGATGAGCCCGAGACCGACTCCCAGCACCGGCGCGCGGAGCAGGATGACCCCCGCGTTCACCAGGCTGGCGATGAGCAGCCACTTGAAGAGGCGGCCGCGCCTCCGGTACGGACCCCACGCGATCCCGAACAGCAAAATGCCGTAGGAGAGCCCGAAGGCGGCGGCCGTGCCCCGGCGGGCAGACAGCGCCGCCGCGAGTTCGGGATCGCCGTTCGCGACTTCAGCCGGGGTGAAGCGGCCGCCGATCAGGTCGGCGTCCGGATTCAGGTAGGCGGCGCTGAGCGAGATCAGCGACACCACGATGGTGAGGGCTCCCAGCAGGGCGAAGATCGCCCAACTGACGGTGTGTGCGTGTTTCATGAACCGCTACCTCACTGGCTTCCGACCCAGCCGGCGCTCAGTCCGGCCCGGTCCACTTCCTCGCCCCGGAGATACACCGCAACGATGTCCCGGGTGTTCGCGATGTCGTCGAGAGGGTTCGATCCCAGCACCACGAAGTCGGCGCTCTTCCCCGCCGCGATGGCGCCGGTGTCGGACATCTCGAGGTACGCGGCGCTGGTGCTGGTGGAGGCAACGATCACCTCGTGCGGGGTCATGCCGGACTCCACCATGTCCCGCATCTCGATGTGGGGCCGCCAGCCGGCGTTGCCGTCGGTGCCCATGACGATCGTCATCCCCGCTTCGTTCAGCCGCGCGAGGTTGCGGGCCTGGATGCCGAAGGATTCATGGGACTCCGGCCGGTCCATGTGCGCGGCCTGCGCCGCTTCGAGCGCCTCGCCGCTCAGGGTCCCCGAAAGCCAGCTCATGTCCTCGTGAGCCCCCCGGGCCCCGAGGTTCGGAATCAGGACCACGTTGGGCCGCTCCTGGACCATCGCCACGAACTCGTCGTCCACGTCCATGTCGCGGACGCTGTGGGCGAACGAGTCCACTCCCGCCTCCAGCAGGCCCTTCGCGTCCTCGAGCGAAAAGATGTGGGCGGTCACGCGCAGTCCGTGCTGGTGCGCCTCGTCAATGACCGCGCCGTAGAGATCCGGCGTCAGCTTCTCGTACTGGCCGCCCCGATCGTCCACCCAGATCTTCACGAAGTCCACGCCCGCGCCCGCCAGTTCCTGGACCGCGGTTCGGGCTTCTTCCGCGGTGTTGATCCAGTAGGGGACTTCCGAGCGTCCCGGCTCGTGACGGGTGATCCCGCGGCCGGCGGTCATCGCGAGGGCGGCGCCGGGCACCGGGTTGTCCCGCACCGCGGCGGTGGCGTCGCCGTCGTCATGGCCGAGGCTCACCGCCGCGCCCACGCCGTAGTAGGCGCGCCGCTGGAGGTCGTCGATCAACGTCTCGCGATCTACCGCAAGATGGACGTGGGTATCGATCAAGGCGGGAATGACGGTACGCCCGGTGAGGTCCACGTGAGCGGCGCCCTCCGGCGCCATCACCTCACCGGCCGCGCCGACAGCCGTGAACTGGCCGCCGTCGATGACGAACACGGCGCCCTCGATCGGGTCGCTGCCGTCACCGGCGATGACCGTGGCGCCCTCGAACACGGTGGCCGTCGACGGGGGGGCCTCTTCGGTCGGGGCGCAGGCGCCGAACAGCCACAAGGCGGTGAAAAGAATGGCGCCTGGCGCGCCAAGCCGGTTTCGGAACATGCTGTCTCCTCCTGGTCTTGCGGCGGGCCAGCGGCCCGTCCGCGGGAGTTTCGATTCGAAAGGAGAGCCTACCGGGTCGGAGCCCGTCCCCGCATCAACGACGAGAGCCCGGCGGGGTCCGCGTCGGGACGCGGCTCCCGACGGCGTCCGCGTCGCGCATCCAGTAGTCTCCGTCGTGTGTTCCCGCCGCCTGCGCCGCGGCCGGACGAAGCAGCCCGTCGCGAAGCTCACGCGAGTTCCACCACCGGCTGCAAGGAGCCGGAGTCATGAGACAGCATCGTTTTTTCGTCGTCGCGGCCGGATGCGCGCTCGCCGGGGGGCTCGCGTGCGCCCTGGAAGAGAGCGACTCTCCGCCCGCGGCCGCTGACGAGGTCGCCGGCCCGATCAGCGCCGCCGAACTGGTGGACCTGCGGGCCGCGGTCGGGGGAAGCCGTTCCCCGCAGTGGGCGCCCGACGGATCCCTGATCACGTTCGTTTCGGCCGGAGGCGACCTCGCCGGCGTGGACCCCGAGGACGGCTCGTTCCGGATTCTCACCCCGGATCTGACGCTCAGCGGGGTGGGATCGCTGGGGGCCCCGCAGCCGGTCTGGTCGCCCGACGGGCGCTTCGTCGCCTACACCACCGACCGCGACGGCGCGCCGGACATCTGGCTGTGGTCGGCCGAGGAGGGCACGGACCGGCGCCTCACCCGGCTCTCGGCGCGGGCGAACGGGCTCGCCTGGTCTCCGGATGGGACCTCCATCGCGTTCGCCGGCGACCGGTTCGGCAACATGGACATCTGGAAGGTGTCGGTCCCCGGGGGAGAAGTGCACCGGCTGACCAGCGACCCGCTCTACGAGGGGTATCCGAGCTGGACCCCGGATTCCGGGACGCTGTTCTACGTGCGCATGGACGACCGCTGGGTGGATCACGACGTGATCGAGATCACCCCCGACGGCCGGGATCCCCGTACCGTGGTGGAGGACCGCGGCTTCTTCGACTACCGCGCCGGCAGGGCGTTCGGCGCCGTCCAACCGTCCCCCGACGGCGAACAACTGCTCTTCCGCTCTCAGCGCAGCGGCTGGCTGAACTTCTGGATCGCGCCGCGCGCAGGGGGTGAAGCCCGGCCGCTGGCGGCTTCGGACCATGACCAGAGCGACGCCCGCTGGTCGCCCGACGGCGCCTGGGTCAGCTACACCGAGAACCGCGGCGGCGTGCATTCCCTGCGGCTGGCGGCGGCGGACGGGTCGGGGGCCCGGAGTCTCGTGGAGCGGGAGAGCGGAGCGGCGCTCCGTCCCGAGTGGTCGCCCGACGGGAACAGGATCAGCTACACCTTCGAAACCCCGGCGCGCCCCACGGAACTCTTCGTGCTCGATGTCGCTTCGGGAGAGAGCGCGCTCGTGCACAGCGAGATCGGCGTGGACGCCAACCCCCGAGTCCAGCTCCCCGAAAAAGTCAGCTACCCGAGCACCGACGGCCTGCGCGTAGAGGCCTACGTGCACCGGCCGCCGGACGCCGCTCCCGGCGAACGCTTTCCCGGCGTGGTCTGGATCCACGGCGGACCCACGTCCCAGTTCGACGACCAGTTCCGGCGGCATCAGCAGGTCCACTTCTTCGCCCAGCGCGGTTATGTCGTGCTCATGCCGAACATTCGCGGCAGTTCCGGCTACGGCCTCGAATTCGAGGACCTCAACAACGGTTGCTGGGGACACTGCGACCTCGAGGACGTCCTCCGAGGGGTGGACTACCTCAAGGGCCGTTCCGACGTGGACCCCGAGCGGATCGGGGTCACCGGAACCAGCTACGGCGGGATCATGACCATGGCGGCGGTCGCCTTCGCCCCGGGCGTCTTCCAGGCGGCCATCTCGCTGTCGGGCTACGGCGACATGACCGAGTTCCACACCACGGTCCAGGAACTCCAGCACATCAAGCTGGTCGAGTACGAACTCGGCCCCTATCCCGAAAACCGCGAGACCTACCTGAACAGCTCCTCCATCCTGAAGGCGCACGAGGTCACCACGCCGACCTTCGTGATCCAGGGTGAAGGAGTGGCGGCTGGCTGGCGGATGCGCGAAGGCCAACCCCAGGCGGCGCTCAACTTCGCGCGCAAGCTCGACCAGTACTACAAGATCGTGCGATACAAGGCGTACCCGGGCGAGGGGTACTACGTGTACGGACGGGACAACACGATCCAGAAGCTCCACGACATGCTGGACTTCTTCGAGGAGTTCCTGACCACCGACATCCGCTACTCCACCGGGGAGTGACCTCGGCCTGCATGGCGCGCCGGCCGGGAACGCCGGCCTCCGGCCGGCAACCGCCGCGCGAGAGCGCAGCGGAACCGCACAACCGTCCCCTCCTTCACCGCCCGCCCGGTACGGAAACGCCGACCTCCGGCCGGCACAGCCCGCCGCAGGCGGGCGGCGGGACGGACCTCATCCTCCGCGATGGCGCAGAGGCTCGGAACGCCGGCTTCAGCCAGAGCCCCGATCAGCTCTCGGTCGGGGGCCGCCGCAGGAACCGGAACCCCAGCCACCCCATGAACAGGTCCCACAGGACGTGGAACACGACCCCCGGCCAGACGGAACCGGTCTCGATCACCATGAAGCCCCACACCAAGGCGCCCCCCGCGGCCCCGATGACGCCGCGCCATCCCTGGGCGGCGTGAGCGGCCCCGAAGAAGAGCGCCGGGAGTCCGACCGCGAGCGCGCCCCCTTCCCATCCGGGGCCCAGCCACGCGCGGAGGACGGCGATCATGAAGCCCCGGTAAACGATCTCCTCGCCGATCCCGGCGCTCACGGCCAGGCCTGCGAAGCTCCGGAACTCCGTCCCCGAGACGGGAATGTAGGGGTTCTGGATCCGCCATCGCTCCCGGGTGCCGGAGATTCGCGAAGGGGCCGTTTGCCTCGCAGTGTCCGCGGCCAGCCAGACGACGAGTGCGAGGCCGGCGCCGGCCGCCGGCCAGGTCCAGCGGGGCGCCGCCAGGCCCAGCGAGGCCAGATCCCGCCCCGCCAGGACCCACCAGACCAGCGTCACCGCCGCGAGCATCCACAGCATCGCGCTTCCGCGCCGGTAGATGGAGCGCTTCTCGGCCGCCGTCAGTTCCGCCGGGGGCGCCCCGCGGGCCTCGCGGACGGCGAGGGCGCCCGACCAGGCCGACACACCCGAAACCAGGATCAGGACGCCCAGCCAAATGGCGTCCACCAGTCCCGGTTCGATGCGCTCCAGCTTTCTGCGCCCCTCGTTGCGGCGCGGAGTATAGGGAGCCGCGGGCCGCAGGAGGGGTGAGGCGGCTGGGGCGACGCGGATCCTGCGGCCGGAAGGCCGCGATCTCGCGTCCCTGGCGGGCGGGCGGAGGCGCCCCGCATCAGAGGCCTTCGGCCACCAGTCGTTCGAGCCCGATGGCCTCCACGTCTTCGTGCAGCGGGAAACGGCCGTCGCCGGGGAAGATGACGAAGAGCCGGTCGAGCTTGAGGTCGGCCAGCGCGGCGTGCATGGAGCGCGTCATCTGCGGGGCGCTGGCGCGTTTGAACTCGAACCCCCGGCGACGGCCGCCGTCGAGTGCCAGCAGATCCAGCTCCGCGCCTCCGTGCGTCCCCCAGTAGTAGCAGTTCTCCCAGGCGAATCCGAGGCGATGCACGACCTCGTGGAGGGCGAAACCCTCCCAGGAGAGGCCCGACTTCGGGTGGCCGAGCAGCGCTTCGGAAGATTCGAGGCCCAGGAGCGCGTGCAGCAGGCCGGAATCGGCCAAGTACACCTTCGGCGCCTTTACCTGCCGCTTCTTCAGGTTTTCGAACCAGGGCACGAGGCGCCGCACCACCAGCGCATCCACGAGAGCGTCGAGATAGGTCATTACCGTCGGAGCGGTGACGCCGAGGGCGCGAGCCAGCTCGGCGTTGTTCCAGACGCTCCCGTGGTAGTGCGCCACCATCGTCCAGAAGCGGCGCATGGTGGCCGCCGGAACCGTGACGCCCAGTTGCGGGAGATCCCGCTCCAGGAAGGTCCGGATGAAGGTGGAGCGCCAGCGCATGCTCCGGCGGTCATCCCCGGCGAAGAACGAACGGGGAAACCCTCCGCGGAGCCAGAGCCGCTCCACGACTGCGGAACCGGTCCCGACCTCGCCGGCCCGGAAGGGCGGGAGTTCGTGGTACGCGATGCGCCCCGCCAAGCTCTCGGAGGACTGCCTCAGCAGCGCCGGGCTCGCGCTCCCGAGAATGAGGAAGCGGGCCGGGTTGTCGGGCCGGTCCACGAGCACCCGCAGGAGGCGGAAGATCCCCTCGTGGCGTTGCACCTCGTCAATGACGACCAGGCCGCGAAGGGGCGCCAGGGCCAGCTTGGGGTCCGCCAGTCGGCGCTCGTGGGTCGGGTCCTCCAGATCGAAGACGGTGACCGGTCCGGGCAGGTCGGCGATCAGTCGGCGCGCAAGGGTCGTCTTGCCCACCTGGCGCGCCCCCACGATCGCGACCACCGGGAAGTCCTCGAGCTGTGCGCGGACCTGCGCCTCGTGTTCCCGGCGAACGATCATGGCCCGATGATACTTGAAAATCAAAAATGACCTCTTTGATTTTCATGAATGGCTATTCCAAAGGCGGAGTTGTCGTCGCTCTTGCGACCCTCGTGGCGGCGTGCTCGCCGAACCCGGGCCCGACAACTCCCGCGGCACTTCCAGCCGCTCCCAGCCAGACTGAACCAGTCGCTAACCAAGCAGTCACGCCCAGCGGCCTACATGTTTCCGCAACCGGGGCTGATTTCGTTGAGTTTGCGAGGAAACCAGTTGCGGCAGCCTGGAGCTATGAAAATCCAGCTCAGCACCAACGAGGCTCTTACAAACGTCGATCCTGACTTCGCGGTGGCCGTGCCCTGGGAATCCCCCTCGTATCGGGCCGAACGACCATCATCGGGGAACATCGTCCACGCGCGGGTCAGAAGCCTCCAAGGGCGCACGACAAGCCTTTGGTCCACCCATGTCACCGGCATGGCTGCCGTCCCTCCGCCAACTCCACCCGTATCCGACGTAGGGTCTCTCAGTATCCACGGCCTCGTCGTCACCGGCTCCGGAATCGATGACTACTCCAGGATTCCGGATGCGCTTGTCAGGCTCACGAACCTCGAAACGATGGAACTGGAGGATCTGGTCTTGACGAACTCGCGCGGGTTCTACGACTTCGCGTCTCTCTCGGATGAGCGGTATCGCGTGGACGTTGCCGCCCTCGGTTACCAGGCAGCCTATCCCCAATACGCCCGCTCCGGCGCCGGCTACAGCGAGATCCAACTGGACTTCTGGCTGACCCCGGAGCCGGCCGAGGCGTATTTCGGCGCGGTCAGGAGCCGGGAGGCTGCCTGATGATGACGATGGTGCCGAAGGTTCCCCGCTCGCCGAACCTCCCCGCGCCGGTTGGCGCCCGCACCCCCGGGGCCACGCCCATTTTTCCAGTGTTCGCAGCGCATTGGCGTGCCGGTTCGCTTGCAGCAGCATCGCCGCGCGCAACCGGTCGAGCGTTGTCGTGTTGATGGTCTGGAGTTCCGCATCGCCGTCGAGGATGCTCTGCTCGCCGCGGTGACGATCCCCCGGACCCAAAGCGAGTTCGGGGAACAGCGTCAACGGCACGCTGCGGCGGGGCATCGGTCTCGATCCGATCGGCGGGGGCGTTCGCCGGTTCCTCCACGCACGGCGCCGTTCGCTTTCGGATCGAAGATCTCGAACGCGACCCACGGCTGCGACCGGTCGCCTCGTTGCCGCAGCGCCCGTTTGCGCTGGGCTTTCTTGCACAGCCAGCAGGAGCGCATCGAGGGAAGCTCCGCGCCGCAGTCCTGCGCGAAGGTCCAGCGCTGCCTTCCTACTGCGGCTCTCCCAGGTTGATCGGCTCCGGGTCCACCAGCTTCACCGCCCAGAGACCGGAGTGGTGGTCGGCGACGAAGATGTGGCCCTTGTAGGGCTGCGGTCCCCAGACCATCGGCGCGTTCGGGATGAAGCTCTCGGGATCCTGCGGCCGGAAGACCGCGATCTCGCGTCCCTGCCGGTAGAGGTCGCCCCGGAGCTCGCCGGAGATGTCCACCACCCGCAGGCCGCCGTTGTAGTAGCCGATGTAGAGGATGTCGTCCTCCACCCAGAGGTTGTGGGTCCCGGCCTCCGGCACCTGGTAGCGGGCCACCTCGCGGGCGTCTTCCCACTCGTCCCATTCGTAGATGTGGATCCAGCCGGCGGCCCGGTCGGGCGTGTCCGGCTCGCCGATCGTCTGGTAGGGGAACGCCTCGTCGCCCCCGATCATCAGGAACTTGCCGGTGGACTGGCTCCGGTAGGGATATGCCGCGTGATTCCAGCCGCTCGGATAGCGGGTTCTCCCGAGCTCGACCGGGTTGTTCGGCGCGCCGCCCATGCCGCCGCCGCCCACGTCCACCGCGACAATCCCGTCGTCCCAGTTGGATGAATACGCGATCCCGTCCACGACCCACACGTCGTGGATGGAGTGGCCGGGGGTGTCCAGCTCGAAGCGGCCCACCCGGTAGGGGTTCTCCGGGTCCTCGGCGTTCA
>MKWU01007411.1_pt1 | contig 10542 bp, 3 predicted proteins | sample 809101 | NCBI WGS metagenome assembly MKWU01 (sample SAMN05860141, study PRJNA318959) | sponge metagenome | host: Aplysina aerophoba | place: Slovenia: Piran, Adriatic Sea, Gulf of Piran | collected 2013-05-07
CAAGGTTTTCAACCCTGTTTTGAAGCTGGTATTCGAGAACTACCCTTTCTCAGGCTTATGACTCCCTGTAGTGGCATCAAATAGAGGGAATCCTTGAAGCCTTCAGAGTTCCCAGAATATTGATCTGAGCCACCATGGCCTTATACTATGGTCACCAGGTCCAAATCGACACTCCTGCAGGTCTGACTGAGCCTATCACACTAACATGCGAAGTCCTACATGGAGACACCTGTGCCCCATACTTGTTCATGCTGTGCCTGGACTATGTGCTAAGTGAGATATATGGCTTTACTTACGAACATGACAGAGCAGTTGATATCCAGCAAAGACAATCACAGACACTGACTTTGCTAATGACATTGCCCTACTCTCTCAGTCCATCGCTGGGGCCCAGAAGATGCTCCTGGATGTTGAAAGGGATGCTTGCATTGTTGGGCTAAATATCAAGTGCTTTTAGACCCTTGTAATGACATCATATGTACATATGTACACTATGATGATGAGTAGAATTGGCACTTCTTGCCATGAATGTATTTTTGTGACACTCTAATAGGTTTTGGAATTAGTGGCATTCTATTTTAGGACACAAGCATGGTTATATTTGTCTTCACCTCTTTGTTTCTCTCTGGCTACCTTTTACATGATTGGTCAACATTCCATTGTACCTATGTATCTAAAGCTCATGAGCATAGCTCGGAGTCATATAAACCTATCCTAAGTTGGTTATATGTATCTTTTGTGTGTATGTAACCTTGTTTGATGGAAGAAATAAATTGAAATATGGATTTATAACATTGAGTATGATGTTCCACACCACATTTTGCACTGATTTCCTGGCTAATGTTCTAAACTACTAACCTGGAAATGAACTACTAGTGTGTATTCATGTTTGCACACATTTATTTATGTGTAGTTATTCTGTATTGTTTGGATGCTTCTTTATTCAGGCTGGGCCAAACTATGACTTAAAAAAGTGGGAAGAAGACCAGTCACGAATAGCAGATGTGACGTTTGGGGCCAAAGACGCAAAAGTGCATTCACAGGTATGTACACTATTGCAAGAGCAGACAGATAATTGTATATGCTATTGTATTTTGTGTCTTTTATGTGGTGTGTTTCGTATCTATGTATGTAGGGCAAGGACTATGAGTTTGTTCTGGATGATGAAGTACATTTTGTACTAGCTCAGACGGTTGCTGGCCAGCAACAGGAAGATTCCGTAACTACAGGCCACCTACTGCAGAGGAACTCTATAGAGGAGGTACTACAGAATGCACAAAGGGCAGCACCACCTAGTGAGAGTATACTCTTGGGAGCGCAGTACCAATCATTAACCAAGCATGCTTGCGAGAAAATAGTAACTGACAGATGAAGAGATAGTTGTAAGGTTATGGGGTTAGTGCAAGGACTGTGATACCCATGCCATCCTCATTTCATCCCCATCCTCAGCTTAGGCGGTGTTTGCACTGTGGCAAAAATGACGACGGCGGTTAAAAACGTAGCCATTCATACCTACTTACAGCGAACAAAGGAACATACTGCCGCTGTTATTGTGCTCCTTTGGCTTAGCCTTTCCGTGGTTTCATAATGTTGTGTTGCTTTCTGTCATCGAAGAATTCGACAGCGCAGACTCCATTATGATGATTTTCGCCTGCGTTTGCCTGGCCAGGAGCCATGTTTCACTGTCGTATCTTCTTTCTTGGTCCTTGCTGTTGATGCTACCTCCATTTCAGGATGTCATTAGCTCTCTTCGGCTCCACGGCAATTTGGGCTGCACCTTAAGAGCAGGACTTCTGGAAAAAGGATGTGTGTCTGTTGTGGAGGAACATGAGGAAAACCTACCCTGACTAGGAACGAAACTGTTACCTGCAGCATTTCAGAATGTCAAACGATACATCCTGGTATCTCTGCCAAACCTATGGCAAGCATTTTGAAAAGACAACTACACAATTGTGATGACCATTTGTTCCTGCAAAGAGGATGGCCATTGTTCTGCACTGGCTAGCTCAAGCTAGCATGTATGCCATTGGAAAGTCTACAGTTGCAGCAATTGTGCATGACGGCATCGCCATTCTTCGGGACAAAGTTGTTCCAGAGGTCATTCATTTTCCAACTGGGCCAGAATTGTTGCAGGTGGTGGTAGATTTGGAAGCTTTGTGCGGTTTTCCATGCTGTGCTGGAGCTTTGGATGGCACATGCGTGCCCATGAAAAGCCATCAGAGTTTAAGGACACATACATCTGCTATAAGAAGTTCACTGCCATTATTGTGCTAACCTGCGTGGATGCAAGCAAATTTTACCTATGTTAATGCCAGTAGGCCTGGTTCTGTAGGTGATTTCTATGCTTATTGCCACAGTGTAATGTTTTGAACAATTGACAATGACAAATGGCTTGCACATTCTCCAAGGACAATTGCTGGAGTGAATGTGTAGCCATTTATTGTTGCAGAGTCTGCTTTCCCCCCTTTCATCGACATGCATGAAATGCTGAGGTTGGTTAACCTGCATACAGACGCAGTTTCAACTACAACCTAATCAGAACAAGGAGGGTAGTGGATCAGGCATTTGGTCGGGTGAAGGGCCGCTGGAAGTAATGGATGCCAAATGTTTATTAAAAGATCTGTGCTCGTCATGGCAGTAGCCTGTTGTGCCTTGCATAACATTTGTGAAAGACACCAATGCCCATTTGAATCAGGCTGGCTTCCTGAGGAAAGTGGATACATGGACACCACACCACTCAAATTGCAAGTCAATATGGTGATTGAATCCAGAGCCAGTTTGCGAGCCCTGAAGACACATACATTACACTAGTCCTACCCCACAGTGATTACTTGACATATTCAACACCTTTTTCTGTTCTAATTGTCGCCCATGTTGCAGTATTAATAATGATGGTATTCACCTATACGAGGCTGTATAAATATAAGCTTATATATTCAGTGCAAGTTGCAGTACTATTAATCTCAGGCAAATAAAATTAAATTTTGTAGTATAATATGTAAGATATACAATGGTATTGTCCGTATAGATGTGATTGTCGTAATTTAGCTGGTCATCTTTTCAAACAGCTTTTTGAACAACTCTGCTTGGAAAAGCTGATTCTGCTGTATGAAACTGTCTGCTTTTGTTGCTGCAGAGTTGTTGATAGCTGGGCGTCAAACTTAATTCTGTCCTGTTCCATTTTCTTGCTGGACGGACATTGCCCCTTGCTACATCTTCCGTTCATGTAGCTGCTGTTATAACGATAGGTGTTATAAGATCGAACTGGGATTGCAGTTGCAAGTTATTACAAGAAGTGCACAAGGTAATATATACATGTGCGTAACAACAGAATACTACAACAACGGAACAAGGATACAACGGAACAAAAAGGCATTGTGTTGTAAGTGTGAATAATCGTGCACACAGGAAATGATGATAAAAGTAATGTGCTACAGGAAATAATAATAAAGTCGGGAATATGCAAATGTAAATGATGCAACACACTACACTGTCTTATCTGTGATTGTTCCTGCAACTCAACAAATTGTCTACTTGGACATCTAGAGTCACTGGAGGTGTTAACCTCCCTTTCCGTCTTTACACCCTCTTCTCTTGCGACTCTGGTGGATGGTGTCATTGCTGAGTCCTCCACTCATCCTGGGCCCTCTTGGTTTCTTCTCTTTCGCTGCCATTGTTCACTACTTTGCTTATACACAATCGATATCACACCTTTGAGTGCTGTCACCGTGGCAGTCATTGTCACGGTAGCGTTTGCAGTATGGGTGGCTCACAGTGACCGCCACGTTAAAATGTGAAGTGTGAAGGGGAAATGCGACTGTACCGTGGCCGTCATTTTCACCATAGTGGGAACACCACTTTAGCATATTCACATGGTAACTTTCCAAGTGTGATACTTGGTTACGAGGAGTAAAATTGAAAATTGCACGTTTTAGTATACACACCAGCCCTACATTTGGCAACGGTCTGGGCATTTAATGTGGTCATTGTTTACCCCAACAAGAAGCCAGTACTGCTGTACAATAACTACCATTTTGGGACAGTAGTGCTCCTTCAGTGCGCTGACTCTATGGTTATGCAATTTCCCCACTGGTTTTGCAGGCGCAATCTAATTATTCAGTAGTGTAGATGTGGGAACACCCATGTAGTGGGGAAACTGGCCTATCTCCTTTGCCTCATTCAATGGTGTTTCCATCAAAACATGCTGTACATACTGGCTCGTGTTTGCCCTCCTAAAAGGCTTCATCACTGCCACATAGCTGCTGGATAACAATCTGCTGATGTTAGGATCCCACCTTTATTGCCAACCTAGTTGGAGGTCTGAGCGCAGTGCACTGTCAGATGGAGATCTGAAATATTGAGAGCAACATGACAGAGCATTGTGTGTTTAAACTTAACCCACATGCATCATGTCAAACTGTACATAAAAACGATTATATACATTAGGAGTGCTACACTGCGTATCAGTAACACAGTACAAGCTTACAATAACACATTGCAGTGAACTGCACATATCGGTATTGTTTGTGAGGAAGAGTTATTGAGCGATAGCGCAGCTGCTGGAGTTCAGAAACAATCACCATCCTAGCTGTTTTGATGTGTAGATCTTTCTTAACTGGTATAAAACTGACATGCTAGAAAGAGAAACCGTTTCTAAATAGGGAATGTGATGTAGATGGTGTATGATACAAAAATGAAATTAGAATGAAATAAATAAATGGGAATGAAGGTGTTTTTCTCTTCCAATCAATGTTACATGTTATGTCATTTTATTACCCCAGGTCAATGCCACATACCAATCCCTCTGCCTAATACTTAATGGAGTTCTATGGATGTTATATTTGATATAGTACTAGGTGAATGTTCAGAATACTGTAACTGAATTTACCCTGCAGAGTACATCTTTGAGAATTTCACTTACTTTCATAATTGTTTTTTTGTAAATACACAGTAGAAATTGTAGGTTTATTGCTTATGATCCAGCTCTTGTGTTAGTTCTGAACAGCTAGAGGCCACCAATACGGTAAATTCATGTGTTTTCATTATACAGTGTGTAACATGTGAAAATGTTCATTCTATATGTGATCTCTTTACTCTTTATATCCACAGACACGTAAAAGCCTTCCTATTTTTGCCTTTAGAGAGCAGCTTTTAGAAGCCATTGACAAGTATCAGGTACATGTCCTGCAGGACACCTTGGGAGGATGCCTTTTAAGTATTGTGTAGTAGTGTGAATGCTAATTTTGGGACTGTGCTTTTTGCCCAAGGTATTGGTTATTCAAGGGGAAACTGGATCAGGGAAAACTACACAGATTCCGCAATACCTGCATGAAGTTGTAAGTCTCTCCATGTTGTGCAGACATTGAAAAATTAATTGTGTGTTAGTGGTTGCTAAATCTCATTGTCCAGTGTATCTTCTTGCACTTTATTTATCAGGGCTACACTAAGGGTGGAAAAAAGATTGCTTGTACACAGCCTAGAAGAGTGGCTGCCATGAGTGTTGCAGCTCGAGTAGCTCAAGAATTAGGTGTGAAGCTTGGTGCAGAGGTGAGAAAGATGTTTATATATACAACATCCTGCAATATTAGTATGTGTCAATTACATTTCCTGTTTTTGCATATTCTAGGTTGGATACTGCATTAGATTTGAAGACTGTACTTCTGAAAAGACAGTTATCAAGGTTTGCCATCTTCTTTGATTGAAATTCACTGTTATGCAGTAAATTGTTAGCAAAAGTAAGAGATAAGAGATACTAGTGTGCAGCCACATATCCTCTCCAGCAAGAACGTTTTTCTAAAATGAAACAGTTACTCATCAGCATCTTGATGTATAATGTTACGATAACTGGCAATGGCCACTTGGTACACGTGGAGTGATAAAGTGACATGTACTGAAGATACTCTGCTAAGAGGACAAGCCCAGAACATGCTGCATGGCTACTGTGAACCTTCTAGGAGGAGAGTTGTAAAGCAGTGGATGGCAGTGATACTTATGGTTGAAGATAGGCTGGGCGTTAGTATATGTATTAAGTGTAAGACTTATCAATCATTGTCCCCTCTGAGAATCTATTAGGTGCTACAACCAGAAGAAACATAATTATTTCTGTGGTACTGCTTACACCCTCTTTCATAACTTAGGTCGAACCCATTGTAACTTAGGTCAAACTCACTTGGCAAGGGGTGCATGAGTACATTAACCCTTTTATGCCGAGTAACACATTTTGGTGTGATAAGACTTTTGGCTATACATGTAGAGTAACACATGTAGGTGTCATTCCGCATGTGTGTAATTTGACTTGGTTTCTATGCACTACAAACGAGGTAGAGCAACGCCCGCTTCAAAGAACGCATAGCAATGGTCTTTATAGCTGTACTGCTAAATTTCCTGAACAATTAACCTTCGTAGCCATTTTCTTTGGACTTGCTACTGAAAGTAAGCACTGCAAGGTGTGATGCATACCACTTTGGATTTCCTTCTGGACGCCGCCATTCTACTTCTGGCATAAGGGTATGGGAAGAATTATGATGAACTTCAGAACTAATAGGTCAACTTGGGTTCAGCTCGTTTCCAACCTTCACTCAGTTCATCTGATTTGACCTATACAGTGTGTATTCATGGTGTGGGTGTAGCTTTGTTACTGAACATGTTTAATTCTAATACCTAGTTTGTGTGCTTTGTCTCTGAGTTATGTGTGATCTCTGTCACTTGTAGTATATGACAGATGGTATGCTTCTAAGGGAGTTTCTTGGTGAACCAGACATGGAGAGTTACAGGTTGGTGTCATTTGTTAGTTTAATGTGTGTATATTAAGGACATGTTAGATTCACTAAGAAATTCACTGCAATTCATAGATTCACTACAAAGTTTCAATTTAGAGGCAGTGCTTCAACACGATAGTTGATGTACAGGTTTTGATGCGAATTATGCTGTTCTTTTCATCTATTAGTGTTGTAATCATTGATGAAGCCCATGAGAGAACCTTGCACACAGATATTCTGTTTGGCTTGGTGAAGGACATTGCAAGGTTCAGGCCAGATCTCAAGCTGCTCATATCTAGTGCAACACTGGACACTGAAAAATTCTCTAATGTGGGTAACATCTATTGACAATCTGTTCGCTGTTACGGTACATGTCGCAAGAAAGTTTACGAAATCCACGGATTGGCCGTGTGGGTAACCCACAGTTTATCCACAGAATCGTCGAAGGATATCCGCAGAGTTGTCAAAGGGTATCCGTGAAATCGTCAAAGGGTACCCGCGGAATCATCAAAGGGTATCGGCGGAATCATCAAAGGGTATCTGCAGATTTGTTGAAGGGCATCAGCGCAGTCAGAATCTTCAAAGGCGTCTGTGTAATCGTCGTACTGTATTCCTAGAATGGTCGAAGGGTAGTCGAATGGGTAGGATTGACGTAGCGGTACTGTACATAGAAGTGCATCGTTGAAGGCAGCGCTACAGTAGTGTAACATATGACAGCTCTGTACATACTTACCGTGGTCTTACTGTCACTAGCAGGCAAGGCTTATTATAGACTGCATAGTGTGTAATGTACCTATGTAGCTACCAGTATGATGCTTGTGTGCCATATTCATATACAGTAGAGACGTTCCACTATGAACGAAGACGTTAACTGGGTACGGATTAATCCGTGAACAGCAAAGTATCATTCCACGGAAAAGGGAGACACGCCCCGCAGTAGTACTGCAATTTTGCGGTTAGCTGGACGGAAGCTTTACGGAATCTGCACAGAATTTTGGATTTCGTAAAGTTTCTTGTGACATGTACCGTATAAACATTTTGTCAGGACTGGTAATATATGCAACTAATTCTAACTTTCAAACTCTATTGGGTACAAGGATTTATGTAATTGCTTATTAACAACAAATTGTTTTGCATTTCATCCAGTTCTTTGATGGTGCTCCATGTTTCAAGGTTCCTGGCCGGCGCTTTCCAGTAGAAATTTTCTACACTAAAGCCCCTGAAGCAGATTATCTTGATGCAGCGATTGTTACCGTGTTACAGATTCATCTCACCCAGCCTGTGGGTGATATTCTGGTAGGTTATATACACATATATAAAATATGTTCATTGTATGTAGTTGCATACAGAGAGTAGCAAGAATTCTCTACAGAAATATTATACATGTAGGGATGCTGAAAGTACAGAAACACACAGGTTGGATATGTCCATGAAAATGCATAAGCGTTGTGTTGGCACATCAGTAGTGCAAGCACTCGCTATTCACTCACAGTGTGTATGACATCACAAGCTAAATTGGCTGTATTAGAGAAGTGCAAATTGGTGAAAACCAGTTAATTTCTGAGCAAGCAATGAACGAATTGCTGTCTTAAGCGAGCACAAGGTGGACTATAGCACATAGAAGGTATGAATAATATTGGGTGCTATAGATATCTTTATTCAGTGCTAGCTATAGAAGGTAGTCAATTGTTGGTGGTACATTTGTAGACTAGCAGTATATACTCCTATTTATGCGTCAACGCAAACAGTGGTTGACTAGTGTAAGTGGTTTATGTAAGCGACATTTGGTCCATCCAGCATGATTTTACCTTTGTATGCGAAAATGCTCAGCTTATTTCTGGAACATTTATTTGCCTCAATCAATTTAGACAGCCTTAGGATAATTAGTGCATTTGATAAGCTCACCTGAAGCCTTTCATCCAACTAAATGCTGTCCACTGGTTGCTCTCGGTGCTCAATCCCATCATACAAATACAAGCTAGCTATAAGGTGCAAACGTTGTCTCTGTAAACAATTTATAACTATAACTTGGCAATGTTATGTGCAATACAAATTTGCAACATAGAAAACAATATCCGAAGATTGCTTATCGATCTATGCTATTTAAATGCTACTCAGGTTCTCCTCAGCAAGTCACGTAGACGTTTAATGCAATTTTTGGTTATCACTTACAGCTACGTAATTTCTCAGTAAAAGAAGCTGGTGTTATATAGTCCAAGTTAAGTACAACAGGAAAGTAAAGGGATGTAGGCTGATTTTCATACTGAGCACATCATGTTTGAGTGTGATTTCAAGTAGAATGGCCGTAAATATGAAGGTAAAACTTTTGTCATCGTAGAAGCCATATTTATGCTAAACGGATTTGTTGTCTGATGAAGCCATACATCAAAGCTAGCAACCATGGGTAAACCTGGGATAGCACATACTGAGGGTTAGTTAACAACCTGGGGGGTTAGTTATCACCCTGCAGGGTTAGTTATCACCCTGTGGGGTTAGTTACTGACTGCTGCTTCAAAATGGGCTCTTAATTATCTGCACCAATCACCTATTCGGACCATTCTGTATTGCAAATGGTTGTCTTTGGTTGATATCCTGCTTGAAGGTCTTCGAAATCGTCGTTTGTTATGGTGAAGTCAAACCTGGACGACTTTGCAGGACCCGAACAGTCGTTCTTCGCGGAGCGCTTTGCCAATTCACTTGTCTACAGGACGGAATAAAGTATTTGCAAATAGCTATAGTAACGTTTGGGTAGTTCGTTCGATAACTCGATCTGTTTTGTAACCCCTTACAACTGAAGAAGGCCCTTACACGTGTCTTACGCTCAAGAACCAAGGAACTGTCTGCAACAAGCTAGTTATAACATGCCCCCTTGGGCGCTTGGCTGATTTATCGCCCTCGTGACCATGTTATAACTATTAATTATCCCGCATGCCCAAGGGACTAACATCAAAGTGATAATTGTACTTATGGTGGGTGCCCTACTGCTTGGGAAAAGCTTCATATACTTTCCACGGTCCTAGTGCAAACATACCTGCCCCCTTTTACATGGCCACTGTGAATCCTCGTTTGAATCTAGATTAGAGTCTGTTTTAGCCCTAGGAATGCAAATTGCATTCACGTGGGCACAAGTACCTTTGAGGTCAATGATGTCATGATTTGGGCTCAGGGTGTTACCCAACACGAGGAAAACTTGTGCCTTCTGCGATGATTGCTGTCCTGGTGACTTTTACATTGTGCTTGCTTAACTGTCAGCAAATGCAGCATTGCACGAAGAAAAAACTTTGGTTACTAGCTTCGAGGTGATGAATAGCCAAAAGGTTTATCTACATATGAGCTTGGAATATCATGATAACTGATTCTTGCACTTCTTCGAGCTTGAGAATGAACTCACATTCCTAAAATGTCCTTAATAATGCCTCTGGGTGTTAGTTCTGGCTCCACATCTTCAGGAGCAGCTTCATTTTCGTGTCAGTATGTTTTATTATGCCTTTTGCTGGGTTAGGGATAGGGTTGGCTTTACTAGCCCCCTTTCACATGCGCACTGTGAATCTGGATTTGAATCCAGATTTGAATCCAGATTAGCCCTAGGAGTGTTGATTGTGTTCACATGGACACAATAGCTTTGTGGTCAATGATATCTAAGATTGAGGTTAAGGCGTTACCTAACACCTTGGAAGTAAAATGGCTGCTACTGTGATGCTTGCTGTGGCTATATATTTTGGACTGCTTTGGCTTAACTATCGGCGGTGGCAACGTTCTAGGAGGATGAGGAGACGCCGAAGAC
>MKWU01007412.1_pt1 | contig 10541 bp, 6 predicted proteins | sample 809101 | NCBI WGS metagenome assembly MKWU01 (sample SAMN05860141, study PRJNA318959) | sponge metagenome | host: Aplysina aerophoba | place: Slovenia: Piran, Adriatic Sea, Gulf of Piran | collected 2013-05-07
GAGTTCGGCACGATCTATGAGGGACTGCTGGAGTCGGAACTAGCTCTGGCTGCGGGCGACCTGGCACTGGACAAGAAGGGCAGGTATTCGCCGGCCCGTCCGGGCTGGCCGGTCATGGTGAAGAAGGGAGAGGTCTATCTCCACAACCGGTCCGGCGCCCGCAAGTCCTCGGGCAGCTACTACACCAAGCCGTTTGCGGTCGAGCACCTGCTGGACGGGGCGCTGGAACCGGCACTTGCCGAGCATTTTGCCCGGCTGGACGACATGGACAGCGCCGGCGCCGCCGAAGCGTTTTTCGATTTCCGGGTAGCCGACATCGCCATGGGTTCGGGCCATTTCCTGGTCGCGGCCATCGACCGGATCGAGAAGGGCATGGCGGACTTTCTGACCAGACGCGACTTGCCCGGCGTTCGCAGGGAACTGGCCACATTGCGGGGTGTTGCACTTGGTGAACTCGGCGAACTGGCTGAAGCGACAGCCATCGAGGACGGTCAGCTCCTCAGGCGCATGATCGCCCGCCGCTGCATCTACGGCGTCGACGTCAACGCGCTCTCCGTGCAGCTTGCCCGGCTGGCCGTCTGGATCCACACCTTCGTCCCCGGACTTCCGCTATCCGTGCTCGACCACACGCTGGTGCATGGCAATGCTCTGGTCGGGGTCGGCACGATCGAGGACATCCGGAAGAGGCTGGAGGACGAAGCTCCGGGAACGCTGTTCGCGGTCGATGCCGAAAGTCTGCTGGGCGAGGCGGCAAGACCTCTGAACCGACTTGCGAATCTCAACGACGCTACGCTGCGGGATGTAGCCGATGCCCGCGAGGCGATGCGCGAAGCACATCAGGCAACTCGCTCAACCGAAGCACTTTGCGACTTGATGACAGCAACCCCGATTTCAACCGATGAAAAGGTCGCCAATTTCTTGTTCGAGCGATGGGAAAAGAAAAAGGAAGACCAAGAAACACTGGAAGCCGTTCGCTCCGCTCGACAGGACCTTTCCAACCTGCATGTCCTGCATTTCCCGGTCGCGTTTCCGGAGGTGTTTCTACGCAAGCGTCCGGGCTTCGATGTGATCCTCGGCAATCCTCCATGGCAGGAGGCCACGCTTGAGGAACACGCCTTTTGGGCGCGCCATTTCCCGGGACTGCGCGGACTGCCATCTCGGGAACGGGAGGCGGAACAGGAGCGGTTGCGAAAACAAAGACCCGATCTGGTCAGGGCATACGATGCTGAACTGGCCGAGACGGACCGGGTGCGGAAGGTTCTGATCGGGGGCGGCTATCCTGGCATGGGGACGGGCGACCCGGACCTCTACAAGGCTTTTTGCTGGCGGTTCTGGCATTTGAGTGCGACGGAAGGCGGTCGCATTGGCGTCGTCCTCCCTCGCAGCGCGCTCGCCGCCAAGGGATCGACGGAGTTTCGCCACATTGTCTTCGGTACCTGTGCAAGCCTTGATGTCGACATGCTCCTCAATCGCGGCGGTTGGGTCTTTGACGAGGCGGAACATCGCTACACGATCGGCCTCGTCTGTATTTCTCACGGTGAGCCCGAAGACGAATCAATCCGCCTCCGCGGACCATTCGCTTCGCTGTCATCGTTCGGGAACGGCAGAGCGCGGCCCGCGACCGCTTTCGAGAGCAGCCAGGTGCTGGCCTGGAATGACTCTGCATCCCTGCCCTTGCTGCCCTCCGAGGACTCTGTCGAGGTCTTCGCGCAGTTGCGAAGGGCTCCGCGGCTGGACCTGAACGAGGAGGGGCAATGGCGGGCGAGACCAGATGCCGAATTGCATGCGACTTCACAAAAGTCGCTCATGGATCTCGTCAGCGTGGAACGCCCCGACGGCTATTGGCCGGTTTACAAGGGTGAGTCCTTCGACATCTGGAACCCGGACACCGGCACCTATTACGCCTGGGCTGACCCGGAACCTGCCCTCGACTGGATTCAGAGGAAACGCATACGGGCGGGCCGGAGCAGTCGTGACAGCGCTCATCGGGAGTTCGTGCGGACAAATCTGCGAGAGAATCCGTCGCCTATGGCATATCTGGAGGACCGCAACACGTTGCCGAGCTTCGGACCCCGCGTGGCGTTTCGGGACGTTACGAACCGTACCAACCAAAGGACCGTCATCGCATGCCTGGTGCCACCGGAGATATTCATCGGCAACCAGGCTCCTTATTTGCTTTGGCCGCGTGGCGACGAGCAGGACCAGGCCTTCATGGTCGGAATCCTGTCTTCGATACCGCTCGACTGGTACGCTCGTCGTTTTGTCGAGACTCACGTCAACTATTTCGTCTTGAACCCTTTTCCTATCCCGCGACCGTCCCGAGACGACTTGCGCTGGCAACGGGTTGTGGCGCTGGCCGGACGTCTGGCCTGCCCGGACGACCGTTTCGCGGACTGGGCCGATGCCGTCGGCGTCGAGTGCGGTCCTCTGGCGGCCCTCGAAAAGGACGACATGATCCACGAACTCGATGCCCTGGTCGCCCATCTCTACGACCTGAACGAGTCCCAGCTCGTTCATGTCTTCGAGACCTTCCACGAAGGCTGGGATTACCAGGACCGCCTGGACGCGGTGTTGCGCCACTACCGATCCTGGACCGGGAGGCGGTGAATGCCCGACCCGCATTTCATCGACAACCTGGACGGCAACACCCTCGCGCAAGCGCTGGGCCGGGCGCTGGAGGGCACACAGGCCGGTGACGACGGTTTGGCGGGGGTGGGCGCCCCGCCCGAAGAGGTGCGTATCGCCACGGCGTTCTTCAGCCCTGCCGGCTTCGCCCACATCGCCGATCGGCTGAGGCCGGTCCCCACTGTTCGTCTGATGTTGGGGGCGGACATGGCGGCGCGTACGCCGCCCGAACGCCGGCGCCTGAACGAGACAGAGTCGGCCTTCGAAAGCCGGCGCCTGCGAACCGGACTGGACCGCATGGAGGACGCCCTGCAGTGGGAGCGGGACCGCCTCCCCTTTACGCGCGTCAGCGGGACGGCGCTACGCAAGCTGATTGCAGCGCTGCAGGCCGGCAATATGGAGGTGCGGCGCTACGAACAGGCGTTCCTGCACGCCAAGGCCTACATCTTCACCCCGGCGAACGGAGCCGTCGGCGGCCCCGAAGGAATCATTGCCGGCTCGTCCAACCTCACCAGCGCCGGCCTGACCGGCAATCTCGAGTTGAATCTCGGCCATTACGACCGTCCGGTCGCCGGCCGTGCAAGGCAATGGTTCGACGATCTCTGGGAGGACGCCGAACCTTACGACCTGGCTGTACTGTTCGAGGAAGCACTCCGGCCGCGTACGCCCTGGGAGATCTTCATCCGGGTGCTCTGGCAGCTCTATGGCGATGAGGTCGAGGAAGAGGCGCTACACGACGAAAACCTTCCGCTCACCAGTTTCCAGACCCACGGTGTCGCGCGAGCCTTGCGACTGATCCGCGAGACCGGCGGGGCCATCGTCGCCGACGAGGTCGGGCTCGGCAAAACCTTCATCGCGGGCGAAATTCTCGGGATTTACCGGGCCCGCAGGCAACGGGCCCTGCTCGTCTGTCCAGCGGCGCTGCGCGACAGCACCTGGAGCCAGTTTCTGAACGAGTTCTGGATCGACGTCGAATGCGTCTCCTTCGAGCAGCTGGCGAACGACCTTCAGAACGCCGACCGGCGACATCTCCGGAATCCGCTGGCCGAATACCAGCTCGTGATCGTCGATGAAGCGCACAACTACCGCAATCCTGATGCGCCGACACGGGCGCGGGCCCTGGAGCAACTGCTGTTCGGCCAGCGGCGCGACCTGTTGCTGCTGACGGCGACGCCGGTGAACAACTCCCTGTGGGACCTCTTTCACTTGATCCGGTTTTTCGTACGCCAGGACGCCCATTTCGCGGCCAGGGGCATCGTTTCGATCCGGCAGCGGTTCGTGGCCGCGATGCGCGAGGATCCGGCAAACCTCAACCCGGACCTGCTCTATCCGATCATTGACGCCACCACGGTCAAGCGGACCCGGGAATTCGTGAAACGGCACTACGCCAACGACCATATTACCGGGCCGGACGGCGCGCCGATGCCGATCGTGTTCCCGACGCCGCAGGCCATCAGCGTCCGCTACAATCTCGACGAAGCATTGCCGGGCTTCTTCGACCTGCTTGAGGAAGCCCTCGATCCCGAGAGCCCGGCCGCCATCGCGTTCTCGCGCTATATGCCGAACGTCTATCTGCGCGAAGGCGTTGAGCCCGAGGACGAAGCCCAGGCACAGGCGATGGTCGGGCTCTTGCGTTCCGGCCTTCTGAAACGCTTCGAATCCTCCGTCTTCGCCTTCCGCCAGACTGCCCGGAAAATGGTTCGGGAGCACGAAACCTTCCTCCGTGCTTTGGATGAGGGCTTCGTCGTGACGACAGCCTTCATGAAGGAACTGTCGGCGGACGATCACGGCATCTTCGAGGATGTCCTTGCCGGGACGGAAAACCGGGACGAGGCCGGCGCCTACGATGCGGAACGGCTCCGCGGCGACGTGCAGCGCGACCTCGACATGCTTCGGGGTCTGTTCGACGCTGCAGTCGAAATCACGGCGGCGCGCGACCCGAAGCTCTGGATGCTCTCGAAAGCCCTGACGGAGATTGCCCGGCAGGCGTCGTCGGAACGCACCACCGCCGACGACGAGAGGAACAGGCGCAAGGTTCTGGTGTTCTCGTTCTTCGAGGACACGGTTGAGTGGATCCGCGATTTCCTTGATGGAGAACTCGACGCCAATGACGAACTGGCGCCCTATCGGGACCGGATGGCCATCGTCAGCGGGTCGGGCGACCTGGACGACGTTTCTCGGCTGGACGCAGTCGAAGGATTTGCGCCGATTTCGATGAAGGCGCCGGCCGATCGCCGCGAAGACCGCTATGACCTCCTGATCTCCACCGACGTGCTGGCCGAAGGCGTCAACCTCCAGCAATGCCGGCATATCGTCAATTTCGACATGCCCTGGAACCCGATGCGGCTGGTGCAACGGCACGGCCGCATCGACCGCATCGACAGTCCGCACAACCGGGTATTTCTCCGCACGGTCTTCCCGGCTGACCGCCTGGACCGGCTTCTCAACCTGGAGCAGCGGATCCTCGACAAGCTCGCCATGGCGGCGGCCAGCGTCGGCGTCGAGGCGCCGATCGAAGGAGCGGCCCGCGGACGGCAGGTCTTTACGGAGACGCGGGAAGAAATCGAGAGGCTCTTGCGGGAGGACGCGACCCTCTATGAGCGCGGCGCCACTGAAAGCGCGGCGCAGAGCGGCGAGGAATATCGCCAGACGCTTCGCAAGGCGCTGGAAGAGGGTCGTGAGAGCATCGTCGGCCTGCCCTGGAAGATCGGCTCGGGCATGGTAAAGGGCACGCGCCGGGGCGTCTTCTTCTGCGCCGTTGTCGGCGACCGCACCTTCCTGCGCTTTGTGCCGGCGGACGGGAACTGGGATGTCTCGGACCAGGCAGAACCGGTAATCCGTGAGGTTGGAACCTGCCTGCGATTGATCGAGTGCGAAGTGGACGCTCCGCGATGGTTTCCGGACGGCCTGCAGGAGCGCGTTTACGACTTCTGGAACGCCGCACAGGCGGATATCCATTCTGAGTGGATGTGGAACACCGACCCGATCAACCTGCAGCCGAAGGTGCGGCCACTCAACCACCGGGTCGCCGCGTTTATCCGCAACAACCCGCCACCGGACATGGCTGCCGCCCGGATCGACGGAGCCGTGGATATTCTCGAAGCGCCTTGGCCCAGGCGAGAGGAGACCCTGCTGCGCGGATGGTTCGAGAACACGGACCATGCGGGCGCCGCGCTTTCACGGTTCCTGATCGAACAGATTCATTCGACCGGGCTGGAGGCAGTAAAGCCGCCAGAACCGCTGGATCCCATCCGGCGCGACGACATCGAACTGCTGTGCTGGATGGGGGTAGAAAAGGACGGCACGAATCTTCCGTCTTGAGAGTTTTACGGCCGATATACTGGCTCACGACTTTCGCGGATAGGCACGTTTCCATATACACACAAATAGAGGGGATGAGGCGCGGCCTGCGATCACCGAGCACCCGATTCTCTGCCATACTTCGAATGTTCTGTGCGGGTTCTCTGCCAATTCACGCATTCAGTGGCACTGCGGACATTTTGATTATACAGAGTTCCCGAAAGCGGTCGTTCATCGGAGAACAAACGACGCATGGTAGTACTCACGAAGTGCTCAACCTTACGGATAATCCGGCCCTCGTGCTCATTGTGCGCGGGATCGGTTGGCTCCAATTCACGAAGCCTCGCCATCTCGGCTGCAAGTTCGCTAGAAGTATCGGAAATCTCTTGGTCGAACGATACGAATGACGTTGTATCCATTTCCTTCGCGATGCCTGCTTCAGCAATTTGGTGAATTCTTAATGATTCTCTACGGCACTCAGCAAACAGGAAGTCGCGGAGATCTATAAGATTCAGATTTCGGAGATCCTTGGGGGAAACAACAAATGTCATCGTTTCAGTGATTTTCTGTTCCCTAGAGGCAGCCACGAAACTGCGAATGTGGCGCTTTAGAAGGTCGAGTGGAGACTCATCACCTATCTTGCCGAAAGCAGCTCCAATCACCGGGCAGAATATGTCCTCGTCGAGGTTATGAGAAGCACGCAGCCCTTCCCACAAGCCACCCATCGCCTGTTCCAATTCCGGAACCGTCGTAGAGTAAGCACCAACATCCGGCTTCCATCGCGTCATCGTCACCCACATGACTCTCCGTCCGCGCTCGTCGAGCCGAAGCGTCTGACCAAGAGGGGCCGTGCCTGATGGATCGTGCCCTAGTACGCTTCTCGACTTGCGTTCCAAGGCAGCCTGCAAATTCCCGCTGCCACCGAACCATTTTTCGGTGATTTGTCCTTGTAGGCTTCCGGGCGCAATACGTCCTCCCTCCTCCGATGTTAGTTTACATTCCCAATCGCTATTCATTCCAACGGCGACCAATGCATGCTTGCGGGCACCGAATCTGAGTAGATTGCCAATAGCGATCCTAATGTGGACACCTGGGACATCTTTGATCGAGGCACAAGCAAGAGTGTTCTTTCCATCGAAAATGTAATACAATGTGAGAGCAAGTGTAAAACCAATAATTCCAATATACGAATACAGTGCGTTATCCGCAATCCACGCTAGAATGCCACCGCCATCGGACGATAAATCAGCTGCACTAAATGCAGCAATGATGCTAACAAAAATCCCACTAACAGCCCAATAATCCCGCAAACGGGGCCATTGACCTGAAAAAACACCCCAGATATGATAAAGCCAAATTTTCATCATATATCGCAGCTAAAGACCTAGACGTTGATATACTGACGGAGTGAAATAAAAGGGACCGACCTTGCCTTGATTGAACTTCTGCCAGTGATCCACTGCCCAATCCTCGAGTGCGTATTGCATAATCTTCGAACCATACGCGACATGGAGGCTGAGGTTGTCGCGCAGAAGAGGTGGGCAGCGTTCATAATCTACCGTGCGTGTGCCGTTAAGGTTACAACCAATGCGTGGTATGCCCAAAGCAATTGCTGTTTCGATCTCCCACCGGACAAACTTATAAAGGTAACGGGTGCTCTCACCAATCAGACAGATGAACATTCGGCTGTTCTTCAGACGTTCAGTCAGGTTGCGCTTTATGGACTGTTCGCTGCTCCACTCACGGGACGGGCGAATCCCATGAGCATCGAAGAAATTGAAATCGGTGTTGTCACTTTGCTTCCATGCTCGCATGAGGTAGTAGTAGCGGATATCGGTGTCGGCGTCGAAGGCAACGTAAGTCTTGTTTCTATATGCCAAGAGTCCCTCCGTAAGCTAGGGAGTGTTGCTGAAATGGCTACGCGGCAGCCGCATTAGAATGTACGCTATCACATGCCAGTCGATGGTCCCCGGCATGGCTGTCGCCACCGACTGAGCGAGTAGGCATGGTACCAGATTCAAGGTTTGATTGTAAGCAGCTCTATCACGGTAGCGGGTCAAGGCCGTAGGTCGGGTAACAGGGCACGGGGTAGATACCAAGAATGATCTACGCAGACGGCATGCACGGGCAGTTCCGGCTCGGTTACGGGGCGCAGCTCATTCACGTCGCTGCCGCCACGGCGGAGGACAGGGCCGAAATCGACCGTCTGGTAGTCCAAGGCGCGGACCCTGATGCCCGGGATGCCGGTGGCTGCACGCCGTTGCACTACGCCGCCTACAACAACCCCATCGGGGAGGTGGCCGCAGCGCTGTTCGAGGCCGGGGCCAATCCCGAAGCCTGCGAAGGCTACGGCCAGAAGCCGCTCGACTACGCCATCAACGCCATCAACGCTGCCTTCATCGAGGCGGCGCTGGACGCCGGCGCCGACCCGGCCGGCAGCGGAGATGCTCCGGACATGGCGCAGAACCGGGCCCGCTCCTCCTGTCCAGCGTTCGGCCGGACCCGCGCTTATAGACGCCTCATGCTGGCATCCGGGCGCCGCGCCTGAAGCCCGTCAGAGCTTGAGCGCGTGTCCTCGGTCCTGGGCCTTACCGTTGGAGTACCCGCGAGATCAGGAAGAGGACTGAACGCGGTCAGAGCTTCGGCCACGCGCCTCTGGCATCGGACGCGCCTAACGCTACATCCGGAAAAGCGCCGATACAGCGCAGTGGTCGGGATGCGGTCTCTGGCGCGGCCACTCGCGGAACGAGCCGTCAACCAGCATCGTCTCGGCGCCGCCGCCAGCAACCAGGTGGTCGATGAATGCTGGATAACGGGGATCGCAGCCAAATTGGACGCCCTCGGTTAGAAGTCGAAGCGGCGCCGAGGGAGGCGACAGCAGACGCCAGGCCCAGTCGTCCGGCAGCGCCAACCGGCGGTTGAAGTCGCCCAGGATAACGAACGCGATTCCCTCGGCCCGGCGCGCATCGGTCCATGCCTTGAGACGCTTGATCTGGGCCTGGAGCGTCGCACAGGTTTTCCTGCGCCTGTCGTCGCGATCCTGTTTCCTGCCCCAGCACCCGGTCTTGAGATGCACCGAAAGAAGGCGCAGTTCCCTGCCGGCCGCCATGGCCGTGATGTCGGCGCCCCAGCGCTGGAAGGCCTGCCCTCCGCCCAGCGTTTTCAGATCCTCGTTCCGTCGATAGGCAACACCCCTGCGGATCGCGAATCCTGTCGCAAGATGTCCCAGACGCGCCTCCGGATTGCCCCAGCAGGCCCGGCTGCGCTGCATTGGCGGGCGCCCGGACATTTCGACATCCCATTCGGAGACCGGGAACACACGGCGGGCCGCCGCCTCGTTCTCCACCTCCTGGAAGGCGACGATGTCTGCATCGAGTTCCTCGACCCGCCTCGCGAGCGCGATGTAGTCGGCGTCCTTGCGTCCGACACAGCCCTCGAGGTCGGTATCGTCCAGATGCTCCAGGTTCCAGGCCGCGATGCGCAACTCGGCGGCAACGCCTTCCGAGGGTCCCGAGCACAGAACGAGCAATGCCAGAATGGAATATCCGATGTTGCGCAATGTCATGTCCGCCGCCCTCCGGACGCCCCACGCCGGATGGCAAATATGCAGGACGTTCTTTCGAAGGATGTTGCGCGGACAATCTCCTCGGCCCTCAGGAAACCCGGTCCGAAGCTGCACCCCACCGTCCGGCGCATGGTGTCTCCTCCCTCCAGCAGACCGTATCGCGTCGCTAAGCGGACCTCCGGCTATTCGATAAAGGGATTCCGCAACCCGGTAGCCATTTCGATCCGCCGCGCCCGCTCCCGTTCCCAGCTGTCCGGCGGGTCCGTCTCATGCCAGACGGTCAACTCGTCCCGCGTCATCTTCACGTCGATCCCGTAGCGGTCCGCCATGTAGAGCATCGCCCGGGCAATCTCTCCGCGAACACCCTCTGCCGGCTCGGCCGCCTTCGGCCTTCCGCCCACCTCGAAATCGCATGCCCCGTAGCGGCGAGGCTCGCCCTCGACGGTCCCATAGGGATGGGCCGACCGGTCGCCATTCACCTCGCCGCCGGCCGGAAAGAGGTTGTGCGGATCGTTGTGCGCAGCGAGGAATTCGGCGTCAACGCCGTCTTTCTGGCAACATCTCCTGCCCTTGAACGGCTTGCCGTTCTTCTTCACGCACAATGTATTGCCCTCGGTCCAGCATGATCGTCCCCGTCCGAACCAGGACGCGGGCACGACATGCTCCCACTCGACCCGGTCGGAGCGCTTCTCGTTCTTGCGCGCCAGCAGCTCGCATGCGTCCCGGTCAATGTCACCGCCCGAGCGGCCCTTGCGTGTATAGGGGCAGCCGCAATAGACGGTTTTCAAATGCCCGATGTCCTCGTGGATGCCGGCCAGGAGCCGCTTCGATTGCGCGAAGGTTTCGGGCGATTGTCCCGCCGCCGGAGCGGCCCACAGGACCGCCGCAGCGACGATCAATAGCGCGCTTCTCATTTCAGGGAGTCCTCCCTTGGCTTGTATCGTTGCCAGGTTCACTTCCCCGCCGCGAGGGTGAGGCCAGTTGTTGGCTGCGCCCGGAGACCCGCCTGCCTATGACCGGGGAGGCGGGGTCGGAGGATTGCGTGGCCCTT
>MKWU01007419.1_pt1 | contig 10533 bp, 8 predicted proteins | sample 809101 | NCBI WGS metagenome assembly MKWU01 (sample SAMN05860141, study PRJNA318959) | sponge metagenome | host: Aplysina aerophoba | place: Slovenia: Piran, Adriatic Sea, Gulf of Piran | collected 2013-05-07
TGGCTGCCGGGGGGAATATGGTTTGCAAAAATACCTGTTACGACATCTTCCCGCATCGTCCGGATATCGGTGGAAACGTCGTCTCCTCCCAGCAACTCGTTGCGCCATTCATAAATCACCTTGCGTTGATCATTTGCGACGTCATCGTATTCAAGTAAATGTTTACGGATATCGAAATTATGGGCCTCGACCTTCCGTTGGGCGTTTTCAATTGCCCTGGTAACCATGGTGGATTCAATGGCCTCACCCTCCTCCATCCCCAGTCTCTGCATGATGGAGGCCACCCGTTCCGACGCGAAAATGCGCATCAGATCATCTTCCAGGGAAATATAGAACCGGCTCGACCCCGGGTCGCCCTGGCGCCCGGAACGACCCCTTAACTGGTTGTCTATGCGCCTGGATTCGTGCCGTTCGGTACCCACAATGCGCAAGCCGCCATTGTCGACCACGCTCTGATGGCGTTTCTGCCAGGCCGCGCGAACCTTGTTTACGGCTGCTTCATCCGCATCTCCCATACTCTTGATTTCCGCATCGAGGTTCCCGCCAAGCACGATGTCGGTGCCCCGCCCGGCCATGTTGGTAGCTATGGTCACCGTCCCCGGCCGGCCGGCCTGGGCAATGATTTCGGCTTCCCGTTCGTGGTACTTGGCGTTCAGGACCTGGTGTTTTATCTTGTTCTTTTTCAGTTGACCGGACAGGTATTCCGACACCTCAATGGTAACGGTGCCAACAAGGACAGGCTGGCCGTTCTCCTGGCAGGACTTTATATCATCGATGATTGCCGCAAACTTCTCCCTGGAGGTCAGGTATACCATATCGGGCTGATCGTCCCTTACCATCGGCAGGTGTGTGGGGACAACGACTACTTCCAGGCCGTATATCTGCTGGAATTCATACGCTTCGGTATCCGCCGTGCCCGTCATGCCGGCCAGCTTTTCATAAAGGCGGAAATAATTCTGGTAGGTGATGGTCGCCAGCGTCTGGTTTTCATTCTGGACAGGTACGTTTTCCTTGGCTTCTATAGCCTGGTGCAAACCGTCCGACCAGCGCCTGCCGGGCATGGTCCTGCCGGTGAATTCATCGACTATGACCACTTCGTTGTTCTGGACGATATAGTCGACGTTATTCTGAAACAGGGAATGCGCCCGCAGCGCCGAACTCATGTGATGGAGAATGGGAATATTGACCGGATCATACAGACTCATGCCCCGCTGCATGATACCGTTCTCCAGCAGCAACTTTTCCACCCGTTCATGGCCCGTTTCCGTCAGGTAAGCCTGCTTGCTTTTTTCGTCAAGCACATAATCGCCGCCATCCTCTTCCTCTTTCTGCAGCTTCAATCGAGGTACTATCCTGTTCATGCTCAGGTACAGGTCGGACCTGTCATCAACGCTTCCTGAAATGATAAGAGGTGTACGCGCCTCATCGATAAGTATCGAATCCACCTCGTCGACTATTGCGAACTTCAGATCCCGTTGCACCTGGTCGTCCCCGTGGAACTTCATATTGTCCCGCAAGTAGTCGAAACCGAATTCATTATTGGTTCCGTAGGTAATGTCGGCGGCGTAGGCCCGTTTTCGTTCGTCATTATTGAGGCCGGAAACGATCACGCCGGTCGTCATGCCCATGAAGGAATAGATTGCCCCCATCCATTCGGCATCACGCTGCGCCAGGTAATCGTTCACGGTAATAATGTGGACGCCTGAGCCGGTCAGGGCGTTCAGATAAGCGGGCAACGTCGCTACCAGCGTCTTGCCTTCGCCGGTACGCATTTCCGCTATGTTTCCCCGGTTCAGCACGATACCGCCTACCAGTTGCACGTCAAAGTGCCGCATATCCAGGGTTCTCCTGCCCGCTTCGCGTACCAGGGCAAACGCCTCCGGCAGGAGATCGTCCAGGCTTTCACCCTGGTCCCACCTGGATCTCAGTTCGATGGTTTTTTGCGGAAACTCGTTATCCTGGAGCCTGGTAACGTTATGCTCAAGTTCATTGATCCTCTCAACGGTCTTTTGCATGCTCTTCAGGACGCGCGCATTCCTGCTGCCGAAGATTTTTGTGAATAAAGTTTTGATCACATGGACAATCCGGGTTAGTACAGCACAGCAACGCTGGAAAGGGTACTAGATAGGCGTTGGCTGATTAAAACAGAACGGCCGAAAAAAATAAAGGATTACTGCAAAGAAATATAGTTGCGGGGGTTGATATGCCGGCCGTTTCTGACAACTTCGAAATGGACATGGGTGCCGGTGCTGCGCCCGGTACTGCCCATGATTGCGATCATTTCTCCTCTCTCGACCTTTTCCCCGGCGTTGACAAGATTTTCCTTGTTATGGGCGTACCGGGTGACGTAACCGTTACCATGACTGATTTCAATCAGGTTGCCATATCCCTGGTTCGGACCCGACCAGGTCACGATGCCTGATGCGACGGAGGTAACCGGCATGCCTGATCTGCCGGCCAGATCAAGCCCCAGGTGAAACTCTCTTTTGCCGGATATCGGGTCGGTCCTGTAGCCGAATAATGATGAAAACCAGCCACCCTTGGCAGGGTTGCCCAGGGGTCTGGCCTGGTCCTGCAGGCTTCTTCCCATCAGCATGGCTTCCATTGCCGACAACTTATCCTCACGATCCTGCAGAGCCTGGTCCAGTTGATTGAGGGAAATGAGGAATTCCATATCCGACACCCTTCCTGAACCGTCGTTGAGCATCGTTTGCGGTCCGCCGATACCCGGTGGATTATCAATGCCGAATTCCATGTCATCCAGTTGCGCCATCCGGGCGAGCCGGGTTCCCAGCGCATCCAGCCGCATGACATGGCCCTGCAACAAACTCAGCCTGCCCACCATCGCGTTTATGGCAGTCTCCGTATCTGTCTTGACATCCTCCAGGGCCTGCAGTTCACCCTCAACAACATGTTTATCCAGATAGGTGCGGCCCACGTCGGAAACGGCAACGGCGAGTGCGGCAAACAAACCCAGAACAACAGTACAGGTCCAGACGTTCAAAGATAGCCTCAGGGCCTTCTTTCTTTCGTTCAGAAAGATTATGATCTTCATATGCCGCAACCCGTTTGCTTGTTAAGATAATGGTTATAAATACCACAAAACCCATCAGTACGATATCGGACTTCCTTGTATCTTCGGCCAGACTCTCACAGATATGTAACCATATCAAAATAATCAATGGACTACAAATCAAACTGGGCGAGTTTCTCGGCAATCCGCTGGCTGAACACGTTGCAGTTGCCGACTACCGCCAGAACACCCTTGTCCTGCATACCGACAGCGCCGCCTGGGCGGCTAAATTACGTTACGGCACCCCCGAAATTCTGGCAGCTTTCACAGGCGAACTGCCGGGACTCCGGACAGTCCGCATCAAGGTAGTACCCTCCGAGACGCTGATGCGGACCACGCGCCAAGTGCTCAAAGTCTCACCGGGCACCGCCGAGGGTATTCGTCAGGCTGCCGACCAGATTGCGGATACGGCGCTGCGGTCCACCCTGCACAGCATCGCGGATAAACTGGTCTAGAATCACAGACCCACGGACGCCAGCGGCCGGATATAGGATACCGAAGCGGCGACGTCTTCTCCGAAATTAACGATTTCCCAGGCATCCCGGGTGAGGGTCAGCTTGCGTAACAACCGGTTATTCAGTTCATGTCCTGATTTATACCCCTGGTATGAACCGATCAGATTATGACCGAGGAGATATAAATCACCTATGGCATCAAGAATTTTGTGCCTGACACACTCATCCTGGTAGCGCAGACCTTCTTCATTGATGACCTGTTCGTTGTCAACAACGATAGCATTATCCAGGCTGCCTCCCAGAATCAGGTTCTTCTTTCGTAAAAAATCAAAATCCTTCATGAAACCGAAGGTCCTGGCGCGGCAGACCTCCTTGACGAACGACGTGGTTGAAAAATCGATTTCGGCACGGCAGTACCTGTCCTGAAAAACAGGATGGTCGAACTGGATGGTGAAACCGACCTTGAACCCGTCATAAGGTTCAAGCATTGCCCATTTGTCACCGTCTTCAACGCGCAATTCCCTTTTTATCCGGAGAAAGCACTTTTCCTCATCCTGTTCCTGTACTCCCGCGGATTGAATCAGGAAAACGAAAGGTCCGGCGCTGCCGTCCATAATCGGTACTTCTTCGGCGCTCACATCGATATAGGCATTATCGATACTGAAGCCGGCAAGAGCCGACAACAAGTGTTCCACCGTGGAAATACTCAAACCATCCTTGATCAGCGTTGTTGACAACTGTGTGCTTCCTACATTGGCCATGTCTGCAGGAATCGCCGCCGGTGGATCCTGGTCAACCCGGCGGAAGATAATTCCCGTGTTCACCGTTGCCGGACGTATGGTGATATTGGCTTTCTTGCCCGTATGCAGCCCGACTCCCTGCGCCCGAATCGAGTTCTTGAGTGTGCGCTGCCTGATCACGCTAATCGGCCTGACGCCTCAGAAAAGCAGGAATCTCAAGAAATTCGGGATCGTCTCGGACCGGGGTCATATCAGTATTGGCGACTTTGTTACGTATTACCGTGGGGCGGTCTAGTATATCATAGTCCATCTTCTCGGCGCCACCCGCACCCGCCGCGACCAGCTTTGGCCGCGCTACTTCGTCACCGGGCTGGCTGAGTCCGGTAGCGACGATGGTTACCCATAACTCACCGCTGAGCTCAGGGTTAAGCACGGTACCTATAACCACAGTCGCTTCTTCGGCAGCAACAGTCCGGATGATATTGCCCACTTCATTAAACTCGCCTATGCCAAAATCCATACCGGCGGTGATATTGGCGAGTATCCCCTTGGCGCCGGACAGGTCTATGTGTTCCAGTAAAGGACTGCTTATGGCAGCCTCGGTTGCGACCTTGGCGCGGTCTTCACCCTGGGCTTTCCCGGACCCCATCATCGCCATACCCATTTCTCCCATTACGGTTTTGACGTCCGCAAAGTCGACGTTGATCAAGCCCTGGCAGGTTATCACCTGGGCAATACCCTGGACTGCTCCAAGGAGCACATCGTCGGCGGATTCAAATGCATTTACCAGGGGCACATCCGAACCCAGTACGTCAACCAGCTTGTCGTTAGGCACCGTGATCAGTGAATCGACGTACTGGCTGAGTTCGCGGATCCCGTTATTCGCAACATCAGCCCGTTTTTTGCCTTCAAAAGAGAATGGTTTGGTCACCACCGCCACGGTCAGGATGCCCATTTCCTTTGCCACCTGCGCGACAATCGGCGCGGCCCCGGTTCCCGTGCCTCCACCCATACCGGCCGTGATGAATATCATGTCCGCGCCGTCCAGGATATCCATTATCCTGTCCCTGTCTTCCAACGCGGATTGACGCCCGACTTCCGGGTCGGCGCCAGCGCCCAGACCATGGGTGATAGTGTTGCCAAGCTGTAGGAGATTGCGCGCGTTCGAGGCTGTCAGCGCCTGGGCATCCGTGTTGGCACAGATGAATTCAACGCCCTCTATTTCGGCCTTCAGCATGTGGTTAACGGCATTACCGCCGCCGCCGCCGACCCCGATTACTTTTATTACCGCCATCTGATTTGCGGTCTCGACAAGTTCAAACATTTTGTTTTCCTCCGTAATTTTAAAAAATTGCTAAACGCTACCCTGAAACCAACTCTTCATTCTTTTCCAGACACTGGTCGCCCCGCTGTCAATACGCCGTGTAGGGGTGCGGTCCTGTTGTTGCCGCAAGCCGTACAACAGCAGCCCCACACCGGTTGCGTAGATCGGATTTTTTATTAACTCGACCAGGCCTTTGACGTTCTGCGGTGTTCCCACCCGGACAGGTACGTGAAAAACCTCTTCGGCCAATTCGACGACACCCTGCATATTGGAACTGCCGCCGGTCAGCACTATGCCGGCTACGATTTGCCTCTCATAACCGCTGCGTCTCAATTCCGCCTGCACCAGGGAAAATAATTCTTCATAGCGGGGTTCGACGACTTCCGCCAGTGTCTGCCTTGACATCCTGCGCATTGGGCGGTTGCCTACACTGGGGACTTCTACGGTCTCGTCGGAATTTGCCAGTTGCGCCAGCGCACAGGCGTGTTCCACCTTTATCTCCTCGGCATTTTGGGTGGGGGTGCGCAAGGCAACGGCTATATCGTTGGTAACCTGGTCTCCGGCTATGGGAATCACCGATGTATGGCTGATTGCACCGTTGGTAAAGACCGCCAGATCGGTCGTTCCGCCACCGATATCCACCAGGCAGACACCCAGGTCCTTTTCATCTTCCGTCAATACCGAGTAACTCGACGCCAGTTGCTCCAGAACAATATCGTCTGCCTCCAGGCCGCAACGGCGCACGCATTTTATGATGTTCTGGGCCGCGCTGACCGAACCCGTCACTATGTGTACCTTCGCCTCCAGCCGGACGCCGGACATGCCTATGGGCTCTTTTATGCCCTCCTGGCCGTCGATGATGAAATCCCTGGGGATAATATGCAGTATCTTCTGGTCTGCGGGTATGGCGACGGCCCGTGCCGCGTCAATGACCCTCTCTATGTCGCCTGCCGTCACTTCGTTGTCACGGATCGCAACAATTCCATGGGAATTCAGACTGCGGATATGGTTACCGGCAATCCCGGTAAATACCGCGTGGATATTGCATCCCGCCATCAACTCGGCTTCCTGTATGGCGCTCTGGATGGTCTGTACCGTCGATTCGATATTTACCACCACCCCTTTTTTCAACCCCCGTGACCGGCACGACCCGAGGCCGATGATTTCGATCTCGTTTTCCGCGGATACTTCCGCAACTATCGAGACGACTTTGGAAGTACCGATATCTAGTCCAACAATTAAATTAGTCATCTACACTCACCCGGAAACAATCGTTTAAGCCTGTGCTCCTCATCACCTGCCGGGAGACCAAGGCTAAGACTTCCCTGTCCATTTGACCGCAAAGCCGTTCGTGTACCTCATGTCAATCGATTTTGCCTGGTACAACCTGTCGGCCTGGTACGGGATTGCAAAATCGAAAAATCGGTTGAACCTGCCTTCCACATCCTTCTTCCCCAGCAGGACGGTCGGACCGTCCGCCAGCCTGAACTGCCAGGCTCTCCTTTCCGTCAGCACCAGCATGTCGATCTCCATATCCCAGCGCTTTAGTTCCGATCTCAGAAATTCGTATTTGTCCAATACCGTCTCTTTACTACCCCGGGGTCCGCTCAGAAACGGCAGACCCGGAGGGAAGGACGCTTCCGCTGGAGAAAAAACGGCTGCCTCGTTGCTGATCAACGCGTTACTGCCCCACCGGGCCACAGGTTCATGTTCGGTTATGAAAATCATCAGGCTGTCCGGCCACACCCGTCTGACGATAACCGCGGCGATCCATTCCTCCCGCAGTAACTCCCGCTTTACGCCTGCGACGTTCACGGTCATAAAACCGCCCTGGATAACCTGGGCCGCCTTTTCTTCCAGCTCTGCAGGGGAGAGGTGTACGAAATTACCGGATATCTCTACGTGTTTTATCGGCAGGATTTCCGGCACCGGAATTTTCTGCCAGAAATACAGCGCCAGACCGATACACGTTGCCATGACCAGGATCCTTAACAGGTAATTTTTCGAACCAGCGGCTTCCACACCGGCGTCTGCCGCCATATCGTTGTCCATATGCAGGTAGGCCTGGGTCATTTTATACTCGTATCGAGCACCTGCAGGACCAGGCTGTCGAAATCCATGCCTGCCTGCCGGGCAGCCATGGGCACCAGGCTGTGATCGGTCATGCCCGGAACCGTGTTGGCATCGATCAGGTAGGGCCGTTCGTCTTCATCCAGCAGGATGTCAACCCTGCCCCAGCCGCCGGCGCCGATGGCATCGAACGCCTCCAGCGCCAGGCCGGCCAGCTCTTCTTCCGTCTCCTGCGCAAGGCCGCAGGGGCAGAGATAGCGGGTATCGTCATCCAGGTATTTTGCGTGGTAGTCATAAAAATCCCGCTCAGTTTCAATCTTGATCGCCGGGAGGGCATGACCGTTCAATATGCCCACGGTGTAGTCACCACCCTGGATCCACCGCTCGCACATCACTTTATCGTCGTACCCTGTTGCGTTAAGCCATGCCTCTTTCAGTTCCTGCGCGGCGACCACCTTGGCGGCGCCGAGACTGGAACCCTCGTGTACCGGTTTCATCATGAGCGGCAGACCCAGTTCCTGCGCGGCGGCGTGCAGATCCGCTTCAACGCGGATCAGTCTGAATTCGGGAGTCGGCAGGCCCAGCCTCTGCCAGACCCACTTGCATCTCACCTTGTCCATGGACAGGGCTGAACCCAGTACGCGGCTCCCCGTATAGGGCAGACCCAGGGCTTCGAGGGCGCCCTGGATGACACCGTCTTCACCACCGCGCCCGTGCAGTGCGTTGAACACGCGCTCAAAACCGCCGTCGACCAGGTCGCTCACCACCGTATCACCCGCATCGATTTCCCACGCGTCAACACCCTGGCGGCGCAGGGCTGCCAGGATCGTCCTACCCGTCTGCAGGGAGATATCCCGCTCCGCCGAGCGGCCTCCCATGAGCACGGCGACTTTGCCGTAATGCCTGTTTTTTGATTGCTCGTCCAAACCAGTGCCTCGTTACGGTTCACCGATGATTCTTACTTCCGGAACCAACCTGGTGCCGGTCATTTCTTCTACAGCCGCCTGCACCCGTAAAATCAGGGTTTCAATATCGGCGGCGCGGGCCCGGCCGTCATTGATGATGAAATTCGCGTGTTTTTCGGACACATGGGCATCACCGACCGCGAGACCTTTCAAACCGCATTGCTCGACCAGCCGCCCGGCGAAATCATCCGGCGGATTTTTGAATACCGAACCGCAACTGAACCGGCCTGTCGGCTGGGTCTCGGCCCTTCTCGCCAACAGTTCCCTGATGTGCGTTTCCGCGCTACCGTCCGCGTCCCTGTCAAGCCGGAATACCACGTTGAGGAACCATTCGTCCTGCGCCAGGTCGACCTGGCGGTAGCCGACCGCGAAATCTGCGCCGGTTCTTATCCCGCGCACACCTTTGCGCGTCACCGTCTCCACCTGTTCCACGATACTCCAGGTCTCGGACCCGAAGGCGCCGGCGTTCATGGTCAGGGCTCCTCCCACCGATCCCGGGATCCCTGCCAGGAATTCGGCGCCGGTCAACCCGGATTTTGCGCTGAACCGGGCAACTTTTGCGCAGGCCGTGCCGCAACCTGCCGACACCCTGTTGTCCGCAAGCAATGCAAGTTTGTCCTTCATGCCGGAGGACGCAACGACAGTGCCCCTGATGCCGCCGTCCCGCACCAGCACGTTACTGCCGAGACCGATCCAGGTAACGGGTTCGTCATCCGGCAATGCCGCGAGAAAACGGACCAGGTCGTCCTCGCCGGCAGGGATATAAAACCGGTCTGCCGGACCTCCGACTTTCCAGGAAGTATGCCTGGACATCACCTCGTCCTGTTTCAACAGGCCGCGCGCCTGCGGTTTTGCAGCAGGGTTATCCGGATGTGCAGGAAGCGTTTCCATAAGCATCTCAATCACCCTTTTTGCCGTATGAATCCAGCAACCGGCCGCCTAACCCGCTTATGTCACCCGCGCCCAGCAACAGCAGGATATCGCCATGCTCGGTAACGTTTTCCAGCACGGCCAGCAATTCAGTATCGTTGCCCACCAGTATTGGTTCCACCTCGCCCCTGACCCTGAGCGCCCGGCTCAGGGAACGGCTGTCGGCGCCTTTGATAGGCCGTTCGCCGGCGGGATAGACATCGAGCATGATTAATGTGCTGAGCCCGGACAACACCTGGCAGAACTCCTCGAACAGGTCCCGGGTACGGGTATACCGGTGCGGCTGGAACACGACGACAACATTGCGCCCGGGCCAGCCCTCGGCCACTGCGTTGGCGATGGCGTTTATTTCACTGGGATGATGGGCATAGTCATCGATAAGCAGCACGGTCTTGCCGTCGATGTGGATATCCCCCAGGATCGAACTCCTGCGGGCTATGCCCTGGAAATTTGCCAACCCGGCGCTGATTGCCTGTTTCGACACACCCAGTTCTGTTGCCAGCGCCACGGCCGCCAGGGCATTCAGGACGTTATGCCGGCCCGGCAGGTTCAACGTCACCCGGAAAGTATCGTCCCGGCTGCCGTGCACTACATCGAAACGGGTGGTTGCGCCCTCGTATTCGATGGATTCCGCCCGGTAATCTGCATCGGAATCAATCCCGTACGTAACATAAGGCCTGTTTATGTGTGTGATGATCTCCCGAACACCTGCGTCATCGTTGCAAATCACCACCAGGCCGTAAAACGGCAGGCAATGCAGGAAATCGATAAAGTTGTTTTGCAGAGCCTTGTAACTGCCGCCGCAGTACTCAAGGTGATCCAGGTCGATATTCGTCAGTACCGCGTAGACGGGTTGCAGGTGCAGAAACGAAGCATCGCTCTCATCCGCCTCGGCGACCAGGTATTTGCCCTTGCCCAGCCGCGCAGGGGCCCCCGTCATATTCAGGCGCCCGCCGATGATGTAGGTCGGGTCGAA
>MKWU01007420.1_pt1 | contig 10533 bp, 8 predicted proteins | sample 809101 | NCBI WGS metagenome assembly MKWU01 (sample SAMN05860141, study PRJNA318959) | sponge metagenome | host: Aplysina aerophoba | place: Slovenia: Piran, Adriatic Sea, Gulf of Piran | collected 2013-05-07
ATACTATGGGAAATTATATTGGCACTTTGGCGGCAAACTGTACAAAGACGAAAGCCTAATTAAGAAATCTGTTCAATTTAAAATCCATCAAATTCTTCATACTTTATGTGGATACTGAACATGTATCTGCAGCAGCCTCCAGGACCCCTGTGAATTAATTATATTATATTATTTATATTTTTATATTATATAGGACCCCTGTGAATTAATTATATTATATTATTTATATTTTTATATTATATATATAACTTGCACTGTATTAAACTTCGACTCAGTACTTGTCAGCCATTTTTTCTTGATCAAATTCCCATTCCGAACTTAATTTCCTGAAATGGCTAGGTTTGAACACCCGTGCAGGGGGCACGTGATTGGCTAGACCAACACACTCACGCGATCTTACTACTTGCCCCACTTTCTCAGTTCAGTGTCCATTTTCGTCCATGGCTGAGAGATACTTCCCCAAACCTAAACGTTCCAAGTAAGTGAAGGGTGTATATAATAATGAATGCAAATACCCGTGTTTCACTAGGACAGTGTGGGAGATATGAAAACGGTCTACACACTGCGGCCTCCGTTTCTGGAATATATCTGAAACCCGATGCCCACCCAGCCGAGAAAGACTCGTTTCTCTATAAGGAAAATTCAATTGTCATCGCGTAATTCCGAAAGGTGCAAAGCGACAAAGGTCCGAGTTAGGTATCTGGTGAAAAGAGTGATGCACAGAGCACTGTACTAGAAAAGCTGACTGCGAAACATCGAACTAAGCGCCAATTGTGGAAGGAAGCAAGAAGTTCAGCTCAACTCTACTCCGGTATGGCTTTAGTTGCAGAGGAAGAAGGAGGCCCATTAGCAATGTCAATGTATGCCCTAGGTATACTGCCCCTTATTCACAAGCTGAAAGCCAAAAAGCTGGTGTGGTTGCTGACGATGCTACAGCAAGTGATTCACTAGTGAATCTACATGCGTGGTGGTCTACACTACTGAAACAAGGTCCATCATTCGGGTATCCTACCAAAACCTGCCAAAACTTGGCTTATTGTCAAGGAAGGCGATCACGCCACAACAGCTGCCCCAGATTGCCTGATTCTACTACGCTGGCAACCTGGGAGGCCAGTATCTGGCAGATGATAATATTCAATCTCTTGTAACTATGTGCTTTGATTGGCAAATTACTTGTATGGGAAATCCCTACCGCTGCTTAGGGACCAGAACTTAGGTATCAGGTACTAGCATCTATGTCCGCCTTCCACACCAAAACTGAACTAAATTGCAGGTATGTTTCCCGAGATATTCATAAACTTCCAAGGATTGTCAAAAGGTAGTAAGCGGGTTACGACGCTATTGTGGATCATATACTTAGAGCAAGTTTGAGTGCGGGGCTGCTCATCGTGGGTGACTTGCGTTTACATGTCACGGCGGTGCAGTGTGTGCCGTGCATGCTGTTTCTAACTTCGAAGAAAGTTTTCAGTAAAAACAAGAGTTTTGAGTGTGCATAGATGTGTTCCTATGGTCACTGGAAAGTTTTTTGCACAAATATCGTGTACCCTCATAGGAATTTGCTCCTCTATCACAGCAAGATACAACTGTTGCAGATCAGCGCGCTTGCAATAAATTCGGTATTGAGTAAGCATTGCACTTGCCAAAGTACATCTAGATCGCATATGTATTAGTGAAGTTATAGCTTTTAGAAGTCAAAATTTACGGAGTTACCCCACCTGACCCTATTGTTGGTCCATGAATGGGGCACTGTACACTGTGATAAGTCATGGAAAGGCCGCTTCGCTCATATGTTATGTGACTAGACAGTTGTCGTTGACGCAAAGAGACGCTAAGTGCTGTCGTCCTTATGCATATCTCATTATGCACAGCTATTTGAGTAGTTCTGCACACAGCTGAGGTATCAAGCAAAACATACTTGCGACGGGTGAGCACAGCTTCATAGAATAGGAAATGTCGGAGTCATTGACAAAATCGTGTCCCACACCCAAGTCAGGAGTGGCTGGTATAGGCCCATTGTTTGTATGGGTAATGGTCCAGTGTACCCTTCTTATACTATTTCTGGAGGGAATGCTACCTAAAAGTGTAAAGTTAATTCTGGTATCCAGAGTGAACTTTTGGGGATAGTTTATGGCATCATGGACATGTATGCAGCATGCCAGACTATATTCGCTCACTGGTACAAATCTAACTTACGGATATCTTCTCCACTCTCTTTTCTTTACAGCATTTTTGCTGCCAAAGCACCTACCCCGTCAGCGAGCCTCTATGTTAGAACCCCGGGTGTGCACGATCTCATGGTAGAAGAACCTGACAGTGTCACACTTCAAAGACTGTGTGATTACACTGGCCAAAAGTATAATCTCACTGATCTCTGGGCGGAAGCTTCTGGTCACAGCAATGAGGAAGCAGCAAAGGAGTATCAACTCCAAGTTTGCCTGAAAGATCCTGCTTTAGAAGTAAGCAAAGATTTCAGCCAACACAACGCGAATGTCAAAGAGTGGCAGGTGATGACAAGTTTTGCTACCAAAACACAGCAAAGGCCAGATGTGTGTATTCGTGATCTTGCCAGAATCCCTAGCCTGATATCTGAAGTCCATTCTGGTAACTCCATGAAAGTGTATATGGAAACTGCAAACGAAATATTGATTGGCCTGGTAACTCAGCTTCGCTATCTGCGAACAAAATGTGACGTACATAGTGTGATTGGGTTCACTTTCCCCAACATGGTAGATCGTTTCTTCGTCACCAAGGTAACAGTCACCTATAAAGAGTTGCACTTCCGCTATGCATTCAAAGTGATACAGATGGGAGATGTGCCTGAAGAAGTAAAGCAGGCCTACGAGCATAACAGGGAAGCCATACACAATATGCAGCACAACCAGCCTGATGTATCCAACACCTTCGGTGGTTTCCCCGTCAGACTCACAGACACAGAGCTTACAGAGGCTAGTAAGCGACTGAACCTACAGAATCCACTACAGCAATTGAGCTCGGTTACTTCTATCATCCTGAAAGATCCTGTTAGTATGAAAATCTACAAGTACAACTCTGATAAGGCCCATACGGTTTTCCACATCAAGCTAGTGGTATTGCAGAATTTGCAAGATAAAGGCATGTTACCTTCAATACCTGTGGAGCTTGTGTTGCCTGAAAGATCCCAACGACTTTTTAGTCTTGAATTCCAGGTAATTCCTATGAAACTGCCACCACTATCATACGAAGAAGCCCTACAGTGTCTTGGGTGCCTGGTGAAGTGACCAAAGGCGAGCTGTTGTGCCCAAGCAGCTCAGGAACCAGATTCTAGATGAGAACTACAGCAGTCACATGGCTGGCCATTTCTCTGGGAATCGTCTGTACAAGACCCTTTGCAGCATTGGTGGTGGGAAGGAATGTACGTTGAATTGTGCAAAATGTGCTACAGTTGGTGGAAGCAGACGGTACCCCAACCACCTCTCCACCCTATCCCAATCTCCAGACCATTCGAGATCATGGGTGTGGACATCATGGAACTACCCAATACAAGGTGTGGAAACAGTATGTGATAGTCTTCCAGGACTTTTTCACCAAATGGCCACTGGTGTTCCCAGCTCCGGATCAGAAGTCTAGCCATATCGTACAACTTCTTGTCGAAAAGTTGTTCCCGTTTGGAGTGCCAGAAGCCCTGTTGTCGGATTGAAGAACCAATCTGCTCTCTCACCTCATGCTAGATGAAGCTGAATATCACTGCCTATCATCCGCAGTGTGATGGAATGGTTGAGAGGTTCAACTGCACGTTGAAGGCTATGCTACGGAAGAGAGCGGACCAGTTTGGGACCCAATGGGATAAATCCCTGTCAGCCATTTTGTGGGCATACCGCAACACACCCCATGAGTCTGCAGGAGAAAAAAACGTCTTTTCTACTTTTTGGGATGGACTGCCGCAGTCCAACAGAAGCAGCCTTGTTTCCCCCAACACCTCCTACTCCAACGGACCTAGAGGACTACAGGGAAGAGCTTATCATGTCTCTGTCATCTGCACGAAAGACTGCTGTGAAGAGCATTTGACAAGCCAGGCAGAAGTACAAAACACAATGACAAGCAGGCCCAACCATTGCAGAGCCGCGTTGGGGACTTGGTTCTAGTCTATTTCCCACAGCACGTGTCTGGTCCCAACCGGAAGCTTTCTTGGACCATGGACCCTGGTGCATCACTTCACACAATGACATGGATGTCACAGTCACTAAGGTCTACTTTGCCCAAGATGGGCCAATCCAAGTGCACCAGATGAGAGTTCAGGCATGTCCACCAGACTTTCCTGCAGGCTACTACTGGTATGGACTCTGGTGTAAGAGCCCAGAAAGAGTACCCAGATGGATCGAGAACTTAAGCTTGGATCAGACCAATGAGAGCGAAGATAGCCAGTCACCCCAGCACCTCTACTCCCTGGGAGTACAGCACAGCAAAGTTGGGAATACAGCATAGCATAGCTGGGAGTACAGCACAGCTAATCTGGGAATACAGCACAGCAAAGTTGGGAATACAGCACAGCAAAGCTGGGAATACAGCACAGCATAGCTGGGAATACAGCACAGCAAAGCTGGAAATACAGCACAGCAAAGCTGGGAATACAGCACAGCATAGCTGGGAATACAGCACAGCAAAGCTGGAAATACAGCACAGCAAAGCTGGGAATACAGCACAGCTAAGCTGGGAATACAGCACAGCAAAGTCTGGTAGCAGGAAGACACTACAGTTGCTCGGGACAAGCTCCTCAGAAGGGCGGGGGCGATGTGATGAGGATGTAACCACATAGGAAGCTATTTTGAACTGTAGTCTATTGTGACCATATTAGGACCTTTTTCTAATGGTGGATTGGTGAGTTTTCACATAGGCATGTCCATCTAATCATGAGTTCATGGACCTAATCATGTTCATTCATTTATTACCACTATCTATCTTATCTTCCATCCTGCCTGGATTCCACATCTACCAATTTACACTTTTAGAAGTTATCCCTTTCCTGTAAGATCACCACTGTTAGATATGAATAAATAAAGGCTCACAGTTCATGGTGAGCAAGCTCTTTATTACTGTTAACTGATCTATCATGTCAGAACAACCATTACCCAATTCACATTGGAAGTGACGACTTTATCTTGCTTGATGTTCCATCTGACAACCAGCACCCGAGGGCAACACTGGAGCGATACGGAAATAGCAGCGTTATTGGACTTCTGGGGAGACGATAAGATCCAGACTCAGTTAAGCGGAGCATACCAAAACAATTCTGTATTCCAGAAAATTGCGGCAGCCCTTGCTACTCGTGGTTTCAAGCGAAGCAGAAAACAGTGTCGCGACAAACTAAAAGCCACAATAGCTTGGCACACTTGGTGTACAAGCATACAAACGGTGAACAAACCCACGCCAAACAAGTAGCTAATAGTTCTATATTCGACGTTTGCACCGAGCCTCCATAGTGTGATCGCAAAGCGTTGATCAGCGCGAATGGAGGAGCGCAGGAAATCCTGTCTCTCTAGGGTAGGCTTCAATTTGCTGACCAAATACGCGAAGGTTGGCCGACTCATGCGAAAATTTCCTTTAAACTCGGCGGCGCTCCAGCCTTGAACGGTGTCCTGATAAAAGGAAGAAGATCTTGGCCTCACCCACAGCTGCCTGTTGATGCGAGAGCCCTCCAGTAAGTGAGCACACAACACGGCAGTAGTCCTTGCTGTTGACCTCCATCGCAATGAGGCGGATGCTGTGAACGCATGATCCCACGACGATAATCTTCGCTTAGCTCGAATCCTCCGTCGTCTTCTTGCTCGCAGCCAGAAAAAGGAGTAGCAGTTGGAGTAATTTAGCAAACACCATCGCGCTAGCATCTTGAACTCAAGTAACGTGAAATAACGCAGCTTGAATCACTAAACTCGATTTCATTGATGGTCGTGTGAACGGAACCGAATTAGGATGCGGATTTAAATGTGGATTTAAATGCGAATAAGTAGTCCATGTGAAAGGGGTGTAAGAGGTCACATATCCAGCAATAATCAAGGTGACGTAATATATGATGTCCAGCAATTCAGTGATGAGGCTACACAACTTCCAGATGTACATTCGCCGCACATCCTCAGGGCAAGTAACACGAGGGATGTCACCACTGCATATGCTTAGAGCAATGCCTGAATCAGTCAGGAAAAATTTTCACTTAATGTCGCTGCACTAAAGCGGACTACTTACTGGTTTATACACGAGTGTTTTGCATGCATGGCTTTGGAGATTGCATTATAGTAAAAATGGCGTTATACTTGCATTTAATTGTATCCTTTCCATACTTAATAGTCCTCTTTCCTCCCGAGTTTTTCATAAGTACTAATCATTGTCAATCGATAGATGGTAATGTTTTAAGGTCTTGTATGCGTTTTTCGTTCTGCTCCTTTTTTCTGCAGGTTTAGGAAGCCCTGATGTATCGAAGATGAATTGACGTTATTTTACGTGTATATTAGTCTAATGTATGTATATAATGATGGATTCGTGTACAATATAGTAGTATCACCTTAGATCATACGCATAGTAGCCAGGTCATATGTGAATTATATAATTTACATAATATTAATAATTATTAGCAATTATATCCACTGCAATTGCATAAATTACACAAACAAAGCTGTTATAAATGAGTGAAGTTGTCAAGATGTCACTGCACAAAACATCTTAGAGCTTTATCAGACATATCTGTCTGCAGCAAAGCAAGAATAGAAAGTTTTAGGAGGTTGAAAAGGAGACCTTGAATGATTGAGTAGGAGTTTGGAGTTTATACAATAGCCAAATAGCTATGAAGCTACTATAGCTAGCTAGGATGAGCAAAATCTAAAAGCTTGTATATACTCTTCTGCATAATACACCTGGAAGCATTTGTATCACATCAGAGAATCACACACCTACACAGGAATTGCAATGTACAACAAAGGAAGCACTTTTAAATCCTCCAGGATGGAGGGGGTTCATTCCTAATCAGAGGTGTATAAAAGGAGACTTTGAATGATTGAAACTGCCCATATAGTTCCAATGGAGGCTCACAAAGAGAATCTAACCAGGCGTGCCGAATCTGTGGTAGGCTACTAAGTAGGGTTCACCGTGTCTCACATACGCTGAGAGATTGGAAATAGCCTTTAATGCTACAAGGTACAGTGAGTCATATGAAAATAAGAGTGGTATCTGTACATGTATATGTACAATTAAGAAAATGACAAGGAGTTTATTGAATCTCATTAAATGCTGCCCCTCTCCTTATACAAGAATTGTGCAACCTCGGGTTCCTATAGCGAAGATGATACACTAGCACAACGCACCTTAGCAGAGAGGTCAAAGCTGTTAGCTGGCATTCGACAGAAGGTCAGTGGCGGTGAGAGGCTTCCGCTAGAGTGCAGCTTGCACACAAAATAAGCCAAAATAAGGATGAACGGGATGATCTGCTGCGAGCAGCAGGTACTGCTGTTCTTCATGAAGCACCGGCAGCAGAGGTACTGGCCATGAAGGCAGACCTGGCCATACCCTGGAACAGGCTGAGGAGTATCCGTAAGTAAGTGCACCATACATATATTTCATGGCTGAAAATGTTCCCTTACAATATACATGTGCATCTCTTAATCAGGAACATGTGGATACATGGATACAGAAATGAATATACAACAACACTAACCCACAATTTCAGTGGTGCATGCACAATTAAACATGCAGGTGGTTGGCAAAATGGGGCATCAAGATTGCAAGTAAAAAGAGGCCGAGACAGTTGATGCAACAACGGTCTACTGTAGATGACCGGGAAGCAGAAAACCTTCCTTTCAGTTTCCCTGTCTCCGGTGGTGAAGAGATCAGAGCAGCTCCATGTGTACACACACGAGACCTTGTAAGCATGGTTTCGTCATACTAGGATGAGCTCAAGAATTAAGTACCATATGCACTTGGTTACACTATATGGCACATAATAACAGTCACAATATCATGTACATATGACTGAAGCACTCACATGGCACAAAACCATTCCTACCAACGAAATCTGGCTTTAAATAGGAGGCGATAAAGGAGGAGGAGGCGATAAAGGAGGAGGTTCCTTCAAGATGTCCTTCCAGGTAAATCTTTCTAATTGCCATAGATAGCTGGATTATGCCATTTTAGTTGTTAGAATTGACATCATTGCTACTCTTTGTTAACAGACAGCCAACAGAGAGAAGCCAAGTTCAGCTTAGAAAACCTGTGTGTTTTGTTGCTTCAACGCCGGGGACTCCACCACAAATCTCCACTTAGCCCTGGATATGTACTAGGACCAAATAAATAGGCTACAGACTAGCATCACGTGAAAGTAGGTAAGCACAAAAAGTTGTCATTTTCAGCTGTCAAAAAAGTTGCACAGATACATATTACATGGTTTACAGGGGGAAGAGTATTCGAGTCTTCTTTTTGGTGACTACGAGTTCCTGTGTAGGGTATATGGAATCTCCGGAGGAAATGGTTAGTAAATAAATTTAAACATCTGAAACAACTCACCATTCTTTAATTTCATTTATAGGCAGGCACCGCTCTCTGGTGCACCATCACTTCGCAGGAGTTGAAAACTCCTCGTGAAGTGAGAGGGGAGGCATCCCCACGAACCCTTGTGACAATGAGAAGCGACCTTGACAGATTCATGGCGGCAGGAGATGTCACCCAAGCTAAGTTTTACAACAACGTCATCTCACGCTCACTATTTGACATTCCTCTGGATCAGGTACATATGTGCAGGCCCAACACCATGTACATACATAAGAATTTACTTGCTTCTGCCATATATCTCAATTCATTAAGGTGTGTGTACCAGCGTTACACATCAGCTTGGGCATCTTTTTGAGGCTGTTCCAGCTATATGAACAAGCATGCCATGAATTAGACGTGAAACTGGCTGCCAGTCACAACACATCTGCTTCAACAAACAATAAATTCAACAATTACGCAGCTACCTTGCTGAAGATCTCGGATATGGAAGATACTATCGCACAGTATGAAGACATGGCAGAGAACAACGAACAACTGGCTACATGGTTTGCCATGGACGATGACATCAATGTCCAAGAGCAAGTGAAGGCACTCCTGCTTGAGGCACAACAGCTCAGAAACGAAGCTGACAGACTTGTGAGTATATATATACATACATATAAACTGTAACACAAATTGCAAATAATGTATGATATACATATATGTATACGTGAGCTATTCGGCCATTTCTTTATACATATTATACTTTCATGTCAACCAAATTCACTTACTGTATGTGACGAATAAATTACATATGTATGTGTATGCATTTATAGGATTCTTGGAGTTTTCAAGTTGGTTAAATGTTATCAATGATAGGAGACACAATAGTGTTACTGATAATGAAGTAACATACATAATACGTGAAAAAACACACACAAAAACAGTCAGTCAGTTAAAGGGGAAGCACTCAGTGCCCACCAAAGAAGGAAAGGCAGTCAGGGAAAGAAATCGAAGGTGGAGGTGGTGCGCACCATTGTTCCCATCATTGCAGCGGCATTTCCCCTTTGGACAGCGACGGACAGGCGTTGCCGCAGGTAGGAGAAAGACTTGGCTTCCCCTGTGACCTGTTTGAGGCGGCAACCCAGATCTCTCAAGAACAAGGTCTCCAGCCCAAAAGGGCCTGCCGTCTCGATGGCCACCGGTGTGAAGATATGGCATTGGTTGAGGGCTGCGTACTTCTCCTGCTTGCTCTGCTCAGCCTAGGCTGCCACTGCCCCTGCCTCTCTGGTGGCACTTGGTAAGTGGGAGGGGCAAATGTGTCCGGACAGGTGGCATCCCACACTAGGAGCCTACCACTCTTCCAGGGTACCAGCGTGACTCCATCAGGGCATTTGCTATCGGAGCGGGAGAGACCAGTTGGTTCCAGCCTGGAAGGTAAATGGGCTGCAAACAATGCGCGATGAACGCTGTCGTTGACAGCAGCATGACGTTGATGACGTCCCTCACTCCATTTGCAGCTGAGTCCGTGTGTGGCAGTGCTATCAACCTGCGCGCCACAGTGGTGACAGGTATGGGGGCGGCAAAGGGGTGATCCTAGGCGAAGGCCAACTGTGACACGAACGGTGTTGTTGTCCATGCGCAGTCCCAGGGATGAAACAGGAAGGGCATTCAGCCATGCCCCAGACTCTTTTGTTGAGGCTGCCAAAAGGCGGGAGCGGGACACAGCATCTGGGGCCTGCTTCAGGAGGGTGTTGGCCATGGCAGAAACTTTTGGGGTGTCCCAGGCCTTCTGATGGGGGGAAGCAGGACCAGACAGGAGGGGTAGGTCAAGGCCCATTGACCACACCTTGGTGGCTTCTGTGACATAGGGCAACTCTTGTCGACTGGAAGCGGGGTGGCAGGATGTGGTGGGCGAGGTCGGAGTTGGCAGCAGCTGAGGCCAGGAAGGCGGAAGGTGCTAGCTGCACTGAACTCCTAATACCCAGTCCTCCTGACTTGACCGGAAGTGAAGCCTGGGTTCAGGCGGTATCGTCTAAATTGATG
>MKWU01007421.1_pt1 | contig 10532 bp, 9 predicted proteins | sample 809101 | NCBI WGS metagenome assembly MKWU01 (sample SAMN05860141, study PRJNA318959) | sponge metagenome | host: Aplysina aerophoba | place: Slovenia: Piran, Adriatic Sea, Gulf of Piran | collected 2013-05-07
CTCGCAGCCGGGCGATCACCGACCGGTCCACACCAGCCTCGACAGCCGCCTCGGCCTGGGTGATCTGCCCGGCAAGCATCCGTACCCACAAATCGTACTTCTGCTCCGCAGTCAAAAACTTCTTGTAACTTCTTTGCTGAGAACCCATCGGACGCAGCCTCCTTTTCTAAGACCACCAACCCTGCCCGATGTAGCGTAGAAAAACCCAGAATCTGTCGCGCGAAGTCAGACGCACAACAGGTCGCCGCTGTTCGTCGGGTCGCCGTTCGTTGGGTTGCTAGTTGTCATCAGCGGGTCCGCATTTCAGTCACCCAACACGGAGATCTCTTCGATGGAACTGTCGGCGGCATCGGCGAGCGTATTCAGTTCGGCGAGACCGATCGATGTGGTGAACAGATGCGGCAGACGAATCTGCGCCAGAGGCAGTTGCTGCGCCAACGAGTCGAGCTGGTCGACCTGCAGCGCCATGCGGTCACGCCGGAAGTTCGCAGCCGTGACGAGGTCGTCAAGCTCCTGCGGGGTGAGTTCGTTCGCCAACGCTGCAACATCCAACTGGTCACGGTCAAGGCCCCCGTCGCCCCCTTCGAGCGTGTCGATCGCGCCAAGCGCGCTGTTGACGACGACGGGTCCGAGGGCGAGCCCGACCTCGTCCTCCACCGCGAACGCGGTCTCGACCAACTCCTTGATCGGGGTCTCCTCGGCGATGGTCACAAGCAGGGCTCGGCACCGTTCGCTGTCTGTCAACATTTCGAGCACTTCGGTTGCCTGCCGTCTCAGCACCCCGGTGCGTGCCGTGTTGCGCACCGCCAGCGGCGCCCTCAAGAAATTGAGCGCGTGGCCTGCCGCCGGGGCGTCGACGATTATCAGGTCGGCCACTCGACTCTGCTCGAGGTGCTTGAGCTTTCCCAGCACCAGCAGTTCCTTGACGCCGGGCGTTGCCGTGGCGACGATCTCCAGCAGTCCGGAGCGCGACATACGCCGCACGATCCGTGTGAAACCGTGGCTGCTCAGCCAGTCGAGCAGCGCTGCGTCGGGAGTGATGCAACGGCAGCGGACCGTACCGGCGCTTGCGACGCGGCAAACGGTCTGCTCGTCGTAACCTTGTGGATCGGCACCGAACATCGGTCCCGAGTCCAGCCGGCCGGCCACCTCCACAACCAACACGGTCAGTCCGGTTCGGGCCGCTGCCAAGGCCAAGGTGGCCGAGGCGGTGGTCTTGCCCACACCTCCCTTTCCCGCCACGATCAGGATCCGCGACGATGCGAAGAATTGACCGGGATCCATTCCCCCCCTCGAAGCGTCTGACACGGCGGTCACGGCAGAACCTGTGCCGCGGGGTCACGCTATCGTCTGGCGCCGCGTTGATTGCGATATCGCTGCTCGGCTGGTTCCTGCCCGCCGATGCACAACAGGGCTCCGGCAACAGCGGCGCAACCGCGGCGGCCGACGAGAACCTTACCTTTGATGTGGTTGCGATTTCAGGGTTGATCGACGAGATCGTTGCGGATTTCATCGAGGATTCCGTCATCACCGCAGCGGGTCGAGGGTCCGGTGGTGTCGTCCTCCAAGTCAACAGTCGCGGGCATGTGGTGAGCGACGAACGGCTCCGCGAGGTGGCACGGACGATCATCGACTCAGGTGTACCGGTGTATGCCTGGGTCGGTCCGTCGGGAGCGTCGGCACTCGGTGGAGCGGCGCAGTTGGTTGGGGTGGCCCAGGAGTTGTCGGTCGCGGTAGGGGCTCGGCTCGGAGAGACCGGCGAACTGATCTTCCCGGAGCTTCTGTCCGACCAGTTCCGCAATGCCGCTGAGTTCTTGGAGGAGGGAACCGTCGACGAGGAGAGCGTAATTGAACAGGGCCTCGCCACTCGTGATTCGCCGACTCTCGTGTTCTTCGTGCTGGACCTGCCTGGGTTCGGCAGCACGGTCGAGACCGTCGACGGCACGTCTGTGCGGGTGCCGGTCTCTTCGGTCCGGTTCTTCAAGCTGCCCCTGATCGACGGCTGGCTGCATGGCTTGGCGAGCCCCGCGATGGCCTACTTGCTGTTCCTGATCGGTGCCGCACTGCTGATCTTCGAGTTGTACACCGCCGGTGTCGGGATTGCCGGAGTGATCGGTGCTGGCTGTTTCATCCTCGGCTGTTACGGCTTCGATGCCCTGCCGGCTCGGAACTGGGCGATTGCTCTGTTGGTTGTGGCCATGCTGGGTTACGCCATCGATGTTCAGGTGGGAGTGCCGCGTCTCTGGTCGTGGATCGCGACGGTCTGCCTTATCATCGGATCGCTGTTCCTTTACAACGGGATGGCAATCTCGTGGATAACCCTGCTGGTGGGGATCGTCGGTGTGGCGCTCTCGATGATCTCGGGCATGCCGTCGATGATCCGCACCCGTTTCGGCACTCCGACGATCGGCCGTGAGTGGATGGTGGGGAAGCTTGCGGTGGCTAGCGAGGACATGTCCAAGGAGGGCGTAGTCAATGTTGACGGTGCCCCCTGGCGGGCCCGGGTGAATCGCACAACTCCGATCTCGGCAGGTGAGCGGGTCCGCATCGTTGCCATCGAGGGGCTCTACTTGGAGATCGAACCCGAGACCGGTGGCGCTCGCGACTACCGCGAGATGCGCCGCTGACCCCTCCCATAGGCCAGAATCCTTCAAAGAGTGGTAAATTTCCAGTTGTTCGCGCGCAGAGCGTTTGCTTGGATGCGTCTGTGTCTGATAAGCCAACAGAGCAATGAAACGGAGGAGTTGATGCTCAAGCAGAGTGATCCCATTGACTGGAAGCTTCGCGCGGCTTGCCGTGGACCTCAGTCAGCGATTTTTTTCCCTCCGGCGTCGCCAGAACGACGAGATGAGAAGCGGGCCCGGGAAAGGCATGCCAAAGCGATTTGCGAGACTTGCACGGTTCGAGACGAATGCTTGGCTCACGCCCTGTCCATCCGCGAACAGCACGGTATCTGGGGCGGCCTCAGCGAAAGTGAGCGCCGTCAACTCCTGACGGTCTGATCAGGCGCCTCAACAGGCGCCTCAACAGGCGCCTCAACAGGCGGCAGGCGGGGACCGCCGATCCGCAGGTCACCTCTGCGTCTGGTGATCCCGTGGTTGTCGAGATAGGACAGCAACGGGATTGCGAACTTGCGGCTGGTGGCCCACCCGTCGCGGACCTCAGCAACGGTCACCCCGTCCGGTTTGCTGCTGAGCAGTTCGGCCACGACTTGAGCGGCGGCCGCAACGGCGCTCGCCGCGAAATAGACCCCCTTCTCCTCGATCACGTCACCGCGGCGAACCAACTCCCGCAGCTCGGCGCGATCAATGCCCGAAGGATCCGGAGGGGCGAACGGTGCCGCCTTGAGGGCATCGATATAGGTGTGCCCGGTCAGGGTATCGACGGCGTCGACCGCTCGCACATGCCCGTGGTCCACCACGACGCCATCGACAGTCTCGAGCAGCGCACGACCGAAGTCGTCTAGCGTCGCGATGTCGAGCCCCAGAGACCCGGAGGCAGCGATCGCCTCCTCGAGCTCGGCCCGACTGGCCTCCAACACAGCCGGGTCAACCGCCCAGTTCCCCACATCGGCACTACGACGCTCACCGGTGAGGCGAAAGAGTTCCTCGATGTCAACTCGGCCCCGCTCGGCGATGACCCGCTCGACACGGCGGTCAGGTCGGGCCTTCGCGGCGGCAACTATCGGGTCTACATCAAGGATCTCACCACCACCGAGCGTCTCGCCCCGCCCCGATTCGCGAAGGATGAAACGGTCGCCGGGCAGCAGCGGCAGACCGACGGGGAGGTGAAGGCGCACCGCACCGCTCTCGCCGGGTTGGATCTCGGCGGGGCCGAGCACCCGGACCCGCACCGGGAACTCCCCGGCGCCCAGATAGGCCATGTGCGCGCCGCGCCGGGTCAGCGGGTGGTCGATGGCACCGAGGACCTGCAGGTGGCCGTCCACCCGGCGGGTGACATGCCACTGCCCGGCGTTGATGAGCACATCGCCGCGGCCCAGTTCGTCGTGGCTGATCCCGGACAGGTTCAGGGCGACCCGGTTCCCCGGCCCCACCTTCGTCCGGTTCTCGTGCAGGCTCTGCAACGCACGAATCCGCACGGTCCGCTGCTGGGGCAGAACCGTCAACTCATCACCGACTCGCACCCGGCCACCGGCGAGCGTCCCGGTAACGACCGTGCCCGATCCCTTCGCCGCGAACACCCGGTCGATCCAGAGCCGGGGGCGCTTGTGGTCAGCCGCGGTGGGTGTGCCGTCGAGCAGTTCGTCGAGCGCCTCGGAGATCTCAGCGATGCCGGACCGATCGATCGCGTCCACCTCAACGATCCGGGCAGCTTCGAGGAACGTGCCCACCACACGATCCTCCACGTCGAGTCTGGCCAGCTCCCGCAGGTCGTCATCAGCCAGCCCGGTCTTCGTCAACGCCACGAGACCGTGCCTGATCCCCAGCAGTTCCAAGATCCGCAGATGTTCCTCGGACTGCGGTTTCCAACCCTCAGTCGCCGCAACCACGAATACGGCGGCGTCGACGCTGCCCACCCCCGCCAGCATGTTCTTGAGGAAACGGACATGGCCGGGCACGTCAATGAACGCCACCCCCCGGCCGGATGGAAGCCGCGTCGAAGCGAATCCCAGGTCGATGGTCAGTCCCCGTGCCTGCTCCTCTGACAGCCGGTCCGGGTCGGTCCCGGTCAGGGCCTTGACGAGCGTGGACTTGCCGTGGTCCACATGGCCCGCCGTCGCCACAACGTGCATCAGTCAGCGCCCCGAGTGCGTGCTGGGCCGGACATCAGTCGGCGCCCCGTGTGCGTGGTGGGCGGGTCATCGGTCGGTGTTCCCGGTTATCGGTGGGCGGGTCATCAGTCGGCGGCCCGTGTGCGTGGTGGGCGGGTCATCGGTCGGCGCCGCGTGTGTGTGGTGGGCGGGTCATCGGTCGGGGGGCCGGGCCATCCGTCGGCGTCCCGTGTGCGGGGTGGGCGGGCCCCGGGTCGGCCCCGCGTGTGTGTGGTGGGCGGGTCATCGGTCGGCGGCCCGTGTGCGTGGTGGGCCGGTCATCGGTCGGCGTTCCCGGTTATCGGTGGGCGGGTCATCAGTCGGCGTTCCCGGTGGGTGTTGAGCGGGTCATCGGTCAGCGCCCGGGGTGAGGGCGGCTGCTATCTCAGGGTCGTCGTCTGGGTGAACGGTGCGCAGGTCGATGACGGTACGCGCCTCGATCACTCGGGCGATGATCGGGCGTTGCCGATTGCGCAGCGGGTTGCGCTGGTCGCCCTCGACCGCGACTCCCGCCGACGGGATCTCCACTCCCGGCAGGGTCCCCCCGCCCGGTGTGGAGGCAACGTCGACCACTGTCCCGACCCCGAGGTTCTCGGCTCGGGAGCGCAGGGCGTCGTGGGCCAGGGTCGCCATTCGCCAGAACGGGATCGCTTGGCCGTCACGATTCAGGTAGGCGAGTGCGGTGGCCTGCAGCGCTCCGAGTACCAGGGCTCCGGGCCGCAGGGCTCTGGCCAGGGGATGGGCGGCGCATTGGGCGACCAGATCCGCTCGGCCGGCGATGATCCCCGCCTGTGGCCCGCCGAAGAGCTTGTCGCCGGAGAACGTGACCAGGTCCGCTCCGGCTGCGAGCGTCTGGCGGGCGGCGGGTTCGTCGTCGAGCCATCCCGGAGGCCCGCTCGACAGCCAGGGGCAGCGACTGTCGATGAGCCCCGAGCCGATGTCTGCGACCAGAATCGGGTCGAGCGTGGCGAGCTCCGCGGTCCGGACGGCTTCGGTGAAGCCGATGATCCTGTAGTTCGACTGGTGGACCTGCAGCACGACAGCGGCCTCTTCGCCGTGCTGGTCGACCGCCTGTTTGAAATCGGCGAGTCTCGTACGGTTCGTGGTGCCGACTTCGATGAGCCGGGCCCCTGAACGCGCCATCACGTCCGGGACCCTGAATCCACCGCCGATCTCCACCAGTTCACCTCGGGAGACAATGACTGCCCTGCCTTCGGCCAGGCTCGCCAGGGCGAGCAGGATTGCAGCGGCGCAGTTGTTGACTGTGATCGCGGCCTCGGCACCGCAGACTTGGGCGATCAGTGCGGGCGCGGTGTCCATGCGCGAGCCGCGCTCACCGCTGGTCAGGTCTAGTTCAAGGTTCGAGTAGTGCTCGGTCTGCGCCCAGCCCATGGGGGCGCGTCCGAGGTTCGTGTGCAGCAGCGTGCCGGTGCCGTTGATGACCGGGTGCAGCATTCGTCTGGCCATGTCGTCGGCGATTCGGCGTGCGTCGTCAGGTGATCCGGCTGAGATCGCCGCCCGGGCGGCCTCCACCAGCATCGGGTGGGGCAATCCGGTGTCGTGCAACGACCGGGCCAGCCGGTCGACCGACGGGGGGCGTGAATCTTGTTCAGTCACGGCCCGTTCAGCCTAATTCGTTCTGGCGGTGCCATGCGTCGGAAACCGCGCCGTGGCACCGCCAGAACGGGCGCGCGTCGGCTCGGATTGCTCCTACGATGGCTGGATCATAGGCGTCATCTTTCTTCTGTTCCTGGTGGTACTGGTCGTTGAGGGTTATGTCATTCTCGCGTTCGCGGCATCGGTCGGCGGCTGGAACACCATCGGCCTGATCGTGCTGACCAGCATGGTCGGTGCCTGGCTGGTCAGGCGGGAGGGCCTCGGCGTGCTGCGCAGGGCACAACTGTCGCTCGACAAAGGGCAGATCCCGACCAACGAGTTGATCAACGGTGTGCTGCTGCTGGTCGCTGCGGCACTGATCCTGACCCCGGGGTTCCTTACCGCCGGTGTTGGTCTGTTGCTGTTGTTTCCCCCGACCAGAGCGGTCGTGCGTGAAGTGCTCAAGGGCCGTTTCGCCGGTCGTGTGGCCCGTGGCGGGACCGTCGGCGGGTCGGGCATCCGTTTCGGCCAGTGGACCGACGTGAGCGGGACCGACGTCACCGACGCCGGTGAAGCCCGCTACGGCGACAGTGCTGGCGAAGCGATCGAACTCGGCCCGGTGTCTGACACGAACTCTGCTGCCGATGCCGATGCCGACGACCCCGATGATCCGCGCCGCCAGCACTGACCGTTGAGCGCAGCCTGGTCGGCCCGTTCAGCCTGAACTCGTCTCGAGTTCGTCCATCTCGTCGAGGGCTGCCATCGCCGCTTCGAGCATCCGGGCTGAGCATCCCGCCATCTCCACGGGTGGAACGTACTCCTCGGCGATGGCTTGCGCGATTGCCCGCATCGCCTCGGCTGCGGCACCGGAGCCGAGCACTGCGGGCGACCCGCGGTCGCCGCCGATCGACACTTCGGCCTCGATCGGGACCGAGCCGAGCAGCGGAACTCCGACATCGTCGGCCAACTGCTGCCCGCCTCCGCTTCCGAACAGATTGTGTTCGCTTCCATCAGGAGCGACGAAGCTGGTCATGTTCTCGATAACGCCGACGATCCGCAGGTAGTTCTTGCGACCCATGTCGGCAACCCGCGCCGCGACCTTCTGGGCGTTGCCGGCCGGGGTGGTGACGATCAGCATCTCGGCTCGTGGCAGCAGTTTCGCGAGGCCCATCTGCACGTCGCCGGTCCCTGGCGGCATGTCGATCAGCAGGTAGTCGAGGTCTTCTGACCAGGCGACGTCCTCGCAGAAGTGCCGTACCGCACGGTCGAGCATCAGCCCCCGCCACATCAGCGCAGAGTCTTCCTGGTCGACCAGGAAACCCATCGACACGATCTCGAGGCGGCCCTCGCCGACTTCGCGGACCAGGGGAGTGATCTTGCCTTGGCGGGCTATCAGTTCACCGTCGACTCCGAGCATGCGGGGGACCGAGAATCCCCAGATGTCGGCGTCCATCACCCCGACTGCGTAACCGGTGTCGGCCAGCGCGGCCGCAAGGTTCGTGGCGATCGACGATTTGCCCACGCCGCCCTTGCCCGAGGCGACCATGATGACCTTGGTGGTCGGCGGGATGGCTGTGTCGGGCGCGTCCAGGCTCACGTTGAATCGTGCCTTGGCCATCGCCTCGGACTTCTGCTCCTGTGTCAGCTCACCCCAGTTGATCTTCACGTTGGTGATTCCAGGAAGTGACAGCAGCCGGCTGCGGATGTCCTTTTGGATCTGCCCTCGCAGCGGGCATCCGCTCGTGGTCAGCGCGATCTCCAACGTGATGATGCCGCTTGCCGAGACGTCGGCGGAGCGGGCCATCCCGAGTTCGACGATGTCGCTGCCGAGCTCCGGGTCGATCACCCCGCGCAGCAGCCCCATCACATCGTCGGCAGTGAGCAGAGCAACGTCGTCCACCCCCCCACGCTACCGGCACAACCCAAGCTCGGAGTCTCCGAAGCGATTCGGGCGCTTTGGAAACGCTCTGCTCTGAGGATTCGAATGTCTGCAAGCGACCCCGAGCTTCCTCAGGTGGCCCGAGCTTCCTCAGGTGGAATGTCACACCGCCTGGGTACTCTCTGTTACCGTGTCCTGCACAACAGGGCCGAAGCGATCCACTGATCTGGTACTGGGAGGTTAAGACCATGGCGAGTTCTGCGGCTGTGTTTGCTGAGTCCGTAGCGGCGCGACCTGTTGAACTCCGGCGTTGTCGAAAGCGCCTCGGTCCGCTGACCTACCGGCATCCGTCCCACGCCACGCTGCCTCATGTCCTCAGTTTCTCCGGCGGGCGGTCCAGCGCTGCGCTGTTGTTCATGGCAGCCGAAGAGGGTCTGCTCGACGCGAGTCGGGGAGATGTGGTCCTGTTCGCCAACACATCTGCTGAACATCCCGGCACCTATGAGTTCGCTGCCGAGTGCAAGCGTCGTATCGAAGCAGACTTCGGCCTCCCGTTCTTCTGGTTCGAGTTCACCACCATTGAGGATGCCTGGCGGGGCGAATACTGGCGCAAGCTCAACTATCGCTTGGTGAAGCCGGTTCCCATCGAGAGCGACGCCGATGGCTACCGTTCGAACGGGGAACTGTTTGAGGACCTGGTGAGCCTGCAGGGAATGCTGCCCAACGTCCACAGCCGCACCTGCACTGCGAAGCTCAAGTTGTACCCCTCCCACATTCTCCTCGGTGAGTGGCTCGGTGGCACCGATGGACCTGCTCACGCCGGCCATCACTGGTATGAGCCGGAAGATGAAGTCCGGGGGGGGGGGGGGGCACACCCCTCAGCTGATCAGCCCTCAGAGGGTTGCGGATCGATACTCTCTGACCAGCGGAACTGCACCGCGCGAATCGGTTGTCCGCCGCGCTGAGTACCTGAACACCCGTCCTTCGTCAAGAGGGCGGCAGTACTGGAAAGATTTCACTGAAGCGCCGGTCCGAGCGATCTCTTTGGGTGCTGCCCCCGCGCCGATGTTTGGACGCGATGCTGCCCAACACGTCAGACTGCTCGGGCTCCGTGCTGACGAGGACCGTAGAGTCACACGGGTCCTGTCCCGCTCACTCTTTGCCGAGGGAGCTACCACGGCAAGGTGCAGCGTCAAGACACAGCCTCCCGGCGAGAGGCCGTACTTTCCGCTCCATGAGGCCGGGTTCGTCGAGGGAGACGTTCGCAGTTTCTGGCAGCGGCGTGATTTTGACCTTGATGTCCCACCCGGCGCGGGGAACTGCGTGTTCTGCTTCATGAAGGGGACGCGCCAGCTTGTGGAACTCGACCGCAGCGACGACGCGCGGCGCCGCCCAGACAACCCCACCGATATTGGATGGTGGGCAGACTTTGAAGAGCGGCATGTGCGTTTGGCCCCCAAACGCGGCGGCACGGGCATCTCGCGGTTCGGTTTCTTCGGCGTCAACGCGAGGCCCTTCGCGGACCTCGCCGAAGGACTCACCCCCCAGGAGGACAGATATGCAACCGGTACGCCCGCCTGCGACTGCACGGATTGATTATGGCGATTAGAAGGCGCTCAAGATTCGCGAAGAATGTCAACAGCGCTGACCTGTACTTCGCGCAGACGCACTCCCTGCACGGATTCACTCATCCGGCGCTGTCCCATTTCGACGGCGATGCCGAACCGGTCGTTCGCGAGTTGCTGCAGAACAGCGTCGATGCTGCCGACAAGGCGGATCGCCCCTGCGTGGTGAGCTTTGAGATCCGCGATATAGACAACGATGAACTTCCGGGATTCGCGACCTACCGTGACACGTTCGATTCGGCTGTCGCCCAGCGGAAGAAGGACAGAGGGGGAACGCCACCGACCCACGATGAAAAGATCATCGTCGACCGAATCCGACATCATCTGGACACCCCGCGCATTCCAGTGTTGATCTGCGCCGACAACGGCACTGGCATCACTCCAACGAGGATGCAGAGCCTGCTCACCAGCGGCAACAGCGACAAGGGAGACGGTGGCGCCGGTTCTTTCGGTCTCGGGCACCACGCGGCCTTCTCCGCGTCCGATCTGCGCTACGTGCTTTATGCGTCCCGCTATCGCACGAGCGAGGGGCAGCTTCAGCTTGTCTCCTCAGGCCACGCCGTGTTGGCCACGCACATCCGTCAGCACGGAGACACCAAGTCCATCCACGCACACGACGGATTCTGGGTGAACGACGAGGACCAGGGCCAACTCTTCGTGG
>MKWU01007424.1_pt1 | contig 10527 bp, 14 predicted proteins | sample 809101 | NCBI WGS metagenome assembly MKWU01 (sample SAMN05860141, study PRJNA318959) | sponge metagenome | host: Aplysina aerophoba | place: Slovenia: Piran, Adriatic Sea, Gulf of Piran | collected 2013-05-07
CGCAGGCCCCGAGCCGCCTGCGTCCCGGTGCCTCCTCGGCGGCTACGCCCCCGGCGAGGCGCGCAAGCCGATGCGGTACGATCTCCCCCCGCCCGGACGTGATCCACGTCGTCGGCCCGACGGTGGGAGGCGACGACCGGGGCGACGGACGCCGCGGCCCGCGTGAGCAGCAGCCAGCCGCCGAGCGTCGGGACAGCTACGCCGAGCGAGCCGCCGGGTCGGTGAGGTCGTCGATGGTCAGGCGAGAACATAGACGGTAGCATGAACGGTAACCGCCGCAGCGCGCATCCCGCGGCGCCGGACATGAATGAGTGAGACCCCGGCCCGTCTGCAACGACTCGCGAGGCTCGCTGCAGGGAGCATCGTCGCGGGCCCGGGCGAGCATCTTAACGGAGCCAACGTCCGTCGGGGATCCGCGAAGGAGGCACGTGCCACACCCATGGACATCGCCGCACGGGCCCACTCATGGCCACGATTCACGAGACCGACCGATACCCCCGGGGCCCGAGCATTACCGGTCGTGATCCGATGGTGATGCCAACCGCCTACGCGGTGGGATACGACCAGGCCCGCCTCATCGACAAGGAGGCCGCGGACAGCTACGTCGCCCACACAGTAATCGGCGATCCGGTCATGGACGCGGTGGTGGAGGCGTTGGCGCCCCTGTCCCAGACCGAGGTTCACCAGTTCATCCAGGCCGGGATGGAGGGCGACCGCGACGGTATGCGGAACGCGCCGCAAGAGCTGCGCGACTTCTTCATGGACGCACCCCAGCCCGACCCGGAGTGGCTGAATCCTCAGGACTTCGGACCGGGAATCCGCGCCTTCCAGCGGAACTCCGTGCTCGTCCTCTCGGCCTTCGTCACGGGCGTACTCATCGACGGCTTCTCGACGCTGATCAGCAAGTCGTTCGTACAGACCGGGCGCATCTTCGACAATGGCGTCTGGCGGCTCAGACAGAACAACCGGCATCAGATGGAGATCTTCTGGCCCGGCGGGCTGGAACGCTATGGGGACGGGTGGAAACTGTCCGTCCGCATCCGGTTCGTCCACGCTCAGATCCGGCGGCTGTTCGCACAGACGCCGGAGTGGGACTACGACTCCTGGGGCGTGCCGATCAGCGCCGCGCACCTGGGCTATTCGATCGCCTGTTTCGCCGCGCGCACCGTCGCACACTCCGAGGCTCTGGGAGCCCGTTACACCGCAGAGGAACGTGCCAGCTTCCACCAGGTCTGGCGCTACGCGGGGTACCTCATGGGCATCCCCGAGAGCATCCTCTTCACCGATGAGAGCGATGCGCTGCGCCTGTACCGGATCGGCTCCATGTGCGAGCCCCCTCCCACCACCGAGGCGATCCTCATGACGAACGCGCTGATCAACTCGGCACCCCTGGTGGCCGGCATCGACGACCCCGTGGAGCGGAAGAAGCTGGTGACGAATGTCATCTACCCGGTTTCCCGTGGGCTCATCGGGAACGAACTCGCCGACGAGCTGAACTTTCCCGCGGGCAAGTTGCCCTTCGCGTTGTTCTGGTTCCGGTTGGACCAGCGCATTCAGAAGCTGAAAGCGCGGCTGACAAGGAAGAGCCCGGAAAATTTCTCGACCCTGCTCGTCGCCTCCGCGTACGACGATGCGGGCCTGACGTATCGACTGCCCGACCACGCGCACGATGAACGAGCCAGCGATTGGTAGGGGCGCCGGAAGCTGATCGTCCTGCCATTGCGGGCCTCCATCCCGTGCCTGGATACACGGCGGGACGTGCCGCCGGACCCCGATTCCGGACGGCCGCGCCTCTAGCAGCTACACGGGAATCGGACTGTCGAGCACGGTCCGCCCGCGCCGACAAGGTCAGAACCCTCGATCCCGCCAGCATGTCCGCCGGAGGCCGCGATGGTCCGTGACCGTATCCGCGTCGAGCAGGGCGACATCACGCAACAGCAGGTCGACGCGATCGTGAACGCCGCCAACAGCACGCTGCTCGGCGGCGGGGGCGTCGACGGCGCGATCCACCGCGCCGCCGGCCCCGAGCTGCTCGAGGCGTGCATGCCCCTCGGCGGCTGCCCGACAGGCGAGGCGCGCATCACGATGGGCTACCACCTGCCGGCGATGTATGTGATCCACACCGTCGGGCCGGTCTGGGTGAATGGCGACCACGGCGAGGACGACCTGCTCGCGAGCGCCTACCGGTCGAGCCTCGAACTGGCCCGCACACACGATGCGGCCACCGTCGCGTTCCCCGCCATCAGCACCGGCGCGTACGGATTCCCGCTGGAGCGTGCGACGCGGATCGCCGTGCGCGAGGTGGCGGCCGCCCTCGGAGCCCACGAGACGCCCGAACTCGTGACGTTCGTCTGCTTCGACGCCGCCACGGCGGAGGTCTACGAGCGCATCGTCGGTGAAGTGGTGACGTAGAGCGGGAGCCGGCCTAGCCGCCGCTTGAAAGCGCCTCGACCAGGAACGCACCGGGTACGAGCGGGTCATCGCCGAGCGCGAGCAGCGACATCACCACGAGCCAGACGCCGAAGCCGGCGAGGTTCGCCAGCGTCGCCACACCGCCGGCGCGCGGCGCACAGCGCTCGATCACGACCTGCGTGAGCAGCAGCCAGCCGCCGAGCGCCAGGATCCCGACCCCCAGCGACACACCCGGCACGACCATCAGCAGGCCGACCGCCAGCGGCGTCGCGGCGAATCCGGCTCCTCGCAGCAACTGGTCGACCGGCGCCATGACGCGCGCCACCTGTAGCAGCACGAGGTAGACGACGAGGAGCCACACGAGCCAGAGCGCCACCGCGAACAGGGTGCCGATCAGCACGCTCTTCACGAACAGCGTGCCGGCGTCGCTGAAGTCGTCGCGCACCCACCACAGCCACCCCCCGACGCCGTAGAGGAGCATCGAGCAGACGGCCACGACCACTGCCGGGACCATCGCGCCGGGGTCACGTCGCACTTCGTTGAGCACGTCGCGGTCGGAGCGCGCGAGGCGCACGAGACGCGCAAAGGTCAGTCGGAACTGCACCAACATGTGCCCCTCAAGCACGTTCCGGGGAGCCAAGCACCTCTTAGCTTAGCGGGCGCTTGGCCGGAATGCCGGGACGCCTCGGGAAACGGTCCGGCAGCGCCTCACAGCGGCGCACGATCACCACCTGCTGCGGCCTCGATCCCTCCGGCAGCGACAGCGGCACGGACTCCGCAGGACATCCTCCGAGCGCCTCGACCGCCGCGCCGGCCTCGCGCAGCTCGCGCTGGGCGCTGCTGCCCTTCGGCGCCGCCATGATGCCGCCCCGCCGCAGTAGCGGCAGCAGGTACTCGACCAGCACGGGCAGCGGCGCGAGCGCGCGTGCGACCGCGACGTCGAAGCGCTCACGGCATGTGGGATCGCGCCCGGACTCCTCAGCCCGCGCCGTGATCACCCGGACGCCGTCGAGATCGAGTTCATCCACCAGCGTTTCGAGGAAGCGTGCCCGCCGCCCGTGCGACTCGACGAGCGTCAGCCGCAGGCCCGGGTCGAGGATCAGCATCGGCACGCCCGGGAAGCCCGCGCCCGATCCCACGTCGACCACGTCGACGGGCTCCCCGGCCGGCAGCGCGCCGCTCGCACGCAGCGCGACGAGCAGCGCGAGCGACTCGCCGAAGTGGCGTCGCTGCACGGCGACCGGATCGGTCAACGACGTGAGGCCGGCGCGGTCCCGCCACGCCTCGAGCAACTCAAGGTAGCGCGCAAATCGACGGCGAGCGGACGCGTCGAGCGCCAGCCCGAGCCGGGCGGCCTCCTCCTCGAGCGTGTCGAGGTCTGCCTGCCTGTCCGCGTGGGTGTGTTGGCCCGTTGACACCGTGTCCCGTCGATCTTCTAGACTGCACAGTACCCGAACGTTGACCAGGGGCGCCCGGTCACTCACAAGTTTCGCGCGCCTCACGACCGAGCGTGGGGCGGTTACGCGCAGGCGGGCACGTGCCCCACGACGCGGCAACACGTCCACCGATGAGCAGGGATGGACCACCGATGGCCGAGGCTATCAGCGCCGGCGACGCCAGCGCACACTTCCTCAACGCGATCGAGCCCGAGAAGGCTCGCGACGAGCGACCGGAGGTCGAGCGCTTCGTCGAGTGGATCGGCGCCGAGCGCGAGATGCACTCGCTCACCGGCGACGAGATCGACACCTACCTCCGCGAGCGCTTCCCGGATGCCCTCGGGGGCACCGGCGAGGACACCGAGGAGCCGGAGCTCGACGAGGCCTCCGCAGCCCAGATCGAGCCGCTGCGGGCCTTCCTCGCCTACGCCTCACGACTGGCGTTCACCGAGGAGAACCTGGTGCCTCACCTCCGCCTGGGCGAGCGCGCGGGCGGCGCACGCGGCGGCGCGGGAGCCGCGGCCGAGCTCGGCGGCAAGGCCTACTACGTGACGCTCGAGGGCGTCGCCCTCCTGGAGCATGAGCTCGAGGAGTTGAAGGGCCGCCGCCCGGAGATCGCCAGCGAGCTGCGCGCGGCGATGGCCGACAAGGACTTCCGCGAGAATGCGCCCCTGGACGCCGCCCGCGACCAGCAGGCCCACCTCGAAGCGCGTATCCGCTCGATCGAGGACCAGCTCCGCCACGCCGTCATCATCGACCCGGAGACGAAGGGTGGCCGCGCCAACGTCGGCTCCACCGTGAAGGTCCTCAACCTGAGCCAGGACCGCGAGCAGACCTTCCAGCTCGTGAGCCCGAGCGAGGTCGACCCGGCCGGCGGCAAGATCTCCGTCGAGTCGCCGGTGGGCAGCGCGGTGATCGACCACGTACCGGGTGACGAGGTGGAGGTGCAGGCGCCCGCGGGGTCGGTGGGGCTGAGCCGGGCGGGAGCTGCTCCCCGGCGCCGGCGCCGAAGAGCAGCGGAGGGTAGCTGATCGAGTAGGGGAAGAGCGCCAGCGCGCCCTTCGTGCCCTCGGCGCGGTAGAGCCGCCACGCGAGCCACAGGAAGATCGCACCGCCGACGGCGGCCGTCGTGAAGTAGATCAGGGACAGGCCGGCGATCAGCGTGAATGCCAGCGCCAGCGGCACGAGCATCAGCGAGTAGAGTCCGATCTGGCGCTTCGTCTCGGCCTCGCCGCGCACCACCGGCATCATCGGCACACCCGCCTTGGCATAGTCGTCGGCGAGCACGAGCGAGAGCGCCCAGAAGTGCGGCGGCGTCCAGTAGAAGACGATGAGGAACAGGAACACTGCGGCGATGCTGAGCTCGCCGGTCACGGCGGCCCAGCCGATCAACGGCGGCGCCGCGCCCGCGGCCCCACCCAGCACGATGTTCTGCACCGTAGAGCGCTTCAGGTAGTACGTGTACACGCCCACGTAGAACGCGAACGCGCCGACGGCCAGCGCCGCCGCCAGGATGTTCACGGTGATCGTGAGCCAGACTCCGGCAGCGGCGGCGAGCGCGAGCCCGAACCAGAGCGCCTGCACCGGCTCGAGGATGCCCATCGGCAGGGGGCGCTCGCGCGTGCGCTCCATGAGCGCATCGATGTCGCGGTCCGCGTACTGGTTGATGGCGTTCGCGCCACCGGCGGCGAGCATGCCGCCGATGAGCGTGGCGGCGATGAGCCACGGCGAGGGCCAGCCCTCCGCGGCCAGCACCATCGCCGGCACCGTGGTGACGAGCAGTAGCCAGATGATGCGCGGCTTCGTCAGCGCGATGTAGGCGCGCAGTGTCTCGGCGACCGGGCGCAGCAGGACGGCCTCGTTACGCACGAGCCGCCTCCCGTCCGTCGCCGACGGATCGCGACGCCTCCGTCTCCTCGGTGGCCTCACCCGGCTCGTACGCCGCCGCAACCACGAGGAGCACCGCGGCCGCCCATATCATGGCGCCGAGGGCGAGGTGCGAGGCGCGCACGACGTCGGAGAAGGTGGTCCAGATGTTCGCCGCTCCGACCAGCATCTGGAGGCCGTAGAGCCCCAGCAGCACCATCGACCCGGCCTGTATGCGGTCCGCGAGCGGGCCTCGCAGCTCCGTCGCGCTGAGCGCGACGAACCCCACCGCCCCGAGGCCGACGAGCGTGCTCAGCCGGTGCGCCCAGTGGATGTGCTGCTCCAGCACGCCGTCGACGAACGGTACCGGCGCCTGCAGGCACCCGGGCCACGTCGTACACGCGGTCGTCGAATCGGAGCCGACGACGTAGGAGCCGCCGAGGAGGATGACCAACAGGATCGCGGCCGGGAGGGTCGCGGGCCCCGTGGCAGGCGGGGGCGGCAATCGGGGGCGGAGGGTGAAGGAGCCGCCGAGGAGGAGGACCAGCAGGAGCGCGGCCGTGATGGTCGCGAGCCGCACGAACGCGGCGCGCTCGCGGCTCTCGATACGGCGACGCTGCTCGCCGTAGAACGCGAACACCGTCAGCACGCTCAGCACGGCCAGCAGTGTGAGCGCCGTGCCGAGGTGCAGCGTGACGATCTCCGGCGGCAACTCGCGCTCCACAGTCTCCTTGCCGAGCCACGCCTGCACCGCGAGCAGCACGACGGCCGCGACCGCGAGGTTGCGCACGACCGTGTCGCCTCGGTGCCGCAGCAGCGCGACAGCGGCGGTGGCGACGATGAACAGCCCGACGATCGCGGCGGCGGTGCGGTGCGTGTACTCGATGATCGCGGTGCGCTCGGCGGGGGGCAGCCACTGCCCATGGCAGAGCGGCCAGTCGGGGCAGCCGAGGCCGGAGCCGGTGGTGCGCACGACCGCGCCGATGGTTATCAGCACCAGCGTCACACCGACGGTCGTCACGGCCAGTGCCTGGTAACGCGTCACTCGTTGCTCCCGTGTGCCGGTGAGGCTCGCTCCATCGTACCGCTCAGCTTCGCCACGCGCTGTGCCAGCGCCTCGCGGTAGCGTTGGCTACGTGCCCGGTGGCGCGTCCGATGCCGTCCGCTCCCCGGCCTCCCGCTCGGCGAGGCGCTCCTTGAGCGTCTCGAGCTCGCGCTGCACGGTGTGCAGCCGCGCCTGCAGCCAGAGCAGGTAGACGAACAGGCCCGCCCAGAAGACCGCGAACCCGGCGAACAGGAACTCGAGGTAGTCCACTACGCGCCGCCCAACCCGGCCGGCCGCGTGGCTCGTCGTGCCGAGTCCGCCTCGATGCGATCGACTTGGGCGCGCAGTTCCTCGGCCTCGACGCCGATGCGCTCGGTCTCGGCCCGCAGCGAGAGTAGCCACAGCGTGAGCAGCGTCACGGCGACCATGCCAATCATGAGCACGATCAGCATCGAGTTCGGCAGCGCCTGGCTTCCGGGCAACGTCGTGACGATGGGGTCGGGATGGAGCGTGCGCCACCAGCGCACGGACATGTTGATGATCGGGATGTCGACGAAGCCGATGATCGCGAACACCGCCGCGTAGCGCGCGGCGCGCACGTCGGTCGTGTCGGAGAGGCTGCGCGCGAGCAGGTAGCCGCTGTAGATGAGCAGCAGCACGAGGGTGCTCGTGAGGCGCGCGTCCCACGCCCACCACGTCCCCCAGATCGGCTTGCCCCAGATCGCGCCCGTCGCCAGCGTCAGCGCCGTGAACAGCACCCCGACGGTCGCAGCGGCGCGCGCGACCGCGTCGAACCGCAGGTCGCTGCGCAGCAGCACGAGGATCGAGGCGACGAAGACCACGAAGAACGCGAGGTAGGCGGCGATCGCGGACGGCACGTGGATGTAGAAGATGCGCTGCACCTCGCCCTCGATCGCCTCGCGGGGCGCGACCACGACCGCGCCGACGAGCATCGCCAGCATCGCGACGGCGGTGAGCGGCGGCAGCACCGTCCAGCGCGCCTCGTAGACGGGGCGCACGAGCGCCCAGACGCGGCCTGTGAGGCGTCGCGGAGCGCTCGGCGGCGCGGAGGTCGCGGCGCTCATTGCTCGGCCACCAGCGGGAACAGCAGCGCGCTGCCGAGCGCGCTCCAGACGGTGAACGCGGCGAGGAGCAGCAGCCACGGCGACCCGCCCGTCGGCAGGTCGAGCGCGCCGCCCGTCGCGCGCACGGCGGCGATCAACAGCGGTACGAGGAGTGGCAGCGCCAGCACGGGCATGAGCACCTCGCGCGAGCGCACGCGGCTGCCGAGCGTGGAGAGCAGCGTGGTGAGGCTGACGTACCCGAGCGTCCCGAGGGCCATGATCGTGATCAACTCCGGGGTGAGCAGCGCGGTATTGAAGAGGATAGTCGCCAGCAGCAGTACGGCCAGTTCGATCAGCAGCAGCGCCAGCAGGTTGCTCACCACCTTCGCCGCGTAGAGCGCGGTCCGCGACACCGGCGCGACCATGAGCGCGTCGAACGTGCCTTGCTCCACCTCGGCGGCGAAGGAGCGCCCGCTCGCGATGATCCCGGCGAACAGGAACGTCACCCACAGCACGCCCGGCAGCAACGGCCGCACCTCGCCCGTCGCGAGGTCGAGCGCGAACGAGTAGGTGAGCACGCTGATCGCGGCGAAGACGCCGGCCGAGAGCCACCCCGCACGCTGCCGCCAGAGCAGGCGCAGGTCCTTGCCGAGCACGGCCACGGCCGGGCTCATGCGCCCACTCCGGCCGGCTCCGACGCAGGTTCGAGGATGCGCCCACGGTCGAGCTCGACGACGAGCTCCGCCCAGCCCTCGGCGCGCTCGCGCTGGTGGGTGGCGGCGAGGACGGTAACGCCGGGCGCGCGGAGCACCAGCTCGTCGAGCAGCGCCAGTCCGTCGCGGTCGAGGCCCGTCTCGGGCTCGTCGAGCAGCATCACGCGCGGGCGGTGCAGCACCGCGCGCGCGATCGCGAGCCGCTGGTGGAAGCCGTGCGAGAGCACGGCGACTTGCTCGTCGCGACGAGTCCAGAGCCCCACCCGTCGCAGCAGCTCCTCGACGCGGGACGCTGCGTCCTCGACGCCGTAGAGCCGCGCGAAGAACTCGAGGTTTTCGCGCGGCGTGAGCTCTTCGTACAGCATCGGGCGGTGCGTCAGCACGCCGATCGCAGAGCGCAGGTCGCCGGGCGCCTCGCGCAGGTCGTGGCCCGCGACGGTGGCCTCGCCTTCCGTGGGTGCGAGGAGCGTCGAGAGCACCGCAAGCAGCGTCGTCTTGCCCGCTCCGTTCGCGCCGAAGAGCGCGGCCTTGGCGCCCTCGGGCACCTCGAAATGCACGCGGTCCAGCGCGACGGCGCCGCCGAAGCGGCGGGTCAGCCCGCGCGCCTCGATCACGCCGCGCCCCTGCGGCCCGCGAGGTGCAGCGCGGCCGCACCACCGGCGATGATCGCGAGCGCCAGCGCGACGGCGATCGCGGCGCCGCCGCGCCCGGTGAGCGGGTTCGGCGCGTTGCGTCCGGCGAGCCCTTCGAGGAGCACGCTCACGGAATCGCCTGGCCCGGCCGCGCCCTCGCGCGCGACGAGGGTGATGAGCTCCCCTTCGTCGTCGCGTTCCCCGGCGTGGATGGAGCCCGCGAGCGGGCGGATCTCGTCCGCGAATCGCGTCGGCACGGCGACCTCCATGTGCGCGGTGGGGAGCGGCGCGGTTACGCGCAGTGCGTACGCGTCGCGCGCCCGATCGTAGCCGACGACGTACCGGCTGACGACTGTCGTCACGCCCGGCCGCAGTGCCGTGCCGACCACCAGCGTGCCGCCCTCGACGCGCGAGTCGCCCTCGGCGCCGCCCTCGGCGACGACCGTGTTGTCGGGCAGCGGGACGCGCAGTGTGACGCCGTCCTCGTCGCCGACGAAGATGCGGTCGCCGGGATTGCGCACCTCGTCCTCACGCAGGAAGACGACCTGCGCGTTGCCCCGGTCGAGGGAGAGCACGGTCACCGTCGTCCGCTCGATGGTGAGCGGCGGCGGCTCGGTCGTCTTCGCGTACACGACGATCTCGACCTCGGCGGTCGGGAGCTCGCGCGACAGCAACACGGGTGGCGCGAGGTACTGCACGCCGTCGTAGACCGCGCGCACGACGTACGACAGCTCGATGTCCGGCGCGACCTCGAACCCGAACCGTCCCGCCTCGGTGGTCGTCTCCTGCGCCGACTGCACCCCGCCCTCGCCGAGCACGATGAGCTGCACGGTGACCGGCTCGGTCGCGGGCCCCGACTCGCCGACAAGCACGACGCCGCTGATGCGCCCCTCGGGCTGCTGCGCCGACGCCATCCACGATCGCCTGCCCGATCGACCAGAGGTGCTCGGTCACGGGATGGTCGCGGATGAAGGTCAGCGCCGCGACGCCGGCGGCAAGGCTGGTGGTGTCCCCCCAGAAGCAACTGCTGATGAAGCTGTCCTTGCAGGCCATCATCACATCGGCCCTGCCGGCCACGCACGTCAGCGGGAACCCGTTGCCCATCGCCTTTCCGAAGACGCCCATGTCCGGCGTGACGCCGAAGTACTCCTGTGCGCCGCCCCGGCTGTACCGGAACCCGGTCACGGTCTCGTCGAAGATCAAGACCACGCCGTACTCGTCCGCGATGTCCCGCACCTTGTGCAGGTAGCCGTTCTCGGGCTGGTACGTACGAGCCGGCTCCAGGATGATGCACGCCACCTCGTCCCGATTGGCGTCCAGCGCCGCCCTCAACGAATCGATGTCGTTGTACTCGAACGG
>MKWU01007425.1_pt1 | contig 10525 bp, 3 predicted proteins | sample 809101 | NCBI WGS metagenome assembly MKWU01 (sample SAMN05860141, study PRJNA318959) | sponge metagenome | host: Aplysina aerophoba | place: Slovenia: Piran, Adriatic Sea, Gulf of Piran | collected 2013-05-07
CGCGACGGTGATGGTGAGGACCGCGCCGTCGCTGACGGCAACCTGGTGGCCGGCGGTATTGGTGTCCACGTCCACGGGCAGGATGGTCGCCGTTGCTCCGGTGCCTGGCGTGGCGGTGACCGTGGCCTGCGTTACGCCGGGCGCTATTGCCGCGGTGTATGCCGTGACTGCCGGGTCGAAGGCCGGGGACAGCCTGGCGTCGCTGAGCGAAAGGCTGCTCAGTTCTGAGCGCGGCGGCGTCAGGCTCCCATTCACCTTGTGCTCCCGTCCTCTGAAATCGGGGCGCGGGTGTTCGAGGTTGGCATCGCGACCGGTGGTGGCGTGCTGGATAGAGCCGCCGTTCAGTCGCAGGCGGTTGCGCTCCACCGCGATCCCGGTGTTGTCACGGTCGCCGGCTTGGACCACGTATTGGAATTCCAGCGTGCTGCTTTCGGAACCCCCAACGTAGAGTAATTCCTTGGTCTGCCCGCTGAGGCCAGGATGCCAGAAATCCACCCCCAGGGTCGGGATGCCGCCCGTGGTGTCCACCACCACGTTGGAATCGAAGGTCACGGTGAACGCGATCGTTTCGCCTTCTCCGTAGGTGTCGGCAGCCGCCAGGGGGGACGAGATCACGGCGACACCGTCGGCAACGATGTCGGGAACATTGTTGACCATGTGGCCCGCCTGGTTGGCCGGGGCGTCGTGTTCCAGGTTCGCATCGGCGCCGCTGGCCTGGCCCGTGATTGATCCGTCGCCCAGCGTCAACGCATTGGCGGCGATGGAGATGCCGTCCTCGTCCCTATCGTCCTCCGACACCGTGTACGAGAAGGTCAGCACCTTGCCGGTCGCGTCAACGGAAATGAAGGTGGCCTCCCGGGTGTTGTCCCCCACGGAGACGGCCACGTACGGGGCTCCATCCGTGACTTCGATCCATACTGACTGGTCAAACTCGACCTCGAAGTCGATGGTATCGCCGGTGACATAGATGCCGTCTGCACCCGGATCGCTGGTCAACCGTACCTCGTTGATGTCCGGCACGAGGTCCGGGGCGACCCTGACGGCGTAGGTCCGGGACGGGTGATTGGGCCTAGTCGTAGTGATCACGATTTCGGTGATGCCATCGCGCAGGTTGACCTGGTGGCCCTCGGTATTGGCGTCCACGTCAGCGGGAAGTACGGTCGCCGTTACCTCCGGGAGGGTACTGGTCGTGACCGTGGTCGTTGTCAACCCGTCGCTTGGCGTTCCCAGGTAGAAGGTCGTTTCGGGGCCGAAAGTTTCTGACAGCGATACCCCGGTCAGTGAGAGACCGTGAAGTTTGGACACGGTAGGACGGCTCAATTCGCCATCCACGCCGTGGTCATTAAACGGGTTCCGCCAAGCATGGCTCAAATCCGCGTCAGCGCCGCTGACGGTATGCCTGATAGCCCCGCCATTCAGACTCAAACGATTCTTGGGCATTCGATTTTGCAGCGCGTCCATCCCCACTGGATAGTCTTGAGACGTGACTCTGTATTGGAAATACAGGGTGCTGGTTCCCGACCCGTGGATGAACCTGGCCGGGCGATTTTGGTAAGGGCAACCGAGACAATCGTACAATTCCACCGTCAGTGTGGGCCGGCCTCCGGTGGTGTCAACCACCACCGGGTGATCGAACTCCACAGTGTAGAGCAACTCTTCGTGTTCCCCGGAAACCCGGTCCTGGACGGGATTTGACACGATGTTAATGCGGACGACCTTGGGGACCACACGCGCCGGGCGTTTGACCACCACCGTGTAGGTCACCGGTATGTGGCCGTCCAGGGAAACCCTTGCCGTGATTACGTTGTCGCCGTCCTGATCGTCCTCAACTTCACTTATCAACTCCACCTGGTGCCCGGGGGTGTCCGGATCTGCGTCCGGGGGGTCGATCACCACGGACCCGCCCTCCGGCGGGGTTGCCACGACGGTGGTCTCTGCGAAATCATAGTGGACGTCGGCGAGATAGGTGGTTCGATCCGATCTGAACTCAGGGCGGATGGTCACATCGCTCAGATCAAGATGGTCCAGGCTGGTAAACGGGGCGGCCAGCCTGTCATCAATCTTGTGGTCGGGGTGGTTGCCAACGACAGGGTGCTTCAGGATCGCGGGCAGGTCTCCGGAGACCTCCTTGATAACGCTTTGGTTGAGGCGGAGCAGGTTATCCGACAGATAGATCCCGTCCAGGTCGCGGTCACCCAATTTCACCACGTACTCGAACACCAGGGTGGTGGTGCCGGAACCGCGAGCATACCGCGCTCTCACTTCTTTCTGTGGGCCGTTTCCATCCCTGATATACATGACGAACATGGGCGCGCCATTGGTGGTATCCACCTCGACGGCCCGGTTGAATTCCACGCTGACGGTAATGGGCTCATCCACTCCGTACCTATCTGCGGAGGCGATGGGTTCGGAGATGATCTGGACCCCGTCGTCAACTATGTACGGGGCGTTCGCCAGCCTTCCCTGCAGGTTGAACATCAGGGAGTAGGGGTAATCATCGGATGGCAGCCAGTCGTACCAGTCATGCACGGCCCGCTCCGCCAGCGACCAATCGCTTCTGCTGTCAGCGTCCTTGCCGTCCGCGCTGGTCTTGGTGAACTCCAGGAAGTTGTCGCCCCCGCAGCCGCTGTCGCAGCGGATGACAAACATGTAGCGCGTGTTGGGCATCAACACCTGGGTAACCCGGGAGACGAAGGTGAAGTCGTTGTGGTTGTAATACGCGTCGGGGTCGTCCAGGGTGTGAACGATTTCTCCGGGGCCGCCGTTCTGGTTCACCCTGCGGATGGTGCCGGTAATCTTGACCCAGCGGCCGTCGCGGCTCTTCTTGATGGGCGCTTTGATGTGGTCCAGCAGGTAGCCGCCCCTGGCGCTGCCCGTGGCGAATTCCTGACCGAATCCGTGGGACCCGTGGTTCAGATAGATGACACCGTCTTCTGCCTGGTTAACATTGCCGATCAGTTTCTGCGTCGATGCGGCCTGTGTGCCGGACGCCGTCCAGGCCAGAATCCCAATCACCGCCAAGCTGACGGCCGCAGCGGCAAGCGAGACCCGCAGGTTGACACGCAACCCGGTGATGAGTCGTAGTTTCTTTGAGTTGTCCGTCCAGAACATGGCGCACACATCTGCGGTTTAGAGGTCCACAGGCATCGGCCATCGCCTTGATACCCGAGGATGACCGGGCGGCGTGGGCTTTGCCTGTAGAAAACGGGTAACGATGCTGGCACGTTGTCGCCATCAACCCTATGACGGCCTGCTCGGGAACGAACTCTTGATTGTGGTGTCCGCGAGCCGACTTCCATAGCGGACATCGCAATCGGGGTGTTGCACTCGTTTTCTTTGCCAAAGACCGCTTTTGACGCTGAATCGCCCGTTTCCGGGAGTGTGCATGCCGTGTGCTTTTTGGCGCGCTGATCTGGCGAGCAGCGGAAGGATCCCAGCTTGGCGGTGGCAGATTGCTTGACCGCACGGCCATGTCGATGTGCATAACATTCGCGGCTAGACCGGACATGCAATGCAAGGCGTGTGCAGATGGCGTGGCTCTCACAGTGATATGTTCAGGAGGCGATGATGCCGAGATGTGTCCCACCGTCAACAGATTGAGAGGGACTAAATCGGAATGGAATTCCCCGACGGAGGATGATGGGAGATCTCCAGCGGCAGGATCCATGCCCGGCGCCAGCGGTTTCGGATTGTGTTGTCGTCCCTGGCGATGGTCGCGGTGCTGTGGCCTACCGCCAGGTCTGCCGGGACTGATTGGATCACGACCGCAACGAGGGTCTGCGGCGCGTTCGTGTCAGGGGCGGTTGCTTTCACCAGGACGGTGTTTCAACCCACCGGGGAGGCCATCCAGGCGTCGGCGATTCCGTCCGCGCCGGTGGTGGCGGCTCTGCGGATGCGCAAATACACGTTCGCTGCAAGTATAATGACGAATCATAAAGACGCTTCATGCATTGCCATGTGAGCAATGTGAAGATAATCAACCGAATCCGGTCGGTGGATAGATCTTCGCAAACGGACTCCTTGCGGTCCACATTAGAGGTTGTTCACACATCGTGGTTACCGAGCGCGAATTCCATAGAGCCAGGCACGCTCAGGTCGGATTCCTCATGCGTGCGTACCGAGAGTCCTATGTGGACGGAGATGGCAGAGTGGGGTTGTCCCAGGAGGGACTGCTCCGGCGCATGGCGACCGTCGATGGCGGTTACGGCGAACGGTTCAGCCACGCCACCGTTTCGCGTTGGGAAGCGGGTACCGTCCGACCAAGCGTTGACCGCATCAAGACTTTCGGAGCGGCGCTGAACCTGTCGGACACGGAGACCGCCGGCCTCATACTGCTGGCGGGACTGGCTCCGGACATCGCTTCCGCGACCAGCGAAGTTGGCATGGTCGTCAAGGGCGCGGTGACGGACGACAGGTCAACCGACGGAATAAGTCGCGGGGCCACAAGCGAGAGGTCTGCGGATTTGGAGACGTATGACGGGGCCTCAATCCTGAGTTCGCTGGGCCGCCTGATGCTGCTCCGGATCCTTCCCCTCGCCGTGTTCATCGTTGGCGCAGGATACGGCCTGGCCGCACTCGGCTGGAACGCCAGCTGGATGCCAATCGCCTACGTGTGCGTGACGACGGCATTGGTCCTGGCACAGGGGCTGCTCGGGCCCGACCGGACCGCAGGGTTGCGCGATTTCTTCTGGGTGTCCATGTTTTTCGCCCTAGCGGTACCCACTTTGCAGTTCGCGCCCCTGGACATGGACCATTTCGGGTTCTACGTGATGCGCGACTTCTACGGAACTCACATGCCGTACATGTTGACCCTCCTGGTGTCCCTCGCCACGGCCGGACTGGGCGGGGTGATGTTTCACCTGTTGGGATGGTGGGCCAATCGGAGAAACCGGGCCAGGGATGGAGTTGTGGGGCGGACAGCCTGGGCGGTGCTCCCGCCAATTCTGGTGTCCTATGTGGTGGTGATGGCGCTCTCCAACATCTCGGTCTGGATCCAGTCGGCCGTCGTGTTTGCGGTGTTGGGCGGGATAATGGGCGCCGTCGTGGTCCTTCATGACCCTTCGGTCAACCCGACGCCGGTCCAGCGCCGTTTCCTTTTGCCCGCAACCTTCGCCTCCGCCCTGGTGTTGAGCATCGCGGGGATGTTCACCATCTTCATAATGTATGTCTCGCCGGACGTGCCCAGGATACTGCCGGACCACAACCTGCTGGGGTCCTGGCAGATTGATTTCGATGCCCTGGGTTACACCAGAGAAGAAGTGATGGCGCGTCTCGACGCCGGTTACGTGTGGCACGCCATGTTCCTGTTCGTGTACATGGTGTTCTGCGTCGGCGGCAAATTGCTCAAGGTGGTGTACGTCCTGGCTGACGATGATTCCGCCGGACCGGACGCGATTATTTCGGAAACGTCCCAACCGGCGACCGCGGACAGTGCTCCCAAGCCTCAGGGGTTGCACTTCACGGTACCGGCAAGTTGATGGGTGAGCCTGTTCAGGGGAACCTGATACACGGCATATTGGCAGGCCGGTTTCCTCACTGGGGAATGATGCCAAAGAATCAGCGCCTCGGATCGCCCATCGCCAGCGCCATATCCCGCAGGCCAATGAGTTCGGGCGGCGGAGATTCGGACGCGGGCGTAACGAGATTGTTGGCCATGATGCCCCGCCACTGCTGCACCCGCCACTGCAACGGGCGGGGTTTGGCCCGGCTGCGCCGGTTGGGGTGATTTGCCTATAGCCGGCCCGGCAGCGCCATCGCACCGGTGTCCGGGTCTTCCTGTAGCCGCTCCAACACTTCGCACCACACGCCCTCGAAGGGGTCTTTCTAGTCCACCAGTGGCGCGGCGGTTTCACCTTGGGCCCCTTGCCAGCCTGCCCCTGCTCCTCGCGCCATCGGCGGGCCGGCCTGGCCAGAAACCGTTCCAGGCTCTCTGCCCCCGGGGTGGGTCTGAACTCCGGAGACACGATTACCGCCAACGCTGACTGGGTTTCCCGTATGGTGTGCAGCCACGCCACTGTATCCAAGCTCGCCCAAGGTTCGGTGAGCTTCGTCTTCGCCAGCCTTTCCCCATTTCAAGCGGCGTAGGCGAGGGAATCTACATATCGATGGTACAGAGCGACGGGGAGTTGCTGCGTGTCGGAATTGGCGACCGACAGTGAAAAATATTCCGACGTCTGCCACAAGTGCCGACGCAGCTGGTCTTGCTGGCATAGACGCGAAGTTATGCACAGTCGTCTCTTCCAGTAACGCCGGATGGGTGGTTCCCTTCCCATCGGTGGAATGTGGCGTAGCCCTTTACTCCCGTGTCAAGGTCCGCGACCTCCCAGGGATGAGTCGGGTCCTGCCGCTCTGACACGACACTCTTAGGGCTATTGTATGGCTATTTGTATGGGCTGTTTGGGGATGACTTCAATGTGTCAACCACTCTTTCTTGCGAGTTCAATGCTGAAGCGTGATCTCTGGCTGGTCAAAATATGGTGGCCTCCGGTCGACAAATAATTCTGTGTTCGGATTTGGCATTGATTTCGGCCGCGTATTTTACTGCTGTGGTGTGGAAATGATACGGCGGGGTGTAGGAAGAGTGTGTCAATTTATGCATCAAATCAATGGTCACTCCCAAGTATAATGTGTCGTTGCCGGTTTTCCAGGCACTGTCCGGGATGTCTTCTGTGTATAAACGGGTGGGAGATTTTGTCGATGGCGGCTATGGACGAGCGGGATTTGGAGATTGCCGGGTTGAGGGAGCGTCTGTCGCTGTTGAGCGAGGCGAGCCTGCGCATCAACGACAGCCTGGATTTCGACCGGGTGCTGCAGGGGGTTCTGGAGAGCGCCCGTTCGCTGACGGGCGCCCGCTACGGGGTGATGGTGCTGTTCGACGACGGGCTGCAGATACAGGATTTCATGGCTTCGGGAATGTCACTTGAGGAAGCGGGGATGCTGTGGAACGTGGCGGACGGGTTGCGCTTCTTTGAGCACATCGGCGGCCTTTCCGGTCAGGTGAGGCACCCCGATTTCCACCGGTACGCTCGGGAGCTGGACCTGCCGGAGCTCAATTTCCCGGCTGAGGTGCATCTGCCGTTGGCAGTGCTGTTTGCCCCGATTACCTATCGTGGCCGTCCGTCGGGAGTCATCTACCTGGGCGACACGGTGGATGGCCGGGAGTTCTCGCCCGAGGACGAGGAGACCCTGTTGATGTTCACCTCGCAGGCGGCGCTGGTCATCGCCAACGCCCGCTACCACCGTGATGAGCGGCGGGCGCGGGCGGACCTGGAGGCGTTGGTAGACACTGCGCCGGTGGGCGTGGTGGTGTTCGACGCGAGGACCGGGGTTCCGGTTTCGATCAACCTGGAGACTCGTCGGGTTGGCCGGGAGTTCTTTTCCGAGTCGCTTTCGGTTGAGGAGATCCTGCAGCTGCTCACGGTGCGGCGCGCCGACGGTTCGGTGATGTCGATGCGTGAGTTGCCGATGGCAGTTGCGCTCAGCAGTGGTGAGACGGTGCGTGCTGAGGAGGTGGAGCTGAGCATCCCGGACGGCGGCAGCATGACGGCCATCGTCAATGCCACGCCCATTCATGGAGAGGGTGGCGAAATTGAGTCGTTTGTGGTGACGATGCAGGACATGACGCCGCTGCAGGATCTGGAAAGGCTGCGCGCGGAGTTTCTGGGGATGGTGAGCCACGAGCTGAGGACGCCATTGACCTCGATACGAGGTTCGGCGAATACGCTGCTGGATGAGGGGGCCATGCTGGACCCGGTGGAGATGCGTCAGTTCCATCGGATAATCTTTGAGCAGTCGGAGCGGATGCGAGGATTGATAAGCGACCTGCTGGACGTGGCCCGCATTGAGACGGGCAGCCTGTCGGTGACGCCGGCTCCGGTGGAGGTTTCCGCACTGATGGAGGAGGTGAAGGGTATATTCCTGGCTGTTGGAAGCGGGAACAATATCCGGATCGATCTGCCTGCGGATTTACCGATGGTGCTGGCGGACCGGCGGCGCGTCGTCCAGGTGTTGAACAACCTGCTGTCGAACGCGGTGCGGGAGTCGCCCGAGCCATCGGTGATACGCGTGAATGCGGCTTTTCAGGGCGGGTACGTGGCAGTGAGCGTTTCGGACCGAGGGCGGGGCATCCCTGCAAATTTGCTGCCGCGTTTGTTCCGGAAGTTCTCGCGGTCCGCTGATGATGAGCAAACTGACACTGGTCTTGGTCTGGCAATCTGCAAGGGGATAGTGGAGGCGCACGGCGGTCGTATCTGGGCGGAAAGCGATGGCCCCGATACGGGCGCCCGGTTCACATTCACCCTTCCGGTGGCGGAAGGCGCTTCGACAGGTCGCGCGGATGGCGCTGGCGGCAGTGCGGTGCGCGCACCGCTGGTGGGGGTCTCAGGCGAGGCTCCGAGGGTGCTGGTGGTTGACGACGACCCGCAGACCCTCCGGTACGTGCGGGATGTGCTTTCCAGGGCTGGTTACGTTTCCAGTGTCGCGGCTGATCCGCGGGAGGTGCCCAGGCTGGTTGAAGAGGTTGCACCGCACCTGGTGCTGCTGGATCTGATGTTGCCGGGATCCAATGGGATTGAGTTGATGGCGAGCGTCCAGGAACTGGCGGCTGTGCCAGTGGTCTTTCTGTCCGCGTACGGTCAGGATGAGGTGATAGTGAGGGCATTCCAGGCGGGTGCGGCCGATTACGTGGTCAAGCCATTTTCACCCAGCGAACTCTTGGCGAGAATCCAGGCGGCGCTGCGTCGCGGTGAATCAACGGCGCCCGCTGAGGCGCCGCGCGACCCTTACGTGTTTGGCGACCTGGTCATCGACTACTCGCGCCGAGACGTTTCGTTGAGGGGTGAGCCGGTGTATTTGACTACCACCGAGTACCGACTCCTGGCCGAGCTTTCGGCCCATGCCGGTCGGGTGATGACCCATGACCAGCTGTTGCAGCGGGTGTGGGGTTCCGATGGCGCCAACAATGCTGGCTTGCTGCGGTCCGTCGTGAAGCGGTTGCGGCAGAAGCTCGGCGACCCGGCGGCTGAGCCGATCTACCTGTTCACCAGGCGGGGCGTGGGCTACTGGATGGCTGCTGCCGTAGTTGATTGACGGCTGCTTCACGTTGGACCATCGGTCTTTGGGTCTAGGGGCCGGCTACCGTGAACTCCACGCTGTTGTAGTGCTCTCTCCCGTCGCTGGTGCAGATTGCGACGGAGGCGGCGCAGTCCGTGGTGGGCGCCAGTGAGATGGTGACATCGGCGACCGAATCGGGCCTGACGTCGATCACCCAGTTCTGGTCCGAGCCTTGGGACGTTCGCTTGGCGCGGGTAACCGTGCCGTTGGTCACATCGAACGCCTCGTCGCGCAGGGTCCTGAAACTCAGGTTGGGGTTCTCGGTGAACGATAGCCCAAAGGTGAATGAATTCTCGCCGTCGTGGCTGTCTGGGATGCCGTGGGCGAACGCGGCCGGCGGCGGCGCTGCTCTGGTTGAGAGGCTGCCGGAGTCTTCGTCGGGGATGATGCTGACCTCAACGGTGTCTCCGGCGTCCCAGTCGAATTCCTCGTCCAACGCCCACCGGTAGCGTCCCTCTGCGCCGGCGGAGGGCTTGGAACTCTCGCTGGCCAGGAACTGCCGGTCTCCCAGCGTGAGTGTGAAGTCGGAAGGCATCTCGGAGCGCATCATGTTGAGGAACAGGGCGTCGGCCAACTGCAGCACCGTCATGACGCGGTACCTGGCGCCGTCGGCGGTGAAGTCGCTTTTGGAGACTGAACCCATCCGGGTCCACCGGGAATAGCCCGATGCTGGCGGTGCGTTGGTGTCGTCTTGCACGCCTACCGTGACGGTGGCTGACCATACGGGAGCCCGGGTGACCGTGACGGTGTAGGTCAGCGTGGTGACCTCGTCCTCGGCTGTTACCGTGGCCTGGATCAGGTTCTCGCCCACATCCAGATCGACCGTCGCCACGCCTGCCGTGGTCGTTCCGTCGCTCTGGATAACGGAAACCGACGCGCTGCTGTGGTTCGTTGTCGCCGTCAACGTCACGGACCCGACATCGTAACTGACCGACGCCGAGTATTCGGCAGTCGCCGCCGCAAAGGCTGGCGTGAGGGTGACGGCGCGGGCATCATCGTCCACCAGAGTCAGCGCGCTGAGTGTGGCGTCGCTGCTCGGGTCGTTGTCGATCACGCTGACAGTGGTCTCGGCAATGTCACCGGCGGTCACTCCATTCGGCAGCGTGCCCAATCCGATGACGACGCTCTCGCCCTCATCGTCGATTGCGTCATCCATTGGCCTGAAGCCCCAGTTCACTGATGTTTCGCCCGACTGGAATGTCACGCTCTCCCAGATCCGCGCGATGTCTGCGTCGGTGAATCCGTTTTGTCCCGTCCTGGTGAAGGGAATAACCACCTCACGCTGAGGGTCTGCGTCCAGGGTAATGGGGACCCACAGCCCGCCGTCTTCGCTCACGTCGTAAGTTGCTGAACCAAAACTGACCTTCACCTGCGGTGGATTGGGGTCGGTTATGGTCACTGTGGTCTCGGTGGT
>MKWU01007426.1_pt1 | contig 10518 bp, 10 predicted proteins | sample 809101 | NCBI WGS metagenome assembly MKWU01 (sample SAMN05860141, study PRJNA318959) | sponge metagenome | host: Aplysina aerophoba | place: Slovenia: Piran, Adriatic Sea, Gulf of Piran | collected 2013-05-07
CAGGGTCCACCGCCCGATCGACGATCCTGGGACGCAATCGCATGCCGCGTGTAGCGATGACGGCAGTAGCCGACGCCAGTTGAAGCGGCGTTGCCAGCATATAGCCCTGTCCAATCCCAGTGATGACAGTCTCCCCCGGGTACCACGCCTGACCTCGAGCATTGCGCTTCCATGCGCGCGACGGCATCAACCCGCGACTCTCGCCCCCGAGCCTTATGCCGGTGCGCTCGCCGAAGCCGAAACTCGACAGATACGCATTCATCCGGTCGATGCCGAGCGCGAGCGCGAGTTCGTAGAAATACACGTCGCAGGACTGCACGATGGCACCGTGCAGTCCGATTCGTCCGTGTCCGTACTTCTTCCAGTCGCGAAATCTGCGCTTGCCACCCGGCAGTCTGAACCAGCCGGGACACCACGATTCTCCTCGTGCGTGGCCAACACCACGCTCGAGTCCAGCAAGCCCCAGGAACGGCTTTATCGTCGACCCTGGAGGGTACTGTCCGTTGAGGGCGCGATTGAACAGCGGGCGATCAGGGGAGCGCTGCAGACTTCTGTAGGTTTCGAGGTCGATTCCGCGAGCAAACAGGTTGGGGTCGAACCCCGGGTTGCTCGCCATGGCGATCACCGCTCCGGTCGCCGGGTCGATGGCCACAATTGCACCATTCTCATCGCGGAGGGCCAATTCGGCGGTACGCTGCAATCCGACGTCCATCGTGAGGAACAGGTTCCTCCCGGGAACCGGATCATGGCGTTCCAACACGCGAAGTATTCGCCCTTGGGCATTGGTCTCAACACGCTGATAGCCCACTTTGCCGTGCAGCCAACCCTCATAGGACGCTTCGACGCCCGTCTTGCCGATGTGAGACGTTCCGCGGTAGTCGGCCTGGTCGATACGCTCGAGCTCGCGCTTGTTGATGCGGCCGACATAGCCCACGAGATGAACACCGAGGTCGCCGAGCGGGTAGTTCCGGGTCAACCGCGCGACGATATCGACTCCGGGGAATCGATGTCGATTGACCGCGATTCTGGCCACCTCTCGGTCATCCAGTCGCGGGCGCAACGGTACCTTTTCGAAACGCCGCTTTCGGGCCAGGGCAGTCAGAAATGCCTCTTCATCCGCATCGGTAATTTCGATGATCTCGCGCAGGTCCGTTATCAGTGCGTCAACGTCTTCCACTACTTCGGGGACAACCTCAAGGCTGTACGTCGGCAGGTTCTGCGCCAGAATCTCGCCTTGACGGTCAAAGATGAGCCCTCGGGTGGGTGCTATTGGGACAATCTTGACGCGATTGTTCTCCGACAGCGTGGTGAAATGCTGATGCTTGAAGATCTGCAGATGGACGAGCCGTCCGACGAGTACGAGTGTGAGCACTGCGACGATGATCGCGGCGCCGAAGGCGCGCATGGAGAACAGGAGCGATTCGCGGGAGAAATCCGTGATTGTCAAGAGCGGCACCATTGCCAATCAGGACTCCTGATGTGATGTCAGCTTTCGACAGTCGCCGCAAAAGGGTCAGGCGAGCACCAACGCGTCACGCAACGGCGTAGCGGCGTCTGATCACTCGCAGAACGACAAATATCCATGGCCACAACAACATGCTGACGAGCGGAGAAGTCCAATACGCCGATGCCTCGACCGGTATCCCGCGAATGCCGTTGCTCCAGAGAACCAGCGCCTGATAGAGAAATACCAGCACGAAGATCGTGATTCCCTGACGCCACAGCGGCAGCACCCGTACGCGGCGATGGGTGTGATGCGCGACGTAGGCGACCACGCTCAACCCCAGAGCGTGCTGGCCGAGCAACGTGCCGGTCATGACGTCGAGAAGCAATCCGACGGCCCAGCCGACCATGACGCCGACCTGTTCAGGCGCCGCCATGCACCAGTAGACGAGCACCAGAGCCACCCACGCAGGACGCCAATTGGCTGCCGCCTCCGGCATTGGCAGCGCTGTCAACAGCAATGCCATGACAAACGAGACCGGGATCACCCAGCGACCTTGATGGATCCTCTCGATCACCATCCACTCCAGCTCGTATATGCCTCGAAAGCCGGATCCTGGTCAGTTGCCGAATCCGAGCGCACGAGGAGCACCTCTCGGGTTCGTTCAAGCATTGCGCTCGGCTCGACGTACACCTCGGCAAACGGTTGGCCTTGGTCCCTTCGTATCTCGACCACATTTCCTACCGGATAACCTGACAGAAACCGGCTGCCGAGGCCGGATGTCACAATTCTATCGCCGATTCGCACATCGGCATTGTTCGGAACGTACGAGAGCTTCAACAGATTGAGCGGGCCAGTGCCAAGTGCGACCGCTCGCAGACCGTTGCGATGAATCTGCACTGGAAGCGCGTGGCTGGGATCGGTGATCAGCAACGCATTCGAGGTGAACGGTCCGACGTGAATGATCTGTCCCATGACGCCATTGGAGCCGATCAGAGCCTGGCCAGGCAAAACACCCTCTCTCGCGCCCTTGTTGAGAACTATCCGTCGGCTGAATGGATCCATGTCGACCGATATCAACTCCGCGACGAGCACTCGCTCGGCCACCTTCTCGGAACTGCCGAGCAAATTGCGAAGCCGGCGGTTCTCGGCTTCGAGCGCGTCGAGCTTTTCGAGCCGGCTGCGCATTCGAAGCCGCTCGTCACGCAGCTGGGAATTCTCCGCGAGAATAGTGCGCCTCATGGACACCTGCTCGGAGAGCCATTCGCCTGTACGAATCGGAAGATGGATTGCAAGCTGAAGCGGATAGAGTACCGTCGAAAGCAGACCGCGGGCCGACTCCAGGTGATTCGCGCGATGGTCGAAGCTCATCAACAAGATCGACGCGATGACGGCAACCACGACGCGAATCAGTGCTGAAGGTCGGCGTACAAACAATGGCGCTATCGATTCGATGACCGTTCTCCGAGTTGCCGGATCAGGTGCTCGCGAATTCTTGTCAAGTCACTCGGTCGTGAAAATATCAATGCCTTTCTCGTCGACCATCTCGAGTGCCCGCCCTCCTCCCCGAGCAACACAAGTGAGGGGATCGTCGGCGATGATCACGGGGATACCGGTCTCTTCCATCAACAGTCGGTCAAGATCCTTCAGCAAGGCGCCCCCCCCTGTGAGCACCATGCCGCGTTCTGCGACATCGGCGCCTAGCTCAGGAGGTGTCCGCTCCAGCGCGGCTTTTACCGCACTCACGATGCCGGACAATGCGTCCTGCAGCGAATCGAGAATTTCATTGCTGTTCAGCACGAAGCTGCGCGGAATTCCTTCCGCCAGATTCCGACCTCGTACCTCGATCTCCTTGACCTCGTTGGCCGGATAGGCGGAACCAATCTGATGCTTGATTTGCTCCGCCGTCGCCTCTCCTATAACCGTGCCGTAGTTGCGCCGGACGTAGCTGATCACCGATTCGTCGAATCGGTCGCCACCGATCCGAACCGACTCGGAATAGACGATTCCGTTGAGCGAGATTACGGCTACCTCGGTGGTGCCGCCACCGACATCCAGCACCATGGAGCCACTGGCGTCGCTCACCGGCATTCCCGCACCGATGGCGGCCGCCATCGGCTCCTCGATGAGGTACACCTCGCGCGCTCCTGCGCCCGACGCGGACTCGCGAATTGCTCGGCGCTCGACTTGGGTGGACCCGCAAGGAACGCATACCAGCACTCTTGGACTAGGCCGAAGAAATCTGTTCTCGTGTGCCTTGTGGATGAAGTGCTGCAACATTTTCTCGGTCACGGTGAAATCGGCGATTACGCCGTCCTTCAGTGGCCGAATTGCCTGGATGTTGCCAGGCGTGCGTCCGAGCATGCTCTTTGCGGCCTTGCCGACCGCCGCGATGCTCTTGCCACTGCCATGGCCGTGTCCCTGCCGGATGGCCACGACAGATGGCTCGTTGAGCACGATGCCCGTTCCACGGGCGTACACGAGCGTGTTGGCAGTACCGAGATCGATCGAGAGGTCATTGGAAAACAGACCTCTGAGGCGCTTGAACATGAACGATCCGATTCCCAGAGTCGGTTACCAGCAACGAGGGATGCCCAGTATAATCAGGTTTCCGCTCTTCCCCGGGGGCAGATGTCGAACTCCGCACTCGGCGGTGATCCGACGGAATTCGAAGCGCCTTTGGAGCAAGCAATCGAACTGTAGCAGGACCAAACAGACATCATCAAGTAATCTAAGCAGTTAAGCCATGTTCTTGAGATTTGACGAGAAGATGTCACTCGAACCCGGAAGTATTCTGAACGTCGCTCATCTTGCGCGCCTGCATGTCTCGGAGGATGACGTTCAGCAGTATCTCAGCGAATTGTCCGCAATTCTCAGGTTCATTGAACAGATGAACACGGTTGATACCAGTGGTGTGATGCCTATGGCCCATCCACTGGACATGACCCAACCGCTTCGCCCCGACGTCATTACCGAGCAGGACCGCCGCGAGGAGTACCAAGCCATCGCCCCTGCGATACGCGACGGATTCTACGTTGTCCCAAAGGTCATCGAGTAGCCGTACGAGCAACATCCCCGTACGCCGGATTTTCTCCGAACACACAATGCCTCACCGGCACGTCGGTTCAACGCCATGCACACGCTATCCGTTTCCGCTCTCGGCGCCGCCCTCAGGCGAAAGGAATTCTCAAGCGTTGAACTGACGACGCATTTCCTCGACCGTATCACGACCCACGACCCTTCCCTGAACTCGTTCATCACCGTCACACCCGAGGCCGCCCTGGCTCACGCGGCCCGGGCGGATGAACGGCTGCGCGCCGGCGAAGACCATCCGCTGCTTGGAATTCCCATTGCACACAAGGACATATTCTGCACCCGGGGTGTTCGTACATCGTGCGGTTCACGAATGCTGGATACCTTCATCGCACCGTACGATGCAACAGTGGTCAACCGACTTCTCGCATCCGGAACCGTAATGCTCGGAAAGACCAACATGGACGAATTTGCCATGGGATCGTCAAACGAGACGAGTTGGTACGGCCCGGTTTGCAACCCATGGGACTCCAATCGCGTCCCCGGTGGTTCGTCCGGAGGGTCCGCGGCGGCCGTCGCCGCTGGCCTCGCACCCATTGCTACCGGAACCGAGACCGGAGGCTCCATCCGCCAACCTGCTGCCCTCACCGGACTGACAGGACTCAAGCCGACTTACGGACGAGTCTCCAGATTCGGCATGGTGGCATTCGCATCCAGCCTCGACCAGGCCGGACTCATGGCACGAAGCGCCGAGGACATCGCACTGGCCCTCGGCACAATCGCCGGTCACGATCCGAACGATTCCACTTCCTCGGATCGACCAGTACCGAACTATCCGCCCCTGCTCGACCACGATCTGTCGTCACTGCGAATCGGAATCGTAAAAGAGCAATTCACCGATGGACTGGACCAAGCCGTCGGCACACTGGTCGAACAAGCGATCACCGACCTCGAACGATTAGGCGCCACCCTCCTTGACGTTTCGCTGCCGAACACCGCCCTGTCCATCCCCGTGTACTACGTTGTAGCGCCCGCCGAGGCATCATCCAATCTGTCCCGATACGACGGCGTACGCTTTGGACATCGCGCATCCAATCCAGCCAATGTGGAGGACTTGTACAAGCGCAGTCGAAGCGAAGGATTCGGCAACGAGGTCAAACGCCGAATCATGATCGGCACATACGTGTTGTCGGCCGGTTACTACGATGCTTACTACCTCAAGGCACAACAACTCCGTCGTCTCATTAGCGCCGACTTCGCACGAGCTTTCGAACAGGTAGACCTCATCGTCGGACCAACCTCTCCATTCACCGCCTTCCCCATCGGAGAGAAGATGCACGACCCAGTTGCAATGTACCTCTGCGACACCTATACGTGCGGTATCAACCTGGCTGGCTTGCCAGCACTATCCACGCCAGCCGGATTCGCACAAGACCTTCCCGTCGGACTACACCTCATGGGACCCCATTTTCGCGAGGACCTGCTCCTGGCCGTAGCTCACCAATACCAACTCGTGACAGACTGGCATCTCAAACGCCCCCCCACTTTTTCATAGGCGATCGTGCCAACCAACGAACAGCCAGAAGAAGGAATTCAAACATGCCTTGGGAAGCTGTAGTTGGACTCGAAATCCACGCACAACTCGTCACCCGGACCAAACTTTTCTCAGGCGCTCCAGCAGCCGTGGGTGCTGAGCCGAACCAACAGGCCTGCGCTATAGATTTAGGGTATCCGGGAGTACTGCCGGTCCTAAACAAAGACGTCTTGCGAATGGCTGTCATGTTCGGCGTCGCCACAAACGCAACTATCGCACGTCGTTCCATCTTCGCGCGCAAGAATTATTTCTATCCTGACCTCCCCAAAGGATATCAGATCAGCCAATATGAATTGCCTATCATCCAAAACGGCGAGGTGCAAATCACCCGGACAAACGGATCAATCAAGCGAATCGGAATTACTCGCGCCCACCTCGAAGAAGATGCTGGCAAATCGATACACAGCCTTTACCCACAGCAGACAGCGCTCGATTTGAACCGAGCCGGTGTACCACTACTCGAAATCGTATCCGCACCTGATATGCGCTCGGCAGATGAGGCCACCACCTACATGCGTACAATTCATTCTCTCGTCCGGTATCTCCAAATCTGTGATGGAAACATGCAAGACGGATCCTTTCGCTGCGACGCGAATGTCTCAGTCAGACAGTCTGGAGATCCCAATTTGGGAACGCGAACAGAAATCAAGAATCTCAATTCGTTTCGTTTCGTTGGCCGCGCTATCGATTACGAAATAGATCGCCAAATCGAGCTTCTTCGCCAAAACAAGACCATCACACAAGAAACCCGCTTATACGATGCTGTTACAAATGAAACACGTGCCATGCGCGGAAAAGAAGAAGCCAATGACTATCGCTACTTTCCCGATCCCGATCTGCTTCCTGTCGATTTGACTCCAGACTACGTTACGCGCGTTGCCAATGCACTGCCCGAACTTCCGTCCCAAAAATATTCCCGATTCCGCACACAGTACCAACTCGAGGAACAGGACGCGAGAAGACTTACCGCTCGTCCGGAACTCGCAGACTTCTTCGAAACCGTAGCCCAGAAGTCCAAATATCCCCAAAGTACCGCACACTGGATTACCGGAACCATCACCGAAGCCATGCACCGCGACGGACTAGATATCACCAACTGTCCGATCGAACCCAGCCACCTTGCCGTTCTCATCACACGAATTCACGATGGCACACTCTCAACCACGATGGCCAAGAAGGTATTCGAAGCACTCTGGAACCGTGACGGCCACCCTGACTCAATAATCAAGAAACAAGGATTCGCCCAAATCTCCGATTCCGGCGAAATCGACACCTACGTCCAGCAAGTAGTTGCCGAGTATCCCCATCAAGCTGAGGAATTTCGAAACGGGAAGGAAAAACTGCTGGCATTCTTTATAGGAAAGATTATGAAACAGACACGCGGTCAGGCAAATCCTGTCAAGGTCGCCGAATCACTGAAACGCCAATTGCGAAATACAATTCAGTAACCACTACCAAAACGAAAAATTACTCGGCGCCCACCGCCTCACCAAGTTCCGGGCGGTCCACCAGTTCCACATACGCCATTGGCGCCCTATCCCCCGCTCGATGTCCGCATCGAATGATACGAATATACCCACCGGGACGCTGTTTGTAACGCGGTCCAAGGTCCGCAAACAATTTTGAAACGCATCCCTGATCGCGAACTTTCGAAAACACAACCCTGCGATTCGACAACGTGTCCACCTTCGCACGTGTAATAAGCGGTTCCACGACGCGGCGCAATTCTTTCGCTTTCGGCACCGTCGTCCTTATCATTTCTACCCTGATAAGAGACGCCGCCATGTTCCGGAACATCGCGCGGAAATGAGCCCGGTCTCTATTCAAGTGTCGACCTGACTTTCTGTGTCGCATGTCATCGTTCCTCGACGGACCTCACCACCAGGCCCGAATAACCGATTCCGACGAACCCTACCGGTCCCGGCCCTGTCCATAAAGACCGGCTGGTGGCCAATTCTCAATTCTCATACCGAGTGAAAGTCCCTTTGATGCCAACACGTCCTTTATCTCCGTCAGCGACTTCTTACCCAGATTCGGCGTCTTCAAAAGCTCCACTTCCGTACGTTGCAACAAATCACCGACGTAATAGATACTCTCCGCCTTCAGGCAATTCGCTGACCTAACAGTGAGCTCCAGATCATCCACCGGACGCAGCAAAATCGGCTCCATTTCGGACTCGACGTGCGTCGGCGCAACGTCCTGCCTACCGCTCAGTTCAACAAAGACAGACAGTTGTTCCTGAAGTAGATTTGCCGCGTGCCTAATCGCATCCTCGGCTCCAATCGTTCCGTTCGTCTCTATTTCCACCACCAACTTGTCCAAATCAGTCCGTTGTTCGACTCTCGCCGTGTCTACGACATAAGAAACACGACGAACAGGGCTAAAGGATGCATCTACAAACAATTTGCTAATTGGCCTATCACCTTCTTCCGAAATTCGGGTCGCTGCAGGCTGATAACCCCTGCCCAGTTCGACCTTCATCGCCATGTTCAACTCACCTTCCTTCGTAAGTCGTGCAATGAAATGATCCGGATTAACAACCTCTACATCATGATCCAATACTATGTCGCTAGCATGAACGACACATGGTCCCTTCTTGTTTATTGTCAAAACCGATTCATGACGCGTATGCATGAATACATCCAGTCCCTTAAGGTTCAACAGAATCTCCGTGACATCCTCCTGTACACCCTCAATAGTTGTGTATTCATGCAACACCCCCTCAATTTCCACCTCCGTGACTGCACAACCAGGCATGGAAGAAAGCAATACGCGACGCAACGCATTACCAAGCGTGTGACCGAAGCCGCGGTCCAATGGCTCTAGTGTAATCTTGGCCTTGTGTTTTCCAACTTCCCGAACCTCAACAATATTGGGCTTCAAGAGTTGAGTGGCTGTCGCCTGCATATATCTATCTCCGTGATCCACAACTATTTCGAATAGAGTTCAACAACCAGCTGTTCATTCACGTCCGCCGGAAGATCTTCCCGGTCAGGCAAGGCCTTCAAGGTCCCCTCCATTTTTGCCGCGTCTACTTCCAACCACACCGGGAAACCATACTGCTCCATAAGTGCCAGTGAATCCTGAATTCTTTGCTGACGACGGGCACGGTCTCGAATTGAGACTACGTCGGACATGCTGACTTGATAAGACGGAATGTCTACACATCGGCCATTCACCATGACTGCCCGATGATTTACAAGTTGACGGGATTCCGCCCGAGTCGTCCCGAAGCCCATCCTGTATACTATGTTATCAAGCCTGCACTCCAAAAGACGAAAAAGGTTTTCGCCAGTGGCACCCTTTTGCCTGGCGGCCGCCTTGTAGTAGTTGTGGAACTGTCTCTCCAATACACCATATATTCTTCGTAATTTCTGTTTTTCCCTCAACTGCAACGCATAGTCCGACATCCTCCTTTGCCGTCTACCGCCGTGCTGGCCCGGCGGCGCGTCCAATTTGCACTTCGAATCCAATGGACGTGTGCGACTCGTAAGCATAAGGTCAACGCCTTCTCGCCGACTAAGTCGGCACCGAGGTCCTGTATATCTGGCCATGCTGCTTTCTCCGCGACCCGTATCTACACTCGCCGCTTTTTTGGGGCCCGACATCCGTTATGTGGAATCGGCGTGACATCCGAGATGCTGGTAATCTTAAACCCCGCATTGTTCAACGCCCGAACAGCCGACTCGCGTCCGGGTCCAGGGCCCTTGACCATCACCTCCAGATTTCTCAATCCATATTCCGAGGCCGCTTCGCACGCCTTCGTCGCTGCTATCTGAGCGGCGAATGGCGTGCTCTTGCGGGAACCCTTGAAGCCGCTCGCTCCCGCCGTCGACCAGGCGAGAGCATTCCCTTGTCGATCCGTAATGGTAATCAATGTATTGTTGAACGACGCATGTACATGAACAATTCCATCGCTAACAGTGCGCCGAACGCGCTTCTTTGTTCGTATCTTCGCTCTCGCCATTGTATTGCCCCAATCTCATCTTCTAATCGGACGGCGTGGACCCTTTCTCGTACGAGCATTTGTATGTGTACGTTGCCCTCGTACTGGAAGCCCTCTCCGATGTCTAATGCCCCGATAACAACCAAGGTCCATTAGGCGTTTGATGTTCATTGAAATTTCCCTGCGAAGATCACCTTCAATTACACCCCTTCCAACTTCACTTCGCAAAGCGTCGAGTTCCGCCTCTGTTAGATTGCGAATGCTCTCGCTCGCATTGATCCCGGTGATATTACAAATGGCAAAAGCGCGAGTCCGTCCTACACCGTAGATGTGTGTCAATGCCGCCCATACATGTTTACGATCGGGCACGTTTACGCCAGCAATTCGTGCCATAGCATATCCCTCTCTCTCTATCTGGTTGACAGTCGTCCTACAGAACCCTTTATTGCTTCAACCTTGCCTCTGCTTGTGCCGACCATCCCTGCATATTACACGCACAAT
>MKWU01007427.1_pt1 | contig 10517 bp, 10 predicted proteins | sample 809101 | NCBI WGS metagenome assembly MKWU01 (sample SAMN05860141, study PRJNA318959) | sponge metagenome | host: Aplysina aerophoba | place: Slovenia: Piran, Adriatic Sea, Gulf of Piran | collected 2013-05-07
ATATTTCAAATTCCCTGGTGGACAGGCTGGAAAACGGCCCGATTTCATCGCGCGCCTTCTGGAACGCCAGGTGTTGTACCAGCCGGTCATCGATATAGACCCCGCCCCGGGCGATCTCTTCAATGGCCTTGATCAGGGTTTTCGGGGCGCTGCTCTTGCTGAGGTAGCCCCGGGCGCCGGCGCGCAGGGCCTGGTCCACGAATACCGTGTCTTCATGCATGGTGAACACCAGGACTTTGGCATTCGGGTCCTTGCGGATAATACGCCTGATTGCCTCCAGCCCGCTGATACCCGGCAATGACAGGTCCATGACGACTATGTCCGGGTCCACGTCGGTAAACAGTTTGCTGGCCTGCTCGCCGCTGGATGCCTCGGCAACTATTTCAAGCTTGTCCGATTGCTCCAGCAGCATTTGATAGCCGGCGCGTACCACGGCATGGTCATCGACCAGGAGAATCCTGATTTTTTTATTTACGCTCTGCATACTTCACTCGATTAAACAGTTGCCGGCGGCGACACATCTGCAATGTATCAGGTATCCGCCGTTTCATCAGGTATTAAAGGCAGGATTATAGTGATATTTACACCATTATTCCTGCCTGAGACCAGCCGGAACTCACCTCCCATGCTGTCCACCCGTTCCTGGATCCCCGGCAGACCCATGCCCTTGCGCGTCCTGTCCGGGTCAAACCCCTGGCCGTCGTCACCGATTTTCAGCTCCAGGCTGCTGCTTTTATCCTCTGAGCTTGCCAGGGATATGTATACATTTTTTGCCGATGAATGGCGGGCAACATTGGTCAGGCTCTCCTGGATGATGCGGTAGATATTGATCTTTACGGCATCAGCCGCGGCGGAGCAGTCCGCCTTGATATCCAGGTGGCAAAACGTATCGGCGTGGGCCGAGTTCCACTCGTCCACCTGTTGTTGCACGGCCGGCACCAGTCCCAGTTCATCCAGTACTGCGGGCCGCAACTGGCGGATCATGCGCCGCGCCGCACCGTACATGTTATCGGCGGTGGTCTTGATGAGCCCCGCACTCTCGATGGCATGCCGGCCATTTTTCGCGCCGGGTTGTTCCATGGACGTGGCAATCGCCTTTATCGCGCTCAGGGACTGGCCCAGTTCATCGTGTAATTCCTGCGCCAAGCGGCGCCGTTCTTCTTCCTGGATTTCCAGTGAACGCCGGGTCAGGCGCCTGTTTTCTTCCCTGTTTTGCAGTAATACCCCTGCCAGGTGGTTGAAGCGTGCGGAAATGCGCGAGAACTCAATGGAGGTGAATTTCGGCAGTTGCAGCCGGTAATCGCCTTTTTCAATGCGCTCCAGCCCGGTGAGGATGGCCTCGATGGGCGCCAGGTCCCGGCCCAGGATGATATAAATCAACAGGTTGGCCAACGCGGTGAACAACAGCAGCAACAGGAGAAAATTGCGCGTCTCCAGCCAGGCTTCGTCTATCTCCGCCGAAGGATCGGCGCGGATGATGATCTCCGTGCCGGTACCTCCCGTACTGGTAAATACCCGCTTGAATTCCATGACAGGCGGTTTGACCAGGTTGACGAACCAGGCCGGCGCATCGGCATCAAGGGGCAGGGCAGGTTGCAGCGGCAGTGCGGTGCCTACACCCAGGTCAAGCGAGATCAGGATTTGCAGGTGGCGGGTCGTTTCCAGTTTGCTCAGTTCGGATAACAACCGGTCATACAGGCCCTGGTCTTCCGAACCCTGTATCGTGGAGATGGATGCGCCAAGCATGTTGGAGGTCAGCAGCGCTGCGGATTGAATTTCTTCGGTGACGGTCTTGCGCGCGGAAATGATCGCGTAACTGCTGCCGGCGCACAGGACGGCGATAAACAACAGTGTAAGCAGCAGGTTGAGGCGGAAACGCAGACTCATGCAGGGCCGGCGTCCGGGTCTGACAGCAACATCGAAAAATCGATTGCGCGCACGTTCTTGGTGAGCGCCCCCACCGAGATGAAGTCGACCCCGGTAGCGGCCAGGGCCGCAAGATCGGCAAAATCCACGCCACCCGAGACTTCCAGGCGCGCCCTCCCGTCATTGAGTTGCACTGCCCGCCTGACCTGGTCCAGGGTAAAATTATCCAGCAGTACGGCGTCAGCGCCGGCAGTGAGCGCTTCCTCGAGTTCCTGCTCGTTTTCCACTTCGATTTCCATGTACCGGTGTGTCGTTTTAGCCTGCTTGAGCGCGCCGGTGATGGACCCGCTCGCCCTGATATGGTTCTCCTTGATCAGCATTGCATCGTACAGTCCCATGCGGTGGTTTGTCCCGCCGCCGCACAATACCGCGTATTTTTGTGCCGAGCGCAGGCCGGGCAGGGTTTTGCGCGTGTCCAGTAACCGGGTTGCCGTATGGGCTATGGCAGTCACGTACTCCCTGGTGGTGGTTGCCGTGCCCGATAACAACTGCAGAAAATTCAATGCGGTCCGCTCGCCGCTGAGCAATGACCGGGTGGATCCCGAGAGGGTGCAAACGGTCTGCCCGGGTTTGACGGCGTCACCGTCCTCGCAGCGCCAGCTGATACTGACACCCTCGTCCAGTTGCCTGAATACTTCGGAAAACCAGGCAACCCCGCACAGGATTGCACTGTCACGGCAGAGCACAGCCGCCGCACTCGTTGCACCCTGCGGGACCAGTTTAGCCGTGAGGTCTCCCGTCCCCAGGTCTTCATTCAAGGCACGCCGTACGGTGCTGGCTATATCAGCAGGCAGGACTCGCGTCGTCATCTCGCATTCCGGTATGGTAACCCTGACAGTTTACTTAACTCGGCAGATTTAAGTAAACCGAATCGATGTCCGTCCCGCTTGCCCCCCTGCTGCCGTAGCGGCAGGAATCCGGCACACCGCCCATTCGTCATTCCTGCGAAAGTAAAGAAGTGGCACAGAGATGTACGGTTTACGGACCTAAGGATGGAAATCCAGTAAAATACCGCGCTGGCCGGCTTGTAACGTGATGGCGCCGGTCCCGGTGATACGCCGTCAAATTCTTCGATCTTTGACTACCTGGGGACAGATTTAAATCTGTCCCCGATCCGGTGATACACTGAATAATATGAAGGTAAAACTCGATGCCAACGCGCAATGGCTGGAAAATGCCCGGCGTGTACCGTCCCCGAATCATGATGACAGGCCGGATGGGACAGACATATCCCTGCTTGTCATACACGGTATCAGCCTGCCTCCCGGGGACTTCGGTTCACCCTGTATCGAGCAGTTGTTCTGCAATACGCTCGACCCCGGCGCACATCCTTATTTTGAACAACTCAGGGGCCTGAAGGTGTCAGCGCACCTGTTGATCGACCGTACCGGGGATATCATGCAATTCGTGCCGTTTCACAAGCGCGCCTGGCACGCGGGCCGATCGGCATTCAACGGCAGGGAGAACTGTAATGATTTTTCCATCGGTATCGAACTGGAAGGGACCGATGACGTGGACTATGAAACTGTCCAGTATGAAGCGCTGGCGCAGGTCATAACGGAGTTGCAACAGGCCTGGCCTTCCCTGGCGGGCGCAAATATCAGGGGTCACTGCCATATCGCCCCGGAGCGTAAAACCGACCCGGGCCCGGCGTTTGACTGGAGCAGCTTATATTCGTTACTTGGGGAAGCCTGATGTATTTCGCCGGTAAATACATTATCATTTTCCCATGAACCTGATAATGGTATTGATAGCGCTTGGTGTGGAGATGCGCCTGGGCGACTTTGACAGGTACCGGAACCTGGCCTGGTTTGAGCATTACGCGAACTGGCTGGAATCCAGGTTGTCGGGGGCCGGTTTCTGGAACGGCGCCGCCGGCGTTCTGCTCACCCTGTCTATCCCGCTGCTGTTGCTGGGTGTCCTGGTTTACCTGGCGGGTGAGGTACATTTCCTGCTGGGTTTTGTACTGTCCTTGCTGGTACTGATTTACAGCTTCGGTCCGGCGCTCAATTCGCTGGTGAGCAGGTACACGGATGCGCTGAGCAGTAATGATGACAGCGCCTGCCGTGAAATCCTGGACCAGATACTGTACGGGGACGCCGGCGCGGACGGGACGGACCCGGACCGGGTGATAAGCTCAATCATGTTGCGCGCCCATGAGTACCTGTTCGCCGTCGTGTTCTGGTTCGTGCTGCTTGGCGCGGTGGGCGCCCTGATGTATTGCCTGGTGCTGAACCTGGCGCACAGGTATGAAAAGACCGATAGCGGCTATGCCGGCGCGATAAGGGACCTGCACAATATCTTGATGTGGCCGTCAGCCCGCCTGCAGGCGCTGGGATTCGCCCTGGGCGGCAGTCTTGTAAGCGCCCTGGAAAGCTGGCGCACGGTATCCGGCAACACCCTGGATATAAGCCGGGAAGTGATCGCCGTTTCCGGCTTTGGCGCCCTGCATTTTGCCCCCGCAGGGGAGGAGGACACGGAGGCCGAGGAGGAGGCGGACACGAAGCAGGATACCGGCGCGGACAAGGAAGTGTTAATCGCACGCATCGGGGAGACCCTGGCCCTGATCAACCGTACCTTGATCGTATGGCTGATCGTGCTGGGCCTGATGACCATAGCCGGCTGGATCAGTTGAAATATCCGCAGATGACGCAGATTACCGCAGATATAATGTAAAAAGTAAATCTGCGGTAATCTGCGTCATCTGCGGATAAATCTCTTTAACCCGCTGACTTGATGTACTCCTGCACGCGCAGGAGTTTCCGTTCGCCGTTCCGGCAGACCAGCACGGAATCCTCTTCGTACCAGTCGCCCAGCACGATGCGGCGCGCCGGTTGCCCGTTCAACTCAAACTGATGAATGCCCGGCCTGTGGGTATGGCCGTGTATCAGTTCGCCGGCGCCGTGCCCGGTCATGTATGCCTCCACGGCAGCCTGGTCGGCGTCGATTATCTCCGGCGGTTTAGCAGCGGCAGACTTTTTCAGCAGCGGCCGGAGTCCGCGTGATAGGCAGACCCGCAACCGGTAGGGCAGGCCCAGGTACAAGCGGCGGATGAACGGGGTTTCCATGAACTTGCGGTACAACTGGTACTTTCTGTCCCGGGTGCAGAGCAGGTCGCCGTGCATGATCAGTGCCGGCTGACCGTCGATATGGATTACGTCCTCATCACCCAGCAGCCTGCATCCCGTCAGCGTACAGAATCCCCGGTCCAGCATCAGGTCGCGGTTGCCGCGCACGAGGTACACCTCCGGGTTGTGCCGGCAGCAGTCCCGCAAGACGTCGATCACCTCTGCGGCGGGCGGGGTACGCTCGTCGTTGCCGACCCAGAAGTTCTCGAACAGGTCGCCCAGGATATACACGGCGCGCGCGGTGCGCGCCGGACCGTCGAACAATTGCCTGAATAACTCGATCTTGCCGGGCCGTTCGGTCGACAAGTGCAGGTCGGAGACAAATAACGTGTCCATCAATCGCGTTCTTTTGATACCATGCCCGTTTTATTTCAGCAACAGTCCGTCTCTCAATGCTGACTATATATAACTCATTAACGCGACAAAAGGAAAAATTCCAGCCGATCGAACCGGGCAGGGTGCGCATGTATGTCTGCGGCATCACGGTTTACGATTACTGCCACATCGGCCATGCGCGCATGATCCTGGTGTTCGACATGATCGTGCGGTATTTCCGCTTTCGCGGCTACGAGGTGGACTACATACGCAACATCACCGATATTGACGACAAGATCATCAACCGCTCACTGGAAAACGGCGAACCCTTCAACGAGTTGACCGGGCGCTTTATAGAGGCGATGAACGAGGACTTTGCCGCACTCAACGTGCTCACCCCCGACCAGGAACCCAGGGCAACGGACCATATCGAACAGATCATTGCCATGATCAGCCGTCTGCTTGACAATGGTTATGCCTACCAGGCGGAGAATGGCGACGTGTTTTACGACGTCAGCGCCTTCGCAGATTACGGCAAGCTGTCCGGCAAGAACATCGATGAATTGCGCGCCGGTATCCGCGTGGACGTGCAGGATGCCAAGACGGACCCGGTTGATTTCGTATTGTGGAAGATGGAAAAACCCGGCGAGCCCGCCTGGGAGTCGCCCTGGGGCAGGGGACGGCCCGGCTGGCATATCGAATGTTCCGCCATGTCGACCCATTGCCTGGGTCCCGATTTCGACATACACGGCGGCGGCCAGGACCTGCAGTTTCCGCACCATGAAAATGAAATTGCCCAGAGTTGCGGATCCGGCAGCAAGACCTTCGTACACACGTGGATACACAACGGTTTCGTACGGGTTGACGATGAGAAGATGTCCAAGTCCCTGGGTAATTTTTTCACGATCAGGGAGGTTATGGCCCGTTACCTGCCCGAGGTGATCCGTTTTTTCATTCTCTCCAGCCATTACCGCAGCCCGTTGAACTATTCGGATACCCACCTGGACGAGGCCAGGGCCGGCCTGACCCGGCTGTATAACTCCATCCGTGATATCGACCCCGGGGAGGGGGAGATATCGCCTGACTACGGGCAGCGCTTTGAACAGGTCATGGATGATGATTTCAACACCCGCGCCGCGGTCACTGTAATGCATGAGCTGGCCGGTGAGATTAACCGCCTGGACGACAAGTCAACAGCGGAGGCCGCGTGTCTTGCCAGGACCTTGATTCAGCTTGGCGACGTACTGGGCATCATGCAGATGGCGCCCTCCGAATTCCTGCATGCCGCAGCCGACAATAGCGACATCACCCCGGCAGAGATTACCCGCCTGATCGAACAACGGGCACAGGCGAAAGCGGACAAGAACTACGCGGAAGCAGACCGGGTGCGTGAGCAATTATCTGAACAGGGCATTGTCCTGGAAGACGGCCCGGGCGGCACCACCTGGCGCCGGAAGTAATTTTCCGATAACGGGGGTCAGAGCAATTGCTTTGACCCCATAAATCATGGTAGTTGACCGCAATCAATTGACGTGTATCCGGTCAGGACGTATCATTACGCATCTCCCGGATGAGGCTCGGGGCATGGCGCAGTCTGGTAGCGCATCTGCTTTGGGAGCAGAGGGTCGGGGGTTCAAATCCCTCTGCCCCGACCAATTTTATATATTTTACTGACGAAGAGTTGCGCTCGTAGCTCAACCGGATAGAGCATCGGCCTTCTAAGCCGAGGGTTAGAGGTTCGAGTCCTCTCGGGCGCGCCAATTATCGTGTGGTCTCTGCCTGCCCCGGCAGGCAGTAAGCCGGGGACCGGCACAGGTATGGTGAGTGTAGCTCAGCTGGTAGAGCGCCGGATTGTGGTTCCGGTGGTCGTGGGTTCAAATCCCATCACTCACCCCAGATTTAATTATTCAATTGGGCCGTTAGCTTAGCTGGTAGAGCAGGGGACTCTTAATCCCAAGGTCCAGGGTTCGAATCCCTGACGGCCCATTTTCTTTCTGATCCTACAATTTCCCTATTGTTCTCTATCCCTATTGATTTATATAGGTTTTTTTGCTATAATAGGTGTTAAAAGGTTCTTTCAATTCCCATATATACCGATATATCGCGTGGGAAACCGCGTGGGAAAGGAGCAAGCACAGGAACAAAAACATGAAGCAACACACACACAACGAACTAAAGGCAATCAGGGAGCCAGGCCACTACCGGGCTGGGGAAACGCTGTACCTCTTTGTCACCAAAACCGGGGCCAAGTCCTGGGTCCAACGGATAACGATACACGGCAAGCGCCGGGATATCGGCCTTGGCAGCTTCAAACTGATCTCTTTATCGAAAGCACGTCAACGAGCGCTCGTTAACCGGGTGCTTGTGGCGGAAGGCGGCGATCCGCTGGCCGAGAAACGCAAGGCTAAAATGCCGACCTTCCGAGAAGGGGCCGTCAAGACTTATGCGGCGCTGAAACCCCGCTGGCGCAACGACAAGCATGCAAAGAACTGGATGCAGATAATGGAGAAATACGCCATCCCGGTTATCGGCTCCGAACCGATAGACAGGATAGGCCGTGAAGACGTATTGCGCATACTGACCCCCTTGTGGAGCAAACGGGCGGAAACCGCGCGCCGGTTGCGGCAGAAGATGCGGGCTGTATTCAGGTGGGCGCAAGCCCATGGCTTTATCGAAAACAACCCGGCAGGCGAGATGATTGACGGGGCGTTGCCGAAACAGCGGGCCATCAAGGAACATTTACGGGCGTTGCATTATAAGGACGTTGCCGGGGCGCTGGACACCATAGCGGCGTCAGGGGCGTCACTGCCTGCAAAACTGGCGCTGCGTTTTCTTATATTGACCGCGGCCAGGACCGGGGAAATCCTGGGCGCCACGTGGGATGAGGTTGATGTTGAAACCAGGACGTGGACTATCCCTGCCGACCGCATGAAAATGACCCGGGCTCACCGCGTACCGTTGTCCGATGCGGCGCTGGCCGTCCTGGAACAGGGCCGGATGCTGGACGATAAATCGGGTCTTGTTTTTCCCTCGGTTTGGCGACCCGGTAAACCGATGAGCAATATGACGCTAACCAAACTCCTGAGAGACAACGGCCTGGCTGACCGGGCTACCGTGCACGGCTTCCGTTCCAGCTTCCGGGACTGGTGCGCTGATACGGGCAAGCCGAGAGAGATAGCGGAAGCCGCGCTGGCGCACGTGGTGAAGGGAACCGAGGGCGCTTATTTCCGTAGCGATCTGTTTGAGCGTCGGCGTGCCTTGATGAGCCAATGGGCGGACTACTTGACCGGGCACAGGGCTAACGTTGTGCAGCTTCACAGATGAAGAAACATGGCGACGTACCCGGAATGGAGACAATGAGATATATCTTTCAGGAAGTTAGTTTACTAACCCGCAGGTGTGTTGCTACAGCACCCTCACGCTCATGGAATGGGGTTTGGCAAGGCTGGACCCCGTTTCATGCACGACAGCGCATGTTCTACTCTGGAAGAGGATGAGATTCAATCTGGACTCGGTACAGGAAGACACGCTCCGGCTGGGGATCATTCTTGTTGCAGCCGGGGTGTTAAATGCGTTTTTTGAAGGCGGGGACACACTGACAGGAATCACCGTAATTCTGGTGGGTCTCCTTGGTTTTGTGGTCGATAACCTGGAGAGATAATGATGAATATGACATTGCTGATAGCCAGCATCGTCGCCATGGCCTTCATGCTGTTGCTCAACTGGCTGGCCTGGCGCCAGGAGCGCGGCAGCAACGACAAGCGCTAGTTACCACGATAGTCTTAAATATACAAAATAGTCAGTCTATGTTTCTTTCGCATTATTCGGTATAGGGATAGTACTCTGTGCACTAGCATTTCTTTGTTAATTCGCCTGCTAATAAGTCTCAAATCAAGCCCATAAACGTTCTCAGTGTATTCAGCGGGCGTCATTAATCCGAATACTATGACGATCTTTTACTGCCAATCCATTCTCATGAAGTTTCTGTTTTACTCGAACAAAGAGCGAGGTAACTCTGATTGTCGGATAATCGACATCAGTGTTCCAGTACGTAATTCTTTGTGATCCGGTACAGGTACCGTCACCGTACTACCGCCCGGTGTGTTTTTTTGCATTACCACATGGCTGCTTCGCCTCCTGACCTTGACAAAACCCTGGCTGGCGAGTATCCGGCATACCTCTTTGCCTGACAGAACCTTGAGTTTAACCAACCGCAATCTCAACGTGTGTTACATATACTTCATCATGTAGTCGTTTCTGGATTTCCTCTGTTGACGCGTATTCGAAGAAGAGCTCCAGAGCTTCCTTGAGATTATTGCGTGCTTCATCCACCGTTGCCCCCTGGCTTGCAACGTCCACCTCGGGACAGAGCGCAACAAAACCATTATCTTCACGTTCGATGATTGCCGTCAGTTGTCTTGTCATTTCGTTCTCCCAGTGCAGCTTTACGAGAATACTGACTGTACTATATCACTACCCCTTCAAAGTCAGGGACAGATTTCGGGATCAGGTCGTACAATGCACTTCGCTTCTCACAGTATTCCAGCCATCGCCGGACGCATCCTCGCTCCGCGGAGTTCTTTTACTGAACATCAAAATTGCGCAATACACAAAATATCAACTTCGTTCATAAATCAAACCCGTCTGGCAATCAGGATGACAATTATACGGATGCCTCGACCTATAAGCTTGCCTCTCATTGCTATCCCCGGGCCACGATGGAAGTCGATGTTTGGGTTAGATTGTCTCGGATGTCAACAGGAAATTAAAATGTCCACTTTTCAGGATTCTAATATGTCCCCTGGTGGATATAGACATGGCAGTCTCCGTTATCATGGGTATCAGTCGGACGCTGTCGCTGGCGCCGGTTGATGCGGCCGAGACCTGCCGTTCTCGGCTTCCGGATTCCATCAAAGCGGCAGCCTGCCGGTGAAGCGCATCGGAGCATAGCCTTGCGGCGTTTGCCCGGGTTCATTGGCGATGCCTGACGGCCCGCGCCCTAGTCGGCTGCGCCGACCGGAGCCCGCGAGCGGTCTCCGCCCATGCGGGTCACTGTCGCTATCGCTTCCGCCCTCCGGGCGGTAATGCAGCAATCACAGCCCCGGCAGGCCGGCACGCCCCGGCTCGCCGTCGAGTTCCCGCAAGCCG
>MKWU01007430.1_pt1 | contig 10515 bp, 10 predicted proteins | sample 809101 | NCBI WGS metagenome assembly MKWU01 (sample SAMN05860141, study PRJNA318959) | sponge metagenome | host: Aplysina aerophoba | place: Slovenia: Piran, Adriatic Sea, Gulf of Piran | collected 2013-05-07
CGGGCGACGGGGGCGTCGAGGTAGTCGAAGGCCTTGTCCACCACCATGGCCGCGACCTCGGCGCCGAAGCCGCCGCGCACCCAGGCCTCGTGCACGATGAGGAGGCGGTTGGTCTTGCGCACGCTGGCGAGGATGGTCTCCTCGTCCAGAGGCTGCAGGGTGCGGGGGTCGATGACTTCGACGCTGATGCCGTCGCGCTCCAGCACCGTGGCGGCGCTCAGCGCGCGCGGCACCATGGCGGACGTCGCCACCACGGTGACGTCCGTGCCCTCGCGCTTGACGTCGGCCTTGCCCAAGGGGATGGCGTAGAGCTCCTCCGGCACCGGGCCGGTGCCGCCGAGGTAGAGCAGCTTCTGCTCCAGGAAGACCACGGGGTTGTTGTCGCGGATCGCGGCCACCAGCAGCCCCTTCGCCTCGTAGGGGCTGGACGGCGCCGCGACCACCAGCCCTGGCACGTGGGTGAACCACGCCTCCAGGCTCTGGCTGTGCTGGGCCGCGAGCCGGATGCCGCCGCCCTGGGGGCCGCGCACCACCAGCGGCACGGAGGGCTTGCCGCCCAGCATGAAGCGGAACTTGGCCGCCTGGTTGACCAGCATGTCCATGGTGAGCGCGACGAAGTCGAAGATCTGGATCTCCACCACCGGGCGCATGCCGGCGATGGCGGCGCCGACGCCGCAGCCGACGAAGGTCGCCTCCGAGATCGGCGTGTCGCGCACGCGCTCAGGCCCGTAGCGCTCCATCAACCCCTTGGAGACGCCGAAGATGCCACCGGTGGCGCCGACATCCTCGCCCATGAGGAAGACCCGGTCGTCGCGCAGCATCTCCTGATCCAGCGCCTCGTTGAGCGCCTCGGGGTAAGACAGCATGCGCTCGGTGTTCGGCCCAGGCTCCGTGTAGGTCGCGTGCGGGGCGTAGACGGCGTCGAGCATCGCCTGTATCGGCGGCTCCGGGCTCTCGCGGCCGTAGGTGACGGCGGTCTCGATCTCCTCGTCGACGGCCTGCGTGGTCTCGTCGAACTGCTCGTCCGAGAAGCCGCCCTCGCTCGTGAGGCGCTTCTCCATGCGCGCGATGGGGTCGCGGTTCATCCAGGACTCAAGCTCGTCCTCGGGCCGCGGGTCGCGCAGGTTGACGCGGAGCGAGTGCTGGCCGTGGCGGTAGGTCATCGCCTCGATCAGCGTCGGCCCCTCGCCGGCGCGGGCGCGGTCCACGGCCTCCCGCAACACGAGATAGACCTCGACGCCGTCGTTGCCGTCCACGGTGATGCCGGGGATCTCGTAGGAGGCCGCGCGGTTCGAGACCTGGGAGACCGCAGTGGTGTTCCGATAGGAGGTGGAGAGCGCGTACTGGTTGTTCTCGCAAACGAAGATCACCGGCAGCTTCCACACCGCAGCCAGGTTGAGGGATTCGTGGAAGACGCCCTGGTTCGACGCGCCGTCGCCGAAGAAGGCGACCGCGACCCGGTCCGTGCCCTGCAGCTTCGCCGCGAGGCCTGCGCCGGTCGCGAGCGGCATGGCGGCGCCCACGATGCCGTTCGCCCCCATGATGTTGAGCTCCATGTCGGCGATGTGCATGGAGCCGCCGAGGCCCTGGCAGTAGCCGGTCTGGCGCCCCATCAGCTCCGCCATCATGCGGTCGATGCGGGCACCCTTGGCGATGCAATGGCCGTGGCCGCGGTGGTAGGAGGCGATGATGTCGTCGTCGCGCAGTGTCGCGCAGACGCCGGCGGCGATCGCCTCCTCGCCCTTGTAGCTGTGGGCCGTGCCCTTGACGACGCCTTCCTGAAAGAGATCGGCGGTCTTGTCCTCGAAGGCGCGGATGCGGCGCATGGTGACGTAGAGGTCGCGGAGCGTCTCCGCGCCGACGGTGATATTGCTGGTCGCGCTCTCGTTCATCGCCGTTGGCCTCCCTGGCATGCGGCTCTTGCCCCGGCGCATTGTTCACGAGTGCGCTTCGGCGCGCTAGCCCAAGATCGCCGGACGCCGCTAAGATGCGCCAGGAAGAGAGCGCGGCGCGCGAGGAGGGATCATGGCTCTGCATCCGCAGGTTCAAGAGTTCTGCGACGAAATCAACGCGATCGAGGTGCCGCCGCTCGCGGAACGGCCGATCGAAGAGGTGCGGGAGGCCTTCCACGATCTGGTCATGGGCCTGCAGGCGCCGGGGATCGACGTCGGCCGGGTCGAGGACCGCGACATTCCGGGTCCGCACGGGCCGATCCGCATCCGCCTCTACTGGCCCGAAGGGGCGGACCCCGCCACACCGCTGCCGGTCTACGTCAACTACCATGGCAGCGGCTACGTGGTGCTCAGCATCGACACCCACGATGGCGTCTGCCGCGCGCTTTGCGAGGGCGCCGGCTGCATCGTCGTCGGCGTCAACTACTGCAAGGCGCCGGAGAACAAGTTCCCGAAGCCCACGGACGACGCCTGGGCATCGCTCTGCTGGGTTGCGGAGAATTGCGCGGAGATCGGTGGCGACCCGGCGCGCATCGCCATCGGCGGCGATTCCGCAGGCGGCTGCATCACTGCCGTGACCGCGCAGCGGGCCAAGGCCGAGGGCGGACCATCGCTGGTCTTCCAGCTCATGGTCTATCCCGTCACCGACACTGACGAGAGCCGCCCGTCGTACAAGACCTTCGCCGATGGCTACGTGCTGACCGCCGAGGCCATGACCTGGTTCTTCGACTGCTACTTCAACGACGCCTCCGAACGCTCGGACGTGCGGGCTGCGCCGATCCGCGCCGACGACCTCAGCGGCCTGCCGCCGGCGATGGTGATGACCGCGAGCCACGATCCGCTCTTCGACGATGGCCGCGAATACGCCGAGAGACTCAAGGCTGCGGGCGTGCCCACCGACTACCGCAACTACGAGGGCCACATCCACGGCTTCTGGACCGCGACCGGGCGCTTCGACGTGACCGCCGAGGCGCACGAGCACGCCTGCGCCGCGCTGCGCGAGGCCTTCGGGACGGCGTCCTAGTCCGGATGCCTCTCGGCCGGGACAGGCGGAGCCCCGTCCCGACCATCGATATCACCCCGTTTACGACCGGGCAGGCTGCCGGACAGATTGGCGTCGTGGACGATGTCCGCGCCGCCTGCGAGGACATCGGCTTCTTCGTGACAACCGGTCACGGCATCCCCGAGGCCCTGGTCGCGCGCATCTACGATGCCTCGCGGACCTTCTTCGACCTGCCGGCCGAGGAGAAGAACGCCATCGGCGAGACCGGCCCGGTCATGGGCGGGCTGATGCACTTCGCGCTCGGCAAGGAGGCGCTGGCTGCAACGCTCGGCAATAGGACCATCGGCGATCTGAAGGAGACCCTGGACTTCGGACCCGGATTCTGGGGCGATGGATGGCCCGCGAACCCGCCTGATCTGGAGCCCGCCTGGCGGGAATACTACAGGTCGATGTCGGAACTCGCGGCGACGTTGAGGCGCATCTTCGCCGCTGCCATCGGACTCGAGGCGGATTACTTCGAGGACAAGTTTCAGGGCCACCTTTCGTCGCTGCGGGTCGTCGACTACCCGGAGCAGCCGGTGCCGCCCGCGCCGGGTCAGCTCCGGGCCGGTGCACATTCGGACTACGGCGTCCTCACGATCCTGCGCACAGAGGATGCGCCCGGTGGGCTGCAGGTGTGCACGCGCGCTGGCTGCTGGACCGACGTTCCACACATCGCCGGCTCGTTCGTCGTCAATATCGGCGACGCGATGATGCGCTGGACCAACGACCGCTGGGTCTCGACGCCGCACCGCGTGGTGAACCCCCCGACCGATCCGGGCCAGCCGACACGACGCCAGTCGATCGCCTACTTTCACAACTTGCCGCACGACACGGTGATCGAGTGTCTGCCGCCGTTTCGCGAGGCCGGCACGCCGCCGAAGTATCCGGCGATCACGTATGGCGAGTACGCCGAACTGCGGTACCGCCAGGCCCATGGCGACGGCAAGCGACTGAATCTGGCAAGCGACGCGCCTTCACCCGGGGCAAATTCGCTGCCGGTTTCCTGACTCCGTCTCAGTCTTGCAGCAGTCCCGCCTCCCTGAATGAGACGTGACGGGAGCGGCCGATCACCAGGTGATCGTGGACGGTGACGCCGAGCGTGGCGCCGGCCTTCGCGACCTCCTTCGTGAGCTCGATGTCGGCGCGGGACGGGCTGGGGTTGCCCGAGGGGTGGTTGTGCACCAGCACGACGGCGCTCGCGCCGTGCTCCAGCGCCCGCTTGATGACCTCGCGCGGATAGAGCACCACGTGGTCGACCGTGCCCTGCTGCTGCTCCTCGTCCGCGATCAGCGCGTTGTGGTTGTCGAGGAAGAGCACGCGGAAGTGCTCGGTCTTGTTGTGGCCGAGGCGCGCGGTGCAGTAGTCCAGCACCGCCTGCCAGGTGCCGATGACCGGCCGGCCGATCACCGCTTCGCGCAGCGTGCGCACGCCGAGCGCCTCGACCAGCTTGAGCGTGTGGACCACCCCGTCGCCGACGCCCGCCACCTCCTTCAACGCCCCCTTCTCGGCGCCGAGCACGGCACCGACGGTGCCGAAGCGCTCGATCAGCCGCTTGGCGAGGGGCTTGACGTCGCGCCGGGGCAGCGCTTGGCAGAGCAGCAGCTCAAGCAGCTCGTAGTCGGGCAAAGCGTCCGCGCCCGCCTCGTCGAAGCGCTTGCGCAATCGCTCGCGATGGCCGTGAAAATGGGGCTTGTCCGCCACGGCAGCGGCGACCTCAACTATTGTAGGGCGGCTTGGTGAGCCCAAGGGGGGAGAGCGTGAAGATTTCGTGACCGTCCTCGGTGACGCCAACCGTGTGCTCGAACTGGGCGGAGAGCGAGCGGTCCTTGGTCACCGCGGTCCAGCCGTCCTTGAGCAGCTTCACCTGCCAGCCGCCGAGATTGATCATCGGCTCGATGGTGAAGAACATGCCGGGCCTGAGCTGGGGGCCGGTGCCGGGCTCGCCGTAGTGCAGCACGTTCGGCGCATCGTGAAAGATTCGCCCGATGCCGTGGCCGCAGAAATCGCGCACCACGGAGCAGCGCTCGCCCTCGGCATAGCTCTGGATTGCGTGGCCGATATCGCCGAGCCGGGCGCCGGGCTGCACCGCCGCGATGCCGCGCATCGTCGCCTCGTAGGTGATGTCGATCAACCGGCGCGCCTTCACGCTCGGCCGGCCGACGTAGAACATGCGGCTCGTGTCCCCGTGCCAGCCGTCGAGGATGACGGTCACGTCGATATTGAGCATGTCGCCCTTCTGCAGCCGCTTGTCGCCGGGGATGCCGTGGCAGACGACGTGATTGACCGAGGTGCAGATGGACTTTGGGTACCCGCGGTAGCCGAGCGGCGCCGGCACTGCGCCGTGGGCGATGATGTAGTCGTGGCAGAACTGATCGAGGGCGTCGGTGGTGACGCCGGGCTCGACCATCGGCGTCAGCGCATCCAGCACCTCAGCCGCGAGGCGTCCGGCCTTGCGCATCGCTGCGAACTCTTCCGCGCCGTGAGTCTTGATGCTGCGCTCGATCACTTGCGCACCGCCGGCCGTGGACACGGATGACCTCGCTCACTCAATTCAGGCGACGTGCGCGGCCCGCGGAGGGCGCACCCGCCGGCCACAATCTAGTCGGTATCGCCGGACGTTCAATAGACGTGGGGGCTAAGCAGGAATTTCGATGGGGAGCGGCTGGTCGACGGCGATGCCCTCCGTGCTCAGCCGGCAGGCGCAGGCGAGGGCCTCCACCCCACGCGCCCGCGCGTCGGCGAAGGCCATGGCGTAGGCCGGGTCGATGTCGGCGGCGAGCGTGAAGCGGTCGCAGTCCTCGCGCTGGACGATATAGAGCATGACGGCGCGGGCGCCGCTCTCGGCCACCGCCGCCAGCTCGCGCAGATGCTTCGTGCCGCGCGCGGTCACGCTGTCCGGGAACTCGGCGGCCGGGCCACGCTTCAGGTGGACGTTCTTGACCTCGACGTAGCAGGGCGGACGGTCCGGCCCTTCCAGCAGCAAGTCCACGCGCGAGCCCGCGCCGTAGGCGACCTCGCGGCGAACGGTCTCGTAGCCGGCAAGGGCCGGGATCGCACCGCCAGTGATCGCCTCCTCGGCAAGCCGGTTGGGCCAGCCCGTGTTGACGCCCACCAGCCCGGCATCGGCCCGCACCATCTCCCAGCTGTAGCGGAGCTTGCGCTTCGGGTTTGCGGCGGGTGAGAGCCAGGTTTCCAGCCCTTCGCCGATGAGCCCCGTCATCGCACCGGGATTGGCGACATGAGCGGTGACGGTGCTGCCGTCGTCCAAACGGTGATCGCTCAGGAAGCGCTTGTAGCGCTTGAGCAGTGTCGCCCGGCGGAGAGAATGGGGGAAGCGCATCCCGTCTCATAAGCCGCACGCCGCCGCCGACTCAAGGGGCGCGGTAGCATCCCATCGGACCATCGTGCGGTGGCCGCGCCGTGCGCGCCCCTCTATGCTCTGCGCCACGTTGCATCCGTTCACGCGCATCAACGAGCTTCACCGTCATGTCTGATACCGCCGTCACCGCCGCCCTCATCGTCATCGGTAACGAGATCCTCTCGGGCCGGACCAAGGACGTGAACGTCGCCTATCTCGCCCGCCAGCTGACCGCGCTCGGCATCCAGCTCGCCGAGGTCCGCATGGTGCGGGACGAAGAGGGCGCCATCATCGCCGCGGTGAATACCCTGCGGGCGTCGCACAATTACGTCTTTACCACCGGCGGGATCGGTCCCACCCACGACGACATCACCAGCGAGGCCGTCGCCCGGGCCTTCAACCTGCCCTACCGGATCCACCCGGAGGCGAAGCGCATCCTCGAGGACTTCTACCGCGACACCGGCCGCGAGCTGAACGAGGCGCGGATGCGCATGGCCCATACGCCCGAGGGCGCCACGCTGATCCAGAACCCGGTGAGCCGGGCACCGGGCTTCCGGGTGGAGAATGTTCATGTGCTGGCCGGCATCCCGGCGGTGATGCGCGCGATGTTCGAGAGCGTGGCACCGACGCTGAAGGGCGGGCGCACGGTCAAGTCGCGCGAGATCGCGGTGCTGCTGGGCGAGGGCGACGTGGCCGCCCGCCTAGAAGGTCTGCAAGAGCGCTACCCGACGCTGGAGATCGGCAGCTACCCCTTCGTCCGCGACGGCAACTTCGGCACGACGCTGGTCCTGCGCGGCACCGACGAGGACGAGATCGCCCGCGCCGCAGACGAGCTCAGCACCATCCTGCGGGAGCTCGGCGGCGAGCCGGAGACGCCACCAGCACCTCCCGCGCACATTGCTTAGACAACGAGTCGGGGTCGTGTGCTGAGACCCGACTCCTCGTCGAGCGGGGGCACGAAGGCGTTGGCGCCCCGCTCGCTCACAGTGTTGCGGTAGGGCTTGAGCTCGAGGCGGGCGATCTGGTTGCGGTGCACCTCGTCCGGCCCGTCGGCGAGGCGCAGAAGCCGCGCGTTGGCGTATGCCTTGGCCAGGCCGTAGTCGGCCGTGATGCCCGCGCCGCCGAAGGCCTGCATCGCCCAGTCGATCACCTGGCAGGCCATGTTGGGCGCGGCCACCTTGATCATCGCAATCTCCTTGCGCGCGATCTTGTTGCCGACCGTGTCCATCATGAAGGCGGCCTTGAGCGTGAGCAGGCGGCACTGCTCGATCATGATGCGGGCTTCGGCGATGCGCTCCTGCGTCACGGTCCGATCCGCCACCGGGCTGCCGAAGGTGACGCGCATCTGCGTGCGCCGGCACATGCGTTCGAGCGCGCGCTCCGCCGCGCCGATCAGCCGCATGCAATGGTGGATGCGGCCCGGCCCGAGCCGCCCCTGGGCGATCTCGAAGCCCCGCCCCTCGCCCAGCAGCATGTTCGCTGCCGGCACGCGCACGTTGTCGAACAGCACCTCGGCGTGGCCGTGCGGCGCATCGTCGAAGCCGAAGACCGGCAGCATGCGCTTCACCGTGACGCCGGGCCAGGGCCGCGGCACGAGGATCATCGACTGCTGCTTGTGGCGGCTGGGATTGTCGGGGTCGGTCTTGCCCATCACGATCAGGATGCGGCAGCGGGGGTCCATCGCGCCCGAGGTCCACCACTTGCGGCCGTTGATGACGTAGTCGTCGCCGTCGCGCTCGATCCGGGTCTCGATATTGGTCGCGTCGGAGGAGGCGACCTCGACCTCGGTCATGGCGAAGGCAGAACGGATCTCGCCGGCGAGCAACGGCTCCAGCCACTCCTTGCGCTGCGCGTCGGTGCCGTAGCGGACCAGCACCTCCATGTTGCCGGTATCGGGCGCCGAGCAATTGAAGACCTCGGGCGCGAAGAGGGAGCGCCCCATTTCCTCGCAGGCGGGTGCGTAGTCGAGGTTGGAGAGCCCGGCGCCCAAGTCGCTCTCGGGCAGGAACAGGTTCCACAGCCCTTCGGCCCTGGCCTTCGCCTTCAGCTCTTCGAGCAGCGGGATCGGCTGCCAGCGGTCGCCGTCGTCGACTTGCGCCAGCATTTCTTCCTCGTTGGGGTAGACGTGCGCCGTCATGAAGGCCGCGACGCGATCGCGTACCTCTTTCGCCTTGTCGCCGGTGTCGAAGTTCATGGGCTCTGCTTCCGGAAATGGGTGATTGTCCTGGGGGTCCTAACGAACCATCGGGAGGCGCAGACGGCAAGCCTCGCGGGTGCTCGCCAGCTGCCGGGTGTCGCTGCTTGCCGCGACCGATTACCCGCCGGCCAAGATGTCGTCGATCATGGCGCGGTACACGCTGGCGGCCTCCGCGCCAAAGCAGGCGAACACGACCCTCTGAAGCTTGCTGCCGCCTTCGAGGTGATTGCGGGTCTCGGTGACAGCGATGCGCGTCGCCTGGTCGAGCGGATAGCCGTAGACGCCCGTGCTGATCGCCGGGAACGCGATCGACGCGATCCCCTGCTCGCCCACGATCTCGTAGCAACGGCGGTAGCAGCGCGCCAGAACCGCGGGCTCTCCCTGCCCGCCGCCATACCACACGGGGCCGACGGTGTGGATCACGAACCGGGCGGGCAGGTCGTAGGCGCCGGTCAGCTTGGCATCCCCGGTCTCGCAGCCGCCGAGCGTGCGGCATTCCTCGAGCAGGCGAGGACCGGCACCTCGGTGTATGGCGCCGTCGACCCCGCCGCCGCCCAGCAGGCTGTTGTTGGCTGCGTTGACGATGGCATCGACCGCGAGCGTGGTGATATCGCCCTCGAAGACCTCAACCCGTTCGTGCACTTGGCCGCCCCGATCGTCAGTCGCGGGGGTCGCTCTCAGCGATGCCCGCGAGCTCCACGGGCGGGCGGTCGGGGAACTTCGCGATGAGCGACAGGCTGCCCCCCATGGCCTCCACGGTCTTGCGCAAGGTCGAGAGCAGAAGGTCGCTGCGCTGCTCGAGCCGGGAGACGCCGTCCTGGCTGATGCCGAGCTCGGCCGCGACGCGCGCCTGCGTTAGTTGCCGCGCCTTGCGCAGCTCGCGCAGGGTCATTTCCTCGGCGATGAGCTCCGCCGCGCGCTCCTCGATCCGCCGCCGCCTCTCGGGGTCGAGCTTCGCCATCATGGTCTCCAGACTTACAGGCATCACGATCCTCCTTCCTGCGCGAGGCGCGCGAGGTGATGGTCGAAGCGCTGGTCCGCTTTACGGATGAGCGCGCGGTAGAACCGCCTAGCGCCGCTTCCCGACTTGTCGCCGGCGACGAGAAGCATGTCTCTGCGCTTCGGGTCAAAGGCGAAGGCGATGCGCCATTCCCCATCCGCTGCGCTGAACCGCATTTCCTTCATGTTCGTGTGTCGGGACCCCTTCAACGTGTCTACCCAAGGGCGTCCGAGTTGCGGTCCGAATTGTTCCAGCAGGTTAGCTATTGTGTAGGCCTCGTCCTGTACTCGTTTGTGCAGACTTCGAAACTCCGGCACGAACTCGTCGTGGAACTCCACTTTCCAACTCATCGACATTTTATGTTTCTCACCACATATGGTGTCAAGTGCATGTTTAGGGCGCTCGTCTTGGCTCTGCCCACCCTCACCGGAAATCCCGGGAGTTCGGGATCACGCGCTGGTTGCGCGGGTGGCGCGAGGGAGACGCAGCGAGTCGCCTGCCGCCGCGCGGCGCGGTGCCCTCATCCGGTGTCAGCAGGTCGAGCCAGTGAGTCAGGTCCTCCAGATGGGCCGCGACCAGATGCACGATCTCGCCGGCGCGCTGGACGCGGCCCCGCACCATCGCGAGGCGCGCGCCCAGCACCGCAGGCCGGTATTTCTCCAGGATGTTGGGCCAGACGACGACGTTCACGGTGCCGGTCTCGTCCTCCAGCGTCATGAAGATCACCCCCTTGGCGCTGCCCGGCCGCTGGCGCACCAGCACGAGCCCGGCCGTCGCCGCCCGGTCGCCGTCCTGGGCGCGCAGGAGCGTCTCTGCCGGGAGCACGCTCCGAGCCGCCAGCCGATCGCGCAGGAAGGCGAGCGGATGGGCGCGCAGCGAGAGGCGGAGCGTGCGGTAGTCCTCGACCACCTGCTCGCCATCGGCCATGGCCGGCAGCGCAACCGCCGGCTCCGGCCCGTCTTC
>MKWU01007431.1_pt1 | contig 10512 bp, 10 predicted proteins | sample 809101 | NCBI WGS metagenome assembly MKWU01 (sample SAMN05860141, study PRJNA318959) | sponge metagenome | host: Aplysina aerophoba | place: Slovenia: Piran, Adriatic Sea, Gulf of Piran | collected 2013-05-07
GGGCTGTGCTCGGCGAGGCCGCGCGCGCGTCGCAGGGCCAGGTGCGCGGACGCAGGGCGCCGCCCGCCATCTTCGACGGGGCGCCGCGCTTCCATGCTGGAGGCATTGCCGGCCCCCGGCCGCACGGCGGCATCGCCGGCCTTCGGGCGGACGAGATACCGGTGATCGTGCAGCGGGGCGAGGCGATCTTCACGCCCGATCAGGTGCGCGCCCTCGGCCAGCCCAGCGTCACGGTCCAGATCGAGAACCGCGGCACGCCCCAGCGCGAGGTGAGCAGCCAGGTCCGCCTCGACCCGCGCGGCCTGGTCGTCTCGATCGTGACCGACGATCTCATGCAGAACGGACCGATCCGCCAGACCCTGGCGCGCACGCTCGGCGGCGGCGGGACGTATTGAGCGGGCGGGCTAAAGCGCATCCGTTTCACACGGAAACGCTCTGACTCTTTGTCGCTCACGGCAGCCGGCCGTCCTGCGATCTCGCGCGCCTACCGGCACGACGGGCCGGCGCCTGCGCGGGCGCGCCGCATTCGCGGCGGGCCGCGGTCGCGGCCTGTCGCGCGTCCGTCAAAGACGGACACGCTCTCGCTGCGGGGAAACTACCCCCGCCTGAGTCGCCCCCGGCATGCTGCCGGCCCTCGACCGGAGGCCGTTCCGGGCGATCATGCGGGCAACCATTTGGTCCGAGTCAGGAGTCGACGATGCAGATGCAGACGGGGATACGCGCGCTCAACGAGAGGCTCGACAATGCGCGGGCGTGGCTGGCCGAGCACGAGGCCCGCCGCGACGCGTGGAGCGCCGGGACCGAAGGGGCTGCGCTGCCGGCGCTGGTCGGCTTCAGGGATTCGCTCGCCGCGGTCCGCCGCGAGCTGGACGCCGCCGCCGGGAGCGTCGAGGCGCTGGAGCGCCTCGGGGACGCGGTCGGGGCGCTGGGCGATGCGCCGGAGCGGGCGCGCTACATCGGGCCCCACAACGCGGCGCTCGGCGCGCTGGAGCGGCGCCTCGGCCACGACGGCCCGGTGACCGCGGCCATCAACGAGGCGCTCCGCCGGGTCGAGCCGGCCCGGGCCGAGGCGGAGGCCGAGAGCGCGCGCCGCCATCACGAGGCGGCGCAGCAGGAGGCCGCGCGCCGGGAGGCGGAAGAGCGCCGCAAGGCCCGGGAGCGGACGCGCAAGGCGCTCGCCGAGGCCGAGGCCGCGCAGGCGGCGCTGGCAGGCGCAATCCCCGAGGTCGAGGCCGCGCTCGCGGTAGAGGCCGCGCCGGCGGACGGATTGGCGGCGTAAGCGATGACGGAAACCGTCTACCTCGTCATGCCCGCCGCAGAGCTGGCCGCGCCCACGCCCTCACGCGCCGGCCGGCGCGGGGTTTCAGGCGCGCAAGACGACCGGTTCCGCAAGCGTGACCCTTCAGGCACACAAGAAACGCGCGACGCGGCGACGTCGCTCGCCCTGTCGGAGATGCGACTCCGCGAGGTCGAAGCCCGGGCGCGGGAGCGGGCGGACCCGTCCAACGAGGCAATCGTCGCCAGGGCGCGAGAGTTGATGGCGGGGTCGGGCGGCAGGTTGAACGCGATCGAGGCCGTGCACCGCGCCCGCGCCGAGGCCGGCCTTGCCAGGCCCCGAGGCCCGAGCGATGCCGAAATCGTCGCCGGAGCGCGCCGGTTGATGGCCGAGTCCGGCGGCACGCTGAACGTGATCGCGGCCGTGCACCGGGTCCGCGCCGAGGCGGCGACGCTCGCATCGAGGGGCGCGAACGCACGCGAGAGCCAGGCGTGGGAGCGTCGTCAGGCGCAGCACGGGAAAGTCCAGGAAACCCTGGTGGATACCGCCCACGCTTTGGAGCGCCGCCTTATCGCTCACGCCCGCGAGCTGATCGCGGCTTCGCGGCGCGCGTTGACCGAAGACCCGTTGAGAGCGCGTGAGCTCGCAATCCGAGCCAGGGAGGCGATGTCGGCGATTTATCCGCTCTACGGCAAGAAGCCGGACCATGGACCGGCCCGCCGCATATTGCAGGGCGCGAATGTCCGGCCGGCTTGACGCCCGTGGCGCAGGGAAATGCTGCCACGCGAGCGCGTCGCCCCGCCGTCGGCGCAAGAGCGGGCGGCAGGCGGTCCGAGGGCCTGAATGACGGCGCCTGATCTTGGGAAGGTGTTGTGCGAGGTAGCGGCGCTGGCACGCCGGGCCGACGCTCTCGCCATGCGCTCGCCGGATTATCCTGCGCACGAGGCGGGCGCGATCATGGAGGCGCTGACGGGCGTTCGCCTTGACCGCGTGTGCGCATGCGAGCTCGGGCCGGAGCGTGCCGGCGCGGTGCACTTCGCGAAGTCCATCGTGGTGCTGTCTTCGATGGCAGGGGTGCCGCACGGGCTTGGCATCGGCATGGCGGGCGTGCTCGACGATCTGCGGGCGCCGGAGGGGGCGCGCAGGGGCGGCGGCTACGATCCGGCGCGGCGAGTCTGCCTGCGCTGCCGGCGGGCCTTCGCGAGCGACTGGCGCGGGCACCGCATATGCCGCGACTGCGCCCCGCTGCTGGCGGGCAATTCCCATGAGCCGCTCTGACGCAGCGCCCGCAAGGCCGGTGCAGGGCACCTGCACGGTGGATGACGGGGATTGGCACGAGGCGATTGCGGCGCTCTCGCGCGTGGCCGGTCGATATGGCGCTCTGTTGGCGGCGGCGGGCGGGGCGCCTGTCGCGCTTCGATCAGGACCCGGAGGTCGCGGCCTTCGTGCAGGAGCGGCCGGGGAGGATGCCGGTCGTCGGGATCGCGGAAGCAGCCCTGGCCGAGTTCGGCCCGGAGCGTGCGCCGCGCAAGACCGCGATCAGCCGCTACTGGCATCGGCTCGACGGGGAGCGCCGAACCGGTTGAGCCGGCGAAGGGCTCTCCCGCCCCACGCCTGCCCCCACGATCCCCCGGCCTGCCTTCCGGCATAGTCCGGAAACTTCCGGCATCTTCCGGCCATTTCGTAGCATCCACTCCCATTTCCTATCGTCCATTCCAGCGGGTCAACACGGTATAGGCAGGCGCGCTGACATTGGACTAAACTAGGAACATCGGGTCAAGAACGACCGTGGTGTTGATGTCCGCTTCCGTCTCCGAGTCCGAGTCAGCGCAGCTCGCGCTAGACCTCGCGCGCCCCTGTATCGCCGAGGGCCGGGCGGAGGGACTGGCGCGCGGGGTCTGCCGGCTGCTCGACGAGATGGGACTCTGCCCGCTTGTCGAAGTCCCTCTCGGCACGGGTCGGCGGGCGGACGTGCTGGGGCAGGACGGCAGGGGACGCTTCGTCATCGTCGAGATCAAGAGCGGGCTCGCCGACTTCCGCGCCGACACCAAGTGGTGGGACTATCGCAACCATTGCGACCGACTCTACTTCGCGGTGGGAACCGAGTTCCCCCTCGACGTGCTGCCGGCGGACGTCGGCTTGATCGTGGCCGACCGCTTCGGCGCAGAGATCAGGCGGGAGGCGCCGCTCCAGCCAATGGCTCAAGGGCTGCGCCGCAAGCAGGCAATTCGCTTCGGCCGTGTCGCCGCCCATCGGCTCCGCTTCTTCCACGAGGAGCTCTGCTGAGCGGTCGCGCCTCAGCCTGACATGGGGCTTGCCACGTCCGGCGAGGACATGGCGCGTTGCATCGGACTTTGAGTTCGTGCGCCGGTCAGGTCAGCCCCTGCTCCTTCCGTCCGCGTACGAGCTGCGAGAGGGATACGGCCAGGATCAGCGCGGCGCCGTTGAACATGTTCTGCACGAACGTGTCGACGCCCAGGAAGTTGAGGCCGGTAATGCCGGTGACCAGGAAGAACACAGCGATGATCGAGCCCAGCGGATTGAACCGTCCGGGAATAATGCTCGTAGCGCCGAGAAACGCCGCGGCAAACGCCGGTAGCAGGAAGGTGAGGCCCGACAGCGGATCGGCGCCGCCCGTTGTGCCCACGTTGATGATGCCGGCGAGCACGGCAATCACGCTGGAAGCCACGAGCGCAACCCCGCGGACACGCACCACGCTGATACCCGACAGGCGGGCGACTTCGCGTCCGCGGCCCACGAACAGGAGGCGCCGGCCGATAGGCGTGAATTCGAAGACGTACCAGATGATCAAACCCAGAGCCATCGCATAGTAGAAGGCCAGCGGAATATCGAAGAGACGATTGACGATGACCCAGTCGATCAGGCCGGGAGACACGCCGCTCAGCGTTTGCGAACTGCTGATCCACAAGATGAGACCCTGGATGACCGACGCCGTGCCAAGGGTCACGATCAAGGAATGTATTCGGAAGAAGATAATGAAGAATGCATTGAGGAAACCGACGATCAGTCCCATGGCGAGGCACGCCAGAACGGCCTGCCATAGCGGCAAGCCCATCTTGGCATTCAGCACGGCGAGGATCATCGCCGAGAAGGTCAGAACGGCGGCGACCGAAACGTCGAAGTCGCCCGCCGTAAGCGGGATGATCAGGCCTAATGTCAGCACGACCAGCACGGCTTGGGAGCCGAAGATGATGGAGGAGAAGGTCGGCCATTGGAGAAAGGATGGCGGGGCCACGAAGGCAAAAACTAAGATCAATGCGATCCAGGCCAGGATCAGTGCGTACTTTTCCAGCTCGACAAGCCAATCGATACCCTTCTCCTTGGCAGATACTTCGGTCCCTTCAGCCATGTATCTGCTCCGTTGAGTGACCCGCCGTGCCGGCTTCTCCCTGATTGCCCAATGCTAAACTGAGGACCGTCTGCTCGGCGATACGGTCCTTGGTGACATCGCTGCCGACGAGCTCTCGAACCACCCGACCGCGCGCAAAAATCAAAACGCGATCGCAGATCGCAGCGAGTTGCCCGTAGTCGGTACTGGCGCAGATGACCGCCGCACCCTGCTCCGCCACGTCTCGGATCGCCCCAAAGACCTGCTGCCTGGCGCCAACGTCCACGCCCTGGGTCGGCTCGTCCAGCAGCATGAGGGACGGGCTCGTCTGCATCCACTTGGCGAGCAGGACCTTCTGCTGATTGCCGCCGGAGAGAGACTCGAGCTCCTTCTCCGGCGCGTTGGGCCGCACGTCGAATTCCCTGCCCAGCTCGGACGTTTTGCGCCGCATCGCGCGACGCTTCAGGCCGGCCAGGCCGTGGAACGAAGACAGGACGGGAAGGGTGATGTTGTCGATGAGCGTCAGGTCGCCGACGCCCGCCGTCCCGAGGCGGTCGCCGGGAAGCAGCGCAACGCCTCCCTCCATCGCCCGCTGCGGCGAAATGTCATGCAGGTCGTAAGTCTTGTCGTGCAGTAGGAGCGTGCCGGAATCGGCTCGCGAAGCGCCGAATAACAGGTAGGGCACTTCGTCGAAACCGGAGCCGATCAAACCGGTCAGGCCGAGAACTTCGCCGCGGTGCAGATTCACGGAGAGCTCAACGACGGTGCCGCCGGTCAGGCCGCTTACGGCCACATCGACTTCCGCCCCGCGCAGGTCGTGCGCTACGGCTTGGAACGCCTCGATACGGCGTCCGATGATCAACTCCACGAAGTCGGCGTACAAGGCGTTTGCAGTTTCGAGGGTCCCGGCGACGCGGCCGTCACGCAGAATGGTGGCGCGGTCAGTGATTTCGAGAACCTCGTCGACGTCGTGCGAGACGAAGATGACGCTTGCGCCCTCGTCGACGATGCCACGCACCAGCTCGAAGAGCTGACTGACTCCTTCCTTCGGCAAGAACGGCGTGGGCTCGTCGAGAAAGAGAATGCCCGGCGTGTCGTGCGCCGCGCGTTCGCCACGGATGTCGTCGAAGGCGCGAATGATAGCGAGAAGGGCGCGTTCTACCTGCGGAAGATCCTCCACCTTGGCCGACGGATCCAGGTCGAGGCCAAAGCGCGCGAAGACCTCTCTGGCACGTTGCCGTTCCCGCGCCCAATTGATGTAGGCGCCGGCGCGCGTCGCAAGCTCGCCGAGCATCAGGTTTTCGAGCACGGTCAGACCGGGCATGAGACCGAGGTGCTGGTGCACGAAGGCAAGCCCCAGCCCGCGGAATTGACCGGGCGCCAAAGGCAATTGAACGCTCCGCCCGAAGATCTGCAGGGATGCCCCGGGGTCGGGGGCATGAAAGCCCGCGAGAATCTTGATCAGGGTCGATTTGCCCGAGCCGTTTTGGCCCAGAAGCCCGTGAACTTCGCGCGGGACGACGGAGAAGGCGACGTCGCTGAGCGCCTTCTCGCCGCCGAACGTCTTCGAAACGTGCTCCGCAAACAGAGCGGGGGCGCTGGTGTCCGGCGCCCCCGTTCCGAGATCGGAGTGACTGCTACTCAAGGCCCCACAGCGAGCGGAATCCGGAGACGTGGACGTCGCCGTAACCGCGATCGTAGTCAGCCGGGGTGCCGGCATCGTTCGCGTTGCTGCTGTCGAAAATGTAGAAGGGTACGTTCAGTTCGGCCGGCTCGGCCAACCCGCACAGCGTACGCATGTGCGAATCGAGAATCCCGCGTGCAATCCAGCCGAGTGACTCGCCGACATCCATCTCCACCTGCCGTTGCTGGATCAGGTCGATGACGAAGGGCGTACCGTTGAACGTCGCGATGTTGACCTGTCCCGTCTTGCCGGCCACGCGGACGGCAGGCACGACGAACTGCGACATCGAATCGTAGATCGGTATGAGGTAGTTGACGTCCGGGTTCGCGAGCAGCGCCGACTGGACGCTGGGCTGAATCTTGGTGGCCCACTCGGGAACCGGCGCATTGATGTAGGCCACTTCCTGACAGTCCGGACAATTCGCCTGGAGCGTGTCGCGGATACCCTGGACGAACGGTGCCGTCGGAACGATCTCGTCAGAACCGATGATGACGACGTTGGCCTTGCCGTCGGTCTGGCTGATGGCCCAGTTCGCGAGGATTTGACCGACCCCGTAAAAGCTCAGCGGCACGGCGCCGTCGACACTCTCGTGCGGCGTCTGAGTCAGGTCATAGAAGTGCGACGTCTTGACGACGATACCGGCGTTCGTCGCTGCCTGGATTTGCGGCACGATCACACTGGGATCGACGCCGCCGAGGAGATCGATCAGATCGAAGCCCTCGTTGATCGCGAAGTTGATGCCCTGCACCCACTGCGACGGTTGCGCCTGGTTCTCCCATTCAGTCACCTCGACGCCGGCTTCGTTTCCGGCTTCGATCATCGCCAGGGCGATGTTCTTGGTGAACGGGTTCGCGCTGGAGACGGGGATGGTCAGGACGCGCTTTCCGGCTGCACAGGACATCGCGTCGAACGCGGGCCCCGGGGCGGAGAACACCGGCTTGGCGCGGTGTTCCTCGATCATCTGACGCGCGGCATCCAGGCCCTGGGCCTGGGCTCCGTTCAGTAGAGCCGTCACCGCGAGAGCGGCGACGGCGGCCACGGCAGCGGCCGTGGTCTTGGCATAGACTCGTTTCATTTGAAGCCTCCCCTATACGCCCTTGATGGGTCGTTATCGGCCGGCATTGCCGACCGCTGCCCTCAATCTACCACTTGCCGGAATCACGAAGCTACCCGAACCATCGGACTTGCGGTCATCCGGCTTGCTGACGTGCGGCCCCGGGGAGGGGTTCGCACCGCAGTCATGCTAAGCCGTTCGCTTCCGCACCGCTTCGCGCCGTGGTAAAAGCCGCCCCGCCTGGGGCGTAGCCAAGCGGCAAGGCAACGGGTTTTGGTCCCGTGATCCCAGGTTCGAATCCTGGCGCCCCAGCCACGCCCTGCCGCCGGCACCTGAGGAGAGGGTCGATCCTCCGCCGCGATATCCCATGATCCCACGTTACTCACGCCCGGAGATGGCCGCGGTCTGGGCACCCGAAACCAGGTTCGCCATCTGGCTGGAGATCGAGCGCCATGCGCTCGACGCGCAAGTATCGCTCGGGCAGGCGCCGCAGGCGGCGGCCGACGCGCTCGCGCGCGCCATTGCCGAGCACGAGGAGGCGCTGGTCGATCCCGCAAAGATCGACGCGACCCAGCGCGAGACCCGGCACGACGTGACCGCCTTCCTCACCAACCTCGCGAACCACATGGGGCCGGAGGCGCGCTTCGTCCACCAGGGCCTGACCTCCTCCGACGTTCTGGACACCTGCTTCGCGGTGCAGCTCGACCGGGCCGGCGCCTTGCTGGCGGAGGGCGTCGCGGCCGTGGCCGCAGCGCTGGAACGCCGCGCCTTCGAGCACAAGGACACGCTCTGCGTCGGCCGGAGCCACGGCGTCCACGCCGAGCCCACGAGCTTCGGGCTCAAGCTCGCCGGCCACCATGCCGAGTTCGCGCGCGCCGGGGAGCGGCTGAAGGCGGCGCGCCGCGAAATCGCCACCTGCGCCATCTCGGGCCCGGTCGGCACCTTCGCGAGCGTGGATCCTGCAGTCGAGGCGCATGTCGCGGAGCGGATGGGGCTCGCGCCGGAGCCGGTCTCGACCCAGGTGATTCCGCGCGATCGCCACGCCATGTACTTCGCTGTGCTCGGCGTCATTGCGGGTGCCATCGAGCGGCTGGCGGTTGAGATCCGGCACCTGCAGCGAAGCGAGGTGGGGGAGGCGGCCGAGGCCTTCGGCAAGGGCCAAAAGGGCTCGTCGGCCATGCCCCACAAGAAGAACCCCATCCTCACCGAGAACCTGACCGGCCTCGCCCGTATCGTGCGCGCGGCCGTGGTGCCGGCGCTGGAGAACATCGCGCTCTGGCACGAGCGCGACATCAGCCACTCGGCGGTCGAGCGCGTGTTCGCGCCCGATGCGACCGTCGCGCTGGACTTCGCGCTAACGCGGCTCGCCGGCGTCGTCGATGGCCTCGTGGTCGACGAGGCGGCCATGCGCCGCAATCTCGAAAGCCGCGGCGGGCTGGTCTACAGCCAGCGTGTCCTGCTGGCGCTGATCGAGCGCGGCATGTCGCGCGAGGAAGCTTACGCCATAGTTCAAGAGATCGCTCTAAACGTTTGGGAAGGCGCCGGTAACTTCGAGTCTGCCCTGGCTGCAGACGCACGGGTCACTGCGGTGCTGGATCGCCCGGAACTCGCCGCGCTGTTCGAGCCCGAGCCTTATCTAAAGCACGTCGATACCATTTTCGCCCGCGTGTTCGGGCGGACGGAGTGAACGACCGACAATAGAAGGGAGTGGACGGTCATGATCGAGATGCAGGACCACATCGCCGTAATTACCGGTGCCGGCAGCGGCTTCGGCGAGGCCACCGCGTATCGGCTCGCGCGCGAGGGCATGCCGATCTTCTGCCAGGACATCAACGAGGAGAACGCGCAGCGCACAGCCGCCAAGGTGCGCGAAGGCAACGGCCGGGCCGACGCGATCGGCGGCGATGTCTCGAGCGAGGCCGACGTGAAGGCCATGTTCGCCGCCTGCCGCAACGCCTTCGGCGACTGCACGCTGCTCTTCGCTAATGCCGGCTACGCTCGACTCTCGCCCTTCGTCGAGATGAGCGTCGAGGAGTTCGACCGCATGGTGGCGGTGCTGCTGCGCGGCGTATTCCTCTGCGACCGCGAGGCGCTCGGCCCGATGCTGGAGAAGGGCGAGGGCGTGATCATCAACACCGCCTCGCAGCTCGGCCACAAGGGCGCCAATGAAATGGCCCACTACGCGGCGGCGAAGGCCGGCGTCATCGGGCTCACGAAGTCGCTGGCGCTGGAAGTTTCGAGCCGGGGCGTGCGGGTCAACGCCATCGGCCCCGGCCCCTGCAACACGCCGATCCTCGACGACATCTCCGAGGAGTGGAAGCAGGCGAAGGCCGCCGAGCTGCCGCTCGGGCGTTTCGGCGAAGCGTGGGAGATCGCCGAGACCGTGGCCTTCCTCGCCGGCCCCGGCGGGGCCATCTACGCCGGCCAGACCCTTGGGCCCAACTCGGGCGACGTGATGCTGTGAGCGGTGCCTTGCCGCGACCGAGCGCCCGCCTTACGCGCCGTCGCCCTTCCGGTCCGGCGGCGGCGCGGCGGACGTTCGTTCGTGCTTCTGGCGCTTGCGCCGGCGCAGGTTCTCCCGCAGCGCAGCGGCGAGCCGCGCCTCGCGCTCCGGCCCTTTACCTGAACCGGGGGCGGCGGCTTCTCCCTTTCGCCGGTCTGTCGACATGACCCTTGCTAACCTAGCACGGATGACAGAGCCTCGCGCCGCGCGGCGGCCTGAGCCGCATCGGTGCGTCCGGGAGAGAGGCGATGGCTGACCCACTGGCCTTCAAGCGCGACACGCTGAGCCTGCACGCGGGCCAGAAGCCGGACCCGACGACCGGCGCGCGCGCGGTGCCGATCTACCAGACTACTTCTTACGTCTTCGACGACACCGAGCAGGCGGCCTCGCTCTTCAACCTGGAGCGCGCCGGCCACATCTACACGCGCATCTCGAACCCGACGGTCGCGGTGCTGGAGGAGCGGATCGCGGCGCTGGAAGGGGGCGTCGGCGCGGTCTGCACGGCGAGCGGGCAGGCGGCGCTTCACCTCGCGGTGGCGACCCTGATGGATGCGGGCAGTCACATCGTCTCCTCCGCCTCGATCTACGGCGGCAGCCACAACCTCTTCACCCACACCCTGCCGCGCTTCGGAATCGAGACGAGCTT
>MKWU01007435.1_pt1 | contig 10502 bp, 7 predicted proteins | sample 809101 | NCBI WGS metagenome assembly MKWU01 (sample SAMN05860141, study PRJNA318959) | sponge metagenome | host: Aplysina aerophoba | place: Slovenia: Piran, Adriatic Sea, Gulf of Piran | collected 2013-05-07
GCTATTCATAGTGTAGTTTTCGGAGGTTTTTCAGCCAATTCACTGCGAGATCGTATTTTGGACTCCGACTGCCAAACACTGATTACTTCGGACGAAGGAGTCAGAGGTGGTTCTCTTGTACCTTTAAAGCGAAACGCTGAGGCAGCATTACAAGACTGCCCAAATGTGCACACGGTACTCACCTATCAACGCACCGGTAATCCTATTCCTTGGCAAGAAGGTCGAGATGTTTGGTACCACGAGTTTGTGGACTCTCAATCAACCGACTGCGAACCTGAACCTATGGACTCGGAAGATCCTTTGTTCATTCTGTATACATCGGGCAGTACCGGAAAACCCAAGGGCGTACAACACAGTCAGGCAGGATACCTGCTACACGCGAGTATGACTCACAAGTACGTATTTGATTACCACGATGGAGACATTTACTGGTGTACCGCAGACGTTGGGTGGGTGACTGGGCATTCCTATATCGTCTATGGACCACTAAATAATGGTGCGACGACACTGGTATTCGAAGGTATACCAACCTATCCAGATGCCGGCCGAGCTTGGGATGTGATTGACAAGCATAAAGTCAACATTTTCTACACGGCACCGACCGCGATCCGTCAGCTTATGGGACAAGGAAATGAATTCGTGACCCGATCCAGTAGAAGCTCTTTGCGACTATTGGGTACTGTTGGAGAGCCCATAAATCCCGAGGCTTGGCAGTGGTACTACGACGTGGTTGGTGATGGTAGGAGTCCGATCGTGGATACATGGTGGCAAACTGAAACAGGTGGAATCATGATCACCCCGTTACCAGGAGCTACGACCTTAAAACCAGGTTCCGCCACACTTCCATTTTTCGGGATCGAGCCAGGCTTGATGGACGAAAACGGTGAAATCATCAATGACTTAGTAGCAACTGGCAACTTGGTAATAAAAAGCACTTGGCCCGGACAAATTCGGTCAGTGTATGGAGATCACCAAAGGGTAATCGATACATACTACTCGACCTATCCTGGTTATTACTTCACCGGCGACGGTGCTAGACGGGATGAAGACGGTTATTACTGGATAACCGGTCGGGTCGACGATGTGATTAATGTCTCTGGACACCGTATGGGTACGGCAGAGGTAGAAAGTGCGTTAGTCTTGCACGACCAGGTCGCAGAAGCAGCAGTGGTCGGTTATCCACATGCCATCAAAGGCGAAGGCATTTACGCGTACGTAACCCTTATGGCTGGTACCGAAAGCAGTGAAGATCTACGAGCAGAGCTTATCAAGCTAGTCCGTTCAGAAATAGGACCAATTGCAAGACCTGACGTGCTTCAATGGGCACCTGGCTTGCCAAAAACACGATCCGGTAAGATCATGCGACGTATACTGCGAAAGATCGCTGCAGATGAGGTCGAGGACCTAGGAGATACCTCGACCCTTGCAGATCCTAGCGTAGTCGACGAACTTGTGTCGACTCGCGCGAATATTCGATCAGATTAAACAGCTTGGATTAAGCCGCTTCCTCCGCCTCCGTCTCTAAGGCATCTTGTGGAACATTCTTCATCGACAGATCAATCTTGTCGTTTCTCAAGCTGACGACCCTTACATTGACCATCTGTCCGAGACTCAGATGATCCGTAACGTTCTCGACTCGTTCCTGGGATATTTGCGAAATGTGTAGCAATCCGCTCTTACCCGGTAGAACCTCAACAAACGCGCCATAGTTTTCCAGGCGCTTAACTTCGCCGACATAAACCTTTTTCATCTCGACATCTTCGATCAAGAGTTCAGCCTCACGTTTCGTCGCATTGGCGGCCGCAACATTGTCAGCGATAATCTTGAAAGTACCATCGTCTTCAAGTTCAAGTTTGACACCATGCTTTTCTTCAAGACCGCGAATGGTCGCACCACCTTTACCTATGATGTCCCCTCGCTTCTTATCAGGAATGAACATGGTAAGAATCATCGGCGCATGCTCAGAAATAGAAGGTCGAGGCGCAGCAAGCGATTCATCCATCTTGTCCAATATATGAAGCCGTGCAGTCTGTGCTTGGTTTAGTGCTCTCTCCATGATGGACTCGTTAATACCTTCCACCTTGATGTCCATCTGTAAAGCGGTTACGCCGTCTCGTGTTCCAGCAACTTTGAAGTCCATATCGCCGAGATGATCTTCATCGCCAAGAATATCCGTGAGGATAGCGTCTTGCTCACCTTCTAAAACCAAGCCCATCGCAACGCCTGCGACTGGCGCTTTAATTGGTATACCAGCATCCATTAGGCTAAGAGAAGCACCGCAGACACTCGCCATGGAACTCGAACCATTGCTCTCGGTGATCTCACTGACCACTCGAATCGTGTATGGGAATGTCTCTAAATCGGGCATAACAGCCATTAGAGAGCGCTTCGCTAAGCGTCCGTGACCAATCTCACGGCGCTTTGGACCAGCCATTCTGCCTGCTTCACCTACGCTATAGGGAGGGAAGTTGTAATGCAGAAGGAACTGATCGTATCCATTTGTAACGAGATCATCTACAAGAAATGAATCTCGAGAAGTCCCCAAAGTGGCTACCACAATCGCTTGTGTTTCGCCGCGTTGGAATAAGGCCGAACCATGTGTGCGAGGCAATACACCTACTTCCGTATCAATAGGGCGTACTTGATCATGCGTGCGTCCGTCAATACGAGTCTCGCCTGCGATGACTCTTTGACGCACGATTCGTTTTTCGAGGCTACTCAGTATTGAAGAAACTTCGTCTTTTGACACACTGTCTGAATCGTCATTGTCAGACTGAGATTCTTCACCTACGGTATCAGCAATGACCTCAGCTCGAAGCTCGCGCAGTTTGTTCTGTCGTTCTTGTTTATCGGTCGTCTGAAACGCATCATTAACCTTTTCGGAATACTTGGCTTCAATGTTCTGCTTCAGTTCCTCATTCACTTCCGGTGGGGAGTAATCCCAAGCTTCTGTTCCTGCTTCCTCAACCAGTGCGTTGATTGCTTCAATCTGAACCTGCATCTCCTGATGTCCAAACAGAACTGCGCCCAACATCATGTCTTCGCTCAATTCCTTAGCCTCGGACTCAACCATCAAGACCGCCGATTCAGTACCAGAAACGACCATATTCAGATAAGAATCTGGTAGAGTACTAGGTGCTGGGTTGAGTACGTAATTCTCTCCGTCGAACCCTACTCGGGCAGCCCCTATGGGACCGTTAAAAGGTGCTCCTGAGACCGAAAGTGCGGCCGAACAACCAATCATCGCCAATATGTCAGGATCTGAATCCTTGTCTAAAGACATGACAGTCGCAATGACCTGAACTTCGTTAAGAAATCCTTTAGGAAATAGTGGTCTGACCGGACGGTCAATTAGCCGACTTGTGAGTATTTCTTTTTCGGAAGGTCGGCCCTCTCTACGAAAAAAATTGCCTGGAACTTTCCCGGCAGCATACATGCGTTCTTGGTAGTCAACCGTCAGTGGAAAAAAGTCCCCACCTGGTCGAGGTGTCTTCTCTGCTACGACCGTGCACAGCACACTGGTATCACCCATGGTGGCCATGACTGCACCGGACGCTTGTCGGGCGATCTTACCCGTTTCCAACGAAACGGTAGATTCCCCAAATTTAAACTCTTGTTTTGCGTACTTCAAAATTTTTCCTGTTAGATTAGCGTCTTAATCCAAGACGCTTGATTAATTCACTGTAACTCGCGGGGCTCGTACGTTTTAGGTAATCCAATAATTTCCTTCGTCTAGCAACCATCTTGCGCATTCCCCTTCTGGAATGGTCGTCGCCCTTGTGAGTTTGAAAGTGCCCTTGTAGGGTGTTTATGTTTGCGGTCAGGATCGCAATCTGAACTTCCGATGATCCTGTGTCCTTTTCATCTCGTCGATATTCTTCGACGACCTTTGCTTTTTCTTGTGCTGTTAGTGCCAATGCTTTGACTCCGTTTCGCTTTCTGTTGTACTGTTAAGTAATAAGTCGCTTAGGTGCGATTGTCCCGTCTTCGAGAACTTCACCTACGCCAATAAATTGTCTTGACTGCGGTTCCGAGGAGTTCTCCTCGAATAACCCCACCCAACCCTTTTCTAAGGAATGTGCCACTGCAATTGTCTGCCCCTGACGGACATGGAAAGCCGCAACTTTGTTGACTTCAACCGCTGGCCAATGGCTGATCGTGCTTTCCACCGGCATCAGTAGCTTATCAATAGATTTGTTTGCTTGTGCGTCCTGCAGTTGTTCCAAAGTAACCAACTGATCACTGCCAAACGGACCGGCTTTTGTTCTTCTCAATGCAATGACATGAGCGCCACAACCGAGGTCTTCACCGAGATCATGGACTAATGTCCTGACATAGGTGCCTTTACTGCAGTGCAGATCAAGATGCAGTTCCGTTCCCTCAAAATCAACCAATTCATTCTTGAAGATAATCTGTTCTCTGGCATTACGCTCGACTTCAATGCCTTTTCTTGCAAGCTTATAGAGCGGTTGTCCCTGGTGCTTTAATGCGGAGAACATTGGCGGTGTTTGCCAGATTTTCCCTCGGTAGGCGGATAACGCTTTCTCGATCTTTTCTCGGGACAGAGATTCAGTACATCGCTCAGCGATTACCTGACCATCTGCATCGCCTGAATCTGTCGAGACACCTAATAGCACTTTGACCTTGTACTCTTTGTCTGCGTTGAGCAGATACTGAGAGAATTTCGTGGCGTTTCCTAGCACGAGTGGTAAGACGCCTGTGGCGAGTGGATCGAGTGAACCGGTGTGTCCGATCTTCTTGGCATGGACGATGTCATTGACTCGATTGACCGCTTGACGAGAAGGTAAACCTTCAGGTTTATCGAATACCAGAACACCATGAACGTCTCGTCCACGTGATCTCTGCCTACGTCCCATTGTCTTCACGTTGCATGGCACTCGCGATCAGCTTGTCCATTCGTCCTGCAGTTTCGCGAGTCTTGTCATAACGGAAAAAGAGCTCAGGCATGGTTCTGAAATAATTTACCTGCGCAAGTTCACTTCGCAGAAAACCTTTCGCGTTGTTCAATATGCCCTCTAGTTCCTTCTGTGTTTCAGGTCCATCAGCATTTAATGACGTAAAGAAAATATCCGCTCGAGATAAGTCCTTGTTGACCCTCACTTCTTCGACACAAAGATGGGCCGTATTCACTCTAGGATCGCGGAATTTGCGACTCAGAATCTCCACTAGATCATTTCGCAGTAACTGGGCGATACGTAGTTCGCGTTCATAACCCTTGGGCGGTTGAACAAAGGTATGACGCCTACTCACAAGGATCTAGCGATTTCCAATGTCTGATAGACCTCAATCAAGTCACCATTGCGCACATCGTTGTAGTTCCGAACTCCAATGCCACATTCAAAACCAAATCGCACTTCGTTAACATCGTCCTTGAATCGTCGTAAAGACTCTAGTTCGCCTTCGTAGATCACCGTACTGTCTCGCAAGACGCGGATTGGCTTGTTGCGAGATAGCGTGCCTTCTGTCACCATACACCCTGCGATCTGTCCAAATCGTGGAGAGTTGAACACATCCCGAACTTCTGCGATGCCAAGAATCTCTTCTCGTTGCTCCGGTACGAGTAGGTCAGTTAACAGTGCTTCAAGGTCCTGAAGTAACTCATAGATGATGTTGTAGTACTTGACTTCGATCTTGTTGCGTTGCATAGAAGCTTTCGCTGAGCGGTCTGCTCTGACATTGAAACCAAATATCAACGCACCGTAAGTCAACGCCATATTGACATCGGATTCATTCACTCCACCTACACCAGAACCCAATACCTGAACGCTTACTTCGTCATTTCCAAGCTCTTGGCAAGCTTGTGTAATTGCTTCTAGGGATCCGCGCACGTCGGCTTTGAGCACAATCTTGAGTACTCGTTTCTGTCCTTCGCCTAGAGCTGCCGTAATGTTCTCAAGCTGTGCTGCACGTTGTTGGGCATGTTGCTTAGCCTGCATTTCAGTTTGTCGTTCATCCGCAATCTGACGGGCTAAGCGTTCATTAGCCGCAACCAGGAAAGTATCCCCGGCGGACGGAGAACCATTAAGCCCCAGCATTTCGACAGGTATAGATGGCCCTGCGGATTTCAGTTTTTTGCCTTGGTCGTCAGACATGTGTCGCACTTTTCCGAATTGCTGTCCTGCAATCACAACATCTGTCTGTTTCAACGTACCATTTTGAATCAGCAAGGAGGCTACCGGACCCCTTCCTCGCTCTACTTTGCTTTCGATGACCACACCACGTGCAGGTGAATCTTCCACTGCCTTCAGTTCTAACAGTTCAGCTTGTAACGAGATGGCTTCAAGTAGATCGTCAATTCCGTCGCCAGTTTCTGCCGAAACCTCAACGTACTGCGTCTCACCACCCCACTCTTCTGGAGTCAGGCCTAGCGCTGCTAAACCGTTCTTGACAAGGTCAGGATTGGCCTCTGGTAAGTCCATCTTATTGATGGCAATGATGATGGGTACTTCAGCTGCCAAGGAGTGTTTTACAGCTTCTTCTGTCTGTGGCATCACACCATCGTTTGCGGCACACACGAGTACAACAATATCGGTTGCATTCGCACCGCGCGCTCGCATCGCCGAAAAAGCAGCGTGTCCTGGCGTATCGAGAAATGTGATTTCTCCATGCTCCGTTTGTAAGTGATACGCACCTATATGCTGTGTGATCCCGCCTGCTTCCCCGGATGCGACTCGAGTATTGCGTATATGGTCGAGTAACGAAGTCTTACCGTGATCCACATGCCCCATGACCGTGACCACTGGGGATCTAGGCATCTGTTCACCCTCGATATCCTGCGCATGTTGCAGTTTTTCCTCGACCGTCTCAGGTGCAACGATCTTCGCTTTATGACCAAACTCTTCAACAATCAAGAAAGCGGTGTCTTGGTCCAGAGCTTGGTTAACCGTCGCGATGACACCCATGCCCATGAGCTTCTTGATTACATCCGAAGCCTTTACAGACATCTCATGTGCAAGTTCACCAAGCAAAATCGATTGGCCAATCTCCACTTCGCGTTGGATGAACTGCGGACGCTCGAACGTACCGGCTTGTTCTCCGGCAGTCGGTCGGGTTAGCCTCAGTGGTTGACGACCGCCACCATAATTTCGACGAGATGATCTGCGCTGTCTGCTATCACCGGTGTCAAATTTCTCCTGTTTCTTATCACGCCGCCGGAACTTCGCTCGAACTTGCTCTTCGATTGACGTAGGCGGTTTGGGTTTTACTTGCTCTCGCTCTGGTCGTGCTTTCGTTGTTACGGGTTCGCGTTCTTTCTTTTGTGAGGATTCACGTTCGCGCTCTCGTTCTTCTGCTATTCGACGATCCTGCTCTTCGCGGAAAGCGTTTTCCTTCCGTTGTTTTTCCTGTCGTTCAGATTCTCGTTTACGTTCGGTAGCCAGCCGGGCTTGTTCAATAGCATGAGCTTCAGCAGCTTGACTCTCTGCTTGTTTTCTTGCAATCTCGTCACGGATATTCTGCTCTTCACGTAACTTCTGAACCTGGTCCTTTAACTCCTGCCGCTCAGAGTCTTTATCCGAGCGCGTCTCCATGGGAGCACCGCCAATTCTCGGTCTGGGCGCCGGAGCTTCTCCTGGACGAAATACCGTCTTACCCGGTTTTAAAGTCAGCGGCGGTGTAGATGGACGATTTAGACCCATCGGTTTTTTCAGCACCCCAGCACCCAACGTCTTGTTAGGTTTGGACAGCTTGTTTAGCTTGAGGCCTGAACCAGTCTTCTTACTTTGACTAGCCCCAAGAGCTATGGCCACAAGCTGAGTGGCTTCAGCTTCCGTTAATTCATCCGTTTCGGAATCTTTCGGAGTCCCATTTTTCTGTAACAGGTCAAGTAACTCGGAACTCGGTCGATTTAACCGTTGTGCAATGACCTTAATAGTTTGACTCATACTATGAGTTGCTTCTCTCTATTTCCTAATCCGCGGCTTCGTCCTGAAACCAAGGCTCTCTAGCCTTCATGATCAATTTCTCAGCGCGCTCGTCGCTTACCGTGTCTTCAATGTCTTGAAGTTCTTCGATCGACAGGTTTGCTAGATCTTCCATAGTCACAACGCCCCGCGATGCAAGGTTGTATGCCAATACTTCGGTCATACCTTCTAGCTCGCGTAAGTCATTAGCTGGGATGACAATGCCATCCGCACTGGCTCCGGTTGCGATTTCTTCGATTCGAGCATTCTGTGCTCGATTTTTAAGCTCTACTGCGGTTTCTTCGTCAAAGCCGCTCTGTACCAAGAATTCCTCAGCCGTGGAAACCAATTCTTCAACTGTGGTGAAGCCAAGTTCAACGAGGTATTGTGCAATTTCCTCTTCGACATCAAGCGCTTGCACAAATCGATTTACGATGGTCTTCAACTCGCTGAGACGCTTTTCCTCGTATTCCTCATGTGTCATTAGATTGAGGTTCCAACCAGTCAATCGACTCACCAATCGAATGTTGACACCATCTCGTCCGCTGGCAGTACCGTACCTGTCTTCCTTCACAATCAAATCCATCGATTGATTCGCCTCGTCAGGAATGACTTCATCGATGTCTGCGGGTTTCATCGCATTGGCTACCCACTGCAACGGGTTTTCATCCCACAAAGAGACATCGACGTTCTCCCCGCCAATTTCCTGTGAAATATTCTGGATGCGAGATCCTTGCATACCAATACAAGTACTGACCGCATTCAATCTAGGTCTGCGACTGAGAACAGAAACCTTGGCACGAATTCCTGGTTCTCGAACCAGCGCCACTATCTCAATGTCGCCTTGTCCAACTTCTGGAATCTCTAACTCCATGAGCCGTCGTAGCATATCGGGCGATTGTCGATTAAGAATGAGTTGAGGTCCTCTGTTCTGTGGATCGACTTCTTCCAATACGGCACGTATATGTGAATCAACACGCACCATTTCCCGCGGCAACATATTGGTTCGCGGTAACACCGCTTCCGTGCCCATGCCAAGGTCCAAAATCACGGCATCGCGACCCATCCGAGAGACCTTACCTCGAACTAACTGACCGGTCCGATCGGCGTATTCTTCTTCTTCACGCTTACGTCCAGCCGTGCGAACCATTTGGGTGATGATTCCTTTGGCCTGAACCGCCTCGCGGCGACCCCAAGGTACAGATGGGTGTGGTTCGCGCCACACATCCCCAAGTTGTAAGGCAGGGTCTTTTTTCTGTGCTTCTTCTAACGTTAGATGTAGATCTGAGTTGAACTCAACTGGAACGTCATTTCTTAGTCTTTGATGGCTGTCAGCGACTGTCGCCTGTAACATTTCCTGGTCGTTGGGGTCAACGACATGCCAGATACGATACGTCTTGTAATCATCCATAGCGGGATTGATGACTACCTGAAAATCGGCGATTTCTCGGCTTTGTCTTTTAGTTGCCTGTCCAAGTGCGATCTGAATCGCTTCCTTCACTTCACCTTCCGCTAAGCCTTTTTCGTTCGCCAATGACTCGACGGCAAGTTTTATATTGAAGTCCATTTAACTACTCTCGTTAATCAATCAAACTGCGGTACTACACGGGTAAACCGCACCTTGTCAAATTCAATGTGTTGATCTCCAACCACAATCTCTTCTTCGCTACACGCGGACATCACTCCACGAAAACGCTTCCTACCGTTAACCATGAAGTGCAGTCGAACATCGACTTCCTGCCCTATGTGGCTCTGATACTGCGATTGGTTGAACAGCTTTCGATCCATTCCAGGGGACGATACTTCAAGGACCTGGTTGTCTTCCAGACAATCCTCAACCTCAAGGACGGCCATCAACTGTTCAGAAACCACTTCACAATCATCAAAGGTAATACCCTGTTCTGCGTCGATATAGACGCAAACCCTGCTTCGTTTCCCGGTACCTAATCGTTCGACTCCCCAAAGGACATACCCTAGGTGTTCAACCGTCGGTCGAATTACCTCTTCAAGCCGTGTCTCGGTGATCAATACTTCCGTTGACTCCTTTCCCATCCACTGTTCAAACTACTCCATGAAAATGCAGATATCCCCTGGTTAAGAGGATGATGGGTACACGAGAGAGAATCTGGCCGCCCGACCAGCAGTCCCGGCTAAATTTATGCGGGACGTAAATAAATCTACGATCCACAAGCCAACCACAAATGTGGTCCGTGATGCGCATCATCGTGGAGCTCTTTCTAGACGGATTAGAGACATCCGACTAGTTCAAGCCTTAGAACCAAGTTCTAGCTACTTTTCCAAGTAAGAATTTTAGCAAAATCAAGCGATTGCAGGTACTTAGCTAAGGACCTTGTCGACTTTGTTTGGATGCACTCAGAGAAAGGTGCTTTCAGCGTGGTGTTCATTCAATTCAGCTCGACCCAATGGTCGTCGGTGAAAAGATGATTTATCAGGAAGCAATCTGCTAAAGTGGTAGCGGGGGTAGGACTTGCACCTACGACCTCAGGGTTATGAGCCCTGTGAGCTACTAACTGCTCCACCCCGCACCAGAATGAGAATTATAGAAACGACAAATCTAAA
>MKWU01007436.1_pt1 | contig 10499 bp, 10 predicted proteins | sample 809101 | NCBI WGS metagenome assembly MKWU01 (sample SAMN05860141, study PRJNA318959) | sponge metagenome | host: Aplysina aerophoba | place: Slovenia: Piran, Adriatic Sea, Gulf of Piran | collected 2013-05-07
TATATATATATATATTGGGTCAATAGCACAGAGCAAGGGTTTGGCCGACGACATGACCATTCACTGCATCCAAAACTGAACACCAAAGTGCCCTTAGAGACATTGACGCAGCATGCAGGGACCTAGTCATTAGGCTGAACCCAACAAAGTGTGTCTCCATACCAGTAGAAAAAGGCAAAATCTTGCATAAGGCCACATTCCATCTGGCAGAGGGAGATACAAGGAACATATCTGAGGCAACAACAAAATTCTTGGGCCAAACTGTGGCAGCAAGCCCAACCCTAACTAAGAGGGTGGCCAGTATTAAGCTAAAAGTCACTACCACTGATGGTCCCAAAAAGATATATCGCACCCCATTTGTGGCGAGTTGAAACTATGGATCCTGCGACACTACCTCATACCATCCGCCCATTTCCAGCTGATGGTCAACCAAACCCAGTCAACAACCATAGCAGCCCTTGTGAGCCTCACCACTAAATGCATCAAGATATGGCTGGGGCTCCCAAGGTACGCCACAAGCGCCATCACTATCCATCCATCAGTGTTGAAGACACCATCGTTAGCCTCGACAAAGTTGAAAGCAAAACAGTCTCTCCTAGCCAGCCTGAGCTGCTCAGCCGATACTGCCATCCTAGAACTGAACACCATGGCTGAATGATCCTGGCTATCTTTGAAGAAGTGACATCAGCCCAGCTGCCTTGGAACTGTGCCATAGGGCAGAACAGAGACAACCTAAGAAAGCCCTGAAGGTTGCTATCAAGAAGCTGGTAGCCGCAGAGGAGAAAAAAGTGGAACAGCAAACTACAGAGCCTCCAGGTCCAGGCAAATTACTCAGAAATTATAAGCCTGGAGGAAGACACTAAAGCTTGTTCCTGGATTGTAGATGGACTACCCAAAGGCCAGCTTCCTTTCCTCCTGAAGGCAGGCACTGCCCACCCTGATGGCAGTTTCGAGTGTTTTCAGGATGTCCCCTATGCACACAACATATGTGTACTACAACCCACATCCTGTCAGGCTGCCCTGGAGCACTGGAGGATGGGAAGTACACATGGAGACACGACTCAGTCCTGCAGAACCTCTGGTATGGCCAATAGAGTCGGCTGGGTGCAACTCACTAGATCTATGCTGACCTTCCAGGCCTCAGAGCCTGAGATGGTCCAGAAGCTACCACACCCTCGAAGTGGCCGTGAGCACCTCAAGACCCGACTTACCCACCATTCAAGGTAAGAGCATGCACATGTTGGAACTAACTGTGGCAATACTTGTGATGCGCTGGCTGCAGCGCACACAAAGAAATCCCAAGCAAGAGTACCTCAAGCTGCTATCAAACGCTAGGAGGAATGGCTGGGAAGTCAAATATACCACCATCGAAATTGGTGCACTTGGCCACTACCAACCAGTTGTCTCTGTTGAAATGGCAACTAACTGCGAAAGTATCCCCCTTCCAAAGTGGAGAGAAATCCTGCTAAAAGCTGCCACCATAGCCATCAACTGCTCCCAAACCATCTTCCTTGTAGGAATATTGTTGTCTGGCCCTCCAACAGGCCACAGTTAACTATGCACTGACCAACCCTAACTGCTTGCCACATGGGTCACTGTTCTACCACCTCTGAATTATTGTAATGTACATCACCTTTGCACCACTGCAATATACACACTACATTGTCACCACAAGGCATATCGTATCACCTTATGAATCTCTATAATGTTCTGTAATATTAACAATTTCCATTAAACTTTTCAAGGGATTTAGGAATGTTCGAAAAAGCATAGAAACAAGTGGTGACATCCCCTAGAGCCCAGGACCACTCTACAAGGGATGTAGGATTTCTGATCCTCAAAGAAATGTGATAGGTCTAAGTACTGAGATGTCACCACTTATTTCTATTCTTTTTGGACATTCGTAAATCCCTTGAAAATATTAATGAAAATTTTTAATATTCTAGCTTGTTTCCTTTTAAAATAGCTATACTGGCACACACTGATTCTGTAGGGACCGTCTTTGTTTTTGCCTCATTGTACTTATGTTTAGCCATTAGTTATAGCCGGCTAATTTATTGAGAAACATTTCTAGTATTTAGTTATCTATGTTGAGTTTAGTTACAAGGTGCTGCGTATGTACGACATAGAAAAACGTTCCACTGCTCTTGAGAATGCGGCTGGCTTCGTGAGACTAGATGCAAATATATACGGTCCCGTAACAAAATGGCGGCATTGTGGTATGTTTATACATTGGGGAACTGTAGTGTATTGATATTGACCTTTGTGTGTAGACTTAGATCATAGTGCCTAATAAGTGATTGTGTTTGAGTGACTCTGCATGTGCATGCTGACTGTATGACTGTAGACCAGTGTCAACTGGTCCTTTTCAGTTTGGTCGGTGTCTGTATGCACGTGCTAGTAGACTTTACTATATTACGATTGGTTCTAACTAGTTTTTCAGTTGTGGTCCTGCTTTAGTTGTGGAACTGTTATACATACTGCTGTTGTTGTAATTCATCTGTTGTCCATTTGGCGGCATCGACACTCGTGAGGCCAGCGAACAGGGCCAACTCATGACAGGAACATACTTTGCGTTCTCCAGAACTCCGTATGAGTCAGAATGCCACCAGCACTGAGTTATTAGAGGTTCAGATACCTCCGCACGTCCTCATTGATGACTGGGATCCGTTGGTGTTGTGTATCAAGCGTACAAAAATTGGTGATAATGATAATAATATGAAAACTGTGTTCTTATTACATAATAATATTATATGAGTTTAAATATTATTATAATATGAAAACATGAAACGGGGTAACAGCGACTATGACGCTCATCCCTCATGCGAACTCCAGGTTGTATTTGGGAACATTGTCGCACGCGCCTTATAGGTCAGCGCAATGTAGTCTGTTGTTGTTCTCGGCAACTGGTGGCATGGGCACCACTGCTGATATCTTCTAAAAATGCCCTTTATCATTGATCAGCGAGAAGAATAATCAGTGGATAATTACGCCAAACCTGACCAGGTCAATACAAATTGATTCCTGGTCAGGTATTTGTATTGACCTGGTCAGGTTTGGCGTAATTATCCAGTGATTATTGCCACACATCACTATAGCCTCACACTGGGCTTCAGTGTAATAATCCCCATCCTGCCAAAGAATAATCAGGACTACGCGACCACGATGGGATGGATAAAATGCTGCATCAGCTTCTCCCTCATACGATCAGCAGTGATGTGCGTGAGGGAGTCCAGATCAAGCTACCACCACCCTATCAGCCCCTCCAGCATGGCTGCAGATCTTGTTGCAATGGAGGGCAGGGTATCGCAGTGGTAATTAGAAGAGACGTAAAATCATTGCTGACTCTTGAGTTACACTTCAACATAATTTTACTTGACATGACACTGCATTCCTGTAAATGTTCCCATGTTGTACTGTATTTGCATGTATATCTTGTGAAATTTGTATTAGTTTCAATTGCAATGATGTCGCTTCTTACAAGTGGCCGCCTATCCGAACAGCGGTCGCCGCGGGGATTGTTGTACAACCAGGCAGTGCAGCAGGATTGTTGGGAGCCATGTTACATGGCACAATTAAGAATAGGTAGAAACAAGGAACCTGGCACATTTCATTAGATTTGCGTCAGGTAGTTATCCGTTCTTTGGGCTGGATTGGCAGAGTGTGCGCTGTTACCCACATTGTACTGAACAACGTCTAAATTAAGGCACTGAGATTTGTGTGGGTCATGGCTATTCCCTTGGGTGCGTGCCTGGCTGTTTCTATGGGAAATAGCTACATTTGAAAATGCATGCTGAACACATTAAATACATGCTGGCTGTGTAGATATTTGTACATGGGTTCTAATGTTCTTATGCTCTGTGCTCTTGATGGTGAAGTATGCATCACTGCAAAGCACAATAAAATAGCCACAGGCCAAGTCATCATGTTGCATTGCAGGTACTCACATTCATTACTATGTAAATCCAATCATTCTTTGTGCTGTTTCGCACAATCACAGATCCTTTCCTGAAAGGATGGTAAGACACATTTAATACACCATTAATAGCACAGTATGTAGAGCACACCATGTACGACAATCAATACTTTTGACTTCCAAAATGAACTAATACATATCCAGGATATGTTCTGCATCTACCTCTTCGCCATGAACTTTGACATGAACTGCAAGACAACATGGTATATACCTTTGAAAATAGCACACTGGATTTAACACACACACAATTCACATGGACTGCTAATCCGGATCGAATCCAGGTCAGACACGGCGAATGTACTTGGTTGCGAAATTCAAGTTTCAAGATGGAGCATCGTGTTCATTTTTGTTTGGCTGCGCTCGAGAAGGCTTCGCGTGGCTCGGGCTAGAAGGTGACAGATAACAACAGCGCTAAGCCTGGACTAAGCAATGATGGCCTTATGTCAGGAATCTATCCCACGCGTGACTATTGTGGCGGCACTTCGTCTCCTTCAAGGATATCAAATGGAAAGAAGATTCTGGGTTAAGCCTAGAAGTGCATTTTTCCTTAATGACATTGTGCCAGGCTGGAATGATTCGACTTTTAAAGAGAACTTCTGTGTGAGTTGCGGTACCCTTGCGTACTTGGTGAATGAAGTGCAAACAACTCTGAAGAAGCATGAATTACTACGTTCGCCTATTCCAGTTGATCACCGTGTTGCTATTTCACTCTGGAGACTCGGGACACACATTGAATACAGAAATTAGTCATCTGTTTGGTGTTGGCATATCAAGTGCTTGCGTGATTTTGCATAAGTGTGCAAGGTTATTGTTTGCATGCTTGGCCATGAGACATAGGAATGCCACAAGGAGAAAGCTTGTGGATAGTAGTGGATGGGTTTTTACAATGGCGGAAAGTTCTTCAGTGTGCAGGAGCAATAGACGGGAGCCATAACCCTATACTTGCTCCACCAAAAAGCCCAAAGGGCTACTTTTATAGAAAAGGATTTCACTCAATTTTGCTCCAAGGTGTGGTGGACCATCAGTACAGATTTATTGATGTGTATATTGGTTGGGTGGAAAGTGGGCATTCTGACATGCCTCCTAAAAAGGAACAACACTGGCCAGAAGTATCTGTGCAGTTGGTGGCAGCATGCTGTGTCTTGCACACTATCTGTGAAATCCATGATAATGATTTTGATGAAAGTTGGCAGATCACTAATAGCAATGAAACTACTACATCAGCCAGTATCAGTGCACAAGGTCAATCAAGTGCTCGTGCTGCTGCTGTTCGAAAAGGACTGGTCACATACTTTGACACACACTGAACTTGCTTCCTATCATTACCTTTACAACAATCATGGTCACATATGATATCGCAGAGGCTCATTGCTTTGTTGTGATAACTAGCGAGTCTATCTCGATGAGCAAATACGTAGCAGATTCAATCAATCAAACAATTGATTGCAGGACATTTCGGCCACGTAGGCTTTCATCAACTGCGTATAAAACTGAAGATACTGCAGTGTGAGATGAGTTATATAGCAAACCCCAACAGTGTGTGGCCAATAATATTGCATGCTTATAGGAGTGACTATCTAGATGACCAATAGTGTTGCAAGATGAGAATTGGGTATATAGGTGACCAATGAGGCTTTGGGATTAAGAGTGGGTGAGTGGTTGGCTAAGTTAAGTGACATAGAAGACATCTACTGTTTACCAAAAATAAACAAACACAAGTAGTAATTTATAAGTAGGCATGCACTATCAGCAATAAAATAAAGAACATAAAAGTAATAATCATGTAAAATAGTTAGTTAGTAAGTTAAAGTGATACGGGAAAAAGACTACAAGTAGATGGTGCAGTTGGTGAAGTATGAAGGGTCTATGTGATGGTATGTCTGCATTGGTGAAATAGGTCTCTCCATTGTACGAGGCCCGCACTCGTTCTGGGTTCTCCTCAATCTCTCATCTCCGTCAATGCTAAGATGTCAGCCTTGATCTCCACCGCCACAGTTTGTGCTTCACTGTTCCATCCGCATCCATTCCAGGTGGAAATCATTAGGATCCCACTCAGATGGATCTTGTCTTCACCACCTGTTCCAGTGCCATGTAGGCGTTTGCTGCACCACTTCAACCATCGCAACATGCCACCATTTTGAAGGGGAAACAAAAAAATCATGTCAAATAGACATACTGTTTACTAAACGTAATGAGTAATAAGAATAACGCAAAGGAGGGGGAGGGACTAAGTGGGATGTGTATGGGGTGGGCTCAGGATTGAGTTCCAGACCATGGGGAGGAATGGCCGCTGTGACAGTAAATGCTAAAGTGAGTTGAAACCTCATTATTGAGTTGTGCTATTGCGCTCGAGTTGCTCTTTGATCTTTGACACTTGGTGGGACCTGGTGGGATTGATTGACAGCAGGAGTTGCTGAGATTAACGCTGTGGAAATGACTTAGCTACTGGCTAATGACAACCAGATTGGGCATCCACTACAGACAAGAGAAGACAGGTGTGGAGGAAGTGGAAAGTCAACGGATCTGCTGCAGGTAATGAAAGCCCTCCTGGTAGATAGACATTATCACGTGGAGGAGCTAATGAAAGGTCGACGACGGCATGAGGAAGAGAACTGAGAGCAAGAGGCAGTAGAACACAAAGAGGATTTAGCTAGGCACAAAGAGGAGTCCAGGAAGCAGATGCTTCGCTTACAGCCACTCGCAGAATGAGAGGTTGGGTCTAGCAAGCCAGACTAGTGTATGCTGGGCTCTCAGTCACTGATGCAGGTGACTACAATCAGCTGATGGTAGTAATCAAGGCGGTATGACAGAACAGAGGAGAGCTATCATCAGCGTATCTGAGCTGCCAAGCTAAAACTGGGTGAATCGAATTTTGGGAGCTCGCTGCAAGGCTTACAGATCTCACAGGTAAGTGAATGAAGGTTGAACATCCCTTGCGGTGCTAAAGGACCTGGTGGTCATGGAACAGCTCTTGTAATCAGTGCAGTACAGGTACAACTGCAGTCTCTGAGCTTGTGCTACTAATGCCATGGTTTCAGCACTGGGATCTGTGTGCAGTAGCAGCACTCAGACTAGTACAATCGCAAAGGTTTTTATTCTATTGTGTTGCAAGCATTAGTAGATCACCAGGAAACTGGCTGGCCTGGTAGTGTGCATAATGCACATATCCAGTCAAATTCTTAGGTATTCACTAAAGCAGATTTGGTGCACTGATGCCGAGCCATGTTCAGATGCTGGGTGGTGTCCCTGTTCCAATTGTGATACTCAAGAGATCCAACCTATCCCTTGTAACTGTGGCTGATGAAGCCATATATAGAAACAGGCCTCAGTAAAAACCAGAGGAAGTATAATGCAAGACTTAGTCAGGCTCTTGTGGTGGTTGAATGTGCTTTCAGAAGACTAAAAGGCCGCCAGAGATTACTGCTGAAAAGGAATGACTAGACTACTTGTGCACTTCAGTCATTGCATGTTGCGTTTTGTACAACATTTGCGAAGTGCAGTAAGATGATTTTGATGAACACTGGCTAAATGGTTGAGTTGCGAGGCATGTGTTTGTGCAGTGCGTGTGCCTAGATAATACTGTATGTAGTTATGAGTTAACAGCCTAAAGTGTAAGAGTAGTTACAGTCATACCTGGGCTATCCGGACATACCATATCCGAAAACCTGAGACAATCGACACCTCGTTAAGTAACATCATGGCCTATTGTATAGACAATTTCCGCGGAACCTGTGTTATCTGCATTCGATGCTATTTTTAGTTACACTTGTATACTTTTTTTTACACTTGTATACTGTATACACAATGTACAGAGTGTAGTCAATTACTACTACAATCAGAAGGCTTGAATGACTGCCATTGTGTTCCAGCAGTTTATAGAGGAATTTGATTGTTCAATTCGTAGTGGGGTTAGGAATGTTGTTTTGCTACTGGATAATGCTCCAAGCCATATAGCATCTGCAGAACTCACCAGTGTGAAAGTTGTGATGCTGCCACCTAACACAAAATCACACATACAACCAATGGATGCGGGTATCAATTTCAAAGTGCATTATAAAAGGAATCTTGTTAAGCAGTACATTAGTCAAGTTGATGACAAAGAATTCTTTGATCGTCTAGATTTGAAACCAGCCATCGATGTGAAGGATTCCTGGAATACTGCCACACCAAACACCATAATCAATTGGTTTCGTCATGTAAAGATCATTCCTACTCTTCACAGGCCTGAAGCTGAAGTCACAGAAGAACATCTCCAGGCTGATTTCGATACGATGAACTTACAACTACTACTGTTTGCAGCTGAATTTCTTGATGTGGATGCAACGGAAGAGACTGAGGGTGACAGAAGGTGAAATTTTACAATTAGTTCAAGGCAATGAGGTAGGGGACACTGATCATGACAATAGCCCAGTTCAGCTGGATACCACCCACCCAACCAACCCTCACACAAGTTACCCTCAGAGAATTGGGTTATTCAGCTAGGTTTTCAGGCAAGATGAACACTTAAATAGTTTGGTAAGGGATGTCTCTAGCCTTTCCATGTGTCATAATATTATGCAGTATTCCTATCCAGAGTTATTCGTCCCCGAATTTACCTTACCAATCAGTACTAGTAGTTTTCTTGCTGTAACTTCTCAACGGAGTTCTGTAACAACTTATGACACATGGATGCCATCCTTGTCTGTCTGAACCTTACTGGAAATAACCACATGGGCATTTACTACTATTTTACTTGCTTCATTTGTGCTGACATTTCTCAACAGAGAGAATTATTATTACCACAAATCATATGCCGGGCTACAGAGGGGGTCTTTGTCTTATTTGGTACTAGTCTTGCTCTGATCTAACGAAGCTTGCAGGAGAAACAAGCAAACATACGAAGGCAAAAATCAGCCGCGCGCGGAAGCCATATTGCTGCAATTGGACATGTCCCACATGCACTAGCCAGAACACTGAAACAGTACTTGAGACGTTTCGGAAATCTACAGCTGCCTTCATCAGTGAATAATTGACACTTACAGAAGTTGCCAGCCCTATTGTACTAATACACACATGTATAAATACAATAGGGCAGTCAGACAATGATGTGGTCACGTGAGGTATACGAATACAGAAAGTAAGGAAACACGCAAGTTCAACTAAACACATAATATATCCTAAATAAAACAAAGGAAAAGGAGGGTCATAGGACACAACCTAGTACAATCTAATAAATAACTTACTAATCTTTACAGGGGGAACAAGTATTTCGAGTTAAAAAAACTCATGGGGCGTCGATGGGGCGCCCCAAACTCGAACTACTTGCTAGTCATAGTGCCCACATTTGTCATGTCATATCTTATCATGCCATATATGCCATATGCTATATCCTATCATGCCATGTCATGCCATGTCATGCCATATCGTAGTACTCTAAATCCCAGAATGACCCCAGGATGCACCACACAAAGGTTTGCATGAATACATCAGGGTTTCACATACAAACCAAGACAACTGTGCTTAAACATCCACACTCATTGGAAAATTGGCAATTGCTTGGGAAGGTGCATTTATTAGCTAAGTGTTTGGATGCTTTGCACAGGATAGAGCTCTGCAGTTACACAGCTTCATGCACTCTGATACCTAACTGTTCTAATCCAGCTAGCTAGCTAGTCTTCGTATTCGTGCAGAACAATGGCCGTTCAGCCTCGGTAGCATTTGGAGCTGTAGCCTGCAAGTAAGATTTATTTAAGCTTCTAAGCAACATTAGTCTTCATGAAACTATTTGTGAACAACTTTCGTTCGTTAGGTAAAGGAAGGAATGATAACAAAGACGATTTCTAACCGGGTGAACAGAAGCCTCCGGGGCTGCCATTTTGTTATCAGACGTTTTTTTTCACGCTGTTTCTTCTCGAAAACGTCATGCGCAGACTTGGCGATGGCTTAGTATTATAACGACGTATTCTCGAATACTTCTCATTTGATCAAATTGCTGCGCAAATGAAGACAAAGCGAGTGAAAGCTTGGTAAATTCAAAGGAACCTGAGCGCCGCCATTTTGTGACAGATATATACCGTATATGTCCGAATAGAGGCCCGGCCTCTATTTCTTTCCAGGCAATTTTGACCCGCCTCTATTCGAGCCCGGCCTCTATTCGAGCCCGGCTTCTATTAAAGTACATGGAAATTTTGTCTGATACTAGCGTTGTTTTCAATACAAAATCAGTGTTTTTTTCCGTTGTCTACGCGCGCGCGCGAGCAGATGGCTGCCATTCGAGATTTGCACGCGCCTAGTTCTATCATAAAAGAGAGGCAGCTAGCACAAGACTAACCTGTACTGACATGAAAGTCCTTTGCACTAAATAACGATCTGGCCTGCTGCCGAATTAACTTGCTAGGCACGCGATTACTCAGACTATGCAGTTCCACTATCCAGCTGAACAGCGCATCCTCAAGACAAGTTACCAACCAGCTTAGGACACAAACGTGTCGATCGAGAGGCGTATCGATCACGGTTCGCGATCGATTCACGGCGAACTCCTGTT
>MKWU01007439.1_pt1 | contig 10490 bp, 22 predicted proteins | sample 809101 | NCBI WGS metagenome assembly MKWU01 (sample SAMN05860141, study PRJNA318959) | sponge metagenome | host: Aplysina aerophoba | place: Slovenia: Piran, Adriatic Sea, Gulf of Piran | collected 2013-05-07
CCTCCCACCTACTCATTTATGTCTACGCCCCTGCTGTGTGTATATCCTAGGCAGCGTTGTCGCTGACAACAAACATTTTCCTACGTCATATATACACACAGCATTGCCTAAACCCCGCATACATAGTTAGCTAGCTATAAAGTTAATAGTGAAAAAGTTGTCTCAATATGTTACATTTTAGCTATGGCCAAACATAAGTATGGTAAACAGAAGCAGACCCTAGGCAGTGTGCATACCTAAACAGTAAAACAAACTAGTAATATTAATTTTTTTCTTTAAAAATATTGAGAATTAGGAATGCTCAAAAAGCAAAGAAACAAGTGGTATCAATTCAGTACAGTCCATCTCTTTTCTTTGAGGATCAGAAGTCCTAAATCCCTTGCAGAGTAGTCCAAAATGCACTCCAAGGGATTTAAGACTGATCCTCAAAGAAAGGAGATGGGTGAATGTACTGAAATTACACCACTTGCTTCTTTACTTTTTGGGCATTCCTAAATCTCTTAATATTCTTAAAGAAATTTTTATATTGCTAGTATAATAGTCTCACCCACACCCTTACACTGCCGCAAGACAATGTATATATGTATGAACAGAGGGCTGCAGTGGCCAGCAACAGCCACTATTTGCTTATGGGCACAACATGCAGTGAGTTGGGCAACCTTACAATGTGCATATTTTGTAGGTTACACACTAGATGCCCATCCAAGTAGCTGACTCCAGGTGATCCAATATACCTACATGTACATGATACAGCTTTAGCTATCCAGACTTCCTTATACGTATATCAAAATGTAAGAAATTACATTGTTCATACTTTCACCAGCTGGAGATGCATACTACTGCACACATACATACATCAACAGTCACTGATGTATTTGCTGAAGGTGAAGTCATTCTCCATGAGCCCCATCACCTCGTAGTCCTGGGGGTTGCCCTCAATGACAGATTTAAACCTCTGTGGGGCTTCCCAAATTGACCCACCATAACTGTCACCGGCATAGAGGCATTGTGATCTTTGATTATCCCAAGTGCTATCACCGAGATCTGCCAGGAAGGTGCGAGGAGAGCTGTCAGGGTGCATTACTTTCACCTCATAGATGCCTGCACTGGCATTCACCACAGAGCCACCATAGTGACTGCTGTACCGTGTCAACTCAGTTGGAATATTCCAAAACTGGGCTGCATGTGAACAAAACAATTGTAGTTAGTGTAGACCACTGGCAGCACTACAAGTTCAGTGACTTACCCATCAAGCCATGGGATGAAGGATCTAGATCTGCCTGGCGGTTCACTCGGAAGTGTAGCATGTCCACACCTTGTTGCCTGGCACAGGACACCCACATGACCAGGTGACGGCCTTGCACGCAGTTGGGGACATCCACCCTCACCCTTCTATGGCGGGCAAACACCACCACACCCTCTCTACGGTAGGTACCATTCAAAGGCTGCCTATCCACCAATGTTTGACATCCCTCCAGGATGATGTGGACCTCATGGCAGGTGAAGTTGTTGCCTTCTGATTTGATACCAATCTCGGACATGACGTGGATAGTTGGATTTGTCTGCACCACTGCATAGCGAGCATTCACTGATGTGCACTTGTCAGAGACAAGATTGTAAAATTCACCACCACTGCCAGCAAACTCATAGCAGAGAGAGATCCTGTTCCCTCCAAACTCGGGGAAAGTTTCAAGGTTGGGGACAAAAAGGGGAACAGTGAATAATGGGTCTCCAACCACTGTGTCATTCACAGCTCCGCTGCCCCCCAAGTTTGTGACTGCAAGGGAGGTGACCAGCCAGTGTCAGTAAACTGCATATGCAGTGCACTGTGCCAACCTGTACACCAACACTTACTGCTATCAAGTATCAGTACCAGGGTCATGTTGGGTGTTCCAATATCCACACGTGTGTCTGGCTCCACATTTGAAATACCTAGTGTAAAGTTCTCGTCTCCTTCTGCGGGTATTTGTACTTTGTCAGATACAATGGGCACTTGGAAGGACATAGATGTAATGCTTGCTTCAAATTTCACCACAAACTCCTTCCCATGATAGTCCACACCCTCTGCAAAGCACAGCAGAAAATTTAAACACTCGATGCAATCTTCTACGCTGCATGCACCCACCTGTGGCAGTGCCATCAGTTGAGTGTACTACCACTGTGAATGGCTGGCTTGTGTCACCGCTTGCTTTTAGGACAACTATTCCACGCACATCATCCTCCTTAAAATAGTATTTGTCACGAGCAAATGAAACTGTCACTGCAATAGAAGGTACAGAATGCAGATGGCAAACACATGGACCAATGTATGTATATACATAGCATGCATCTTGCATCAGCCCTAATCTGATTGATGCTATGTACTAGTGCACTCACCATCATTGTCCCAGATGGTGACAATAGACTGTTCAATCTCCTCACTGAAGTCACCCAACACTTCCATTTCTAGGATGAGATCCTCATCTGGTTCTACCTCTGCATTGTCCACAATGCCCAGGAGCACAGTGGCCTCTCTCTGCCCTGGAGCAAACACAGCTCTCAGATGCTCTGGTGCAAAGTCTTCCCCAGCTGTAGCAGAGCAGGTGGTGTGGATACGTACATGATGCACACACAGGACTTGTGAGTGACCACAGAGGCAGACCTTGCAGCCACAGCTCACCATTGGCCGACCCTGCAGTGGGTATCACAGTGACTGAGTACTCAAAAGAGGCAGATCTGCTGGCTGTGAGCACCACCTCCAAGGGACCCGCATCCTCACGAACTGTGTAGTCCACTTTGCTGAATGACACATCTAGATCTAACGAATGAAATAATTCATACATCAGTGAAACTGTACCTTGAGTGATTAAATCTGTATTTTCACATAACGTTTTGTGCAATGAGATTGGTAATGGTACATAAGTTAGAGAGTAATGTTGTATTAAATCACACACCATCATCATTCTGGATGGTTACCATGGCAGAATCAGGAGTCATGGTAACCACCCCTACTGTGCTGGCTGTTGTGGGAATGACTAGGAGTGCAGTGAAAGTTTCATTCAATTCCACAATGTCATCATCCTTGACAGACACCAAAACTGTCACTCTGTTGATCCCAGCTGGGAACTCCACTGCAATAGTGCCACCATTATAGTCTTCACCATCTGCCAAAAGAACAACATCATGTTAAGAAAGCTCCCAACATTTAGCTGGCATCAGGTGCCCACCAGTGGCTGTGCCATCAGCTGTGCGTATCTGTACAGTGAAACCAAATGAGTGGTCCACCCCAGCAACCACAGTGAGGTTGACAGTCTTGTCTGCTCCTTCCTTAACAAAGTAATCTGCCTGTTCAAATGCAACGGGGACCTTCCCTAGAAGACCAGTGCAAATAGGCAGCATTACCAAGGCTGGCTTACAGCTGTAAGGGCAACAGTGTGACTAGGTAGTGTATCAGTGTGTAGCAAGTTGGCTGACCTATACTGTCATAAATGACAATAGTAGCTGCATCAGGATCTCCAATAACCACTGGAACCTCAGGAGGTGAGAATCCAGTTATAAGGAGATGAAACTCCTCCCGAAGCTCCACAATGGTGTCATTTGTGGTTGAAACACACAGGTATGCTGACTCAGCCCTGGGCATAAACTGAGCCAGGAAAAACTCTGTGCTATAATCCAGGTTACCTGTGAGGGTGGGTTGGCACTGCTGTATCAGGTGCACATAGGAAATACATACGTAGTGTGGCTAGTTAGAATGTCCCTTAAACAAAAGCCAGTAGCATGGTACGAGAGAAATTGCTGCTGGGTGTTAGGGATGATCTACCTAGCTAGACTAGACAATACTGAGCACCTCCCAGCATGGACACGTACAGATACATTTTGTTTTGGCTATGAAGCAACTACAGAAGCAGCTTGAAGCCATCGCACATGAATGACAGGTTTAGTCAAATACGTACATATGTAGCATCACCTGTTATCACAGTTTCCATCATGGAATTGCAGTAGCATTTTAACAGTGATGCATGATGCATTACATAACCTCAGCTAGCGTATCACATGACTGCAGACACTGATTGCCACAAGCAAATTCACTTACCAGTAGCAGATCCACCTCTGGTCTCCACAGTGATCATGATGGGCTGCTCCACTAGTCTATCTGTTACCAAGGTAACCTTCACTTTCTGACCTTCAGTTACGTTGTACACTGATGGCTCAAAGTAGACTGTTATGTCTGCAGGAGACAAGACGAAGTGCAGGATGTTGGTGGAGGAGGGGCACTTTGTGTGGTGAGGTCGCAATGTGCATTCGCAGGAGCCTTGTGCACATGCATATGTGCATGCAATTTTCATTTAAAGGCTCAGCCTTGCTTACTGTCCAAGTCCATGATCATCACACTTGTTATGCTGGGAGTTCCAGTGGACACATTACAGGCCACAAACTCTTCCTGGACTGACAGCAGAAGTTGAAAGAACTCTGTGGCCTCAAAGATCTCATCATCAACAATGGGCACAGGGAAAAGCAGCTCCGTCTGACCTGCCTCAATGGTCAGCTCAGCATTGGAGTATACAAAGTCCTTGCCAGCTGTGCACAAAGATGAGACTTGCCATACTTGAGCAGCTTACATGCACATACATACTGTATATTGGGAATGAATGCATGAGCCTAAATAATGCGAGATTGTGAATTTTCCAGCGTGCGCACTCTTTTGCCGGACATTGATCTGGCACGCATGTTAGCAAACTAACCCACATACCTTGCCGTAAATTAGTACTATGTGCAGCTGTGAAAGCGGAAGAGCGACATGAGTCTCCTCAAGTTTTTCACGCCAGGAAATGATCAGAACACATAATCCAAGATGCTAACAAAGCAGTGGAAAATGTGCAGAAAGAGCAACAAGTAAGTAAAAGCCCACCTGTGAAAAAAGGGGAAAATATACGACGACGTTCAGCCCAGAACACAGAGCTGTAGTCGGAAATATGCTGCTGAAAATGGGAACGCTGCAGCTGTCCGTAAGCACAGCGCTGGAGAGAGCACTGCTCAACTGTTCAAGACGACTGCCTTACGTGCTCAAAGAAAGAATGGGGATAGCAAACCAGCCACCGTGATAGCACCAGGACTACGAGGCCGCCCTATATTGCTTGGTGAGTTGGACAAGAAAGTTTGAGATGTATGTACGGGTACTAAGAGATTCTGGAGGCAGTATAGGCTCCAGTATCATCATTGCAGCTGCTGAAGAATTAGTAACTGCTCATGACAGAACTCTGCTGGTACAGTGTGCTGGCCATATCAAACTGACCCATGACGTGTCACTATCTCTCCCCTCCCGCATGGGTTTTGTCAAGAGGAAAGCAACTACCAAGGCTAAAGCAAAGATCACACAGGAGCACTTCCGGCAGATGAAACCTACCTACCTCCAGCAGGTGGTATCAATGGTGAATTGCCATAAAATTTCAGCCAAACTTTTCATCAATCTAGATCAGACTAGACTGAACATTGCCCCAACTTCAACCTTGCTGGCTTGGGAGATACCTATCAGATAACAGCCACTTTTGCAGCAACATTTGATGGCCAGTTCTTTCCCATGCACCTGCTATACCAAGAAAAGAACAACCATTTCCCCCCTAACTGCAGCTTCCCTTGTGAGTTTGATGTCTTACACACCCCAAACCACTAGGAAAGTGGAGAAACATCCGTCCGTTTCACGGAAAGTATCCTCAATCCATACACCACAAGAATTTGAGAGGAGATGGACAGTCCTGATCAGCTACGTAGCTCTCCTGATCATGGATAAATTGAGAGGCCAGATGAATGTTCTGGTTCAGGAAAATCTTGAAGACAACAAGATCCTGGTTGTTTCTGTGCCTGCACATACGTACAACAGATAAGCTGCAGCCACTTGACCTTAGTGTAAACAAGGCTGTGAAAGATTTACTCCTAAAGCGCTTCCGCCACTGGTATGCCCAATAAGTCATGAAACCCAAAATGACCCAAAATGACCCAAGGACCCCAAGTCAACATGAGTACAGCAGTGATGGAGTAACTTAGTGCCCAGTGGCTCACTGCCTTGTATAACAACTTTAGAGGTCGCTCAGAACTAGTCTCAAATGGGTTCAAGGAAGCAGGGATTGCTGCTGTGCTAGTGAACCAGGACCAGTCAGCTGAACGTTCTGATTAGCTGATTTGGACTATATATCATGGTCGACAGTTACTTCCTGCTACTGCATGTTATAATGCCATGGTACGAGTATATCATAATAATAGTCCTGAATTCTATTATCTAGCCTTAAGCTTCATCTTGAATTCTTTTAACTGCAATGTTTTTTATAGTCTTAATTTGGCCAAATCACAATCTTTTAACCTCCCATTGAAACCCGTTATACAGTAACATATTTAAAGCAGCTCACATGCATACTGTATACGTACTGGACGACTTAAATGGGAGAGCACTTTGCCAAAAGTCTTAAAGTTAGCTCAAAACGCAAAGTATGGAGAAAGCTTCATTTTATGCAGCTGAAGGTAAGCCATACATCTGAATACAATTTGCAGTGTCTACACAAAATGCTCGAAGTGCTTGGATCATACCCATTGTACTCTTTGCAAAATAAGCATTTGGTAATCGTTACACTGTTACTCTTCCAAATATGAGCTTTCTTTCTGTAGTAAGTGGTCCTACAGCCTATACGTACCTGTCCACACCTTTTGTTGCAAATAAAATTAACAGCTAAGTGACAAATACGTTACAAGGATAACAATCTCTTCTTCCCTAGGCCTTGTATCATTCTCTGCTACCTTTTTCATTTATTCATTTGATAGCTGCGATGGTGGATAGCCAATACTAATGCTGACAGTGAACTGTGTGGCTTGGCTGAATGCAAAATGTAGGTAAAATGTTTTGCAAAATGCAATACACGTGTATGAAATTCCCAAACATCTGCACCGCAATTTTCAACCATACAGAACACAGAAGACAGGCACGCTTGGAGCAGCTAACAAGTACACAGGATACAACTATACTTGTAACAGAATACATGTAGCTACATGTGACAGACACATTTAGCTGAGATGCACACAAGAGAGAGATACGTAGGTTAAGGTTACATTACCTGTGGCATTCCTCCCCCAGGGTGGAGGTTGGACCAAGGAAACATTCACAATGTAAGGGAATGAAGCTTCTCCCGAGGCAACAATCTTGATCTCCACTGGCCTGGTTTCCTCTTCTACTGTGGTGTATTTGGGATGCTCAAACATCACAGAGATGGCTGTGAAGGAAGGTAACTATGATGTACATACCTATACATACGTATTTGAAGAGGGTTGTTGCTTCAGTGTAACATATGGGGAAGACTCACCATCATCATCAATGATGCACACAGTAGGAGACATATTTTCAATGGCAAATTCCCCTCCTAACACACCAGTTTGATTCTCTGGAATAATCATGCTGATGTTGATCTTCTCGTCCTTTTCCAAAAGTAGATCATCGTGCACAGTGATGTTGACACACTTCTGCAGCTCACGAGGACTCAATTGGACTACCAGTAGCTCACTCTGAAAGTCATTGCCCACTGTGGGGATGGTAGTGTGCATGCTAAGCAACAACATGAATGATTCTGCGAATGTGCTAATGAATGCTACAGTGTACCTTCAGCAATGATGTTGTCCTCTATCACTCCTTTCATGGGAAGGGTGGGTCATTCATGGAGGAGGGGTGGAGTGGGGTTGAGGGTGGTCAGCTGATGCGTAGTCTGTACGTATGTTGCTTGTGCATATACGTACGTACGTACCTACAGCTGTCATAGGATCAGGACTGAGTTGTGAAGGAAGGACCTCCACATTTAGCGAGTGGTGACTGGGTTTCGACTTGGTCACACACATCTGTATAAACTTCAAGCTCTCACGAGAGTCATTGCCTGTCAATTTGACTGCAACACGCTCTAGATACAAACGAAAGTAAGGGATAGGATATGTGGACATGACAGAAGAGTTTACAACAGAAGGGGGGGTGACTTTCAGCCAGGGCTAAGGGTTCTCTGAAGTCAACAAATACATCAAATGAAATAGAGTAATCATACTTGGTTGCCATGGTGATGCTGTCGCTGACACTTCATTGACAGTGTAACTGGCAGGATCAAAATACAGTACTAATACCCACCTTAAGAAAGTAGCCAGAAACATTGGACCCTATTGTGCTCTAATTTCACTGTGTGTAGATGTGTGTGTACGTACTTGTATGCATGAGTGTGGTATCACATCACTAGGTGTATAAGTCCATGCTGTACAGATGCGCTCACCATCATCATCAAGGATGATTACTTGTGATCTGATTGGATCCCCTGGGAGGACATTCTGGATCAAGGCCTCCTTGGATACAAAGATCTCCAGGAGGATGTTCTCACTCAACTCCGCCACAGAATCGTCCAGGATAGGCACAGCAAAAGTTTCCTCTAAGGTTCCAGGTTCAAAGATCATGTCAAAAGTGAACAGATTGTAATCATCCAAATCTAAGATGATTGGGAAGTGGGTAAGAGACAAGGAAGTACTTTCCACAATGAACATGTGAATGCTGCTCTGGATGCCTGCTCACAAGTGGCTGTCCCAGGGTTGACAGTAATGGTGACTGTGTAGGATTCCTGGCTGACACCAGAGGCCTCTATTGTCACTAAAGCCATGGTGTCACTCTCGTTCACAAAGTACATGGACTGTGTGAAGAACACACTCAGTTCTGAGTGCAGTAGAGATGGGATAAGATGCATGGTACTGGACCAGCACAAGGGTGGTACATGTACTGGTTAGCTCAGGCAAACTCTGTGTCACTCACCATTAGAGTCAGCGATGTCCACTGTGGCTATGCTCGGATGCCCACTAGCAATCCTACCTTCTGAAGTCTCAAAGGGGTTAGCAATGCCAGCAGTGAAGTTCTCTGTTCCCTCAACCAGGCCTGGCAACTCCTGCAGTGTGTGCACCTCCACTTTGGCCATGCTACTGCCACTGAACTCAGCCACTAGTTGGCCACCCACAAAGTCCACAGGACCTGTGTCACACACCAGCAGCAGACAGTAGACACACCACACAGAAAGGAGTTCTCATCTTCGGGGCAATTAATGCTCACTATGTGCTGTTCCATTGGCAAGGATGACAGTGACTTCATACGACACACCAGGAGCCACCTCAGCACTCAGTTGCAGCATCAGGGTCACCGTATCTCCCTCCTTGATACTGTACTTGGGAGGGCTGAAAAAAACTTCTGCTGTAGTGCCATCTTGAATGGAAATGCTGCTGTTACTTGAGCCACACAAAGTAAGGCGCTCAGTTTCAGGAACAGTCACCGTAGCAACAAATGATTCTAACAATTCCAGCACATTGTCTGTATTAGTTTGAATTTCCAAAGTGGCAGTTTGGGATTGGAGATTAAACAATACAGAATAATGCCCTCCAACATAGTCTTCTGGGGCTACAAAAGATGAAGGAGGCCATTCATTTCTATCACAATTCCCATCCCCTCACCACTCCCTTCATCATCCCCATCCCTCCCCCTGCTCTCCCCTTCCATGATATCCCCCAAACACACCGACAGCTGTCCCATCCATCAATGTCACATCTACACTAAGTGAATGTGGACAGGTCTTGTCCAGTGCCAGGGTGAACTCAAGGGCTTCGCCCTCTGCAACAAGAACTTCCGCAGATGCAAAGGACACACACACACCTGGCACAGTATAAGAGAGCTGTCAAGAGCACAGACATACATTTGCAGAAGGAGTGCCACACTTGCCTGTCAGGTCCATAATGCTGACTGAGGCCACACCGGGTGAGCCAATGACAATCCTGGGCATGGTAGTGGGCAAAAACTGTGAGAGGGCTACTGTAAATTGCTCTGCTCCCTCACAAAGGCTATCATGAAGTGCCTGCACAGGCACCAGTGCAGACTGGGAGGTCACATCTAGAGTGACCTGTATCCCCTGACCAACAAAATCCAGGCCCTGTACTGCACTGCCATTGCGAGTAGACAGTTCCACACTGACAGGAAAAGTAAACATTCTGTCAGTCACCAGGACCAGCTCCACAGTTGATCCTTCTGAGACGTTATACACAGCAGACTGAAAGAATACAGCTAGAACTGCAGAGGCAGCACACACACACACACAGGAACATACAGTAGATCCTTGCTGCATCAAGACATAAGTGTATTGTGCAGCCTTACTCTCTAGACATGATTGTATTGTGCAGCCTTGCTCTACATGTGAAGCATACCCTCGTCGTCTTGGATTTCAACTGTAGTCCTGTTAGGTGTGCCCAGCTGCACGCCTGCGTTCATCCACACACTCCCCACAGTTAGGTTGACGGAGAAGGTCTCTGTGCTCTCAAAAAGGTCGTCATCCATGATGGTGTACCTAGCTTCTACAAATAAGCTACCACTACTGAACGCAATGACACGCCCACCTGTCTCCCCGTAGTCCAGGCCCACTGCACAACAGAGAAGAGAATTGCCTTTGTTGATCAAGACCACTCTTCTTAAT